>Ga0210383_10005685_pt1 | contig 10921 bp, 8 predicted proteins | sample IncBWC14OmetaG_FD_160072 | JGI IMG/M metagenome (GOLD analysis project Ga0210383, IMG submission 160072) | Forest soil microbial communities from Barre Woods Harvard Forest LTER site, Petersham, Massachusetts, United States - Inc-BW-C-14-O ...
CAACAACGAGCATTACGGCAACCTCGCCGTTTACATGCGGCTGAAGGGCCATGTTCCGCCCTCGACAGCCCGAGTCCAGCAGCGAACGAATTAGTAACGCCCGCAACTCCTAATTAGTTGGATTACCGGACAAGTCCCAAGCAATCAGCCTGCTCGCAGATATTTAACGCCATACTCGGTTTGCGAGAAACTGAAGGATAAAGCCGCCAAGGAAGATGCTGATTGCAATCAGTTTTATTTTGTCCGCTTTCCGTAGCAAAGCACCGCTCGGGAAAAGCTTTTTATATTCGCTTCGAAGTTCGAAATACCGATAATTTCCCCAAAAGAGAGGATATTGTTTCTCCGGGGGCAGCTTCGCGTTCACAAGGTCCAAGACCTCCATCTCAAGCAGGGCATTCCAAAGTCCGAAGACACCGGCAATAAAAGCGCAGATGGCGGCGATGGCAATCACTCGAATATCTTGACTCATTGCCACCATTCTAAGCGGCGAATGATTCCCAGTGAACAGGGATGGACGATTTAGTGCCCGGTCGCAAAACTTCAAATTGGATGTCTCAAGTCCTGGTAAGTCGGCTTACCGGTAATTTGGCTACTGGTATCCACATGACCGGTTTCCGCGTTAATCGGGAGTTAGGAATCGCGGCGTCGTTTTACGGCAGTTGGCAATGATGATAGTCTCCTATTGCTTTCCCATATGTACGGCTGTATCCTCCTTTCAACAGAATTACCTGGGCGACAAGACGGACGCTTGGAAAGGTACGTTGGCGCTGATGGCAAACAGACTACCGCTGTCCCCGGTCGCCTCGTCCATCTAAAGGAACAAACGTCATGAAGTTAATCCGTGTCTCATGGGCGCGTTTGCATAGCCTCTTCCGCAAAGAAAATCTCGATCGCGAATTTAGCGACGAGTTAACTACCCACCTCGAACTCCACATCGAAGACAACCTCCGCGCGGGTATGTCGCTCGAAGAAGCTCGCCGCGGCGCCCTCCTCAAACTCGGTGGCCTAGAACAAACTAAAGAATCCGTCCGCGATCACCGTGGGCTCCCATCGCTGGAAGCGCTTTTGCGGGATCTTCGCTACGCCATTCGTACTCTGCGCAAATCGCCCGCATTTACAGCTGCGGCGATGCTCACCCTTTCCCTGGGAATTGGTGCGAATACTGTGATTTTCAGCTTTTCCGATTTGCTTCTGAACCACCCCATATCACTGCAGCATCTGGATCGCTTGGTATCCATTGACGTGCTGCGCTCCAACGGCGACGAAGCGCCGCTTGCGGCGGCGAATCTTCTCGATCTCCGTGCGCAAACCGAAAGCCTGGAATCTCTGACCAGTTATCAGCAATGGCCCGCAAACATCTTGGGAAACGCTGGCGCCGAGGAGGTCATGGGCGTTAAGGTCGGCGACGATTTCTTTGCTACGCTGGATGTAAAGCCGGTGGAAGGAAGAACCTTTCTTGCCGACGAGCACCAACCTGGACAAGACCACGTCGTCGTCCTCAGTTACGGTTTTTGGCGGCGCGAATTCGCAGCCGATCCCCGCCTCTTTGGCAAATCACTCAAAATTGATGGAGAAAACTACGACGTTGTCGGAGTGATGCCTGACCGTTTCCAGTTTCCCCCGGGCGGTCCGCAATTTTGGGTCCCGCTGGCTCTGAATGACGCCCTTAAGGCCGATCGCACCAAGGGAACACTCTCAGCGGTCGGCCAGCTCAAGCCCAGTGCGGCTCTCGATCAGTCCCGCGCAGAAATGATAACAATTTGGAGCCGGCTGCAAGTTCAGTATCCGGATGCAAACCGCCAATGGAATCTTTCTGTCGTGCCTCTTCGTGACCGTCTCGTCGATGAGGATAGCCGCCAATTTGCAATTTTATTCTTGTGTGTCGCTGGCTTCGTATTGCTCATTGCTTGTGTCAACGTAGCGAACCTTCAGTTGGCTCGCGCCACCGGCCGTAACCGGGAACTGACCATTCGCGCGGCCCTCGGAGCCGGGCGCGCGCGCATCGTCCGTCAACTCTTGACGGAGAGCCTTCTTTTGGCAGCCATCGGCAGTTTGGGAGGACTCTTGCTCGCCGTCTGGGGTGTGGCTATCATGCGAGCCGACCTGCCTGCCCAAGTCGCTCAAATCTGCGATCCCGCTGGCATGCGCGTGGATCCCCGCGCTTTCATTTTTACTTTGTTAGCCGCCGTTGTGGCAGGTTTTTTGTCCGGCGTGGCGCCGGCATTCCGCGGTTCTCGCCTGAATCTGCGTGCTACGTTGGAAACGGGCAGCGTAAGAGTCGCGGGCAGTGGACAACGTCTTCAACGTGCGTTCGTCGTCGCCGAAGTAATTCTCGCAGTGATGCTGCTGTTTGTCGCCGGTCTTATGGTGAAGGGCTTCTACACGCTTGCACATCACGAAACGAGAATGGAACCAGATTCTCTGCTCACATTTCACGTCCAGCTTTCCCCGCAGTATGCGGACGCTTCGCAACGGCAGAATTTCTATGCCCAACTCCTCGAGCGCTTGCGCGGGATTCCGGGACTTCAGGCTGTCTCCGCCGCAAGCGGCGTGCCGTACAGCTTCTATGAAAACGATGTGAGTGTTATCACCGAGAATGTTAAAGATAGAGCTGGCGCCGAACCACCTACCGCGATGGAAGAATCAATCACGGACGACTACTTCCGCGTGCTGCATATCCCGCTGCGGGAAGGACGGCCGTTCGATCGCCGCGATGGCGCTGGTGCTCCACCCGTTGCGGTCGTCAGCGAGAGCATGGCTCGACGATTGTGGCAAGGCCAGGAAGCTGCGGGACGCCGCTTGAGACTGTCAGAAAGTACCGCCGGGGGCGAGAATTGGATCACCGTCGTTGGGGTGGTCGGCGACATCCGCCATGAAGTTTACGATCGCGCCTTTCGATCCATACTCTACCGGCCTTTGGCGCAGGTTTCGGCTTCGTCGGCGTACTTCGTCCTTCGGTCATCCTCGGGCGATCCACATCCCTTGATCCCGACAGTGCGTTCCGCCATCGCTGAATTGGACAACTATCAGCCTGTCACTTTGGTTCAGTCTATGACCGAAAAAATCAGCGGCCAAGCCAGCGCCCTTCAATTCGTAGCTTCGCTGATGGGGCTTTTTGGTCTCGTTGGTATCCTGCTTTCCGCTGCGGGGATATACGGAGTGATCACTTTTTCCATCACCCAGCGCCGCGCGGAAATTGGAATCCGGATGGTCCTCGGCGCACAAACAGGCCAGATATTGCGAATGGTACTTGCACAAGGCTTCTCTCTCGTCACTTTTGGTGGCGTAGTCGGTCTGACAGCGGGCCTCGTGCTGGCGCGGATTCTCTCCAGCTTCTTGTACGGAGTGCAAGCCTGGGACATCGCCGTTTTCTTCGCAATGCCGGTCATCTTGGCCATGGTCACCCTGGTTGCGACTCTGTTGCCCGCTGCAAGGGCTGCGAGTCTCGATCCCATGGTCGCCCTGCGATACGAATGAAAGGAGTCCATCCGACACACTCGCTGCTTCTATTTCCGCGGCCCGCAAAGCCTGTGAATCGTTTTGGACTGTAGTTCGACTGAAGTTCAATCAATTGGACCGAATTCTTTTCACTCGGATTGCGACACGAGCAGGTATGGTATCGACAACGAACTTGTAAACCGTCGCCGAGACTCGCCTACGGGATGGGGACATGACCCAACCCATCGTTTGAAAGCAGAAGGTCGTGGGTTTATTCGGCTCAATCTGCATCGTTTCGGGCGCAGGAGTCTTTACAACCGATTCATTCTATACACTCTGGCGGTTTGGCCCGTTCCGGCCTAAAGTACTGTGTGACCCGGCCTGAAGTTGACACTATGAAATCGGCTTGAGGGAGGCGTAATTCACACTCCCTGCAGAAACGGCAGAAGATAGTTGAGCTTCTGGCTGACGCTGTCCGTGCTCCCGCTGTGTTGGAACCAAGAATGGAGTACCCGAATCTAATAGCGCAAGAAGGGGCATTTCATGGAGAGAGCAGTACAGTCCGCCGCAGACCTTTCGGCGCTGGGCGCACCAGCAAATGACAAGTCAGGGCTGTTTTCGACTGAAGCTGTCCTCAACCTGCAAAAATTGATTTTTGCTGGCTCACCGCTGTCCGAAGTTCTAACGAACATTGCTCAGTTGGTTGAGTCTCAAGGGCAAGGCCTGTTCTGTACGATCTGGCTTCCGGACGAGCAAGGGAATTATCTGCATTGTGCCGCCGCCCCGAGCCTCCCTGGATTTAGCGCTCACGTGGGACGTATGGAAGTTAGCCCGAAAGGCGCGTCTTGCGGCACCGCTGTTTATCGTAGGGAACCGGTATACGTAACTGACATTCTCACGGATCCTCGTTGGGATGACTATCGTCACCTGATGTTGCCTTACGGGATTCGCTCCGTGTGGTCGCGACCCTTGTTCACGAGTGAAGGCACAGTCCTCGGTACTTTCGCCATCCTCTATCGTGAATCGCGCAGTCCAAATACGGCGGACTTACAGCTGGTGGAGAATGCGAGCCATGTCACGGGAATCGCGATTGAGCGCCACAGGAACGAACAAGCATTGCGGCGTGAGCGTGATCGGTTGCGGCTGCTTCTGGAAATCTCAAGCAGCGTGACGTCGAGGTTGGACCTCCGGCAAGTCGTCGAGGGGCTTACTACGAACCTTTTCAGCGTAATGCAATGTGACGTGTCCGTCTTGCTGCTACTCGACTGCGAGATCGGCGCGTTGCGCGTCCATACCCTATACAATCCCGACGCGAGAGGACCATTCCGCGAGGGATCGTTGGTGCCGATGAAGGGTTCGATCTCGGGCCAGGTAGTGCGGAAGGCCAAGACCATTCGGATCGATACCTTTGAACAGGTTCGCGACGATCCTGATATTTATGGGCATCCCGAGGGCCAACTTATTTATGAGAGTGTGGTCAAGGAAGGCCTCAAGACAGGCTGTTATCTTCCGCTTGTCGGCCGCAATATAACGCTAGGCGTTCTGATGCTCTGTAGGCGTTCGGACAATATCTTTCAAAACGACGATGTCATCCTGCTCGAACAGGTGGCCCGTCAGGTAGCGATTGCGGTTGAGAACACATTGCAGTACGAGAGGGCTAAAAAGGATCGAGACAAGGAAACGAAGCAGAGGCTCTACCTCGAGGAGGAAATTCGCGCTGAGTTAGGGGAGATCGTCGGAGACAGCCGGACGTTGAAAACTGCGTTGAGCCTGGCATCTGTTGTAGCGCCCACGGATTCGACCGTGCTGATCCAAGGAGAGACAGGGACCGGCAAAGAACTTGTCGCGCGCGCGATACACAAACTGAGCAGTCGCAGCGAAAAGGCATTCGTGAAATTGAATTGCGCTGCAATCCCTCTTGGACTTCTTGAGAGCGAACTGTTCGGCCACGAAAAGGGAGCATTTACCGGGGCGATCGCCCAAAAAACGGGACGTTTCGAACTCGCTGACAAAGGCACGCTCTTTCTTGATGAGGTCGGTGATATTCCTTTGGAGCTTCAAGCAAAACTGTTGCGCGTTTTGCAGGAACAGGAATTCGAGAGGCTTGGCAGCAACCGTACGCATAAAGTTGACGTGCGGCTGATCGCCGCCACGCATCGAGATTTGCCCGCGATGGTAAAACAAGGAACGTTTCGCGAAGATCTTTATTATCGCCTGAAAGTATTTCCAATCCAGGTTCCGGCGCTGCGGCAACGCACAGAGGATATTCCCCGATTGGTGCGGCACTTCACAGCGCTCTACGCGCACCGCATGAACAAACGAATCAACGTAATCCCTGCGGATACGATGGATGCGTTGGTGCGATACGAATGGCCCGGGAACGTTCGCGAATTGCAGAATTTTATTGAACGCGCAGTAATTCTCTCGCCGCAGTCGATATTGCGCGCTCCAGTTTCCGAACTGGAGCCGTTCCAGCCTCACGAAGAACCAAATACTCCTATCAACGGTCTCGCAGAGGTAGAACGAGATCATATCCTTCGAGCGCTGCAAGCCAGCAACTGGGTCATCGGCGGACGGAGTGGCGCCGCCGCGCGCTTGGGGATGAAGCGAACGTCGTTGGCTTACAGGATGAAAAAGCTTCGGATCAATCGACCTGCCGCGGTCCCCAAAACGCGGAGCGTCGGTGGCGGGGCTGGTGACGACTGAGCCTCGAAGCTGTTTAGCGAACCACCTTCTACTGCCAATGCATTTGACCGAAACCCGTCAGTGGCGGATATCCGTCGGAGTTTTGTCAACGACAGTCAGCGAATTGTTGTGCTGCTTTCTTGCGAAGCTTGAATCCCCAGAATGATTTGCATCGGTTGCCTCTCTGCTCGAGTGCGCTTCGCTTCTTTGGCAGCCGACCTGCCCCGAGAACCAATGAGAAGTGAGGGGGCCTTCATGAGTGAAGCGACGCCACGCGCAGCTTCAAAACGCGGACTGTCGAGCCAGGAGTTTGGCGGATTCGGCGTGCCTCGCACATCCATCCATAGAGTTGCGGCTGATGGCGTGGGGGTGTTCTATCGAGAGGCCGGCGAAGTATCCGCGCCCGTTGTCCTCTTACTGCACGGATTCCCCACCTCGTCGTTCATGTTCCGCGAACTTATTCCGCGCCTGGCGAGTGATTACCGGGTGATCGCGCCAGACCTCCCAGGTTTCGGATTCACAGAAGTGCCGCCTGAACGAAAATATCCATACTCCTTTGATCGATTGGCACTCACGATTGACGCCTTCACGCAGGCCCTCAAAATCGACCGCTATGCGATCTACGTGTTTGATTATGGCGCGCCAACCGGCTTCCGCCTGGCGATGGCCCATCCAGAACGAGTCACAGCGATTGTTTCGCAGAATGGGAACGCTTACGAAGAAGGGCTTGGCGAAGCTTGGGGCCCGATCCGAAAGTACTGGGCATCACCCACGGCACAAAATCGGGACATACTTCGCCAAAGCGTTTTAACTGCGGGCGGAACGCGCTGGCAGTACACCCATGGCGTGGCGGATCCCGAGAGCATTGCGCCGGAGTCCTACATACTGGACACGGCTCTGTTCGAACGTCCGGGGAACAAAGACATTCAGCTTGATTTGTTTCTGGATTACGCCTCGAACATAAAGCTCTATCCCAAATTCCAGGAATATTTTCGTAAGTCCAATCCACCTCTGCTCGCGATCTGGGGCAAGAATGATCCGTTCTTCGTTCCGGGAGGGGCCGAAGCGTTTCACAACGATATACCTGGCGCCAAGATTCAGTTCCTTGATACGGGACACTTCGCGTTGGAAACACACGTCGTCGAGATTTCAGCCGCGATGAAGGACTTTTTCGAGAGGAATGGCATTGCGCGCAAGGGCGGCACAGGTGTGGTTACACGATGAATTCCTTTCCTCAGAACTCCGCAATCGTTTTAGTTCATGGAGCGTGGGCCGACGGCTCCTGCTGGAAGGACGTGGTTCTTCCGTTAGAACGCAAGGGTTTTGAAGTTATTTGCTCTCCGATTCCGCTCACGTCGTTGACCGACGACGTGGCAGCGTTGACTCGTGCGCTCGAACGAACGAGTGGCCCCGTAGTCTTAGCCGGTCACGCTTACGGAGGCGCCGTAATAGGAGCGACACGCGAGGAGCGAGTTAAATCGTTCGTTTATGTCGCAGCGCTCGCGCCTGACCAGGGCGAGACTGTTGCAGAAGTGTTCTATCGCGACGAAGCCCATCCAGAGGCACCTAAGTTAGCCCCGGATCTGCACGGCTTTATCTGGATGCCGGAAGACGGGTTTAGCCGTGCAGTCGCCCACAAGGCTTCGACTGAACAAACCAGAGTCCTGGCCGCAGTGCAGCGCCCAATTTCTGTGCAGTGCATTCAAGAGAAGGCGCCTGCACCGGGATGGAAGACGAAGCCATCCTGGTTTCTGGTCGCGGAAGAAGACCGCATGATCAATCCAAAGACGCAACAATTTATGGCTCGGCGAATGGGCGCGAAAATCCACTCGAGCCGCGTGGACCATAGTCCGATGTATACCGCGACTGATTTAGTGGTCAACGTAATTTTGGAAGCAGCGCGGGAGAGCCTCACCCGATAGTATTCGTGCGTTTCGGCCGGGCCATTTTTTTCGAGAGGGGCTAAGCGCCTAAGTGAAAGAGAGGGAAAATGAAAACATGGATAAAAATTGCAATTCCTGTTGCCGCGGTCGCGGCCGTGGTGGCGTGGTATGCGTTTCGGCCGGAACGGCTTGTGGTCAACCGCCAAGTTGACGAAACTATGCCGACCACCCAAGGCGGCTCGTCGCCACAGCCTCTGGAATCTGGACAGTTCTACAGCATTTTGCACCCCACGCAAGGCACCGCAACCATATACCAGATGGGAGTTGGCACTCGTATTCTTCGCCTTACGAGATTCAGCACATCAAATGGCCCGGACGTGCACGTTTATATGGTCGCCGCCGACGATGCCAAGGACGTGGCAACGGTGGAGAAAGCCGGCTTTGTTGATCTTGGAGTGATCAAGGGAAATATCGGCGACCAAAACTACACACTTGGCAGCGATTTGGACTTGGCGAAATACCGCGCAGTGTCCATCTGGTGCAAACGATTCAGCGTAAATTTCGGAGCCGCTGCTCTGAGGCCAGCACAGACGTCGCAAAATCAATAGGCTCACATCGTGAGCACCAGGGCTGGCCTCGAACAATACGACTTCGCAAATCTGGGCGGCGGTTGCGTTCCGAAGAGTTGGCTACTGCATGTCTGAATTAGCTTGCTCGCTGAGTTCAGCTTTTTTACACCAAGGGCTCCCTCCCTTGACCTATACATTCAAACTTCCCATTACCAATTCGGCCAAACTTCCCATAACCCCGTTTCTGGCCAACTTCGGGTTTGCCGACCACCCGCCCAGAATCGTCGGCATTCTCCGCAATGGGCTGGTGTTAGCCCGTAAAATGGTCTAGCAAATTCAGCTTGTCCTCTGCAGGCTCTCGAGAAACGTCGGAAGGTTCACTTCTTCGTCGAAACCGTGACACTTGCGTTCTTTGATTCCGTTGCGGTATCCCCTGCTAAACGATTTGAAACTCTCGGGTTCCAGAGAGCTTCCCACGGTCGCAGATCGGGCCCGACTGTTCGGAACTGCGGATGCATAACAAGTCATGTAGTCGTTATGACAGATAATTTTAGAACAGGAGGGCGCCTAATGGCGGCACGAGTACAGCACACCTTATATCAGGTCTCCACGGCCACAGCCCTCGTTGAGGGGATTTACCAGGGCGCGGTGCAAGTCGCGGCTCTACGGAAGCACGGCGATCTGGGTTTAGGCACTTTCGAGGGCCTGGATGGTGAAATGGTCGTCGTCGACGGGCACTTCTTTCAGGTGCGCTCCGACGGCTCTGTGAGAGAAGTACAGGACAACGTTCTCAGTCCGTTCGCGGCGGTGACCGCCTTTTCTCCGGATCAGTCAATCACTCCGGATAATTGCCCGGATTTGTCCTACCTCACTGCTCAGTTCGACGCCTTGCGCCAATCTGACAATTTCTTTTTCGCTTTGAGAGTCGATGGGACATTCGACTACATCCACGCGAGAGCCATGCGCCGTACGAAAGAAGGAGTTCCCCTGGTCCAGGCGGCGGCCGTTCAACCGGAGTTCGAATTTAACAATATCTCGGGGACTCTAGTGGGCTTCTGGACTCCTGAGTACGCGAAATCCCTGAATGTGCCCGGCTATCACCTGCACTTCATCTCTGCGGACCGCACCCGCGGCGGGCATCTTCTGCAGTGCCGCGGAAAGAATCTGCACCTGCAGATTCAGCGAGAGGGCGATTACCACATTGTGCTACCCGAAACCGAAGATTTTGTGAAAGCCAACTTACGGCGAGATCCGACCGCGGCTCTCGCAGAAGCAGAAGGAGAAAAGAAATGAGCTCACCCACTTCAAAACCAGCCCCTCAGACAGGCGCCGAATTGTTAGTGAAAAGTCTGGAGGCGCAAGGAGTCGAATATGTCTTCGGCATACCGGGAGCGAAGGTCGACAAGGTATTCGACACGCTTTTGAATTCCAAGATCAAAACCATTGTCTGCCGTCACGAGCAGAACGCCGCGTTCATTGCGGCCGGTATCGGCCGGATGACCGGAAAAGCGGGAGTGGCATTGGTTACTTCGGGGCCGGGTGCCTCGAATCTGGTCACCGGTTTCGCAACGGCCACCTCTGAAGGTGATCCCGTCGTCGGCATCGGGGGCTCAGTTCCTGTTGCCGATCGACTGAAACAACTTCATCAAAGCATGGATACCGTAGATCTCTTCCGCCCAGTTACTAAATTCAGCGCCGAAATCGATTCGCCGAGCGCTATTTCGGAGGTAGTGGCAAATGCCTTCCGAGCAGCGGAATCTGGACGCCCGGGCGCCGCGTTCATCAGTGCTCCGAAGGACGTGATGGTGGGAGAAGCGACTGGCGACGTCTTGACCCCGGCAGCCCCGGTGACCTTGGGCGCAGCGGACACTGCCGCCATCGGCGCAGGCGCTCGGCTAATCGACAAGGCGACGAACCCCGTTCTGTTGCTGGGATTGCTTGCGAGCGAGAAAAAGACGGCTGAAGCCGTGCACAGATTCATTGCTAAAACAAACATGCCGATAGTCTCCACCTACCAGGCCGCGGGAGTTGTTCCTCGGGAGCACTTCGATAGATTCGGTGGGCGAGTCGGCTTATTTCGAACACAGCCCGGAGACAGAATCCTCGATGCAGCTGATCTGGTGATTACGGTGGGATACGACCCAATTGAATTCGAGCCTGCTCTTTGGAACCGGGGCAAGAAACGCAATTTGATTCACATCGATGTGGTTCCTGAGGACGTGGATAACGATTACCGGCCAGAGGTAGAGCTGACCGGAAATATCGCGGCAACTTTGCGGGCGCTCACCGAACGGATCACCGGTACTACTTCAACAGCCAGCGCCGAACTGCTCCAAGAAGTTGCGA
>Ga0210383_10005686_pt1 | contig 10917 bp, 9 predicted proteins | sample IncBWC14OmetaG_FD_160072 | JGI IMG/M metagenome (GOLD analysis project Ga0210383, IMG submission 160072) | Forest soil microbial communities from Barre Woods Harvard Forest LTER site, Petersham, Massachusetts, United States - Inc-BW-C-14-O ...
GGATAGGGGAACATGTCGAGCACGTAAAACTTCGGTTTCGCGGGATCGAACCCCGGTTCCTCCGGATTTGGCGCATGAAAGGTCTGCCTTTCCAGCCAAAGTTGCTGCCATTTCGGCTCGAATTCCGGAAAGGGAAACTGTTTTCGTCGCTCGCTCATTGATATTATCTAGTGCAAATCCACAATCTGGTTGCTTGTCCCGGGGCTTGGGTTGCCTGCGGGTGTGAAGAACCTCGAAGGGAGGAGGCAACTTTGAGGTGGTCACTCTACGATGCAAACACTTTTAATCGCCACGAGGAATGGGCATAAGACTCGGGAAATCGGTCAAATGCTGGGTTTCGGATGGGACGTTCGCGATTTAACCTCGCTACCGCACGCTCCGAAAGTTGAGGAGACCGGTGCGACGTTCGAAGAGAACGCGGCACTCAAGGCACTTACGATTTCCAGGATCTTTACAGGCTTGGTCCTGGCGGATGACTCCGGGCTTGAGGTGGATGCTCTGGGCGGCGCTCCTGGAGTGCGCTCCGCTCGTTTTGCCGGCCCCAACGCCGACGACGCCGCAAATCGGTTTCTGCTCATTCGCAAGTTAACGAATCTTGGTGGACGTGAGTTCCCGGCGTGGTTCCGCTGTGTCATGGTGTTGGCGAGCCAGGGTGAATTGCTCGGATCTTTTGGCGGGATTATTAAAGGAAATGTGATCCTCGAAGAACGTGGAGATAGCGGTTTTGGCTACGATTCGATTTTTATTCCGCAGGGCTACACAGAGACATTCGGCGAACTCCAACCGGAGATTAAAAACAGCCTGAGCCACCGCGGCAGGGCGCTTGCCAAGGTTTTGGAGTTTCTCCGGAGCTGACGTGTTTGTGTCGGTTGAGCAAATGGCAGCAGTTCTGCACAGCTCCGCCTATTCGGTCCGGCAAAATACCTCGTATTTCGGGGACAGGACACTCATGTGAAAATATTATTTACCGCCGACCTGCATCTTTTGCGGGCTACGCAGGAACCGACGCTGTTAAAGGTCCGAGAGTGGATCATCCGATATCGGCCCGATGCGTTTGTCGTCGCGGGCGATTTGTCGAGTGCTCAGCAAGCCGGGGAAACGTTGAAAAATCTCCGTGCTTGTTTTCCACAGGGCCCGATCGCGGTTTGTCTGGGCAACCATGACTTCTGGATGCTTGACAATTCTCGACGGGAGTCTGATTCGCTTTCCGGAATCATCGATCGTTACTGGGCGCCCGCTGCCAAATCCCTTGATATCGTGCTCCTGGATCGCGAAAATTTGAGCCTGCAAGACATCGCGGTCGTTGGAGGCTACGGCCACTACGATCTCGGTTTTGCCGTCCCCGGTCTCGCTTACGACGGGATCCCGGTCACTCCGGAGGATTACTTCCGAGGTAGCCCTCCGGCAAATTCCGTGCTGCGCTGGCGCGATTTCCAATTCATGCCTGGCGAACAGCGCCTTCCAGAAGTGGCCCGCGAACAGGTCGAAGGTGTTCGAAATCGCCTGTCGCAAGCCGGAAATTCTCGAACCATCGTGGTGTTGCATACCCCACCTTTCGAAGAGCTCCTTGGTGTGCCCCGGCCCGACGTCCGGCCGCCAGAGGCGCCATCGGTCTATGCCTTTTTCCGCGCTTATCTCGGGAACCGTTCTATGGGGACCCTCTTGCGGGAGGTGCAAGACAATCTGGTCGCTGTGGTGTGTGGGCACACCCACCGTCGGGCTGGTCCGTTGCTTCTGGGCAGCACCATCGGGATCAATATCGGGTCGGATTACGGAGCGCCGACAGCGGCCCTTTTCTTAAGTGATTCAAATCGGTTTGAACGTTTGCCGGGTTGAAAGAACACCTGATTCCTCTGAAACAGCAAGGCTCGCCGAGGAACGGTTTCTTCTCAACTTCCTCACGCGCGCTTCCCTGTGGGGGTGCTCCTGACTCCTGGCTCCTGACTCCTGATTCCTGATTTATTGTTGCGATTCGGACTAAACGCCCTTTGGTTGTGAATGTTTGAACGTAAACCTCGTTGACGATTTCGTTAGGCGCGACCATCTTTCCGATTCTCCATCGGTTTCTATGGAACGTATACGTAATATTGCTATTATCGCCCATGTGGACCATGGAAAAACCACCCTGGTCGACCAGTTGCTTCGCCAATCCGGCACTTTCCGGGCGAATCAAAAGGTCGAGGAGCGAGTCATGGACTCCATGGACCTCGAAAAAGAAAAAGGGATTACGATCAAGGCGAAGAATGCCGCTTTCAAATACAAGGATTATCACATCAACATCGTTGATACGCCTGGTCATGCCGATTTCGGCGGGGAAGTGGAACGCATTATGAAGATGGTGGATGGCGTGCTGCTGGTCGTCGATTCGCATGACGGTCCGCAAGCTCAGACGAAGTTTGTGCTGCGCAAGGCCTTGGAAAACAGGGCGCGGCCGATCGTTGTCATCAATAAGATCGATCGGGAAAATGCTCGGCCGCACAAGGTGCTGGACATGGTCTTTGACCTCTTCGTCGAGCTCAATGCGACGGATGAGCAACTGGACTTCCCTGTTATTTACGCGAGTGCGAAGGAGGGATACGCAATGCGGGAGATCCACGAGCCGAATACTTCCATGGAACCCCTTTTCGAAGCGATCGTGAAGCATATCCCAGCTCCGGCAAAGGCGCCGGAAACCTACTTCCAGATGCTGGTGTCGAACCTCGATTATTCCGATTACCTAGGCAGGCTGGCTTTTGGTCGAATCGTCAGCGGACGGGTTAAAGTCGGTGACTCGATCGTCTGCATTCACAAGGATGGCCGACGCGAACGCGATACTGTCGCGGCCTTGTTCGGACATCAAGGACTGGACCGCATCGAGGTCAAGCATGCCGGCCCCGGCGATATTATCGGTCTGGCCGGCTTTGAAGAGATCTCGATCGGCGAAACGTTGACGGATCTGGAAGAGAGGATTGCCCTCGAATTTGTCGACATCGATCCCCCGACGATCCAGATGAACTTCCTCGTGAACGACTCGCCGTTGGCCGGACGCGAAGGCAAGCTGCTGACTGCCCGGCATATCAAGGAACGCTTGGTTCGCGAATGCCGCACGAATGTTTCGCTGCAATTCGTCGAGACGGAGACGGCCGGTATATTTACCCTCAGCGCTCGTGGCGAGATGCAAATTGCGATTCTCGTCGAACAAATGCGTCGTGAAGGATTTGAACTCCTTGTGTCTCGGCCCGAAGTCATCTTTCGCAAGGATAACCTGGGTAACAAGCTGGAACCGTTCGAGACACTTTATGCCGACGTGCCGAACGAAAACCTTGGAGATATCCTGCAATCGCTCGCCGGCCGTAAAGCGGAGATTGTCGGAATGGACCATCAAACCAGTACGGTGTTAGTCGAGGCGGTCATTCCGACTCGCGGATTGATCGGCTTTGAGAGCGATCTGGTCAATCTTACGCGAGGGCTCGGTTCGATGAGCCACCTGTTCAAGGAATACGGGCCTTTGAAGGGAGAAATTTCGAATCGTGACAATGGCGTTCTCGTCGCCATGGAAAGTGGAATTTCGACCGCCTACGCTTTGAATAACGTGCAGGAACGCGGCAAGCTCTTCATCGGCCCGCAAGAGGATGTCTACGAAGGCATGATTGTCGGCGAGAATTCGCGGCCGGACGATCTGACGGTAAATGCCTGCAAGTCAAAGCATCTCACCAACATGCGGAGCCAGGGCGATGGAAAGGGTGTCCAATTGGCGCCGCCGCTGCGGATGACTCTGGAGCGCGTACTGGAATATATCGGTCCGGACGAGTACGTAGAGGCGACGCCGAAAACGCTTCGTTTGCGCAAGAAGATCCTTGATTCGAACACCCGGAAACGGGCCTCGAGCAAAGTAAGTTGACAAATCAGTCTATTTGCGGTTTGCTTTGCGTATCGCTTGTTGATGCGCTAATCAGCGGTTCTCTCTGGAATTCTTCTGTCTTGCTCATCGCTCTCAAGTGCGTCGCTGGTAAAACTTTAACCCTTTTCTGAATTGATTTTGTTTTTACCCGAAGTATGGCGGGTCATAGTAAATGGTCGAAAGTTAAGCGCTTTAAAGGTGCATTGGATGCAAAGCGTGGGAAGATATTCAGTAGGTTCTCGAAGGAAATTATGGTTGCGGCCCGGATGGGAGGCGGTGACCTGTCCGTAAATCCCCGCCTCCGGACCGCTGTGCTTGCTGCGCGTGCCCAAAACATGCCGAATGACACGATTGAGCGGGCGATCAAGAAAGGGACAGGGGAGATCGAGGGAGGAATTGTCGAAGAGTTGATGTATGAGGGATATGGTCCCGGGGGCGTGGCGATTATTGTGGAAGCCGCGACAGACAACAGGAACCGAACGGCGGCCGATATCCGAAGTATCTTTGCCAAAAACCACGGGAATTTGGCCGCTTCAGGGGCTGTTTCCTACATGTTCAGGCGGAAGGGTCAGATCACTGTTGGAAAAGCAGCAGTCGAGGAAGATAGAGTCATGGAGGTCGCTCTGGATGCCGGAGCGGAAGATTTAATCACGGATGAGGATTTGTACATCGTTACGACACCTCACGATCATTTGTACCAGGTCGGAGAGGCGATGAAAAATGCTGGAATCCATTTTGAATCGCAAAAGTTAACTTTTGTACCGAACACGATGGTCGCAGTCGTCAACGAAGAGTTAGCTTCGCAGGTTCTCAGATTATGCGATGCGTTCGAGGACAATGATGACGTCCAGGGCGTCTACAGCAATTTCGATATTTCCGACGAGTTACTAGCAAGGCTTTCAAGCTAATCGTCCGGAGCAAAAAATTTTTCTAAAATGGAAGTTATGGCAGAAGCAAACGAACAACCCGCTTTGCTCAATCAAGACGTGGACGACGTGAAAAAACCGCGACGAACCAAGACCGCTGCGCGTCCGCGAAGGACAACAGCAAGCAAAACGGGTGCGAGAAGACCTAAGAAAGAAACCAAGGACGACGAGCCGAACAGCTCCGAGACAAATAACCATTTGCCACTGTTGGAGAGTCGGGACGGCGCTCCTTCGCAAAACATTGAGGCTGCGCCCGAACTTGTCTCAGGGCAGCCGCACGGATTCGTGGAATCGACGGAGCAGTCCAATGAGCAGAAGAACACCGAAATGTTTGCCCCTGTTGAAGAGCCAGTGATGAAGGTGCGAACTGCCCCTCGTCTTCACGAACCGCCTCCTACGGTCGAAGCTCCCCGATATGACCCGGTTTTTGGTGAAGGGCTAATTGAGGTTTCTGGTAAAGGTTTCGGATTTCTACGCGATCCAAAACGGAATTATGTCCAATCGCCGCAAGATATCTTTGTCACACCCGAGGTCGTTCGCAAGCATGCCTTGCGTGACGGTTTGTGGATTAAGGGTGAAGTGCGTCGAGGCAGCCGTGGTCCGCAGCTGTTTAAGCTTCTTCTAATTAACGGGGAGGATCCTGATAAATATCGGAACCTACCCGTCTTTGAAGAGCTTACCTCGATCAATCCGCTCGAAAGAATTCGCCTGGAAACCGTTCCGGATCGGTATACGACGCGCGTGATGGATTTGATGACGCCGATCGGTAAAGGGCAACGAGGATTAATCGTGGCGCCTCCGCGAACCGGAAAGACAACACTCTTGCAACATATTGCGGATGCGGTTGTCCGAAATCATTCGGAAGTGAAGCTCATCATCTTGTTGGTCGATGAGCGACCTGAGGAGGTAACCGAAATTCGTCGGACCGTTCCGAAAGCCGATATCATGGCGAGTTCCAACGACAGCGATATCAAGAGCCATACGCGGATCGCACAGCTCGCAATCGAACGGGCGAAACGGTTGGTCGAGGCCGGAAAAGACGTCTTCGTGCTGATGGATTCATTGACGCGGATTGGCCGGGCCTTCAACAACGCAATCTCCGGTGGTGGGCGTACCATGAGTGGCGGCCTGGATTCTCGGGCCATGGAGATACCGCGTAAACTCTTTGCCGCGGCGCGCAATACGGAGGAAGCCGGCTCGCTGACGATCATGGCAACAGCCCTGATTGAGACCGGATCCAAGATGGATGAGTTCATTTTTAATGAGTTCAAAGGCACTGGTAACATGGAGATGGTTTTGGATCGGCAGATCAGCGATCAACGGATTTATCCGGCCATCGACATCTTCAAATCCGGTACTCGTCGGGAAGAGCTTTTGCTCCAGGCGAACGATTTGGAGAAGATCAACACGATTCGACGAGGGTTAGCCGGGCACCGCCCGCCAGAGGCGATCGAAAGACTTTTGTCTTTCCTGAAGAAGTTCCCGACAAACTCTCAGATGCTGCGAGAGATTCCTGGATAGAGAAGCTGTTCCCTGGCGGGATCTCGCTTCACCGTTAGCCGGCTGGGCGGAGAGACGGATGCTTCCTGGAGAGATGTACAATGGAAAGCGATCCAAAAAGCGCCCGTTCTGGCAAAGGAATGGACTACATCGATGTGGAGGTGTTGCCTCCTGAAGCAGCAACGAAGCGAGCCGACGATCTCGACCCGTTGATCAGACTGGTAAGTCGCTTGTTAGATACGTTTTTTGTGATCCCTGGGACGCGGATCCGTTTCGGGCTCGAGCCGATCATTGGATTGATTCCTATCCTGGGTGATCAAGTCACCGCGTTAATATCGGCAGCACTCTTGTATCGAAGTGTCCGGCATCGGGTGCCGAAGATCGCGCTGGTCCGCATGGCGCTAAATATTTTCATCAACGCAGTCGTCGGAATGGTGCCGTTCTTTGGGAATATCTTTGTCCTCCTCTATAAGCCGAATATTCGAAACTACAAAATTCTGCAACGGTATGCCGGACAGACGAGCGCGGTGACGGGAAGCGACTGGCTGTTTGTATCGATCCTGATCGGTTCGACATTCTTCCTGATCGTCGTCGTGACTTTGGTTTTGCTTTACGCGGCCATCAGCCAATTTCGCTGGTGGTAATTCGAGATTGCGGCAAAGGTTTACACTGGACGGTAGCGGCTGCCCGGGGCAATCATCACTGTTGCCGCGGCCCGCTATCGAGGCTCGGGATGCAACTTTGATTTATGAATACAGTCTACCTTGTCGCCAATGGCGACCTTCGTCTGTCCGCGAACCAAAAATGCGAGCCGGCGCAGGCCGCGATGGAAACAGCTCTGGTCGGAGCAATTGAACGCGAAGGTTTCAACGTCAAGCGAGCGCATACGTTCGATGAAACGAAGGGTCACGGCTTCATCGATAGTCAGAAGATGGGACTGCATATTTTGGGGTCCATACCTCAGGATGCCCCGCTTGTCGTCGCCGAGGCCGTTTGGCAATACAGCCAGCATTTACTCGGCGGTTTGATTTCTCACAACGGCCCTATTCTGACGGTCGCCAACTGGAGCGGGACCTGGCCCGGGTTGGTGGGCTTGCTGAATTTGAACGGATCCCTGACCAAAGCCGGGGTGAAGTACAGCACGCTCTGGAGCGAGGAGTTCACCGATAAGCTTTTTACAAAGAAGCTGCGAGAGTGGCTCAATAACGGGAAGGTCAAACATGACACCTCGCACGTCCTGAAATTCAAAGACGCCAAGATACCGGGCGCGTGCCGCAAAGCGGGGGAGAAAATTGCGCGTCGACTTCTCTCTGGAAAAGCAATTATGGGGATATTCGACGAAGGTTGCATGGGCATGTACAACGCGATCATTCCCGACGAGCTGCTGCATCCCACCGGCGTCTATAAGGAGAGGTTAAGCCAATCGAGTTTATACGCGAAAATGCTCACGGTGCCGGATGAAGAGGCCCGGAGGATTTACGACTGGCTGCTTTCACGGGGAGTCAAATTCCATTTCGGGCCGGATGAAGAAACGGATCTCACGGAAAACCAGGTCCTCCAACAGTGCAAAATGTATATCGCTGCTGTCCGGATCGCCGATGAATTTGGTTGTGCAACGATCGGAATCCAATATCAACAAGGACTGAAGGATCTCGCACCGGCATCCGACCTTGTCGAGGGACTGCTGAACAACGTTGATCGGCCTCCGGTTCATCATGAGGTGACGGGGCACGAATTGTTTGCCGGAGAAGCGCTACCACACTTTAACGAAGTGGATGAAGGCGCAGGCTTGGACGGTTTGGTCACCAATCGCGTTTGGCTGGAATTGGGCTATCCACCGGAGACCACGTTGCATGATATAAGGTGGGGTCGCCATTTCAAGAACTCCGAGTTAGACGCCTACGTCTGGGTTTTTCAGATCAGCGGCGGCGCTCCGCCGGCGCACTTCATTAGTGAGTATGGAGGGACTTCCAGTGAACGCCAACCCCCGATGTATTTTCGTCTGGGAGGAGGCACCTGCAAGGGCGTCAGTAAACCCGGGTGGATCGTCTGGAGCCGGGTCTACGTTTCCGGCGGTGAATTGCAATTTGATACTGGTTTGGCAGAGGTTGTTCACTTGCCGGAGGAAGAAACTAACGACCGTTGGCAGCAGACGACTCCGCAGTGGCCGATCATGCACGCCGTCCTGCAAGGTGTTAGTCGCGACCAGATGATGGCTCGGCACAAGTCAAACCACATTCAGGTGGCGTACGCCCCGGACCGCGCCGGTGCCCAGGAAGCGATGTTTACCAAGGTCGCTGTTATGCATGAACTCGGTCTGAAGGTCCACCTCTGCGGCGACTTTTGATTCGGCTGCTCTTCTCTATGCGACAACAAGATCCCGTCCTGGTTCGTTCGCGGCTGATCGAACTCTCTCGCGAGTTTGGCCAAGCACGCTGGGCTATCTTAGGTGAAGGAAATGCTTCCGGTCGGATCGACCAAAAGGTCTTTGCCGTAAAGTCAAGTGGCAGCAGTCTCGGCGCCCTGACCGAGATCGAGCTGACGGATTGCTACTTCGACACGCTGTTACCGGTCCTGGATCGAGAAAACGTTTCAGAACAGGAAATCGAAGAGATCCTATTCGCCTCCCGGGTTCGATCCACCACGATGAAACCGTCGGTGGAAACCTTTTTCCATGCTTTTTTGCTAACGATTCCCGGCGTCAATTTTGTGGGTCACACGCACCCGATCCCAGTCAATCAGATCCTTTGTACCGGCTTGGGAACTTCGTTCGCAGAAGAAAGGCGCTTCCCGGATGAAGTCGTTTGTTGCGGACCCGTGTCGCTGCTGATCCCGTACGAGGATCCCGGCCTCGCGTTGGCCGTTCGAATCCGGCGGGAGGTGCAGGAATTTGAGCGAAAACATGGGAAAAATCCGAAAGTGATTCTGCTTGGAAATCATGGTGTCATCACGATCGGTCCGACGACGGATGCGGTTCGCGTTGCCATGGCGATGACCGTGAAGGCTGCGGAAATATTCGTCGGTGCGCAGTCTCTGGGTGGCAGTATCCCGATGCCGGAGTCCGAGGTGAACCGGATAGAGAATCGTCTCGACGAAGAATACCGGCGAAAAATGCTGAGCCTCTAGCCCCAAAATCTCACAATCTCACAAGCCAGAGCGCTTGTGAGATTTTCGCGCTGTCGAGCCGCTTAGAGAGCGGCTCGGAAGGATTAGCAAGGATACGGGGGTGTGGCCTCACGCGGGCTTTGTCAGCGATGCAGGCTTTCTCAGGCTCAAATAGATCTCTTCAAGCTTTTCGATCTGGGTTGTCAGATCAAATTTTTCCTTGATCGTCTGGGCGGCACGTTTCCCCAGGGAATCTCGAAGGCGATCGTCTGCGGCCAGGCGGTCCAACCAGTTCTCTATCCCCGCCAGGTCTGATTCTGGCACCAGGACTCCGGATTCCAGATGGGCCACCGCTTCGGGAATACCGCCGTGGCGGGTCGAGATGCACGGGAGTCCGGTGGCCATCGCTTCCAGAAGGCTGTTAGGAACGCCTTCTCGATTGCCATCCGGCGTTTGTTCGCTTGGATGCAGAAAAAGATGGCTGTTTTGGTAAAGGGTCAACAGAGTGGATTGATCCACAAAGCCTGCGAACCGGACTCTGCTGCCCATCCCGAGGTCTGTCACCAATTTTTCCAGTGAACCGCGCAACGGGCCGTCGCCGGCGATCGTCAGGCTGGCATTCGGATATCGCTTCCAAAATACGGCGAAGGCCCGGAGCGTCAATTCAAGCCCCTTTTTCTCAACCAGGCGGCACGCCTGCAGGAGTCGCCACGACCCGTCTGCGGGTCGCTGACGAGTAAAATAACGGAATGTCTCCAGGGGGATTCCAGCTCGCTGAATCCGGAGCTTATCCGGCGTACATCCAAGCTCCAACAAGGATGAAGCAAGAGATTCAGACCGGGCCAGCACCAGTGAGCAGAGAGCGAAAAGATCCTGGAACAGCCGCTTGGCCGCCGGGGAATTGACATTCACCTGAACATCCGCACCATGAAATGAGACGACCGCAGGAACCTGGCGCCTGCGCAAAAGCGGTAGCCAGAAGAGGCCGTTGTTACCAAAATAAATGTGCAGTAGTTGACAGCGATCCGCCGTCAATGTGGTCCCCATCGAGCTAACTTCGGCCGGGTAAGCCTGTTGCGGGATTTTTCTAATTTGGATGGTCCACATCCGGCGCAGCCAGCGAAGAGAAGAGCGCTCCACCAACCGGATTGGTTCAAACGGAAACCGATCGACGTTCTCCCGTTTAAATGTCAGCACCACAGGCGCGACCTTTTTCAGCTCCGCTACCTGCCGGTACACGTGAAGCATTTCCGGTTTCAGAAATGTGGGGCAAAAGATCGCGACACGCGGCTTCTCTGTGGCCGACACCGCTGGCTCCTTAGTGTCCTGTCCCGGATAACAGGTGCCGGTCCCCCCAACGAGACCAACATCAGGTCAAAATGCGATCGAGAACAATCGGAGGGCGTGAGGCCTTTCCTTTGGATCTGCGGGATCCGCCACCACGACTTGCTCCCCGCTGCCATATTGTCGAGGCGCGAAGGGGCTTATCAGCTGCAATTTGTTGGG
>Ga0210383_10005689_pt1 | contig 10916 bp, 8 predicted proteins | sample IncBWC14OmetaG_FD_160072 | JGI IMG/M metagenome (GOLD analysis project Ga0210383, IMG submission 160072) | Forest soil microbial communities from Barre Woods Harvard Forest LTER site, Petersham, Massachusetts, United States - Inc-BW-C-14-O ...
CTGCCCGGCCAAGAAACCGCGTCGCCTCATCTTTTTCCCGGTGGGCGCTTCCATAGCAACGACCTTCACCATGGGCTTGCCTGCCTTGGCGATGATGAAGGACTCCCCCTGGGCAGCTTGTTCGACGAGCTTAGAGAGATGGGTCTTGGCTTCGTGAATGTTGACAATATTCATGATGAACCCAATGAACTAAGTTCACTTAGTTTAGTCGAAATGCTTTCTGGAGTCAATCCATTTAGTTGTCGGACCGCTTACAGCTGTACGGTGTCTGCATCGAAGCGCGAGCTTCGTTGATGGCCCCCTGAGTGTTGTCGTTGGTCTGGACGGCTAGGCGGTACTCATTGACGGCGCGGTCACGCTGGCCGGTGCAGTCGAAAATTCGGGCGAGCTCAATGTGGCTCCAGACCTCAACCCACTTCGGATCGTTGTCGCCGCGCAGCGCGTCACGGAAGCTGTTGGCTGCGGATTGATAGTTGCGTTGCATGAAGAATATCTCGCCAATGCGGTAAGCGGCGAGCGAGCTGTTTTTGTTGGCGTCGAGAGCCTTCTGGTATTCGACGAGCGCGGCAGTCAGATCGCCCTGGGCCACCTGTTGCTGGCCACGCAGAACGGCGACCTTGACGGCCAGGTCAGGCGTGCTCTTGAGCAGCCAGTTGTCGGGATCGATGCTGATGCGGCGCGGGCGGCCGAAGGTCTCAACTGAGTAGTGCGAGTCGGTACCGGAAACATCGACACGGCGGACTTCGGTTTTACCGTCGGTCTCGATGCGCAGCTCGACAGGCATGCGGAAGAGGTCGAGGTCCTGGTCGATGCCGCCGACCGTGCGGAAGCCCTTGTTATCACCGAGCCGGAAGACGGAATATTTGTTGGTGAAGGCCGGGGCGCCGGTGCCGTCGAGCCATTGCGCGAAGAAGGCCTGGAGCTGGAGGCTAGAGGTGGACTCGGCAAGGCTTTCGACGTTGGAGGTGCGGATAGGCTTATCTAAATACTGCGTGAGAAGACCGCGAAGGAACTTCAAGAAGACCTCGTCGCCCATCTCCCAGCGGAGCATGTGAAATACCATGGCTCCTTTTTCGAGCGTCATGGACTGGAACTGCGGCGAGAAGGGGTCGAGGCGTCCGATCGTAGTGAGCGGCTCGGTGTCGTAGGCGAGCGCGCCGGCAGAGATATCGACGACGGCCTGCTGGAAGGCGGTCTTGCCGGCGGAGTCTTCGAGGTACATCAGCTCGGCATAGCGCGACATGCCGTTGGTGATCCACGCGTCGTTCATGGTGGCGGGAGAAACCTGGTTGCCCCACCACTGGTGCGCGAGCGTATTCGAGAGCAGGCGCTGCTCATTGCGTGCGGTGATGCGGTTGCCCGCGATGGCGGCGATCTCGGGAGCCCATGCTGCCGACACGGCGTCATCCGGCAGCTCGACCAGGTTCATACGGTTGGAGTCGGGCTGGCCGAAGGTGCCGGCCATGTAGAGATATTCGCGCTCGGCCTGGCTGGCGAAGTCGTGCGCGGCCTCTTTGTGCGGCTCCGTGACGTAGACGCGCATATTCGCGACGTTGATGGGATCGAGAAACTTCCCGGCGATGATGGTTCCGGGGAAGCCGGGCTTGGCCCATTTGAAGGTGTACTCGGTGCGGTTGCCAGGGATGCTCTTTGCGGCGGCGACTCCAGAGCCCGAGCCGACGACGCGCTCGTCGCCCGGGACGCGTATCCGCATCTCGGCGGTAAAGCGGTTGGTGAACAGGCCCGTCATCGGGAACCAGCGGCCGGGATAGAGCAGAATGCTGATGGGGTCCTCGATAGAGGCGAGCTTGATGCCTTCGACGGGGCTGGTGTCGGCGCCTTTCAGGGTGCCGGCGTACTCGATGTGGTAGGTGGTGGTGGCGCCTTTTGGCAGGGGATTGGCCAGCGTAAAGCGAACGGTGTTGTTGTTGGTCAGGCGTTCGGACTCGAGCGGTTGGCCCTTGGCGTCGGTGGCTTTGGTGATCTGCAGGCCGTTGTTGAGCTCAAACGTCGGGCTGGTGAGGTCCTCAAGCGCCGTGAAATTGACGTCGGCCGATGCAGTAAGGCGGTTGACCGCAGGGTCGAGGTCGGCCGAGATGACGTAGCCATTGATCTGGAGCTGCGGTTTCACCGGCGCTGACCACGCCGTTGCCGCAAGCAAAGGGAAAGAAAGGAAGATCGCCGATCGAAGGATTCGGAAAGCGTACATGCAGCCAAAGTTCCTCAAGACATCATGGTACAGCCATCTCACGATTAGACGCGGGCGAGGGATTTTGGGCCACGCACTGACTGGTTTTTGACAAGGAGGTTGTCGACCGCGTCACAAACCTGTTGGATAGAACTAGTTCCGGGCGACGGCTGAAGGGAGTGGCGGACTTGGGCGAGGTCGGCGATCATTTGCGCGCGCTCTGGGGTGTCGGCGAGCAAAGGACGCAGGGTGGAGGCCACATTCGCCGCGGTAAAGCGGTCCTGAAGCAGCTCGGTGACGATGCGGCGGCCAGCGATGAGGTTGACCATGCCGATGGGGAGATTGCCGTCGGCGTCAGGACCGGAGGGCCAGACCTCGGGAGGGTAGTGGACGAGGCGCTTGGCTAGTAGGAAGGTGAGCGGGGAGACCTTGTAGACGATGATGAAGGGATTGCCAATGACCGCAGCCTGGACGGTGGCAGTTCCGCTGGCTACGACGGAGGCGCGGGCGTGGTGGAGGGCTTCCCGGGCGTCGGGAACGAGGGTGATGGAGCTTTTTGGCGACCGAATACGAGGCAAAATCTCCTGAAAAACTAAATCGCTGATCGTCTGTTTGTTGAGCGTGCTTGCTACGGGTATCAAAAAGTCGTAATCGGGGCCGAGAAGTGCTGCAGCTTCGAGCATTGTCGGCAGATTTAGCTTGACCTCCTTCCATCTGCTTCCAGGGAGGAGTGCAACCCAAGGCCTACCCATGTGCGAGCTAGTTGGTGGGTTTCCGCGATTGGCGAACATATAAGCGAGTGCGAATTGCTCACGAGACATCGTCGGGAGGGGCGATTCTGCCAGCGGGTGGCCGACGAACTTCGCGTCGACATTGCGGGCTCTATAGAAGCGCTCTTCAAAGGGGAAGATAACCATCATGCGATCGACGCGTTGTTGGACCCAGCGCAAGCGGCGGCGCTTCCAGGCCCACAGCTGCGGGCTGACGTAGTAGACGACAGGGATCGAGAGTTTCTTCAGCTCGCGCGCGAGCCGAAAGTTAACGTCAGGGAAGTCGATGAGGATGGCGATGTCGGGGCAGCGTTGTTTGATGGAGGCAACGAGCCGGCGGTAGGAGCCATAGACGCGTGGGGCGTGGCGGAGGACTTCGGTGATGCCCATGTGGGCGACGTCTTCCGCACGGATGATGCGGTCTTGGCCGGCGGCTTCCATCTCAGGCCCGCCGAGACCAAAGAAGTTTGCGCCAGGATGGCGGCTGCGGAGCTCGGTGATGAGCTGCGCGCCGTAATGGTCGCCGCTGGCCTCGCCGGCCGACAGGAAGATCTTCGGATTGGATGGGTTCGCGATGCAACCAGTGTAAATTGGCTGCATGACGAAGACAGGAGCAAAGCGTTTTCGTGCAGTGCTGGAGCGGCTCGGCGGGGGATTGGGCTGGACCGTGGCACGCATCCCGTTCGATGTCGCGACCACATGGAAGAAGATGGTGCGGCTGCGAGTGAAGGTGGAGATTGCGGGTGAGGTCTTTCGCACTTCTTTGTTTGCCGACAGCGTCCACCGCGGACATTTCGTTTTGGTGAACAAAAAGATGCAGAAGGCCGCAGGAATGAAGCTGGGCGGGATGATCGACCTGACGGTGGAACCTGACCTCGAGGAGCGCGAGGCTTCGGTTCCGGTTGAATTGGAGAAGCTACTGAAGCAGGAGAAGACGCTGGCGAAGTGGTATCCAAACCTGAGCGAGAATATGCGGCGGGAAATTGGCAAGAACATTGACGCGGTGAAAGGTGCGGAGGCGAGACAGCGGCGTGCCGAACTGTGGGCCGAGCGCCTGATGGGCACGATGGAGGGAGAGAAGGAGCTGCCGCCGGTGATCGAAGTAGCGTTTCGCAGAGTGCCTGCCGCCCGCAAAGGATGGGAGGCGATGACCGCGGCGCAGCGGCGAATGAATCTGATGGCCGTGTTCTACTACCAAAGCCCCGAGGCGCGGCAGAAGCGCGTCAACAAGGTGGTAGAGGATTGTTTGAAGGTGGCGAATCGATGAGACAGGGAGCCCTTTCTGTCCTGTTGACAGCGATCAGCAGGTTGATTCTGCGCGACGACCGCTTGAGCGGAAGGATGAGGCGAATGCTAGACAGATTCGCATTCGCGAAGGAGCGGGTGGTGATCTCAAGTGGCTGGAGAAAGCTGTCCGCGGTCTATGTAGAGGCAGGGAAAGATGCTCCGGCGGTCCTGATATGCCACGGCATCGGCGAGCGGGTGGAGTACTGGAGTGACGTGCAGGGGCTGCTGAAACAGATGGGCGTTTCGTCGCTGGTGTTCAACTACTCCGGCTATGGCGAGAGCACCGGCAGAGTGAGCGCAGCAAACTGTGAAGAGGATGCCATTGCTGCGTACCGGGAACTTGCCGACCGCGGGCATCAGTCGATAATTCTGTTGGGCTTTTCGATGGGTACAGGAGTGGGTTGCGCGGTAGCTTCGCTCATGAACGTGGATGGGCTGGTTTTATGCGAAGGCTTTTCTTCGCTGCGTGAGGCCGGCATGGCGATGGGGTTTCCGCGATGGATGACGCGGGGCGTGCCAGACGTTTGGAATACGGTTCGTCGCGTTGGCGAACTCAAGGTGCCGGTGCTGGTGGTTCACGGCGATGTGGATGGCCTGTTTCCGCTGTTGATGGCAGAGCAGGTGGCAGAAGCTTGCGGGGCGCACGGAAAGCTGCTGGTCATTCCCGGAATCTCTCATAATGCGCCGATCTTCGCGGCGACGGAAGAGTACTGGCAGCCGGTTGCCGATTGGGTGAAGGGGCGGTCCGCGGAGGCGATTGCGCAGAGAACGCGGATGGTGAGCTAGTCGGCGCTGAGAGGCTCGAGCGGCGTGGCAGCATCGCTGCCGGTGCCGAGCTCCTGGTCTTTGTACTGCAGCTGGTAGAGCTTCCAGTAGAGGCCGCGGTGGGCGAGAAGTTCCTGGTGGCTGCCGCGCTCGCGAAGCTGACCCTTGTGCATGACGAGGATGGTATCGGCGCGCTGGATGGTAGAGAGCCGATGCGCGATAAGGATGGAGGTCCGACCCGTAATCATGCGCGAGAGGGCCAGGCGCACGCGAAGTTCGGTATCGGTATCGACGGAGCTTGTTGCCTCGTCGAGAACGAGGATGCCGGGATCGTGCGCAAGAGCGCGGGCGAAACTGATAAGTTGCTTCTGGCCAGTGGAGAGTGTGGCGCCACGTTCGCGGACGGGCTCGGCGAACTGTTTGGGAAGCGTGCGGATGAAGTCGCCAACGTTGACCTCGTCGCAGGCGCGTTCGAGGCGCTCGTCGGTGATCCATGCAGACCCGAGGCGAACGTTGTCCGCGATGGTACCGGTAAATAAGAAGGGATCCTGCAGGACGACGCCAAAGCGCTGGCGCAGCTTTTTGAGGTCCTGCTCGCGCACATCGACCCCATCGACAAGAATGCTGCCGCGCTGGATGTCGTAGAAGCGCATCATCAGGCTCGTGATGGTGGTCTTGCCTGCGCCAGTGTGACCGACGATAGCCGCGGTCTCGTCGGGCTCGATGACAAAACTCACGCCGCGCAGAATCCATTCGATGTCGGCAAAGGTGTTGAGGTCTTCGTCGGATGCGTTGGCAATGCGCTTTACTTGCGCTTCATCCAGGTTTTGATAAGTGAACCAGACATTGCGGAATTCGACGCGGCCGGAGTTGTCACCGGCGACGGGGTGTGCGGGCGAGACGATGGTCGGTTCGGTGTCGAGGAGCTTGAAGACACGCTCGCTCGCTGCCATGGCTGCCTGCAGGATGTTGTATTTGTCGCTGAGGTCTTGAATCGGCCGGAAGAAGCGCTGCGCATACTGGATGAACGCGATGAGAATGCCAAGCGTGACGCCGCCGAAGATCGAGTGGCGCAGTCCGTTGCCATATGCGGTGTTGCGCAGTACGGCATCGCCGCCAAACCAGATGACGAGCGCGATAGCGATCGAGCTTAGGAACTCGACGATGGGGTAATAGAGCGCGTAAGCGAAGATCGCGTCCGACCAGGCCTTCTTATTCTCAGCGTTTACGGCGGAGTAGTCGTTGAAGGCGCGGCGCTCGCGGTTGAAGAGCTGCACGATCGACATGCCCGAAACGTATTCCTGCGTAAAGGAGTTGATGCGCGCGGTGGCGTGGCGCTGTCGGCGGTAGCTATCGCGAACATGTCGGCGGAAGATGCGCGTGACATAGAGGATCGCAGGAATAACTGAGATGGCGAGCAGCGCCAACGGCCAGCTCATCCGCAGCATGATGATGACGATGAACGCGAGAACGAACACGTCCTCAAAGATGGCTAGCACGCCCGAGGTAAACATCTCGTTGAGCGCGTCCACATCGGAGGTGACACGAGTCACCAGCCTACCGACGGGATTGTGGTCAAAGAACGCGGGCGACATGCGCTGCAGGTGCCGGAAGATCTGGCTGCGCAGGTCGAACATGATCTTTTGCCCGGTCCACTGCATGGTGTAGGTCTGGAGAAACTCGAGCAGGTAGGTGACGAGCAGTGCGCCGAGGTAGAGGAGCCCGATCTGCGTGATACCGTTCATTGGCCGCGGGCTGAGATGCCGAGCGAGCCAGGAAAGCTGCGCTGGCGCCGTATCCGACATGTAGGTATCGACCGCGACCTTGACGAGGTACGGCCCCATGACGTCGCTGCCGGCCTTGAAGATGATGGAGAGCGCGGCCAGAGCCGTCTGAATCCGATAGGGGCGAAGGTACGTCAGCAGACGCCGCATCAGATGCCGGTCGTAGACCTTGCCGACGACCTCATCGTCCTGTGCGGTTTTTTTCGCGGGCTCCTTGGAGTCCTTCGGTTTCCGGTCGTCTGCCATGCGCAACGTCCATTTTAGATGGCTTCGGCCACGTATGGATTCGGATTCCGTATGGAACTAAGGGGTTACGCTGATCGAATCCGCCCCCAACACTGCCCCCGGACCACTTACCTGAGCAAAGACGACGACCCGCATGGTGGATGGCTTCGCATCTGCGGGAGCGGTAAGGTGAAACGAGACCGGACCCGCGTTGAGATCCTTGACAGTTCCGACGCGCTCAAGAGTACGAACGACGCCGACATGCTTAAGCTGGTGACCACCATTTTCGCCGCCGCGGACGTCCGTCGTATCCGTGGGGTCGACCAGGGCGGCGTAAAGCGTGGTCTGCGGTTTTGCATCGGTAGGAGCAGAAATGGTTACTGAAGCCGAGACCTTGCGCCCGTCAACCGTAGGCTGGGATAGCTTGAGCTGCAGCTTGGCAGCAAGGGCGGCGTGTTGGATTGCCGTGAGCGCGTGAGCCGCGTCGTTACCCACGAACTGGTCGGTCCCATTCACGACCATCTGCGGCGTGAATGGGCCGTTCACGTTGAAACGGGTGCAATAAGAACTCTGCCGCTCGGTGTATTGGTGAGAAGAGAAGCGGTCGTGCCAGCCCTGTTCGTCCCAGTAGTCGACATGTTCGCCGAGAACGATGATCTCTGCGTTGGCTACCGGCTGAACCTGGTCGAGTTTCGCCAAAAGGGCATCGGCGGGCGGGCAGCTTGAGCAGCCCTCGGAAGTAAAGAGCTCCACCAGGACCGGGGTGCGACCAGTTGCAGCGGTTTGCGCCGCGGCCGGCGCGACGATGATGGCTGCCGAGAGGGCAGCGACGGCAAAAGCGTGGAACTGAGGCATGGTGTCATCCTCCAGGGCAATGAGACTCGCCGGACGGCCAGAAGTTACAACCTGGAAACATTCCCATGAAACAATGTGCTTAGGGATCATTCTAAGCATATGACTGAGGCAGTTGGTATTTATATTTCGGTTCCATTCTGCAAGGCAAAGTGCACTTTTTGCAACTTTGCGTCGGACGCCTTCGGCTCGGAACGGATGCAGCAGTATGTGGACCGCCTCTGCGGAGAGCTTGGCGGCGCGCGCGCTGCGGCTGACGCCATAACGGCGACCCTTCCACGTGCCGTGGACACGATCTACTTCGGCGGTGGGACGCCAAGTTTGCTTTCCGCACAGCAGTTTCGCCGGATATTCGACCATCTGCGGCGTGAGTTCGACGTTTCCATGGAGGCCGAGATTACGTTGGAGTGCGCGCCGGGCCAGCTTTCTGCAGAGACGCTGGACGAGTTGTTGCAACAGGGAATGAACCGCATCAGCTTCGGCGTGCAGTCGTTCGTTGATCGAGAGAGTGCTGCGGTGGGGCGTCTGCACACGAGGGACCAGTGCGAGACGGAGATTGCGCGCGTTCGGGCTGCCGGCGTCGAGGAGATCAACGTCGATCTGATCGCCGGGCTGCCCCATCAGACACAGGCGAGCTGGCGCTATTCAGTGGAGCAGGCCATCGCGAGCGGCGCTCCACACGTCAGTGTCTATCTGCTGGAAGTGGACGACGAGTCACGGCTGGGGCGCGAGATTCTGGAGCAGGGAACTCGCTACGGCGCTGCCGATGTGCCCAGCGAGGACGCGGCCGCGGAGTGGTACCAGCAGGCGTGCGAGAAGTTCGATGCTGCAGGCCTGCACCAGTACGAGATCTCAAACTTTGCCCGGCGTGGGCATCGCTCGAGGCACAACCTGAAGTATTGGCGGCGCGATCCTTACCTGGGATTCGGCCTCGATGCCCATTCGATGCTCCGTTGCGGTGAGGAGGCGGCCCGGTTCGCCAACACTAGTGAGCTCGACGAGTATCTCGGAAACGTAACACTCGCGCCGCTGCCCGTGATCGCGGCCAAAGAGAAATCTGCTGCCCCAGTGATCGATAGAATTGGGAGAGGCGCGGCGTTTGAGGAGTCGCTGTTTCTTGGCCTGCGATTAAACGAGGGAGTAGATCTCAACCTCCTGCGAGGCGACTTCGGCGATGCGATGCTCGAGGGCGCAATGCCTGCACTCCACGAGGTGCGAGACGCCGGGTTGCTGGAGCTGAGTCCGGGCCGCATGCGCCTGACGCCGCGTGGCCGCGTGCTCTCGAACGAGGTCTTCAGCCGATTATTGCTGCCTTCAGTGGCATAGAAAATTCAAACAGAGTCTTAAGGAGAAAACAGCATCATGATCGATCTGCGCAGCGACACCGTCACGAAACCCACTCCAGCAATGCGTGAGGCGATGGCCTCGGCAGAGGTCGGCGACGATGTCTACAGTGAAGACCCCACGGTCAACCGGCTCGAGCGGGACGCCGCCGAGGTCTTTGGGCGCGAAGCGGCAATCTTCGTCCCAACGGGCACGATGGGGAACCAGATAGCGATTCGGCTGCACACGCAACACGGCCAGGAAGTCATCTGCGAAGCGCGCTCACACATCCTCGATTGGGAGATGGCAATGACGGCGGCATTCTCCGGCTGCCAGGTGCGCACCGTAGTGGCAGAGCGCGGCATCCTTACGTGGGACCACATTCAGCCGGCCATCGGCGCAAAGATCTACTACCGCGCACAGACCGCTCTGGTGTGTCTCGAGAACACGCACAACATGGCAGGCGGAACCGTGACGCCTCTGGCGGTGATGGAAGACGTCTGGGCGGGCGCCCGAGAGGCTGGGTTGCCGGTGCATCTCGATGGAGCGCGGGTATTCAACGCAGCCACTGCGCTTGGCATCAGTGTTGCCAAGCTCACAAGCGGTTTCGACACCGTCATGTTCTGTCTTTCGAAGGGGCTCGGCGCGCCGGTGGGCTCGATGCTTGTCGGCAGCACGAAGGCGATCGAGGAGGCGCGGGTGCATCGCAAGGCACTTGGCGGAGGAATGCGGCAGGCGGGGATTCTTGCTGCGGCGGGGCTGATCGCGCTTCATGAGATGCCAAAGCGCCTCGCCGAGGACCATGCAAACGCCCGTCTGCTGGCGGAAGCCGTCGCAACCCATCCGGGCGTCGCGGAGATCGATCTGGATTCCGTCCAGACAAATATCGTCATCTTCAAATTGAAGGGTAAGGACGGCGCCAACAGCGGCGACGCCCTGGCGTTTTCGGCCGCGTTGAAGCAGAAGGGCGTGCTGGTCAGCTCAATCGGTCCACACGCGATACGGTTTGTGACGCATTACGATGTCGACCGCAAGACCTGCGAGAAGGCAGCTGCAATCGTCTCGGAGCAGTTGAAGGCTGTCTCGGATCTTGTGACCGCCTAGGTTCAGTCCCCGCCGGCGTTGATCACTGGATTCGTTGCAAGGAAGACCCGCGCAACGGTGCCGTGTGCGGAATTGTTCGCGTCGCTCTCGAGTGTGAGAGTTCCACCGTGTTTGTTGATGATGCCGCGGCTCACCCACAAACCCAGGCCGGTTCCGCGTTCCCCCTTGGTCGTGAAGAACGGTTGGAAGAGATGCGGACGGACTTCTTCTGCTATGCCGGGACCGTCGTCGGCAATCGTAACCACTGCACCCGGTGCCAGTTTCTGTCCCGCCCCGTCAACTCCGTCGGTCTGTGGCGCGATACTTATCTTCACCTCGCCCCCAGGGCCCGCGGCCTCGGCGGCATTGGTGATCAGGTTGGTGAAGACCTGCCGCAGCTCGGCCGGGAAGGCGGCGACCGATATAGTCGATGGGATTTGCGTCGTTGCCGTGACCTCCAACTCAGCCAGGCGCCTCTCTAACAGCAGGAGAATCTCCTGCAACATCCCCTTAAGGTCCACGACCACAGGGGCTTTTGACTCGCGATACAGCCCAAGCATCGCGCGACTGATCTGTGTCACGCGCATCAACTCCTGCTCGGCCATGTCCATGAACTGGGCCTGCTCCTCCGCTGTTGCA
>Ga0210383_10005691_pt1 | contig 10914 bp, 9 predicted proteins | sample IncBWC14OmetaG_FD_160072 | JGI IMG/M metagenome (GOLD analysis project Ga0210383, IMG submission 160072) | Forest soil microbial communities from Barre Woods Harvard Forest LTER site, Petersham, Massachusetts, United States - Inc-BW-C-14-O ...
TGCGATCGCGGCATCGGGGACGAGCAGCGCCTCGTAAGGCGTGCTTGCGATCAGGCGGACCCGGCCGAACTGTCCCGGCAGGATCGAAAGGTCCTTGTTCGGGATCACGGCCCGCCCGCGCAGCGTTCCCGTCGAGGCATCCAGGCGGTTATCGAGGAAATCGATCTTGCCGTCGTGGGACGGCTTGGTTTCGCCGCTCAGCATCACCTGAACCGGATTGGCATAGTCGCGCGAGCTCGGGCGCTTGCCCTCGAACCAGAGCCGGCTGTATTTGAGGTAGGTCGCCTCATCAATGTCGAAATAAATGTAGATCGGATCCAGCGAGACGATCGAGGTCAACAGCGTCGAGCCGCCTTCACTGCCCTGCACCAGATTGCCGACGCTGACCAGGTGCCGGCTGACCCGGCCGCTGATCGGAGCCAGCACATGCGTGAATTCGATGTTGAGCTGGGCCGCCTTCAATAGGCCCTCGGCCACCATTTGCGCGGCCTTGGCGGCTTGCAGCGCCTGGCGTCGCTGATCCACCGTCGAGTCGGCCACATTCTGCGACTGCTGCAGGGTAAGCGCGCGATCGAGTTCCCGTTTGCCCAATTCGGCCTTGGCGCGCGCGTCCGACAACTGGCCGTCGGCCTGCGCGGCTACGGCCTCGAACGGACGGGCATCGATCAGGTACAAGAGATCGCCGGCATTGACGATTGCGCCGTCGCGGAATTCGACGCCGGTGACAAACCCGCCGACGCGCGCGCGAACCTGGACCTCTTCGACCGCGTCAAAGCGCCCGGTGAACTCGTCCCAATCCGTCACGGTGCGCTTGGTGGGCTCGGCGACGGTGACAGGTGGCGCAGCGGCGGCCGCTTGCGCGACCGGCTTTTGATCGCAGCCTGACAGAGCGAGCGCCAACACTGGGATGATCGCAGCGAGATACCCGAGCGAACGGATGTCGGCTGTCCGCTCTGAATGCGCCGATTTAAAGTTAAAGGTCGTGCTCAAGTCGCCCTCCTCCTGAACTGGCATCGGGATCAATCAAACCGGTTAAATCGGCGACCGGACCAAGATGAGATTGGCCGACAGTCTGTGCAAGAAGCGGCCCGGATCAAGAAAAATATGCCCCACACGGCTCGCCACGCATTAAAAAAATAAATATTTCGCATCGAAACGCGCCGGAATAATTTTCGTGCCGCGACGTTGGACGCCCGTTTTTCAACTGGAACCGTGGCAACGAGTGGCGGTCGGAGCGAACGGCCGCAATCCGGACCGGGCAGTGGCGTCCCTGCACGGCCGCTCCACGGCTCGCCGATCATGGCAAGGCCATTTTATGGTTCCCCTCCCCGTGGGTCCTCCGCTAATGTGGATTGTCAGCCAATAACCACCACTATCCAACTAGCCAATCGTCCGGGGAGGACGACCGAAAAGTAAAGTCTGCGAGAACAGCACACGATAGATGGCGCAGCGCGGACCGGCCATAAATGCGTTGAATGATTTCCGGGAGGGAAGATGTACACCGGCAAGCATGCCTATCTCCGTCCGCTGCAGCCCGCCTTCATCATGGCAAACTCCGGCGAGTCCGTGAGCTATGCCGAACTCGAGGCGCGCGAGAACCGCCTGGCACATCTATTCCGTCGTCGTGGCATGAAGCGGCTCGACCACTACGCGATCTTCATGGAGAACAACAGCCGCTATCTCGAGGCGTGCGGCGCCGGAGAGCGCGCGGGCCTGTATTACACCTGCGTGAATTCCTACCTGACGGCCGGCGAGCTCGCCTACATCATCAACAACAGTCGATCACGAATTCTCATTACTTCCGTCGCAAAGCTCGAAGTGGCGCGCGAGGCCCTCAACCAGTGCCCCCAGGTCGAACTCTGCATCGTGGCCGACGGCTCAAGCGAGAGCGAGCGCATCGTGGGCCTGCGCGATGCGACCAGCGATCTTGCCAAGACGCCGATCGCGGACGAGTGCATCGGCACGGCGATGCTTTATTCGTCGGGAACGACCGGACGGCCCAAGGGAATCTTGCGCCCCCTGGCCGAGCAACCGCCCTCCGATCAACTGCCGCTGTTCGATTTCCTGCAGAAGCTTTGGCAATACCGCGAGGGCATGATCTATTTGTCGCCAGCGCCCCTTTATCATTCGGCGCCGCAGGCAGCCGTCAACCTGACGATCCGGATGGGCGGCACCGTCATCATCATGGAGAGCTTCGACCCGGAAAGGTATCTGGAGCTGGTCGAAAAATGGGGCGTAACCCATAGCCAGCTGGTGCCGACGATGTTCTCGCGCATGCTCAAGCTGCCGGAGACCGTCCGCTCACGCTACGACCTGTCTTCCCTCGAAATCGCGATCCATGCCGCGGCACCCTGTCCGGCCGCGGTCAAGGACGACATGATCAGGTGGTGGGGGCCGATCATCCACGAATATTACGGCGCAACCGAAGGCCTTGGGTTTACCGCCTGCAACAGTGCCGAATGGCTTGCTCACAGAGGCACGGTCGGCCGGGTTCTGCTCGGCGAGCTTCACATCCTCGACGAGGAAATGCAGGAATGTCCGCTCGGGACGGCGGGCACGGTATGGTTCAAGACGGCGACCCCGTTTGAATATTTCAACGATCCCGGCAGGACCAACGAGGCCCGTTCGTCCGATGGCAGCATGAGCACGGTCGGCGACGTCGGTTATGTCGACAGCGATGGCTATCTCTATCTGACCGACCGCGCGACGTTCATGATCATTTCCGGCGGCGTCAACATCTATCCGCAGGAATGCGAGAACCTGCTCATCACCCATCCCAAAATTGCGGATGCCGCGGTATTCGGCGTGCCCAACACCGACCTTGGCGAAGAAGTGAAAGCAGTGGTGCAACCCATGCCGGGAGTAACGCCGGGGCCCGACCTTGCCGAGGAACTGATTTGCTTCTGCAGCCAGTCGCTGTCACGCCAGAAGGTCCCGCGCTCGATCGATTTTGAGGATGAGCTGCCCCGGCTGCCGACCGGCAAACTGTACAAGAGGCTGCTGCGCGACCGCTATTGGGGCAACAAGACTTCGCGCATCGTGTGAGGTCATCGCTACAGCCTTTTCCGCCACACGTCGCCGCCGCCGGATTGGCCGCAGAGTTTATCCACCGCTCTTGAACGCTTTTCCTCGGAGAGCGAAAGCCCGCCGCTTGATTGACGGCCGGCTTTTTGCTGTGATTGCAGCCGGCTGGGGGTTCACCATGAATTTAAAGCAGGAGCACGATCTTCTGATCGCGCAAACCATGGCGTTTGCGCGATCCGTCAATGCGAGGGCGCCGCAGACGGGCCCCGGGCTTGAAAATGCCGGAGTTGAAAATTCCCGTCTTGAATCGTCTCCGATGAACGCGCCCGCCGAGGCCGCGCCGCGCATCGAATCCCCCGTCGCCCTTCCGTCCGTGCGTTACGCCAGCCTGCGCGAAGAGATCCGGGGAAGGGTGGCAGCATTTCGCGCCCATCAGGAAGTGATCCGTCGCGACCGCGACGAATATTACAAGGCGGTTCTGGCAAGGGTTCGGACCCCAATCGAACTTGAGCGCAAGCCACCGGACAATCGGCCGGTCAAGCGCTGATCTGGCCCGCCGAACCCCTGACCTGAAAGACTGCTTGTCCTGACCTGAAAGACCGCTTGCATGGCGCGATTTTTGCAGTGCTAATTAAATCGGCCGTTGCTTAGAACGAGCGGGGCAAATCTGGAGGATCAGCATCATGATGCTACTTGATCGAAGAGGTCTCTTGCGGTCGGGATCAGCCGCGTTGGCGCTTGCGGCGTTCGCCAGCAAGGCGGCTTTCGCAGCGGGATCGCCGGGGCTGACGACCCACATGCTGGATACGGCCAACGGCAAGCCCGGCGAAGGCGTAAGGATCGATTTCAGCGTACTGGAGGGAAGCGCGTACAAGCTGATCAAGACCGTTCGCACCAATGCCGACGGGCGCACCGAGCCATTGCTGACAGCCGAGACCATGAAGGTCGGTCAGTATGAATTGGTGTTCTATCTTGCCGAATATTATACCCGGATCGGCACGCAGTTGCCCAACCCGCCGTTCCTCGAGAAGGCGGTGATCCAGTTCGGCATGGCCGATGCCAAGGATCATTATCACGTGCCGGTGCTGGCCACTCCCTGGAGTTATACGACCTATCGCGGCAGCTGAAGGCTCCGCAGCGTTCGAGCGGGAGAGGCTGAAAATGTTCGGTCGCTATCGGCTGCTTGCGTTCCTGATCCTGGTCCCGATTCTGGCCCCGATCTTGGCCCCGATCTTGGCCCCGATACTGGGGACGGTCACGATTGTCACTGCAATCGCGGGCCCCCTCGACATGGCACCGATCAATGCGATGGATCGCGCCGCATTCGTTGAAAAATTCGGAGGCATCTTCGAGAACTCGCCCTGGGTCGCCGAAAAGGCCTGGGAGAAGCGGCCATTCGCAAGCCTCGATGACATGCATGCTGCGATGGTTGCCGTGGCAAGGAATGCACCCGCCCCCATGCAGCTTGCATTGTTGCAGAGCCATCCCGACCTGGCCGGCAAGGAGGCGCAGGCCGGAACGATGACCGCCTCGTCGGTAGCCGAGCAAGCGAGCGCGGGCCTCAATTCCCTGTCTCATTCCGAGATGGTTCAGATCGCAGACCTCAACGCCGCCTACAAAAAGAAGTTCGGATTTCCGTTCATCATCGCGGTGCGGATGTACACCAGGGAAGGAATCCTGTTCGAATTCAACCGTCGGCTTCAGAATGACACGCAAACCGAATTCGCCAACGATCTGCAAAACGTCTACATCATCACCCACCTGCGGCTGAACAAGCTCTTGGACCCGGGCTAGTGGAGCGGATTTGACCCGCCTGCTTCGACCTCCGACGGAACTCTCGATTCACCCTCAGACCGCATGAGTACTGCAAAAAAGCTGGCTTTGATCGCCGCGGGCTATGCCCTTTCCGTCGTCGGCGGCCTTGTTGCCGTCGCCGTCAATGAATTGCTGATCGGAGAAGAAGTCGCTCAAACCTCGGGCGGCATGGTCGCCTTCGGCGACGTGGTCCTGTTCCTGTTCGTTGCCGGGGCGCTTGGCCTCGCGCCGACCCTGTTCCTGCTGAAGCTGTCCGTCGAGAAGGCGCCGCGCGCGGTGCTCGCGGCCGAACTGCTGCTGGCCGCGATTGGACCTTTGAGCTGGCTCGCGGTGATCCACCTGACGTCAGGTCCGACCACGCCGAGCCTGCCTCAAGCCGTTCGGGAATTGCTCGGCTTGCTCATCGGCTTGGTCGCAATCCCGCGCATGGTCTTGGGCCCGGTCCTGCTGGTGATTGAGGCGGCGACCTTCTACCTCGTCCGTGGGCGCGTCGCGCGCGCGCTCCTGGCGGTGGCGATGTTGATGGATCTGATCCCGCTGGGCATGTTCGCGTTGCATCTGGCGCGCGCGACCAGATACTAACGGCTGTTGATTTAAGGTTCGAACTAAAGCGGCGACGGAAGTTGGTTGCCTCTCCCACGCCACGCGCTTGCTGCGATGGACGCAATCACGCTTGTTTCCACGGCAGGCCGGCTGCGACTTTCTGCTGCTCGCAAGCCGCGGTCTCGGCCGCAACGGCGCGCCTGAAACCGTCGCGCGACTGCAAGCGCTGCCAATAGTCGGCAACCGCTGGAGTGAAATCCCTGGCAAGGCCGATATGCTCCGCCAGCAACAGGGCATATCCGACCGATATGTCTGCGGCAGTAAAACGCCCGGCGCACAATGTTTCGTTCCTCGTCGCGGCGGTTTCGACGGCCCGCAGCCGGCCGAAGAACCACTTTGCGTAATCGGCCGCTACTTGCGGGCTGCGCCGCTCTTCGGGCTCGAGCCTTGCGTAGCGTAGCACCAGGGTCTGCGGAAAGGTCAGCGTGGCTTCGCCGAAATGCAGCCAATTGAGATATGCACCATAGTCGGGCTCGTCGCTGGCGACCGAAAGTGCCGTCGGGCCGTAATGCGTGACCAGATATTGCGCGATCGCCGCTGATTCCGTCATCCGCGTCTCGCCGTCGATCATCAGCGGTACGGTGCCAAGCGGGTTGAGAGCGAGATACTCCCTGGCAAAGGCGCGCGGCGGAAACGGCAACATCTTCAGCTCATAGGGCAGTTTCAGTTCCTCCAGCGTCCACAGTGCGCGGAAAGAGCGCGCCGCGAAGCAGTGATAAAGCGTGATCATGTTTTGCCTGTCCTTGCCGCTTTGCCCTTCAATACTCTCAAAAATTGAGCCCCGGGCAACAGTTCGAACGCGGACCAACCGATTTAGCCAACTCAATTGCGCCGCGTTGTCGCTGCAGCCTTGCGGTCCCGCAACGAGTCTCCCAAGTAAGTAGCAGAAAGCAACCGAGGTCGAACAGCCATGGGATCCCAGGTGCAATATCTGCCGCTGACGCCGGGCTTCTTTTCGATCCTGGTTTTCCTGGTCATCGGGCTGGTCATCCTGATCCAGCTTCGCATCCTCAGATACGCCTATATGAAGCTCGGGGTCGGCCCGGGCGTCGCGCTTCTCCTGCTGTTCGGCTCACTGATAGGAAGCTACTTCAATATCCCGATCACGGTCCTGCCGGGTCCGCCGGTGAGATCGGGGCAGGTCGTCGATTTCTTCGGCATGCAATATGTCGTGCCCGTTGTCGTGCAGTGGCCTGGGACGGTTCTCGCCGTCAATGTCGGCGGAGCCGTGATACCGACAATCATGTCGACCTATCTCGTGCTCCGCTACCAGCTATGGCTCAAAGCGACGATCGCGGTCGTCGTGATCGCTTTCATCATCCACTCCATGGCAACGCCCGTGCATGGGATCGGGATCGCGGTGCCGGTGTTTGCCCCCGTCGTGGCCACCGCCATTCTCGCCTTTATCCTGTCGCGCGAATATGCCGCCCCGCTTGCCTATATCGGCGGTTCGATGGGGACGCTGATCGGCGCCGATCTTCTCAATCTTGACAAGATCGGGGGCCTTGGCGCTCCGGTTGCTTCGATTGGCGGCGCCGGCACATTCGACGGCATCTTCCTGACCGGGATTCTCGCCGTCTTGCTGGCCGGCATCGCCTCGCCTTCGCGGCCGAGACCGGCCTGGTAACGGAAAAGCCGACGCAATCTTCTTTCGCTTGCGCGAGTTGCCACGCTCCCCGACTATCAATATGAAGAATGAAAAGCTCGGGAAAGGGCAAGCACGGCGGAGTGCCCTATCCGGCAAAGAAACAAGCAGTAGCGGTAAAGCCAATGGAAGCGTTGTCGAGGTATGCGACGAAAGCCAAATGGTCACCGTCATCCGACGCCAGCAGCATCGTCAAAAGCATCCACGCCATGCTGCACCCGCGCAATATCGTGCTGGTGGGCGCGACCGACAAGCCGGGCAATTACGCCGAGCGCATCTGGAACAACCTGATCAAATACGGGTTCAAAGGCGGCCTCTATCCGCTCAACAGCCGGCGCGAAACCATCTGGGGTGTCCCCTGCTACAAGGATTTCGCAAGTCTTCCTGACAAACCCGACCACGTGCTCGTGCTGGTTCCGGCGCGTTTTGCGGTCCAGGTGATCCGCGACGCCGCTTCTGCCGGGGCCCGCTCGGCCACGATCGTGACCTCCGGCTTCAGCGAATTGCAGGATGATGAAAGTCAACGACTTGCCGCCGAGCTGCACGAAGCGGTCAAGGAGACCGGTCTTGCCGTAACGGGTCCGAATTGCCTGGGCAATTTGAGCGCCGGCGAAAACCTGTTCACCAACATCGACGATCGCGTGGTGACGATGGAGCCGGGTCCGGTTGCCATCGCCGGGCAATCCGGTGCGATCGTAATGGCGATTCGCCAGGCGCTGGAGGATCGCGGCGTTGGCGTCGGCTATATGGTCACGACCGGAAACGAAGCCGGACTCGAGACCCCCGACTTGATGGCCTATTTCGCCGCCGACCCGTCGATCCGCGTGATCGTGGTCTATCTCGAAGGCGTGCGCGATACGCGGGCGTTTCGCGAAGCCTGCAAGGCGGCGCGCGCCGCGGGCAAGCCGGTGATCGCTCTCAAGCTCGGCGCATCCGAAGGCGGACGGGCGGCTGCGATGGCACATACCGGCGCACTCGCCGGCTCGATCGAAACTTTCGACGCCATCTCGGCCCGCGAGGGCGTGATCCGCGCCCCGGGGTTGGACGAACTGATCGAGACAACCGAGTGCTTCGTACACGCCGGCCTGCCGAAGGGTTCGCGACTGGCCGCCGTGACATTGTCCGGTGGCAAGCGCGGGCTTTTGATCGACGCCTTTTCGTCGGCCGGTATCGACTTTGCGCAGCTGAGCCGAAACGCAAGCGAGAAACTGGCAACAATGCTCGGACCCGGCTCGATCGTCGGCAATCCGCTGGACGCAGGGTTTGCGGCGGTGGTCGACCCGTCGGTCTATATCGAGTCGATACGGATCATGATCGACGATCCCGACACCGACATCGTCATCATCGATTCGGAGCTGCCCAAGGCGCCGCACGAATTGCGCGAACGCAATTTGCACCGGGTTGACGAGATGGCCTCGCGCGCGACCAAGCCGGTGATCTACATTTCGGCGATGTCCATCGGTTTTACGGAATTCACGAAGGGCCTGCGCAAGTCGCTGCCGCATATTGCCGTGCTGCAGGGCCTCGACCGCGCGGTCGGCGCAATCAAGGCGCTGATCGAATATGCATCGCTGCCAAAGGAGGTGCCGGATATCGTATCGAGTTCCAGCGCTTCGGCGCGCGCGACGCTGGAGCGAACCCTCAAAAACGCCAGGGGAGCCGCGCTCGACGAAGTGGCGTCCAAGAAACTCCTGAGGGCCTACGGCATCCCGGTGTCGAAGGAAGAAATTGCGCGAACGGCAGCTGAAGCGGTAAAAATCGCCAGAAAAATCGGCTTTCCCGTCGTCGCCAAGGTTGTCAGCGCGGAGATCCTGCACAAGTCCGATATTGGCGGCGTCTTGCTGAACCTCAACAGCGCGGCAGAGGTGAGAGCGGCTTTCAACCAGATCACCGCGCGGGTGAAGAAGCTGAAGAACAAGCCGAGGGTCGACGGCGTCTTGATTGCCCAGCAGGTCAAGGCGCAGCTCGAGCTTGTCATAGGCGCCTCGCTCGATGCCGAGATGGGGCCGGTCGTCTTGTTTGGAAGCGGAGGCATCGATATCGAATTGATGAAGGACGTTGCGTTGGCAGGCGCGCCGCTCGATGCGGCTGAGGCCAAGGCGCTGATCGGCCGTACCAAGGCCGGCGTGAAGCTCCGTGGTTATCGCGGCAAGCCGGCGCTGCACGAAGCATCCGCTGTCAAGGCCCTGGTCGGCCTGTCCAACCTGATGGCGGACGCGGGAAATCGCGTCGCCTCGATCGATGTCAATCCGTTTCTCATCAATGAGAGAACTGGCGTTGCGGTCGATGCGCTGATCGTACTCAACAACGCGGCCGCGATGCGCGCTGCCGTCAGCTAGGATCGAAGGCGGGGGGAACGATGCGAATTACCTCAGGTCTGGCGGCAGGTCTGGCCGCGCTTGCCATAGCGCTCTCGAATGCGGCCGTGGCGCAGAGCCCCGCTCCTGCCGCTTCAGCTTCGTCAGCACCCGCTTCGTTCCCGGCATGGGCCTATCCCTGGGCTCCGGATTTCAAGGCCGCACCCGACGACGGCGTTCCGCGCCACGTGCCCGACAGCAGCGCAAGTTTCACCGTCACCCAGGAGCGTGACCTGTTTTTTGTGCCGGATTGGCATCCCGACGATCATCCGGCCATGCCCGACATCGTCGCGCATGGCAGGCGACCGGATGTTCGCGCCTGCGGCTCGTGCCATCGCGCGGAAGGTACCGGCGGCCCGGAGAACGCCAGCTTGGCCGGACTGCCTGCCGCCTACATCATCCAGCAGATCGAGGACTACAAGAGTGGCGCGCGGAAATTCGCCGGCCCACAACGCAGCCCAAGCCTTTTGATGACGGCAATCGCCAAAGCCAGCACGGAAGAGGAAGCGAAGGCGGCGGCGGCCTATTTCTCCTCGCTCAAGCCAAAGGCAAACATCAAGGTGGTCGAGACCGACACGGTTCCTGTGACCGAACTCGCAAGGGTGTTTTACATGGTCTCCAGGAACGGTGGCACCGAACCGATCGGCCAGCGCATCGTCGAGGTGCCAGTCGATGCCGAGCAGTTCGAACATCGCGACACGAGGTCGCAGTTCATCGCCTATGTACCGATAGGAAGCATCGCCAGGGGCGAGGCGCTGGCCAAGACCGGGGGAGCCGGTGTCACAACGCCCTGCGCCACCTGCCATGGCCCGGATCTGAAGGGGATCGCTTCCGTTCCCGGCATTGCCGGACGCTCGCCGAGTTACCTGGTGCGGCAGATTTACGACTTCCAGCAGCATGCGCGGGCTGGACAGGCGGGCGCGCTGATGTCGCCCGTGGTCGAAAAGCTGTCCCATGATGACATGATTTCTCTGGCGGCCTATGTTTCTTCGTTAACGCCCTGAGCAATGTTCGCGAAGCTCGCGATCCTAGGCCGAAGGTTGCACGAATATAGCCGGGATCGTCATTGGCAAAGGCGCGCGGGAAGGGCTACGCTCTTCTCTCAACGGCATCGAAGAATGCCGGATTTTACAGCAAATCACCTTGTCTGGGAGGACAGCATGGGCACCTCGCAACGATCTCGGCCCGGATCTTGGACTGGATCTTGGCCCGGATCTTGGCCGGTGGATCGCAGGACGGTTGTGCGAACGGGCGCAGCGATTGCTGCAATGCAATTCGCATCGCCTTTCATCATCAAGGCCCGAGGCGAAACACCGGTCCGGATCGGAATGGTCGATCCGCTGACAGGCGTTTACGCGGCAATCGCCCAGGGCGAGGTGGTGGGCGCGAAATTCGCCGCTGAAGAGATCAACAAGAAAGGCGGCATTCTCGGCCGCCCTGTCGAGCTTCTGATCGAAGACTCCGCCAACG
>Ga0210383_10005692_pt1 | contig 10914 bp, 9 predicted proteins | sample IncBWC14OmetaG_FD_160072 | JGI IMG/M metagenome (GOLD analysis project Ga0210383, IMG submission 160072) | Forest soil microbial communities from Barre Woods Harvard Forest LTER site, Petersham, Massachusetts, United States - Inc-BW-C-14-O ...
GTTCGCGCAAGAAGTCAAAGGCATTCTCGATGCAGAAGCGAGTGGCGTCCAACACGACCGAGACTTCTGTAAGCAGAGCTTCCACCAGGGGTTTGCCGGCCTCGCGGGTAATTAGAGTGGCGATTTTCAACTTCCTCAGATGAAGCTGATGTTGAAATTCGCGCAGGATCGCGATACGCCGCCGTACTCCTAACTCGTGCCAAGCGGGTTGGGCAGCCGCAGCCCGTGCGACGGCAGCGTGAACATCGGCATCGGTTGCACAGTCGAATTCACGCAGGACCTCGCCGGACGCGGGATTCACTGAGACGACTTTCCGCGCCGCGATTTGAAGATCAGTAGCCATATTTCTTGGAAACGTTCTTTCGTTTTCCAGTCTACCGGACTGATCGAAAGAAACGTTGCAAGCAACGTTTCTACACTCTGGTTCAATATTCGACATTCACCAGATACAGTCCGCTGGCGGGCGCCGTTGCTCCCGCAGTTGAACGGTTGCGGGCTGCCAAAATCCGAGTCATGTCCTCCGGCTTCAACGTGCCCTTGCCTGCCAACACAAAGGTTCCGATCAGGTTCCGAACCATGTGGTGTAGAAACCCGCTGCCTCGAACGGTGTAGACGAGTTCTTCCCCGGCCTGCTCCCATATCGAAACGAAAATCGTCCGCACATTGGAAATAGTTTCATCCTCGCGGCCGCGTTCTGAATCTACTGCTGCAAACGAAGTGTAATCGTGTTCGCCAATCACGAGGCTGGCTGCGCGTTCCATTGCACCTTCGTCGAGCGGAAAGGGATAGTGCCAGACGTAGCGCGCGATAAACGGTGGACAGATGGCGCCGCGGTAAATGCGATAGCGATAGGTTTTCGCGCGGGCAGATTTGCGGGCGTGAAACTCGGGCGGCTCTTCAGTGGCCTCAAGCACGCGAATGGAAGGCGGGAGCATGTCGTTCAATGCCGTCACCAGGTTCCGCGCTGGTATGGGCGATTCTGTGTCAAAAGTGGCTACTTGGGCGAGAGCGTGAACTCCAGCATCGGTGCGGCCGGAACCTTGCGGCAAAACCTTTTCACCGGTCACTCGTCCAATAGCCGAGGCTAGAGTGCCCTGAATTGTGGCGGCATCGGGCTGCACCTGCCATCCGGAAAATTCGGAGCCGTCGTAGGCCAGAACGAGTTTGAGATTACGCATGAGGATTGCCCGGAATCTTCTCCGCAATTCCAATCATCGAATGAGTTTGCGGATTTTTAGAAAGCTGACTGCGAGTGTTCGGTCCGAGTCCGCAGCCGGTTGCGTCAGCTATACTATTGCATTCCACGTGTCCGTTTTGCGACGAAACGCAGCGCCTGCCGGGAGACCACAAAAATGAAACCTGGGCTGGTTGTTTTGCGTAGTAACTCTTGAGCTAGAACCTTGTCGTCATCACAGCAGCTTCTAATGCATGGAGATAAGCGAATGTCTTTGCCTGGTTTGAATTCTGCCTGCCGGCTGATTGCGGCCGTAGTGATCGCTGGCGCGCTCGGGGCTAACGTTTGGGCGCAAGACACAACTCAATCCGCTCCGCCGGCCTCGTCTGCGACATCTCAATCGGCGCCGGTGCCGGCCCCGCAGCCACAGCAGTTCCATCTGGAGAATTTTGACAAGCCGCGCGGGTATTTTCCCAATCCATTGGCTCCTTACACGCCCCGGACGCTGCCGCCGCCGAACCTGAGCAACACCCCGCGCATTGAGCAGCTCATGCAGAGCGGCAAGCTCATGCTGTCAATCGATGATGCCGTCGTGCTGGCACTGGAAAACAATCTCGACATCGGGATTGCCCGCTACAACCTGAACATCGCGGATACGGATGTTCTGCGGGCGAAGGCGGGAGCGGCTATTTTGGGTGTATTCAACGGCGTGGTGCAGAACACGCCGGGCGGCGGTGTGGGTGGCTTGGGTGTGCAGGCCGGATCGGGTGTCGGTGGCACCAGTACGGGCTCCGGAGGCGCTGGCGCGGGACTTGGCGGCTTGACCGGATCGACCCTAGGTGCGGGGCCCACGATTACAAGTTTCGATCCCATCTTCAGCGGAACTCTGCAATGGGACCACTACAACCAACTGGCAAGCAGCTTATTTACCGGCGTGCCGGTGCTGTCGCAAAACACGCAGACTTATGATTTCTCCTACGTGCAGGGCTTCCAATCCGGCACCAACTTACTCGTCGGCTTTAACAACGCCCGGCAAAGCACGAACAGCCCGTTCACCACGTTGAGCCCCGTGATCAACCCGAATTTCACCTTTCGGCTAACGCAACATTTGCTGCAAGGTTTCGGCTTCGCACCCAACAACCGCTTCATTCGGATTGCGAAGAACAACCGCGAAATTACGGACGTTTCGTTCCGCCTGCAAATTATCACGACCGTCGATCAGATCGAGAACATGTACTGGGATCTGGTTTTCGCTTATGAAAACGTTAGGGTGCAGCAGGAGTCGCTGGCCTTTGCGCAAAAGACCCTGTCAGATACTCAGAAGCAAGTACAGATCGGCAGTCTGGCTCCCATCGAAGTCGTGCGCGCCCAGAGCACGGTGGCAGCGGACCAGCAGAGTCTGATCCAGGCTCAGAATAACCTTCAATTGCAGCAACTGCTGATGAAAAATGCCCTCAGCCGCACGCTGGTGGATCCTCGATTAGCCGATGCGGAAGTAATTCCCACGTCGACCATAGAGCTCTCCGCACAAGAAGAAGTGACGCCTACACAAGATTTGGTTAACGATGCGTTGAGCCATCGCCCTGAATTGGCGGAGGCGCGCATTAACCTTTCCAGCCAGGAAATCAGCAACAAGGCGGTTCGCAGTAACCTCCTGCCATCGCTTGATCTGTTCGCATATTACGGCGGGTCGGGGTTGGCGGGATCACAGAACCCGGCAAACCTCTGCATCAATCAAACACCGGCACAGCAGCAATTCGGATGTGCTGGGCCACCCCTGAACATTCTTCCGCCTTCCGCTCCAGTCAGCTATTCGACTTCTTTGAATCAGCTCGTGGACTCGACTGCCCCTGATAAAGGAGTTGGCGTAACCTTGAATATTCCGATACGCAACCGAGCGGGCCAAGCCACGCAGATTCGTTCGGAGATGGAATATCGTCAGGCGCAAATGCGCTTGCAACAGATCGAGAACGAGATTCGGATCGAAGTTCGCAACGCGCAATTCGCATTGCAGCAGAATCGGGCGGCGGTATCGTCCGCTCAAGCGGCGGTGGATTTGGGCCGCACGTCGCTGGATGCCGAGCAAAAGAAGTTAAACCTTGGCGCGTCGACGAGCACGTTGGTTTTGCAAAACCAGTCGGCGCTGGCAACCGCGGAGTCCACGTTAGTTTCCGCGATGTCAGCTTACGAGAAATCGCGCATTGAACTGGACCGCGCCACGGGCCTGCTGTTGGACCACAACGGCATCATCATGTCGGACGCTGAGCGCGGCCAAGTCACGCACATGCCAACCATCCCACATGTGGCCCCGCGTCAGGATATGAAGTCCGTGTTGGATATTCCCCAACAGCAGCCGCAGATTCAGAAATAGCCGCACTGTCTTTCGACTTTCTCCCTCGCTGGGCCTCGGCCCGGTGAGGGAGTAGTGCGATCCTTTGAGCTACCCTTTCCAGCAAACCTTGTCTTTATAATTCTTTACAATTCGTCCCCATATTTCATCACGGCCAAAGCTACTCTAGAGTGTCGGCATATTTTTGGAGACATCCAATGTCGAGATTGAGACACGCTGCAACATTTATTGGCAGTCCTCACGCAAAAGGAGATAAAGAAATGCCTTTGCTTCAATTGAATTCCGTCAGCCGATCGGTTGTCGGTTTTACTCTTGCGATTGTACTGTCGCTCAACGGATGGGCACAGAACGCGCAACCTGCACCGTCCGCGTTGCCACAGGCGCCGCAGCCCACGACGCCTGCAACTCCGCAGGCACAGCAGTATGTTCCGGTGGATTATTCAAAATCGCGCTCGCAGTTTCCTAATGTCATTGCTCCCTACAAACCGGGATTTGTGCCTCCACCGAACTTGAACAACACGGATCGCATGCTACAGCTGCTGCGTGACGGCAAGATCATGCTGTCGATGAACGACGCGGTCGCGCTGACTCTGGAGAACAATCTCGACATTGTGCTGGCGCGCTATAACCTGAACATTGCCGATACCGACATCTTGCGCGCGGAAGCGGGCGCAAACATTCTCGGCGTGAACACCGGCATCGTGCAAAATACGCCGGGCGGCGGCGTGGGCGGGCTCAGCGGAACGGTTGGCTCAGGAACCGGTGGCACCAGCATTGCAGCGGGAGGCGCGGGCACGGGTACGAACGGGTTGGTTGGCTCAACCTTGGGCATAGGTGCGCCCATTACGAGCTTCGACCCAGTCATCAGCGGAACCCTCCAAATGGACCGCGACTTTACCCAGTCCACCAGCGTGTTCAGTCCGGTGCCCATCGCGAATACCAACACTGGAACCGCGAACTTCAGCTACCTGCAAGGCTTTCATTGGGGCACGAACCTCGGAGTGGGGTTCAACAACACTCACGTCACCAGCAATAATCCGACGAACACCTACACGCCGAGTATCGCCTCCGGTCTGCAGTTCAGGCTGACTCAGACTTTGCTTCAAGGTTTCGGATTCTTGCCGAATACGCGTTTCATCCGGATCGCCAAGAACAACCGTGAAATCTCAGACGTGGCTTTCCGCCTGCAAATCATCACCACGGTAGACCAGATCGAAAATCTTTATTGGGATCTGGTGTTCGCGTTCGAGAACGTGCGAGTTCAGCAGGAGGCGCTGGCATTTGCGGAGAGGACGCTTGCTGACACGAAGAAGCAATTGCAATTCGGAACCGTTCCTCCAATTCAGGTGGTGAACGCACAAAGCACCGTATCCAGCGACCAGCAGGCGTTGATTTTGGCTCAAACCAATCTTGAGCTGCAGGAATTGCTGATGAAGAATGCGCTGAGCCGTAATCTTGATGATCCCACGCTGGCCGGAGCGGATGTGATTCCGACATCCACTATGCAACTGCCCGATCAGGAGCCGGTTGTGCCGACGCAGGATCTGGTTAGCGATGCCCTTGGTCACCGCGCCGAGTTGGCGGAGTCGCGGGTTGATCTCAGTACGCGTGAACTCAACATCAAAGCAGTTCGCAATGCGATGCTGCCCACGCTGGATCTGTACGCATATTACGGCGGTTCCGGAATTGGCGGTGACGTGAACGCCGCACAACTGCCTCCGGCGTGCACCGTGACCAACAGCCCCGTGAAGTGCTTCGTGCCCTCTCAAGCCGCTCCTCCATTCCGCAATGGCGGGCCCGTCGGCTACTCCTCCGCGTTAAACCAACTGGTTACTGGGGCCGCGCCCGACAAGGGAGTCGGACTGACGCTTACCATCCCTATTCGCAATCGGCAGGCCCAGGCCGATCAGGTACGCGCCGAGCTGGAATATCGCCAGGCGCAGGTTCGATTGCAGCAACTGTCAAATCAAGTACGCATTGAAGTGCGCAATGCGCAGTTCGCGCTGCGACAAAACCTGGCCAGCGTACAAGCCGCCCAGGCCGCAGTGGACTTTGCCCGCCAGACACTTAACGCTGAGCAGCAGAAACTTGCGGTTGGCGTCTCCAATTCGACGGCAGTCTTGCAGGACCAGTCTAGCTTGACGTCGGCCGAATCTACTCTCGTTTCCGCCAAGGCCGCTTACGAGAAAGCCCGGGTTGAGTTGGATCGCTCCACGGGATTGCTCCTCGATCATTCTGGAATCGTTATGGCCGATGCCGAACGTGGACAGGTTACTCACATGCCGAATGTTCCCTACACCGCACCCAGTCCGGACGTGCCGCCAGTTGCTGGCTCGCAACCACAACCGCCGGGCTACTGACGCGAGTACAATTTCGTTCGGCCCTGCTCGTCGCGTTTCCCGGCGGCAGGGCCGAAAGCTTTCCACTTTCAGTCTGCTTAACCTCCGATGTATCCTTCCACGCGTGACTCTGTCGGTCGTTTTGATTACGCAGAACGAAGAACACAATCTCCCACGCACGTTGGAAAGTGTTATGCCGTTGGTTCATGACGGCAAGGGAGAAATCATCGTGGTGGACTCGGGCTCGACGGATCGCACCGTCGAGATTGCGCAATCGTATGGGGCGAGGGTCTTCGTAGAAAAGTGGAAAGGCTTCGCAGCGCAGAAAAATTCGGCCATGGATAAGGCTTCAATGGATTGGGTGCTGCAATTGGACGCGGATGAACAGCTGGAGCCAGAGCTGGCTGCCGAGATGGAAGCGGCACTGAACGGGAATTCATCGATCCGTGGCTTCTGGATTCCGCGCAAGAACTTCTTTCTCGGCCGCTGGATGAAGCATGGTGGCTTCTACCCCGACCCGAAGCTCCGTTTGGTGCGACGAGGTGCAGGGGGGTTCGAGGAATATGGCGCGCATCCGACCATTAAAGTCAACGGTCCGACTGGCCAATTCGCGCACGCGCTGCTGCACGATGCTTATCCCACTCTGCGCGGCTACATCGATCACATGAACAGCTATTCTTCGATGGGGGCCGAGGTCGTGGCCAAAGGTATTCGCGGATTCAGTTTTGTCAGTATTGTGATCCGTCCGCTGCTGACTTTTTTCTACAACTATTTCATCCGTCTGGGCTTTCTCGACGGACACGAGGGCCTGCTACTGCATCTCTATCATTCGGTGTATGTCTCATGGAAATACGCGAAAGCATGGGAGCTATCCCGCACAAGCAAATTGAATCCCTTGTAGAGACATGGCTTGCTATGTTTCCCGCCTTGCCGCCCGCCCGAACTCGACCTATCATCTAACTAGACGGAGTGTTCATGCCTGAGAAACCTTCCAAGCCACCAGTCGCCGAGAGTCCAATCGCGGACGTTTTCGAAGGACGTAATCCTTCCGAAGCAGAGAAGCAGTGGGCGGACAAAACGCTGGCTCCAACGTTGGAGAAGGCTCCCGAGCGGCCAATTGGTGCGGCGACGGGCACCAACCTCGATGAGAATGGGCATGCCCGCTTCTCCACAATTTCGGATGTTCCCATTCGTCGACTCTACACTCAGGCTGATTTGCCCGAGGATTGGACTTACGAAAAATACTTGGGGTATCCCGGCCAACCGCCCTATACGCGCGGCATTCACGCTAGTGGATACCGGGGCAAGCTTTTTACTATGCGTCAATTCTCCGGCTTTGCCTCGCCGGAGGAAACCAACCAGCGCTACAAGTATCTGCTTGAACACGGTGGCGGAGGACTGTCGGTTGCCTTCGATCTGCCCACCCTGATGGGCTACGACTCCGACCATCCAGCGAGTGAAGGCGAGGTTGGAAAGTGCGGCGTCGCCATCGATTCACTGGAGGACATGGAAATTCTTTTCGGTGGGATCAATCTCGAAAACACGACGGTCTCAATGACCATCAATTCACCTGCTTCGGTTTTGTGGGCAATGTACCTGGTGGTTGCGGACCAGCAGGGCGCCGATTGGAAAAAGATTTCCGGAACCATTCAGAACGACATCCTCAAGGAGTACATTGCGCAGAAGGAATATATTTATCCGCCTGCGCCGTCGATGCGCCTCGTGGTCGACACGTTCGAGTTCGGATCGAAATTCACGCCTCGCTTCAATACGATTTCAATCAGCGGATACCACATTCGCGAGGCTGGTTCGACGGCGCTGCAGGAACTGGCGTTTACCCTTTACGACGGCGTGGAATACGTAGAATGGGCGCGGCGGCGCGGGCTCGAGGTAGATGAGTTCGGCCCGCGGCTCAGTTTCTTCTTTAACGCGCATAATGACTTCTTCGAAGAGATCGCCAAATATCGCGCCGCGCGGAAGATCTGGTATCAGGTGATGAAAGACCGCTTCGGAGCCAAGAACCAACGCACATGGTTGATGCGTTTCCACACGCAGACCGCGGGAGTTTCGCTAACCGCGCAGCAACCGTTGAACAATATCGCGCGCGCCGCCATTCAGGCCATGGCAGCGGTCTTAGGCGGAACGCAATCTCTGCACGTCGACGGATACGATGAAGCTCTCGCCCTGCCCACCGAAGAAGCGGCGAGAATTGCTTTACGAACGCAGCAGATCATTGGATATGAATCCGGAGTTGTGAATACGGTGGATCCGCTGGGGGGATCTTACTTCCTCGAGAACTTGACGCTGCAAATGGAAAAAGGCGCATTCGACTATTTTGGCAAGCTGGACGCGATGAGCGGCATGGTGAAAGCGATCGAGCGCGGATATCCGCAAAGAGAGGTCGCGGAAGCTTCTTATCAATTTCAACGGGCCGCAGAAGCGAAAGAAAAGATCATCGTCGGCGCGAATGAGTTTGTCATCGAGGAGGAGTCGCCCAACATTCTGTACATCGACGAGAGTGTTGCGGCTCATCAGAGTGCGAAGTTGAAAGCGCTGCGGGCGCGGCGATCGAATCAAGACGTCGAGCGTTGTCTCGAAGCACTGAAGAGAGCCGCAGGAGTCGAACCGAAGGCTGGATCGGGCGGAAATGTTTCATCGGCGAATACCATGCCCTACATCGTCGACGCGGTGCGCGCCTATGCGACCGTCGGCGAGATTTGCGATGCCTTGCGCGAGGTCTACGGGACCTACACCGAGGCCAGCATCACGTGAGGCAGGCCCGTCTGGTTTCTCCATCTCGATCTCATTTAGGACGATATTAAGTCAATGTCCCTAACTTGATATACCGTGGTATAGTGGTATATGCGACGATCGTTTAACGGTCAGATTCACGTGCGAGTGTCCTCTAGCGTTCACGCCGAGGTGGCCAAGGAAGCTTTTGAGAAGGGCACCTCCATTAGCGGAATTTTCGCCCAGGCCCTGATCGTTAGAAGGGCTCTTAAGAACATCGATCCTTGGACGTCGATCTCGGAAGTGCAATCGGCGAATCGCGGTGTCGCCGAGGCAGAGGTCGAGCGAGAAGTTGCGAAGGCAGTGAGAGCGGTCAGAAAAGATCAGCGTGGCTGACGACCGGCTTCGTCCGCGCTTGGTTGTTGACACGAATGTCTTTGTGAGCGGGCTGATTTCCGGGTCAGGTTCGCCGGCTCAAATCCTGAAGGCCATCCAGCACAAGAGGGTCATCCACCTGGTCTCGGACCCCATTGTTGAGGAATACCTGCGGGTGCTTGACTATCCTCAAATCCGGAAATTTAAGAAAATTACCGATGAATTTGTCGCGGGCATCGCAGCATTCCTCATTTATCAGACGGAGCGTATTGAACTTGAGTCGAATCTTCAGCTGAGCCGAGATCCCGACGACAACGTCTTCCTTGAGACTGCGGTGGATGGCGGGGCGGATATGTTAATCACGAACGACAAAGCTGACTTGCTGTCATTGCAGAAGGTGGAGGGAGTTCCCATTGTATCGGCCAGAGAGGCGGTCATCCGGCTCAAATTGTAAAGGTTCGATGTAGCGGAGCGGATCTCTGCTATCCCCATCAGTCCGGGTTTCGTCTAATCTTCGCATGCGGAAAGCAATCAACCATCTGAAGAAATCCGACCCCGTCATGCGTGGCATCATCGAACGCGTCGGACGCTGCCGTATGGAATTTAGCGAGCCAGTGTTTCACAGCTTGGCCGAGGCCATTGTTTATCAGCAACTCAATGGCAAGGCTGCGGAAACGATTTTTAAGCGATTTGCGGCGCTCGCCGGTGATCCCGTTGCCCCAGAAGGGATCGCGAAGCTCTCCGATCAGCAGATGCGGTCCGTTGGCCTCTCCAAACAGAAATCCTCTTATCTCCGCGACATGGCCGAGCGCGCAATTCGTGGCGATCTTGACTTCACCCGTCTTCCCAAGATGACCGACGAAGAAGTGATCAAACACCTGACGCGAGTTAAGGGCGTGGGCGTTTGGACGGCGCATATGTTCCTGATGTTCACCCTGAAACGGCCAAACATCCTGCCGACGGGCGATTTCGCCGTGCGGATGGCGATCAAGAAGCATTACAACAAACGCAAATTGCCCAAGCCTGGGCATATGGAAAAGATCGCGAAAGCATGGGAACCCTATCGCAGCATCGCTTGCTGGTATCTGTGGCGAAGTTTGGATATCAAGACGGTGTAGCAAAGCCGTTAACCACACGAAGGGGCATAAGGACGAACCGCCTCATCAGATTGGTTCATTGTCCCGTCGCTGTTGTATCCTAGAACGTTCGCAATTTACTTTGCGCTCCGCTTATCCAACGCCACTAAATGCCCACTGAGCAGAAAATACGAGTGCTGGTAGCCAAGCCTGGCTTGGACGGCCACGACCGCGGGGCAAAAGTGATTGCGCGCGCGCTTCGCGACGCCGGGATGGAAGTGATCTACACTGGCCTTCGCCAGACGCCGGAGATGATCGTGAGCGCTGCCGTGCAGGAAGACGTGAACGTCATCGGGCTGTCGATCCTTTCCGGTGCGCATAACGCCATTGTGCCTCGCGTGATGGATCTGCTCAAGCAGAACAAAATGGACGATGTGATCGTGGTCGTCGGCGGGATTATTCCCGACCAGGACGTTGCCCATTTGAAAGAGATCGGAGTCGCTGCCATTTTTCAGCCAGGCACTTCGATGGATGCCATCGTCCAATTCATTCGCGCCACCATCAAGCCGCGCACGGTCCCTACGGCCGGCTAATGCCCGAGATCAGCACTTCCCGTCTGCGCGATATATTGGCTCGAACGATCGGCCCCACTCCGTGGTATTGGAAAACTTTCCCACAGGTGAATTCGGGTGTCGGCCGGCGCTTTGCATGGACCCACCATGGAAGCGAAGGCCCATTGGGCTATGTGGTTTCTCTGGGAGTGGCGCAAGAAGTCGATAAATCGCTGATCGCGCTCAATACCTATTGTCGCCCGTTCTTCGTTCCGCCCTCCAACGTAGGCATATGGTGCCCAGAAGGGCGCAGCATTCG
>Ga0210383_10005693_pt1 | contig 10913 bp, 7 predicted proteins | sample IncBWC14OmetaG_FD_160072 | JGI IMG/M metagenome (GOLD analysis project Ga0210383, IMG submission 160072) | Forest soil microbial communities from Barre Woods Harvard Forest LTER site, Petersham, Massachusetts, United States - Inc-BW-C-14-O ...
ACCCGCTTCGGGGTGAAGAGCTTTACTCCAACGCCCGTCGGAGATCTCAAAACCATCTTTGAATTTGAACTCTTCGGCACCGGTGTCGATGCCGGACAGACTACTTTCCGCTTACGCCACGCTTGGGGCGAGCTCGGCCATTTCGGCGGCGGACAGACTTGGAGTCCTTTCATGGACATCGATGTCTTCCCTAACTCACTGGAGTATTGGGGACCCAACGGGATGGTGTTCTTTCGAAATGTGCAGGTACGCTGGACGCCAATCCAGGGTGCGAGCAATGTCGTAATCGCTTTAGAACGTCCCGGCGCCAGTGCGGACGGGGGACGTTATGCCGATCGCATTGATCTCCAAAACATTTTTCCCCAATTTAAATGGCCCGATTTGAGCGGCCATGCTCGCCTCGCCAGGAGCTGGGGTTACGTCCAGGTGGCTGGCATTGTGAGGAAAATCGCTTGGGTCGACACAAATCCAGATCTGCCCAACCTCAGCGGAACCGCTATAGGTTGGGGAGTTAACGTGACCTCAAATCTAAATTTTACTAAGAAGGACGTCGGCCGGTTCGAGGTCGTATACGGGGAAGGCATCGAAAACTATATGAATGACGCCCCTGTTGACATTGGTGTTAAAAACACTTTCTCAAACCCTACGAGCCCGATCAAAGGCGTAGCCTTGCCCGTCCTTGGAGTAGTTTCCTTTCTTGACCACACCTGGAGCGACCGGTTCAGTACCTCGATCGGTTATTCCATGTTGAATATCGAAAATTCGAACGCAATGACGGCCAATTCATTCCATCAGGGACACTATGCCTTGGTAAATCTTCTGTACCACCCCGTAAAGCCAGTAACGATGGGCGGCGAATTTCAATGGGGAAGGCGCATCAATTTTGCCGATGGCTTCAATGTGAACGACTACAAAATGCAGTTCTCTTTCCGATACGACTGGAGTAAGAGCTTTGAGTTCTAACCACGCCAGCTTAGAAATGAAGATTCCCGCGTTGAGACCAGGCAAGGACGAAATCGGTCGATCGCAAGTTCAGGGGGAAGTAAATGTTCAGAATTAGTTCTCGGTTCGGGATATTGGTCTCGGCTGCATATCTTGCCATCGCCAGTATTTGGGCCGTCCCGGGTTCTGGACAGGTGAAAACAAGCCCCGTCGCTCCTAACCGCGAGCGAGTTGAAGCCGCTGTGCGAGAGGCGTATGACAAGTATCGCAGCGACACCAGCGGCAAGAATGCGGATTACATTCCCTACCTAGCACAAGTGGACTCGAAGCTGTTCGGCGTGGCGGTGGTGACCACGGACAACCAGGTTTTTGAACTCGGCGATGTCAAGTACTCCTTCTCCATCCAATCGATTTCGAAAGTGTACACGCTGGCCTTGGCGATGGAAGAACTCGGCCACGACAAGGTGTTTCAACGAATTGGTTCCGAGCCGACGGGCAGAGTGTTTAACTCCGTGCTTGCCGTTGTGGACATGCCGACGCACACCGCCAACCCGCTTGTGAACGCCGGCGCCATTGCTACTACAAGCTTAATCTCCGGCAAGAACGAAGACGAAAAGTGGAGCAAGATTCTGGATTTTTACAGCAAGGTGGCCGGCGAAAAATTGGTTTTGATCGATGAGGTCTACAAATCGGAGGCCGCCACAAATGCCGGCAACAAAGCCTTGGCGATGCTACTCGCCAAATACGAGCGAATCTACGCCGATCCGTTTGAATCCGTCGACATCTATACAAGACAGTGCTCTGTCGGCGTGAATGCGACCCAACTCGCGCGAATGGGAGCCGTGCTCGCCAATAATGGCAAGAATCCGGCCACTGGCGAGCAAGTCATCAAAACCGAAGACGTGCCTTTCATCCTCTCTACTATGACTATGGCCGGACTCTACGACAGCTCGGGTTCTTGGGCTTGGCACGTAGGTCTTCCAGCCAAAAGCGGAGTCGGTGGTGGGATCGTCGCCATTGTCCCGGGCAAAGGCGCGATTGCCGTATTCGCTCCACGCCTCGATGATGCAGGAAACAGTGTGAAGGCTCAAAAAGTCATCGAATACGTTGGTGACAAGCTGGACTACACCTCTATTCGCCGAGTTCTGTCGGATTGAAGTAGTCCCAAGGCGCGCTGATGACCTATTCGCCAAAGAAATCCTCAACGAGGCCGGAATGCAAAGGCAATTCAGGCCAATGAAGCTTCTCGCACTCAAGCACTAAAATGCCCATCCAATGGCAGAACTCAGCCCCAATTCATTTTTCTTGGCTGTCGTCGGCGGACGGCTATCGTAGTTGTCCCAGAACGACAGCGTAAAGTGAAAATTGTTGGTCAGCTTAATGACTAGGGAATTGTTCGTGGTGGTGCGAACGCGGCCGGAGTCGGACAAGCCGGGGAACACGTACGCTTGTAAATGAATTTCCCCTATTTTGAAACGATAAGAGTCATAGGCGACACCGAGCAAGCCTTCCGCGTTACTGTCCGACTTCTTTGTTGGTGTTGCGAATGACTCTTGCGCATAGACGAGGCCTCCCAGCCAACGAAACTCGGTGTTCGTGGTCCGTTTCCAATAACGTCCGTAACCACCTCCTAGAGTCGTTCGAAGATCCAAATCTTGCTGGCTGCTGTGCAGAAAATCCAGCAGGCCGCCGAGATACGCGTTTCGACTTAAGAACCGTTGCCCTCCAAAAGAGAGATCGTTGCGGTTGGTTTTTGTTCCTCCCGACTGGTCACTAAATGATGTGCCGAGAGCTGCCGAAGCCGACCACTTGGGCGTCGAATATCTGACGTTCAGGTCTGTGTTTGCACTGATCTGACTGTTGCCACTCGTGAAGCTGACCCCGGCATCTACGCTGCCCTTGAGTTGACGCCAGACCGATGGCTTTTTACTTTCCATCTCAACGACACTTGGATAAGGAACATGCAGTTCTCCATTGTCACCCACGATAGTCACGTCCTCGGGATGTTCATCGCTTCCAGGGGATCGCTCGATCCTCCCGGTGACATGCACACCGTTGGCGAAAGTGATCAGATAAGTCGCTGTGCTCCTTACCGTTACGACCTGATTCCAATCCACGTAGAGATTAGTCGAAGAATAATCGGTTTCTATCGAAAGGACGCCATTATCGAGTCCGTTTACTTCTCCGGTGAGCCGGTCACCGTTCTTCATCGTCACGATGTCTCCACGCAGCTTCTTGGCATGAGTGGAGTAGCAGGCCGAAAAGACTAGCGTGGTGAGAATAAAGGCGACACGGGGCAATCTCTGAGAAATCATAAGGCTTCTCCAGAACTTCGAGAACGTGGAATGACCCTCTCGCTCGAGCGTGTTGTAGTCAATTACTGGCTCGATACGCAGATCGGGGTCCCCTCCTTCGGATCTTAAGAAGGACTCCGCCTGCGCCGCCGTGCACATTGCAACCGCACACCGCTTGCTCACAGGAGGTCGCGTTGAGTAGGTTTTACCAAGCAGATCTCGACTCCTTCGATTCGGACCATATGGACCGCCACCCGCAACCGTACGCCCCTGAGGCCGACTTCGCTGCGTCATCAGTGATTGGCCGTTCAATGGAAACGGGAAGGTGTGCCGCCGGCAAAAAAGAGGCCTCGCGATGAATCGTTTCTTCATCTACTACCGGGGGAGTTGAGTTCCAAGCCCTGGCGCAATGAAAACCGAGGCGCTCATTGTGACCAGACCCGACAACATAAAATTATGGCTGCGCAGGAGTTTGCGGATTTTGGTTGAGCCGGTGCCAATAAGATGCAAAGTTCAATCCAGATCATTGAATTTGATCTGCCGCGAGCTAACCGACATTCGAAAGAGCACCCTCCAAACACACAAGAAAGGGTCTTCAGTACGTTTGAAATAGTTGTTGCAATTCAGCAGTTGTGCGCGGCTTAAGCAGCGCAAGCATTAGAAGGATTCGCGACTTTTGAGGGTTTAGCTCGTCGGAAGCTAAGAACCCCATTTCGTCATCATTGACCTCGACATTCCGCCCGACAGTCCCCGTAACCACACGACTGCTCCTAACCACCACCGTGCCCTTCTTGACGGCTCGGGCCGCAGCTTCCAGCGAGGATTTGTTCATGTTTCCATTACCAACTCCGGCGATGACGATGCCTTTAGCCCCATTCGCGACCGAAGCATCAATCAGATCGGCAGACATGTCTTCGTAAGCATAAATAATATCGACGCGGGGAAGTTTTGTTACGTTGGTTATATCGAATTCTGAGGCTGATGTGTGTTTCCAACTAGGAGTGTTGTAGAAGTCGTTTTTTCCATAGCTGGAGACACCGACAATTCCACGCGACGGCGACATGAACGTCTGTATGGCGGTAGTGCTCGTCTTGGTGAGGGAGTGAGCGCCATGGATCCAGTCATTCATCACCACGAGCACACCGCGTCCTTTCGCATTGGGATCGGCCGCTACAGCAACGCCTTCATACAGGTTTAAAGGGCCATCTGCACTGATGGCCGTTGATGGACGCATGGAACCGACCAGAACGATCGGTTTGTCACTCTTCACCACGAGGTTGAGGAAGAAGGCAGACTCTTCCATTGTATCGGTCCCGTGTGTGATGACGATCCCGTCGTAAGTCTTGCTGGCGAGAAGTTCATTGCAACGCTTCGCGACGGTCAACAAGATGTCAAACGTCATGTCTTGGGAGCCGACGTTGGAAATTTGCTCACCCTTTATATTCGCAAGGTCCTTGATCCCGGGAACCGCGGTGAGCATTGAGTCGATCGTCACCGCTCCCGACGTGTAGCCGGCTTGCGTGCCGGTCGCTGCGGCCCCAGCAATTGTTCCGCCGGTGGCCAGGATTACGATATTAGGCAGTTTTTTTTCCTCAGCAGCAGCGAACTGGTGACTGCCTAGAACCAGAATGACCGCCAGCAGAATACAGATTCGAAATCTGAGGCTCATGAACTTTTTCCTTTCGAGCGTCTGTGTTCTGCAACTGCCCGGGATCATCGATCGCGATTTATTTGGTTTGATATTTGTGCTTCTCGAGTTCTGTCAACTTGACTGGATCGACCAGTTCCTTGGATCTGCCTCAGTTAAATCCTTTGTTGGCGTTTGACTTGCAGGAGTCGATCGCGGCTTCGCTCTCGGTTTGTCCTGAACCGTGATTGCACGCACCGTATCTAGCGGAGAGAAGATCACGAACTAAGCTTTTGTCCAGCGCATGACCCCTCCGAGCCGGAACAGACAACTTGGACTTACGCTGATCTGGCGGAAGTGCTCGGACGCCATCTTGCGAAAAAAAGCGTAGCTTTGCCTACTAGGGAAACCCCTAATCAGGAAACCCACGTAGATGGGGAGGTTTCAGCGGTTCTAGCATTACCCGGATGGTTCTAGGGGTTTCCCTAGTTGTGTACGGAGGCAATCAAAACTAACGTCTCCATGCAAATTTTAGAGCAGCTTTCGCGGAGCGCCGCGAATCCACGAGTGCCGGCGCCCACTAAGAGTCCTGCCGAAGTTTGTGAAGAGGTGCGCTACGCGCAGGAGATGTTTCGGTCCGGAATCGAAATTCGTTTTTCAGGACTGATAGATCTGCGGGAGACTGCCGCCCTAGTGTCCCCGTTCCCGTATTCAGTCTCAGTTGTCACAAAGCGGAATTGACCGATTCCGAAGAGGAACGTAATGCGGCTCGTTCAAACCTGGCGGGATCTTTTGCTTCTCTTGTCTCTGCTATTGCTCATTCTGCTGTATCCCGTGCTGGACCGCGGTGACGTTCAGAGAATGCTTCTCGGTGGTGTAATGTTCGCGCCACTCATCTTGGCGACTATTAAGGTGGCGCAACTCAAGAGTTTGGCGTGGCCCGCATTTCTGTTATTGGCTTGCGTGGTGGTTTGCGCTGTACTCAGTATTTTCTTCCCCCATGCGATCATCTTTGGATTGAAATGGATGATCCTAGCGGCATTTTTCGGGCTGAGTGCTGTTGGCCTGTTTGGCTATCTGAGAGAAGCGCACACCATCAACAATGGTCATCTCTACACCGCGATTAGCATTTACCTACTGCTCGGATTGCAATGGTTTGGGCTTTATAGTGCTTTTGACGTCCTCCTTCCGGGGTCCATTCATCACAGTACTGCCTCCATAGCCGACCGCCACGCCGAGCTCTTGTACTTTAGTTTGATAACTCTCTCAACGATCGGCTACGGTGACGTTGTCCCCGTACAGGGTGAAGTGCGCATGTTGGCAGCGCTTGAGGGGATTGCCGGTGTTCTTTATATTGCGATTACGGTTGCGCTGCTCGTCGGTGCATACCGGCCACGTTCTAGTTCGACATAGAAAATGCAAAGAATTTCTCCGCGACAGAAATGCTCGCCTTGGATTTTGATTTCCGTCAATCGAAAATAGCGACGGCTCGACCACCAGTGGTAACTGCGAATTGCAAAGTAGGTTTTAATTCCGCGAAGAGTATGCTTGTGCTTCAAACTTCGCCAAGGTCTTATCGTGTCCGTAAATGTCTTCAAGAAGAAAACCTGCCGTTTTCTTCCGCAACCGCAGGGGCGTACAAGATCAGAGAATTGTGCGCGTCAGATTGACTTGCTGTTCTTTCCCCGCTGCAAATGCAGGTGCAAGGTTGTCGGCTTCGTTCGATGTCAGACCGGCAGCTACCACTATTTGGTAAGCATCACGATGATAGGTCCACACGCGGTCAACAGGATATTGCCAACCGCGTACGGTACTGTGTAGCCGAGTGCCGGTAGCTTGCTGCCGGCTTCATCCTGAATAGCCCGAAGCGCGGCCGTTACCGTTCCTGCGCCCGCGCAGGCACCGAGCAGAATGACCGGGTTTACATTCAACACGAAGCGTCCGAAGAGGAGCGCCGTCACGTGTGGTGTTACGGCGACGAGCAAACCCACTAAGAGAAGACTCGGGCCCGTGACGCGCAGTCCTGTGATGAAGCTGGGGCCGGCGTTCAAGCCAACAATGCCAATGAATACCGCAAGGCCGATGGTATCGAACACCCAAAGCGCTGGCTCGGGGATGCGACCGAACGTCGGGCGGATGGATCTCAGCCATCCGAACACCAGCCCCATGATCAGCGAGCCACCGCTCGCCGTGAGGCTGAGCGGCAAGCCGCCAACCTTGACCGAAAGCAAGCCGATCAAGCCCCCCACGAAGATACCGAGGCCTACGAATACGACGTCTGTTTCGCTTGAGGATCTCTCAATGTAGCCGAAGATCTTGCCTACACGCTCCACATTCTGTGTGGCGCCGGCGATGCGAAGGAGGTCGCCACGTTGCACGGTTGTCTCGAACGTGAATGGGATTTCCTCCCCACCACGGATGAGCTTCTGGAGGACGACACCGCGGCCGTAATGCTCGGCCAGTGTCGGAAGTGTTTGCTCAACAACATCACGGTTTGTGACGACGACATCGACCGTGGCCATAGGAAAGTCCAGCAACTCGCGCTCCTCGACCTCTACGCCAATCGCGACACCTTCGCTGAGCAGCAGGCGACGGCGGGCCATAATGACAATGACGTCGCCGGCGCGCAACGCAGTATCGGGCTTCGCTTCGACAAACTGGGAGTCGCGCTTGATCCGCTCAACAAACACACGTTCCGGCGCAAAGGAGTTCTCCAAATCGGCGATCCGACGATTCGCAAAAGCGTCGGCAAGTTGATACGCCCGCATGTCCCACTCTTGGTAGCCGGAGCGTCTGCCGGATTGCTCGGTGGGCTTCGCGGACATCTTCACCTCGAGCGTTTTACTCTCCGCTTTCAGGTCGACTCCGAGGAGTCTCGGCGCAAGGCTCGAGAGAAACCACACGACGAAGCCGGTGCCAACAAGATAGCTGACAGCGTACGCGACAGGGATATTGTTCAACAGCCTCTGTTTCTCGGCGTCTGGCAGATTAAGCCGCGAAATCGTGTCACCGGCCGTGCCGATGACAGTGCTCTCTGTGAAGGCCCCAGCCATGAGGCCCGCGGCGGTGCCGCAGTCGTACCTGAGCATCTTCGCCGCCGCGACTGTCACCGCGAGGCTCGTCACACACAAGACTAGCGTCAACATCACTTGTGGCATCGCGTTTCTCTTGAGCCCTCGGAAAAATTGCGGGCCCACCTTGTAGCCGGTCGCGAACAGGAAAAGGTCGAAAAACACAACTTCAACGAGCGGATGAACCTTGATGGCTAGTTGGCCAATGAGCACGCCCGCAAGCAGCGTGCCCACAACATTTCCGAGCTTGAACGTCCCAACTCGCACACGCCCAAGTACAAATCCGAGCGCGAGCGTCAGGAAGATTGCAAGCTCGGGATTACGTCTCAGAGACGCGATGACGTACGCGATCACGCGATTCTCCTATCTGATATTGCCGACTCATTGAGATATGGCATGTGATCATCGAATGGGGAAATCTTGGAGATGGAATCACACCAATTGATATGCGTCATTCCGACTTGTACTTGGAATTGTGGATCTGGGAAATAGCCGGCGCCTCTTCACTGTCATGAGACAGCCAAGCCAGGAACAGTTTGTATCCAACCGCCAGGACAATTGGGCCGACAAAAAGACCGATGATTCCCATCGCCATGAAGCCGCCGATCGCGCCCAAGAAGACCACGACGATGGGAACCGGGACGCCCCGGCCGAGCAGCAGCGGCTTCAGAACATTGTCGATGAGGGCGACGAAAATACACCAAATCAAGAAGGCCACCGCCTTGGCAGTACCAGCGGTTGCAAAAACATAGACCACGACGGGGATCAAAACCAAGGCTCCCACCTGAAGCACAGCGGCAACTAGGAACACCAGTGCCCACAGGCCCGCTCCCGGGAGCCGAACCATCAGAAAACCGAGACCGGCGAGCAAAGATTGGATCAACGCGACGCCAAGGATACCGGTAGTGACGCTGCGTATAGTCGCCCCTGCTAGTGCTTCAAACTCTGGGCCCTTGTTGCCGAACAGATGAATTGAAAGACCTCTTGAAACTCTGGCGCACCGGCTCGAGTTGGCGAGAAGGAATCCCGCAACCACAATCGAAACGAAAAACTGCAGCACGCCCATGCCAACTCCGGCAGCTGCCAAGAGTAGTCCGCTCGCAGCCGCTTTGAGCTGCGGCCCAAGACGCTGAAGTGCGGCAGATAGATTGTTGGAAGCCAAGTTCCAGAGATCGCTCAACGGTTTGCCGAGCAATGGCCACGTTGCGATGTTCGGCGGTGGCGGGGGAATCGTCAGGGTTTCATTGTGAAGGCGTGCCGCGAGAGATTGGAAGCCATCGACCAGCGTCTGGGCGAGAAGTGCAATTGGCACGATCAAGACGGTAAGGAGAAGGACGGTAAAGAGTATGGAGGCAAGGCCACGCTTCCCACGGAGTAGCTTCTCAAGTTTGCAGAATCCTGGATAACCGGCGATCGAGATGATCAGTCCCCAAACGGCCACCGCAATGAAGGGCCTCAGGATCAGGAGGCAAGCCGCAGCAAGCAAGACGAAAAGGCAGATGTGAATGGAGACCTCGAGCGCCCGGTTCAGGTACGCCTTGTCGGGCGCTGGTTGGTCAAAAGTCACGACGGGTGCTCCCATACAGATCAGGCATGCTCTTTGGTCGAGCCGTCATCCCGGTCGTGCCAAGACGAGACGGATTGTTCACAGTTCGTAGAGCGAATTGGCCAGCCGTCTCAGCCCATAATCGCGGGCGATAATATCGAGGTGAAGTGAACTCCAATCTGCCAGTAATAGGCGCTCGCTCCCCTCTCCAACATAGGTCTTCAGATAAGCGTGGCAGGAATCACAGTAGTCGATGCGAAGGTGTGACTCTCCCTCGATCGATAGGGCGGCGAGCCGATGATCGTCCCCGTGTTCGCAGAACGGGCATCCAATTCGCCGGTATCGCCAGCGCGTGCCGCAACAGCCGCAAGAAAGTAGCCGCATGCGCCCAGGATCAGAGCCACTTAGCTGACCCATGGCGGGAGCAGATCCGCAAGTAGGACAGTACTCGCACAGCCAGTGCTCCTCTTCACGCCAGTTACTGAACGCATCCACAAGTTGGCGGAGGTATACGGCCAGCGCAGTCCAGCCAAGGTAGCGAATTAGACCTGGGTGCGCTGGCTTAAAATCCTCGTTGTCGAATAACCAAGCAACCGCTCGATGCGGTGCATTCATTTCACCGCGCAATTGAGACTTCGAATCCCGACACTCCTCCGCCAACTTTTCTGGTAAAGGCCTCGAAGTCAAATGCTCGACGAGCCATACAAGGATCGTCTCTGCAGGCTCGAAGTCGATTGCAATATGGGAACTCCGCAGTAAAGGGACGCCCGCCCGATAATCACCGATGTAGTCATCCCAGTTTGGAATTTTCGCGCTGCCGCTCGGGACGCTGGCTGCGGCCGTCGCCACTTCTGCATGGAAGTCCGCTACCGAACGTAAATATGGATGTCTCGCTAGCCAAACATCTTGAGTCATTGAACCAATATTCCTATCAATGTGCCGTCTCTTCCTTCGGGAGAATGGGCAGGAATCGTACTCCGAGCCCGAAAAGAAAGATGCTCGCCGCGATGAGGCCAACAGAGACGCCCCACTCGAAAAGGGATGGGGTGTATGACGATGGTGCGACCCCAGGCATCGGCCCTTTCAAGTCCATGGCCAGAAGAACCACATTCACGCGGTTGAAAACCACTCCAGCTGCGGCGAGAAGAGTCCCGAGAAAGAGCACGGCAGGGCGGTTCCGAAGCGAAGCGCGAGCGAGCAGGACCAGAGGGAGGACGCCCCCAATGAAAAGCTCGACCGCAAAGAAGGTGCCCAGTCTTCCCGAAAACGCGTTAGACAACTGGCTTCGAGCGGCCATGTCGACGAGCCGAAAGGCCCAATAGCACAAGAGCGACCAAAATGAGATTTGGCCCATTGCCGCCAGTTGCGTGACTTGTAGCCGTCTTCCCCACGCCTTGGCGATCCACATCTCGACCAAAACGACGACGGACGTA
>Ga0210383_10005695_pt1 | contig 10912 bp, 9 predicted proteins | sample IncBWC14OmetaG_FD_160072 | JGI IMG/M metagenome (GOLD analysis project Ga0210383, IMG submission 160072) | Forest soil microbial communities from Barre Woods Harvard Forest LTER site, Petersham, Massachusetts, United States - Inc-BW-C-14-O ...
TATATTAATCTCCGATTCATTCTCTGCTCTTTACTTGCCGTTAATAGCGGTCGAGAGATATTCACAACTTTTCGGCCATGCATGCAATAGTATCAGCACTGCGATCCCTCGACCGGATTCGTATCGATGCCAGGGTCTACACGACGGAGCTAGAGAGCATGAAGCGCTTCGGCTATGCACAGTCCACACAAAATGCGCAACGTAACAATAAACCTTACCTACAATCTCTTCGTGCGTCATTCGTGATCTGTTCAATTTCGGCGACTACCTACTCTGCATTTTCTAGACGTCATTTTACAGTCCCTCAATGTCGACATTTCTAGCATAGCGGATGCCCGCCGCCACGTTATCCATTGGGGTAAACATAAAATATTCTTCCACCAGGTCAAAGACTTTGTTTCACTACGTCAGCTCACCTCCTCTCAACAATATGTCTTTGGTCGAGATCGGATGGTGAGCTTCGTGAAGAAGAGCCTTGTCAATGTTGAACACCTTAACAACAAAGACATCCCTGGCATACGAAGCATGGTCGAAGATGCCATGAAACGATACCGGGATGCGCGGCCGAAAACTCCTCCTTTATGGCGCGAACGGAGTCGTACGTAGCTGCTTCCATTTGAGGTGTGCATTAATCAGTCTCTAGATGTCCCTCGGTGGGTTGATTAGAGAGGCTATTTGTACATGGCATTTCTCGAGTTTCGTATTTTGAGCATAGCAATGGACTGACCTTTTTCAACCCCTATGGTTATATACTGGAAATCCACGGAGGATTTGTATCATCATCAGGATGTATTTATAATTAATAGTTAGTTGCATTACATTTTGAAACTCGGATAAGAAAGTTTTTTGACTATTGCTAAGATTTGCTCCGTATGACTGGGAACTGCCAGTGAATAGTACTGGTAAGTTCAGAGTAGACTCGTAACCATTCCTTTCTAAGTTGGGGTTTTTGCTACGGTGTCGAGGACGGACAGTGCGTGACCTGCGAAGACTCAACGTCTGTCGTCAACTCCGTTCTGTCGTCAATCGCGACATCCCCTATCGAGGATAATAATGAGTGCGGAGATGGGCTCCGTGCCCAGAACCAATACCGATTCATGTCTTTGAACGACGATGAGAGATCAATCAATACGGCTCCGACTCCGAGACTACCTGATTTGCCGCCCAACTGGGCGTCTCCTAGTCGACATCGACCCATAACGACCAGTCAGTATTACGATTCTATAAAACGGTGATAGCAATGGAGACTCTATAATACCTAATCCTCGTTCTAGACATATGACTGCTTCGATATCACCACCGGCCCCGTTTCTCTGACAAAATCTTTACGATATCTGCCTTTTTAGGAGGATATGGATAGAAACATGCGGCAACAAGCGGTACGAGAATGATGCAAGGAACCGTGGAGATGATAGACACGATAAGTGGTCGTTTATCCCAGACATAAAGAAGAAGCCCAAGGAAAAACATTGCCACGCCGGACACTACAATTGGGAAACTCGAAAAGAGCGCATTGGCGATAAACCAGGCGACGAAGGATTGAGGAGGCCTCCACTGTGGGCCGCATCCAGGTTGAGGTTCTGGATTAGTAGTCCAGGTTTCATCTATGATCTCGATCCCTTCGGTGTCGAGAACTTCAAACCAACGTGCGGTGAGGGTGGCAAGCACTGCTCCGAAGATGTCAAGGAATATACCAGCAAGCCAAAAGGCGTTAGTAAGTCGAATAGTGGTGGTTGAGTCATCTGAAAGGGTAGTGGACAGGATTTGCGCCTGCAAGGCAGCCAAAAATGTCGACTGTAAAATGGAGTTCAATGAGATGCTCTATTCGGACGAGTGATTGAACTCAACCACTACCGCCAGGCTTCTGAATCCTGATATTCTTAGCTGGCGATGATCAGCCTTCTTGGTCACTGCGCATTGATCGCGACGAGTTGATCTTGAGTTGATCGAGATGATTATGTAGATCATGAACAGATCTCACCAAGTCCAGAGGCGGGGTTTGTTATTACAGGCTCCTTCTCCGCAGGTATGGGTGGTTTAGGGGTGGTCTTGGGAGGGTTGCGTCCGGTGATGCATTCACACTTGGTAGTATTATTAAGTCAATAAGTCAGGTTTGTAATGACGGCTTTATCGGAGTTTACCGAACACCTGCATGTGAGTATTTAAACGCCGATAAATTCCTTCAGCCCTTCCGAGTCAGCGTCCACGATGTCACCTGCAGTAATTTATGCGCCCTCCGACGTCCCTATTGCAACTGTCAAATTTACCCCCTCGGAAGGACCTTCCTTGGTCATTGGCTCTCCAGCGACAGCCCTGAACGGAAAATACCAGTCTCTAGTGGTGAGTCTGGGCGAAAACAGCGTTGTCGAGCGGCAGATGTTAGATAGACTCACAGACGGAGGTCCGTTCTTTTCTGTGACTCGCTTGCAACACTTGTTGATTCGGACGTAGCCGCTACCTTGACGCCGGCAACCTACTCTTCCATCCACGTCGTCCTGTCGGGAACGGATTATGAAGCACTGGTGCCGAGACTCCCAGACCTCCTGTCCCAGATCTTGACCGCCCTTTCGCCCCTGGGGAAGCTATACCTTCATAACTTACCACCGGGGGTCAAACCCCTCCCATCGGATCTCACAGTCGCGGGTTTCGTTATCCTTTCCAACCTCACGGAAGGCACCATCATTGCCCAAAGTCCCGCGCACACCCCAGGAACGTCATTCTCTCTCAAGAATAGAGCGGCAGCGGTCGCGTTGCCGCGTCGCGCTGCAGATCAGGAGCGCAAGCTGTCCAAGAAGGCTCTGTGGATGCTGAGATCTCCGTCAACGCCCACCATAGACGCCGAGTCATTGTTGACTGCAGCGGACCGCGAGCGTCCCGCGCCGATATGCGCGCCGGCGAACTCTGCGGGACGGCGGAAGAAGTGCAAGGGCTGCACGTGCGAATTGGCTGAACTGGAGGATGAGGAACCGAGCAAGGTCGTCGTCTTGGATGGTAGCGAGGGCGGGGCTGCCGTGGAGGTGGCGGCGTCGGAGATGGAGAAGCTATTGATCGCCGCGAAGAATTCGTCGAAGGCAACTAGCAGTTGTGGGAGCTGTTACCTCGGAGATGCGTTTCGGTGTGCAAGTTGTCCTTACATGGGTGGGTTACGTCATGTCATATACATGGTGCTTGGATAACTTATATTTGCATCATAGGTCTCCCTTCATTCAGGCCTGGAGAGAAAGTCGAAATCGATTTCGGGATGGACGACATATAACGCGGCACCAAAGTGTTATGTCGCTGTACACGCACTACCTGCCCCGTATTGAACTTGCTTACGAGTTGCTTGTCCGGATACACAAACCACCACACCTGCTGTGGTGGAGTCGCGGACTTGACGGTATTATTACTATTACCTGCGCGCTTTCATGCTGCGCTTTTTGAAATAATCATAAGAATAGTAAATGCGTTTGGTCGACATCAGGGCAAACTTGAACCTCCCACATGGTGACCGTCCGTTCTAAAAGACGAGGCCCTGTGTTCACGTGACCGTGACTCGGATCTGAGCTTAACTTGAAATTACTTAGACCACAACACGTTTACGATCAATCCCGCTGAATCTTACCTGGCCAGTTCAAAGTCTTCTGTGCCATCCAATCGCCTTCGCACCACGGGAAAGCTCGGGGATGGGGAAATGGTCGATTGGAATTGGAGCTGAAGCGTTTCCGCGCAATACCAATCTCTAGCCGCTCATGTCTAGTCATCTGTTTTCCTGCTCTTTTTTCTCCATCTCGATTGCGCGCAGCTGTGTGACGTTTGAGCGCTGGGAAGCGGTAGGAGAGGCTCCTCAGCGATTTTTCGACCTGTGATCACCGATCAGGCCTTAGGGTTGTCAATGGATCACAGGATCATCACAGCCAATCGAATCGGTTGATTACTCCGTGGTCGTGACCGTCGATGGTCCCGAATTTTCGAAATTGTCAGTGGTCACAGAAAGGCACAGACTGATCATATCCAGTTGTATCCTTCTCTTGATATCCAGGACATTGTATCGTACCATGTCGCTGAGTATTAAGTTTCATGTAGATCAGTTCTTGCCCACATAATGTTGTCTGTTCCGATATCTAATGGGAAACGTGGTAAGTGTATCGTTCAATATTGATTCCCTTCTTCCCTAGGAAGTCAATACACCCAGTCATACAGCGGCGCCACCTACACATTGCCTACAACTAAACATTTCCCTGGACCAGCTTCGCAACCGAGACTCCGCCGGACTAGTACTTAACAGCCACCTTCACAGCACACCTCATTTCCTGCTGCAATCAAATTTATTTTGCACCGTGAGCAATGAGCTAATCAAGAATTTGTGCAACGAGGATGCAAAGAAGCGGTTTATCTCAACAGGATTAACACTGGAACAAGTGTTGGACCTCATAGCAAAGCCCTTCTCTCTTCCCTGACTACTGTCGTCTGTGACCCGCCATCCATCCCCTCCATTCCTGGCAGCAGCTCCTTTGAACAGTCATCCCCCTAGAACCTGATCGTTTGGCCCCGCACTGCCAGCTCCGCTGAAGTTTTCTAAACTTGCAGGACACTCCCCAATGATAGTCCCCGCAATGTGGTGGCGGTGTTGCCCGGACTCCACTTTATGATGGTGCAGAAAAGTGTCAGAGCTATCCCGCTCAGTGGTGTACCTTGCAGTCTGGCCTTTGCAATACAACACCTTAGTCAGGTTCCGTTTCTTCTTCGTGTGTCCTCGTTAATGCCGTATGTTCAACATCCACGGCGTACTCTGATGGGCTGGCCTTTTATCTTACTTTGTAGTCACCGATGCAAAAACGGTTTTCTATCGTCAAGTTTCAAGTACTGAAAGCCAATACACTGTCACGAATTTTAAGCTTTACATTTCGGTCAGCAGTCCACTCAAACCGAACCGAATCCAGTGTTCCCGCAACTGTCATATCCGCTGAAGAAATATTAAGCAGTTAAATATCTATACAAGGGCAAGGCTCACCTTCATCGCCGACATTGTAGGAAAGAGTTTTGAATGGCTGCGACCCTCCATGTCCCTGGCGGGGCGGTGCTCCCGGATTGAAGAAACTTGCAAAACTAGACCCGACCTTCCATACAAGGACTACATTTTCCTCAAGGGAAAGGGTGACTAGCCGTCGGCCATCAGGGGAGAAGCTGCAAGAAGTTATCCGCTTTTTGTGGCCCTCGAGCACGAAGAGTCGCGTTGCGGTTTTGAGGTCGTACATGACAATAGCGCCCTCAGTCGTACCCACTGCAAGGCGTTGGCTCGTCCCGTGGAAGTCCACGGTGGGGAATCTGGGATTCACTTGGATATTGGAGTAATGTGATTCTGCCACGGATGAACACGTACGTCTTCACAACATGACCAAGAACTTCAGTAGCAGTGTCCAGGACTGCATCCCTATGTGCGGTCAAATTGGGATCCAGGGACTTCACTACAGCCTCCATCAGCCGTGGTAAATTCGGGTATAGAACCAGTGGACGCTGCTAACTGTCAGTATGTCACATCCAGAGGCTCAAGAAGTGAGACATACTTTGCGAATCAAGAATACGACGATTTGCATAACGGACTTTCGATGTTCCACATTGAGTGGATTGAGAATATCAAGTCCCAATGTTGTCATGAACAATGGCGTGTTGCTTGAAGCAATCTGAAGAACGCCTAGTCGAGCCTGTGCTCCGATATTTTGCGCAGTAATGACTTCCTTCCGAGAGTTTGTCGCCAAAGTGAAAAGGGCCCGCAAAATTTCCATAACATCAACATAATGTTGCCAAATATGAAAACCACGAGAACACAGATCGATGGCGAGGACTCTGTAGACAGACTGTTCGTCATGTAGATACAATGCAATCGACTTTGATATGTCGGTCAGTGTACTAAGAGGAGGTTAGTCTCACTTCTCGTCTACACGGGAGAACTGTATACCTTGCTGGGAGTAGACTATACTTTTCCGCAGCTATATATCCACACAAGAATAACGCCAGAGCAGCAGATATTGATTCCCTGTCAGCAGTAGGTTGCAAGCACGGCACTGGGAAATAATGTTAGAAAGAGAGCAGAAAGATCATCCGGTCATACAATGATGTTGCCATCGTTCAACGATAGTATTAGCTTCTTCGTCGGACAAGCGCGAGATTTCGGCATCGAATAGAATACGGGCAGCTTGACGCAACTCGTCTGCCAAGGATCATCAGAAACACGAAAAGGATAAAAAATGTCGAGGTTCTCACTGGAAGCATCAAACCAGCGTCGGGCGAAAAAAGACAGGCTTGGAGGATGGTAAAAGTGACCTATAGTTGAGGCCAACGAGGTTGCATAGAAGGCAATGACCGTGTTGGCGCCGTCCGCTAATTCTGAAGACCTATGTCAGTTATCTCGCTACGAATTAATTCCAGTAGTCAAAACCTTCGAAGAGGCTTAAAGCCCGTAGAACCACGATGATAGACAATGCACGTGCAGCTGACACGTCGCTTGAGATGCACCAAGGACCTTGAGAGCGGTTAATATTATATACCGAAGTAGAACCGAAGCTTTCGAAATTTCAGTTTGGTCACGGTTAGTTTTGAACCGGGGTTGTCATACCTCGAAAAACCAAGAGAAACGGGTGAGAGATGAATACCAAGTTTCTCCCGACATATCGTATCAATGTCGTCGTTTAAACCAGGTGTGAGAAGGCTGGACAGGACTGAACGGAGTCGATCAAGGGACGAAAGGATAGCGCGCGTTTGGTCTCTGCCAGTACTAATCGATTTGGCCAATGTGGTAGAATCTGTAATGAACCGCTCGAGATCGAGGGAAAGTGTTGACACTATGGAAGACACTGAGAAATCCGATTATCTGCTAAAATAAATTTAAGCGAACCGCAGTCAAGCGCTTGGCAAGGGCTTGTAGATTTCCTCAGCACGGCGTTCGGAAGACAACTCCGGGAGTCTACTGACCTTGAAAAGAACACTGTTGAAGCATAACGAATGGATCCAATGAATATAACTTACAGGTCCATCCACCCTCCCTGACCAAGAAGCTCTTCAGCTTTATCCAGTCCCATTGACCTCCAGAATTCCTTCGTACGTACGTCCCACATCCGAGCGCGATGATCTGCATAAATGAGTAGCAGATTATCGCCACCAAGACACGCTCGCTGAAGAGGAGAAGCGGATCCAGGAATGAGATAAAGGCTACATATTCTCAGTTGGAGTGGAAGAAGTGTAAAAAGCGGTTTCGTACAATTGGAACCCATCTACCGCGATCACCGCAATTGTGCCATCCTGTGAAATACAGAGCACACAACCACGTAATGGCCCGGCTTTTTCATCACGGAACTGTATGACTTTGGTAAGAGGGGTGGTGAATATGATCCATCGAGCACATAGCTTGAACGAACTATATGAATGATTGTTAGTCTCTATTGCGATGGAAGAGACGCAAACGTGCTCAATCGTCCAGAATGCAACAGTTCCATCATCGGCACCACCAATGATAAATCGTTCTTTTGTTCTACCGTTTTGCACTAGATGTAATCCAGTCACAAAACCATCAAGAGCAGTATCCGAGGTTTTTCGGGGCGATGGTGTCCTCGTCAAGTCCCCACACATCTCAGCCAAGGATGACTGACGAAGGCGACCATCACCTAGTTTCAAAATTTTTGTTCAATGAGATACTACCTTAAGGCGGAACTGATCCCACCGTAGCCGAGGATAATGAGATCCAATTCTAGAGGCAAAATCGACGTTAGATGCGCCCTCGAAGTTGCTCCGCGGCCCTTTTCGCGAGACGCTCGCCAAAGTGTACGTGATTTCTGCTTGGACCCGTTTGTGCCGGCCTGATCGGTGAGAAAACATTTAAGCTGTCGTCGGCCATCTTTTGTTACTCTCGTGAGCAACAACTCTGACGGAGACGCAAAATCCAATGCTTGATGAGGCCCTGTCGTCAGGGTGTGTACAAGGTTTGATCTGAAATGTGGTCAGGTTCTGTCTAGCAATGTACGTAGTCGCCACTTACTGCACATTCACTATGTTGTGTGGGACAACGTCAGGTGCAACATCGTCGTTGTCTGCATCTACACCTTTGAGCACAAAAAATTCAGATCGATCCTAGAATTAGTATTCAGTTCCCTGGAAGACATATTCATCGAGTAGGTTACCGCAAAAGCGATACCATAAGTATCGTCGTTTATCCACTTCAAATCATGGATTCCTTTGACTGGCGAGACGAAGAAAATGCGAAGACCATTGTTCCGGTATTCAAAAGCCTAAACCGAGAGCTCAATACAGGTTGTTTGCGTGACCGGAACACTCACCGTCAACTGTTGGTCGGACCAGGCTAACCCACGCAATGTGCCTCCAACATTACGTGTTCGCAGACCTAAGAGTGAGCCATTAGTCAGCAGTTCGCCAACGTCGTGCTCTTCGTCAAGGACAATTCTGCCAAGGTCTCGTTTCCTCTGGGTAAGTGGTAAGTGCTCGATAGACCGGGTTTTCATCGCTTTGAATGGGTTTGGCAGGGGTATAGAAGGAAGATGACTCAAGCCCGATTCATGGGACTGAACATCCAGAGGTTGTAACGGAATGCGGGGCAGAAGTCGTAATTGTCGTACAACAAAGTGGTTTTGTGGGGTGACATAGAAAAAAGTCGCCGTATCTGTCGAGCGCCACGGGTGAGTCCATGACACACGGTGAGGAGGTGTAGCAACGCGTACCACTAAGTTCCCCATGCAACCCGATCCCTTGCGCGGGCCCGTCGAGATACCATTGACCTACTTTGTCCAGTCTGACTTCAGATGGTCCTGGTTCGTCACTGACCCTGAACTCAAACATCACCAGTCGTGATTTTTCCAGAACACCATTGTCTTGCGTCTCTAGTGTCGGGGGTGAGGGGGAATTGGCATCGATTGCAGCAGAGGCAAGTAAGATTGTGGACTAATTGTATTTACATACATGTCAAGAACGAATGTCAAATGACTGAAAAATATCACTCGTACCTCTCCCATGTTGGACGTCTCTAGATAATTCCAGACCCACACATCATAGAACGCGTCTCCATCTTTGACACCGGCTGGGGGCTGTAAGGATGTATTTTCCACATGGGTTGTGGCAACGCAGCTCCCATCCATGGTGGAGAAGATGGAAAGATCACTGCCGTATAATTAGAGAGCGAGCACCCTAAGTATGTCTATGATTTACCCTGTTTCATGTAGCACGGCAAGAAGCCGGTCGTCGTCCAACAATTGCATGCCCGTGACAGACCTCCCAGCGCCCGATCGAGGCGGTATAATATGACACCGCAGGTTCATATCTTGTGTTTCTGCAGAAGCAGAGGGATAAAGTATAGGTGAATCGGGTGTCGAAAGCGACTTTGGAGTGAATATCGGCGAATTCGTCGCTGAAAGCAAGGATCTTGGCTCGTCGTTGCGTTCCAGCACAGACGATGGCGGAGTCGCCTTTTCAACAGCGGCTGTAGCATTTTTGTTAAAATTGGGCTCGGCATTAGCAGGCTGTGCTCTGGAAATGCGACCCTTTAATAGTTCCTTCAGCTTGTCGGGTTCGTCCTCAAAATCAACATAATTCTTGGGGGCTTCAACTTGTTCCGCAGTGATGCCAGAGACAATTCGGGAACGGGAAGTGACGGTGAATGGTGGATGGTTTGAGCTCGAGGGGGAAGCCGGAGGTGATGCTAGATGAGAACCACGAGAATGATGGCGGGTATTGCGCTCGTAATATGGCGGGTGGGCGATGGCTCGAGGACTCTGCGGCGGATGAAAAACGTACAGTGGCCCATCTTGGCATCCAATCACCGCCCCCCTGGACGGTGTTTCAATGAGACTTTCAACGTCTTGCGATCGTGTCCCGGACAACCCCCAAGAGACTAAAAAAGTGGGTTGGGCGGTCGTACAGCTGATTTCTACGAGATTGTGGATCTCGGACAGCTTTGTTTGACCATCGCGCACCTCCGATAGGTTTGAGAATGTCAGTGGAACAACAAACGCTGGTGAAATCGGGTTCATTCTCGGTCGAAGGACTGCCAGCGTGAATTATGCTCTTCAAAAATGGACTTAGAAGGTCGGGATGCGTATGCAATCCACGGACGAGTCGTGCAAGTCGATCGCCGTCTATAGTACGAATATACTAAATAAGAATAAATAATGGGACAAATAAGGCCAACTTTAACAGAAGGTTGTCACGTGTTGAATATACTTCTTTGTATCACGTCGGTCACGCGTCACGAACTCATGTGTCACGGCAATGTCACGGACCATTCAAATTGCCTCAAAAATGAATGGAGGCTAAGAAAAATTTCTCTCCACTTAACTGCTCTGCCATTCGGTTTTTGTTTATGAAGCATGGTTGGGCGGCACTGGTTATAATCAGTTCCAGGCATATTGGACGAAAATTTCAGATGTGTCACGGTCACGAAGCCAGGCTGTCGAACCGACGAATCCTGCATGTACGGGAGGGTGCCGAATTAATTCAAATGGTACAGTAACCTACCCAGGTATGGATTGTGAGAGAAGCTGACTGGGGAACCCAAAGCAGCAAGCACAAATGTCTGGTGATCGTGTGAAACACCAAGACACATGACCTTGATAGGTTATTATTTAGACTCAAAGTAGCAGGTGAAAGGCTTGGCGCTCCCAATTTGGGTGAAAGAATGCTTGGCAGTTCTATGTTTGTTGTCAGGGTACAGCCCTCAGTAGTGTTGCCGCAGAGTGCAGCTATGTGGCAGTGAAGCCAAAAATCATGACACTGTGACAACCTCACAGTCATTAAAGTCTGCTGTGAAGTACCTCACAGTCTCGTGTAAATATTCCCAGGACAACGAGCTCGGGCTGTGATTGGTGGAGGTCAGTATCGACCCATTTTCGTAATTTGTCGGCACTTCGGAACTGTCAGAAAACTCCGTGCA
>Ga0210383_10005696_pt1 | contig 10909 bp, 10 predicted proteins | sample IncBWC14OmetaG_FD_160072 | JGI IMG/M metagenome (GOLD analysis project Ga0210383, IMG submission 160072) | Forest soil microbial communities from Barre Woods Harvard Forest LTER site, Petersham, Massachusetts, United States - Inc-BW-C-14-O ...
GTCGCGGTGAGCGCCTCGGGTGGCGGAGCCATCACCGATCCGAATCCTAGCAACACCGAATCACTCTACGTTTTCGCATTGCCCTAATTCATGTCCGAAACAAAAGCGCTGGCTAATTGGGTGGTCAAGAACCGCCTGGAAGATATTCCTGAAGACGTACGTCGCGAAGCGTTGCGAGCCATCGTCAATTACACCGGATGCGCCCTGGGCGGAAGTCCCGACCCGGCCGTCAATTTGGCGATGCAGGCGTTCGCGCCATTTTTTGGACCTGCGACCGCCAGTATTCTGGGGCGCAAGGAACGCGTCGATCCGCTGCACGCTTCGTTGATGAACGGCATCAGCTCGCACGTGTACGATTACGACGACACAACGCCAAAGAATTACATTCACCCCAGTTCGCCGGTGGCATCGGCCCTATTTGCTTACGCCAGCGCGAATAAAGTGAGTGGCCGCGATTTCGTTCATGCGTTCATCTTGGGATTCGAAGCTGAGTCGCGGATCGGCAACTCCGTGTATCCGGCTCATTACGATGTCGGCTGGCACATTACCGGTACGGCAGGCGTCTTCGGCGCAGCCATTGCCATCGGGAAATTGATTGGCCTGAATGAGCAGCAGATGATTTGGGCGATCGGGCTCGCGGCCACTCAGGCAGCTGGTCTGCGGGAAATGTTCGGGTCGATGGCGAAGTCTCTGCATCCGGGTCGTGCGGCGCAGAATGGCTATGGTTCTGCGTTGCTGGCGCACGCTGGATTCACTTCCGGCGTGCATGGGCTGGAAGGTCCGCGAGGGTTTGCGGCGGTGCAAGCCGCGAAGTATGATTTGTCGAAGATCACAGCCGGGCTGGGTGTGGATTTCGATCTGCGTGAGAATACCTATAAACCATTTCCCTGTGGAATTGTGAACCACCCCACCATCGATGGCGCCATCCAGATTCATCAAGCGAATCATCCAGCGCCTGAATCGATTCGTGCGGTGCGGCTGAGGGTGGCGCCGCTGGTGATGGATCTCTGCAATCAACAGAACATCACGCGCGGTTTGCAAGGCAAGTTTTCGGTTTATCACGGCGCTGCTATAGGCCTGGTGCGGGGCAAGGCCGGCATTCGCGAGTACACCGACGAATCGGTCAATGATGCGGCTATAAAGCGCGTGCGTGAGAGCGCGACGGCGGTAGGTGATGCCTCCCTTACCGAAGATCAAGCCAACATCGAAGTGGAATTAGCGAGTGGCGAAAAGTTCAGCCGGTTCGTCGAAAAGTCTTTGGGAAATATCAATCGCCCGTTGACCAACCAGCAGCTCGACGACAAATTTCGCGATCAGGCGGTGTTAGCGCTGCCGGCAGATCGTGTCGAGCGGGCTATCGAATTGTGCTGGCGCATCGATCAGCTTGCAGATGTCAACGAATTGGTGCAACAGGCATGCGAAAACTGACGTTCATCGTTTGCCTTGCGGTTCTCGTTGGCGCGAGTGTTCAAGCCGAGGTGAGCGAAGTCCGCTTCCCGCTTGGGGCGGGTGGCGTCGGGTTTCTGCCGCTGCTGGTAATGCAAAAATACGGGCTGATCGAGAAGTATGCCAAAGACGCCGGCATCGCCAATCTGAAGGTTCGCTGGATCAACATCGGCGGTCCTGCCGTGATGAACGATGCACTCCTCTCGGGCTCCGCCGATTTCATCGCAGCGGGTCCACCGGCGTTTCTCACGCTGTGGGACCGCACCATCCCGTCGGCCAAAGTAAAAGGCGTAGCCGCCATGACTTCGCTGCCAATGTATCTCAACACACGCTCGCCAGGCATGAAGAAATTCGACGACATCACCGATCGCGATCGAATCGCTGTGAGCGGTATCAAGGTTTCTATACCCGCGCTGGTGATGCAAATGTACGCCCGGCAAAAATATGGTCCGGCGCAAATCTATCGCTTCGACAAAGACACGGTGACCATGACGCATCCTGACGGCGTGATCGCGCTGCTCTCGGGTTCTGGCGCCATCGACGCCCACTTCACCTCGCCGCCATTCGCTCAGCGCGAGCTCAAGGATCCACGGATTCACACCGTCGTTACCTCCGATGACATCATGGGTGGATCAACCACGTTCACCATGGTCTCCACCACCACGAAGTTTCGCGAACAGAATCCGAAAGTTTTCGGCGCAGTGCTCAAAGCGCTTGAGGAAGCTAACCGCAGAATTATCGCCGACAAGAAGGCCGCGGCCGAAATCTTGCTGGCCTCCACCGGGGGCGAGAAGGGTTTTTCGGTTAGCGAGATCGTGGAAGTGCTCAACGACCCGCACGTGAAATTCACCACCACTCCCGAAAACGTGATGAAGTACGCTACTTTCATGCATGATGTCGGATCCCTGAAGAACCAGCCCGCCTCCTGGAAAGATCTCTTCTTTCCCGAGGTTCAGGCCGCACCCGGAAGCTGATGCTTCAGGTCCGCGGTGTGACGCTTCAATACCGGACGAAAGACCAGTTAGTAACTGCCACCTATCGCGTCAGTTTCAACGTTCAGGAATCCGATCGATTCGTAGTTTTAGGCCCTTCCGGATGCGGCAAATCGACATTGTTGAAAGCTGTCGGCGGATACATTCGTCCCATAGAAGGCGAGATCCTGTTGGACAACGTGCCGGTGAAGGCTCCCGCTCCCGATCGCGTATTCGTGTTTCAGGAATTCGATCAGCTTCTTCCGTGGAAAACAGTGAAGGAGAATATTGTTTTCGCATTGACCGCGAGCGGAAAAGCGCCCCGGCGTCAAGCCGAAGAACGCGCGATGCACAATATTCAGAAAGTTAAGCTGACTGAGTTTGCCAATAGCTATCCGCATACGTTGTCCGGAGGCATGAAACAACGCGCGGCAATCGCACGCGCTCTGGCGATGGAACCGCGCATTCTTCTGATGGATGAGCCGTTCGCAGCCCTGGATGCTCTGACGCGCGGGCAGATGCAGGAAGAGCTGCTGCAGCTTTGGCAAGAGACCAAGTTTTCCGTGCTGTTCGTGACCCATTCAATTTCCGAGGCCATCCGGATCGGCACCCGGATCCTGGTCCTCAGTGCCCATCCGGGCCAAGTGAAAGCGGAGTTGAATAGCGGCTTCAATGAAGCCAGCCTTCAGGAGTTGCTCTTCGATGCCTGACCCGCTGAGCCGGTGGACCCGATTCTGGAACATCGGGGCGGTGAGGAAAACATTCCTCTTGATAATTCTTGCGCTGCTGTGGGAAGCATATGCTCGCTGGCTCAACAATCCGCTCCTGTTTCCAACCTTCATCGATACCCTCAAGGCGTTCTTCTCGGGCATTGCGTCGGGTGAATTGCCGAGGGCCGCATCCTATACCATTCAACTGCTGATCAAGGGTTATGTAGCCGGACTCGTGATCGCGGCACTGCTCACTGCCTTCGCTAGCGCGACACGTATTGGCGCAGACCTGCTTGAAACACTCACATCCATGTTTAATCCGCTGCCTTCCATCGCGTTGCTGCCGCTGGCGCTGATCTGGTTCGGATTGGGCGAGGGCAGTATCATCTTCGTTCTGATCCATGCGGTGCTGTGGGCCGTGGCTCTCAACACTTACTCCGGTTTTCGCGCCGTCAGCCTGACTTTGCGAATGGTGGGACAAAATTACGGTCTTTCGAAAGTCGGATATGTCACCCGCATCCTGATTCCAGGCGCGTTTCCCAGTATCCTCACGGGATTGAAAGTTGGTTGGGCATTCGCCTGGCGAACGCTGATCGCCGCTGAACTGGTGTTTGGCGTCAGTTCCGGATCCGGCGGCTTAGGCTGGTACATCTTTGAGCAAAAGAACCAGCTCCTGATTCCGAATGTATTCGCCGGGTTGCTCACGGTGATCCTGTTTGGATTGATTGTCGAGAACCTGATCTTTCGGACCATTGAAAACCGGACCGTCCGGCGCTGGGGCATGCAGGTGTGAGATACACTGTTAGCCAATGAAAACCACCCTGTTTGCACTTTCATTCGCGGTGCTCGCCACCACCGTATACGCGCAAGCCCCGCAACCCGATTTCAGCAAAGTGGAAATCAAGACCACTAAAGTCACTAACAACTTCTACACGCTCGATGGGCAAGGCGGCACCATCGGAGTGCTGGTGGGGCCGGAAGGAATCTTCATGGTGGACTCACAATTCGCGCCGCTCTCGCAGAAGATCGCGGCCGCCATCCATCAGATTTCCGACAAGCCGATTCGCTTCATGGTGAACACCCACGTGCATGGCGATCATACCGGAGGCAATGAGAATTTCGCGAAAATGGGCACGACCATCTTCGCGCGCAATGAATTGCGATACCGTCTGGCTTATCCAGCTCCCGGCGCCAACGGTGCTCCCGGAGTTCCTGCGCCCGCGGTCGCGCTCCCGGTCGTAACTTATGAAGGCCCAGTTACCTTCCATATGGACGGCGAAGATGTCCGGTTGATACCAATTCGCCGCGCCCACACGGACGGCGATACGCTGGTCTACTTTCCCGCCAATGACGTACTCATGACCGGCGACTACTACCGTTCGATCCAATACCCCAATATCGATCGGACGAACGGGGGATCGTTGAACGGAATGATCGAAGGCCTCGGCATAACGATCGGCCTGGCGGGTCCGCACACGAAAATCATTCCCGGTCACGGTCCCACGGTGGATCGGGCGGCGGTAATGGCGCATCGCGACATGATTCTCGCCATTCGCGATAAGGTTTCGGCTTTGGTCCAGGAGGGCAAGAGCGTCGAAGATGTACTGGCGGCCAAGCCCACGTCCGATTACGATGCAACGGTGCCGAACTCGTCCACCACCTCCGAGCGCTTTGTCCGTCAATTGTACGCGGAGCTGAAAACCAACTAAACTTAAGTAATAATGCTCCGAGTTTTTCTGGGCGGCGCGATTTTGTGCGTCGCGGCGTTTGCGGTCGGGCGTCCGCAATTCGCGCTGCGCGACACACGCAACATCGTTCATTCACCAGAAGAATGGAACGGCAAGACGGCGATCGTCGTAGTCTTTACGACGACGGATTGCCCTTTGAGCAACAACGAAGTTCCAGAAATGAACCGCACCCGGCGCGATTACGAATCCCGGGGTGTGGCGTTCTACGCGGTGCAGGCCGACACGACAATTGCTGAGGCGGACGTGCTGCAGCATACCAAGGAATACCAGTTTTCCTTTCCGGTGCTGTTCGATCCTCAGCAAATCCTGGCGAAGATGACCGGTGCGACCACCATTCCGTCGGCGGCCGTCCTCACGCCACAGGGGACGGTGCTCTATCTGGGGCGCGTCGACAATCTGGTGGAGGACTTCAACGTACGGCGGCAAGAGGCGACCAAGTTCGACCTGCGCGAGGCGCTGGACGCAGTATTGACTGGGAAACCCGTGGCGCATCCGCGGACCAAAACGTTTGGGTGCGCGATAAATCTCGCGAAATAGAGGTTCAAGGATGATGAAACAATTTGCTGGCATCTTGTTATTGCTGCCGCTGCCGTGGGCCGCTAACGCAGCACCGGTTTCCAGTCCCGCGCCCACGTTTAACAAAGACATCGCGCCCATCCTCTACGCCAACTGCGCCACCTGCCATCGCCCCGGTGAAGTGGCGCCATTTCCGTTGCTCACCTATCAGGACGCTGCGAAACGAGCGTCTTTAATCGCAGGCGCGGTGGGCGGACGCTTTATGCCTCCTTGGAAGGCCGAGCCGGGATTCGGAGATTTCGCCGGCGAGCGGCGACTCACTGACGCGCAAATCGCGCTCATCCAAGAATGGGCCAAAGCGGGCGCTCCTGAAGGAGATTCCGCCGCGAAGCCGACGCCGCCGAAGTTCACGGACGGATGGCAAGCCGGCCAGCCCGATCAAGTGCTGACCATTCCTGTGAAATACTCTTTGCCGGCGGATGGCCCGGATCAATATCGATGCTTCGTGCTTCCCACGGGCCTCGATCACGACGTGTATCTCGACGGCACCGAGTTTCGTCCGGAGAATCGCCGCATCGTGCATCATGCGTTGGTATTTCTCGACGCGAGCGGTAAAGCCAAGGAGATGGCCGCTGCCAGCCCGGATGGAAGCTACCCCTGCTTTGGCGGCCCTGGATTTCCAGCCGCCGGATTGATTGGAGGATGGGCGCCCGGGCTGACGCCGCCGCCGCACGATCCCGAGCTTTCGCAACCGATCCGCAAAGGCATGGATGTGGTGATTCAGATCCACTATCATCCGTCGGGAAAACCCGAGCAGGATCAATCGTCGCTGGGGTTGAGCTTTTCCGGCCCGCCAACAAGAGGCCGGACGTCGATTCTGCTGTTCGATCATCACTTGGACATTGCGCCTGGAGATTCGCACTATGTCGCGAAGGCATCACTCACTTTGCCGCGCGACGTGCAACTGGCGGGTGTAACTCCGCACGCGCATTATCTGTGCAAGGACATGAAGGTGACGGCGACGTTCCCCGATGGATCGACCAAGCCGCTGATCTGGATCAAGGACTGGGATTTCAATTGGCAGAACGCTTATCGCTACCGCGCGCCGCTGGATCTGCCTAAGGGGACGCGCGTCGATTTGGAATACACCTACGATAACTCAGAGAACAATCCGCACAACCCCGTGCATCCGCCGGTGCGGATTCATTGGGGCGAAGAGACCAAGGATGAAATGGCTTTGGTCTTCCTGACGGTGGTCGTGCCGACGCGGGATGAAATTCGCGATCTGCAGCGCGACGTCAGCCGTCAGTATGTGGATCAGTTTCTGAGCCAGGTGCACACACTGCAAGACTTGCCGTACGAAATGCTTTCGCCGGATGCTGTCGGGAAATTAACAGCCGTCTTCAAGATGTTCGATAAGAATGGCGATGGCCAGCTCGATGACTCCGAACGAACCGCGATGATGACCTTCGTTCACAACGTGCAAGACCGGCAGCAGCAAAAACAGTAGTGGCTAGGCCATCACCTCGGTGAAGACCTTGCGGAACTTTGCCATCTCGGCGTCGGTGCCGATGGAGACGCGGATCATGTGGTTCAGCGCGGGGAATGGGCGGCCGATGGCAACACCCTTCGCAAGCATCGCCGCCTGCATCTGCTTGGCATCTCGCCCAGTCTCGATCATGATGAAATTGGCCTGCGGCGGTATGAAGTCGATCTTCTTCTCACTCAGCCAGGCGCAAAGCTCATTGCGGGTGCGAACGATCTTGGCTTTGCGTTCTTCCAGTATCTTCGGACCCAGATCGAGCGCGGCCAGCACCGCGCGTACGCTGACGATGCTGATCACGTTGTTGCGGTAGGGCTCCATGCGCTTGATCAGTTCCGGAGGAGCGGCGGCGTATCCCACGCGCAGACCCGCCATGCCATAGATCTTCGAAAACGTGCGCGCGACGATGAGGTTCTTGCCGTCCCTGACGTACTGGAATGAATTGGACACTTCGGGGCTGGTAGCGTAATGCAGATAGGCTTCGTCCACCAGCACGTAGGTATTTTTCGGAAGATTCGCCATCAGCCAGGCTATGTCGTCGCTGGTGGTAATGGCCGAAGTTGGATTGTTCGGATTACAAATGTAGATCAATCCGCCGCCGGCTTTGTCGGCTTCGGCCGCCAGGCGGTGCACATCGGGGCCCATTTTCGAATTGAGCGGCGTCTCGATTACAAGGTGACCTTTGTATTTAGCGAGCTCTGGCGCAGCCTCGTAAGTTGGGATGGGCGTGATGAACGGGATGGTGGGCGAAGTGAATGTTTCTACCGCGGCGTGCAGCAACTCGCTCGACCCGGCGCCCACCAGAATCTGATCCGCCGTCAAGCCCTGGCTGGCCGCGAGCGCGGAATAAAAGGCCGGAAATTCCTGATAGTGATAGCGGTTCGATCCTCCGATGATTTTCGCCATGGCGTCAATGGACGCTTGAGGCGGACCTTCGGGAAATTCGTTTCCGTTAATCCAAACCGTATCGGCGGGTGCGGCGCCCGGAACTGAAGCGCGCTGCGCGAACGCGGCCTCGGTGAGGCCGGCCGCTATCATTCCTGCAAAGGCTCGTCGAGAAAACATGTCATCACTCCTATGGCCTGATGTTTCTGCGGAATCGTGTGCAGAACTACGCTGGCTGCTGGAGTCGGACGGGGAGGGAAGAGAGGATCTATCGGGGATCCGCTTCGCACCTCTGAAGTGCGAACTGCCTTAAAAAAGCCAGCATAACACAGATAGGCTGCATGGTACCGTACTGTTTCGGATTCGAGTAACGAAATAGCGATCCAAGAGTCTACATACCGCCGAACGGAAGAGGGAGGAAACTATGGCGGATAACCGTGTCGAAAAAGCGGTTGGTTTATCGTCCCCGCGTTTGTACAATCTGGTTCTTTGGCTTGCGTTCTTCGGAATGGTGATCGCGCTCAGCCGGATCGTTTTTGAAGAGCAAAAGATAGATCAGCTGCAACACGACTTTCATCTGCTGAGGCTGCAGAGCCAACAGGAAATCAGCGATGTGCGGAGCGCGCAGTCGGCATTGCTGGAACAAGATCTTCTGCGTCTGGATCAATTAAGCACGCAACTGACAAAGACCAACCAGGACGTTCTGGATCAAGCCAAAACGCTGGCGAATCGCACGAAATCGGACCTGGCCAAGACCGTGGAGCAGAGGCATCAGGAGATGATCCGGGCCATTTCGGACGTCCGATCCGACATCCGGCCGGGTACGAATGCTAATGCGACGGCACCAGCGCGAGAGGCTCCAATTGTAAGCGCCGAAGTCCAGGCGGGCAGCGGCGAAGTGGATGCGGTCAACAGTTCCACTGCCAATCGCTCTTCCTCTTCTGCCACAGTCGCTTCATCAGACGCTCACGAAGATCCGCCGCCAGCTCCCAGCCCGAAGAAAAAGCGGTTTTGGGAGAGACTCAATCCTTTTGGCAGGAAAAAGCAAGAGGCCGGCTCGAACGGTCTTTAGGTGCCCTGTATCATACTTGATTCGAGGGATTTATAAGAATGAGCGCGAATCAAGAACGTACTCTATTTGTGACGGGAGCTTCCGGACACCTGGGTAGGAGAGTTGTCGAACTCCTTTTGGAGAAAGGCGGCGGTAGGATTGTCGCCGGCACCCGCAAGCCGGAAAAACTGGCGGACCTGGCTGCGCGGGGCCTGGTTGTGCGCCAAGCGGACTTCGAAGATGCGCCGGGACTGGAAGCGGCGTTCGCTGGAGTAGATCGAGTGCTCATTATCAGCACGGATGCGATCGATCGGCCAGGCCGGCGGTTGGTCCAGCATCAGACGGCGGTGGCTGCTGCCGTACGCGCTGGCGTGAAGCACGCGCTGTACACGTCGATGCCGAATCCGGAGACATCGCCAGTGGTGTTCGCGCCGGATCACCTGGGGACGGAGCAGGCTCTGAAAGCGAGCGGCATGTCCTGGACGATTCTCCGAAATTGCTGGTACGCCGATTTCCTGATTCCGACGCTGGCGCCGGCGGTGGCGTCGGGCAAGCTGGTGTCGGCCACAGGGCAGGGAGGCGCGCCCTATGTCGCGCGCGAAGATTGCGCGCAGGCTGCCACGGCGGCATTGGCATCGACGGAGGTTGCAAGTAAGACTTGGAACATCACAGGTCCTGATCTGGTAACTTACGCCGAACTTGCCCAGCTCGCAAGCGAATTGACGGGGCGGCCGGTGACCTTTGAAGCTGTGACGCCCGATCAGCGAGTCGCACAATTGATCGCTGCCGGTACGCCGGAATTCATCGCAAAACTGCTGGTATCGAGCCAGATGGCGATTGCGCAGGGCCAGATGGGAACGCCGACAACGGCAGTGAAGGAGTTGACCGGGCGCGATCCGATCGGTGTTCGCGAGTTTTTGTCGGCGCATTGCGAGGCGCTGATGCCGGCGGCGCAATCGGCGGGGCGGTAATCGGGCGTAGATCCGGATTAATCCACGCCCCGGAACGTGCCGATAGAACGGAAGGCCCAATAAAGCCTTCCGATGACTCAGCCAATCGCCACTCAGGCCAAAATCCCTGCTCTGACAGGCTTGCGTGCCATTGCGGCTCTTTGGGTGCTCGCTCTGCATTTTGGTGAAGGTGTTTCGGCTTCGTGGCCACCGGCCGTGCGTAGTGTGCTCTCTACCGGGTTTATCGGTGTCGACTTGTTTTTCGTCCTTTCCGGCTTCATTCTGGCGTGGACTTATCTTCGCGAAGACGGAACGTTGTCGGTAAGCCGCTCCGAATTTTGGACCGCACGCGCCGCACGAATTTTACCCGTATACTACGTATCCCTCGCGATTTCGCTTCCGATGTTTCTTGGGATGCAATTCCACGACGGTATAACGCCTTCCACGATTCGGAGCGCCATCGTTACGGGCCTCACCACCATTACGCTCACCCAATCCTGGGTTTCGCCGTTTTCCTACTTGTGGAACAATCCCAGCTGGTCGCTTTCGGTGGAGCTGTTTTTCTACCTCGCGTTCCCTTGGGTTATCGTTCGGTTGTCCCGTTGGCCGATGGCAAAGCTGTTTCGGTTTGTAGCAGGCCTTTACTTTGTCACTATCGCGGCCGCGTACCTGTTTGTGGCGTTGCACTCCCACCCGTCTACCTGGAAGTGGGAACATGAGATCGATTACTCCATTTGGATTTCCTGGCTGGGTGGTAACCCGCTGGTTCACGCCCACGAATTCCTGATGGGCATGGCGGTTTGTCGCTGGCTTCGCGCGGAACAAAGGGGCGAACGCAAAGAGTGGATGCGCGGACCCACCGCGGTTGGCTTGGCGGCGGTAGGTCTTTTGTTGCTCGCAGCCTTTCGCGGACCTATTCCGTTCATGCCGGCTCTGGTTGGAATTCATAGTCCTCTATTTGCACTCTTGATTTATGGGCTGGCCAAGCAGCGCGGATGGATCGCACGTCTCTTAAGCACGCCTGCGTTCGTTTTTCTGGGGGAGATCAGCTATTCGCTTTACCTGACGCATGTGACGGTCTGGTTGAAT
>Ga0210383_10005698_pt1 | contig 10907 bp, 8 predicted proteins | sample IncBWC14OmetaG_FD_160072 | JGI IMG/M metagenome (GOLD analysis project Ga0210383, IMG submission 160072) | Forest soil microbial communities from Barre Woods Harvard Forest LTER site, Petersham, Massachusetts, United States - Inc-BW-C-14-O ...
TTGCAGTCGAGCGTATGTTGGAGTACATGGGACTTGAGCCCGGCACGCGAATCGAAGACATTTCTGTTGACCGCGTTTTCATTGGCTCGTGTACCAACTCGCGGCTGGAAGACCTGCGGGCCGCGGCTCGCGTCGCCAAGGGGCACCGCGTGGCTCCTAAAGTGCGGGCCATGGTTGTGCCCGGTTCGCAGGCGGTCAAGCGTGCCGCGGAGCAGGAGGGTTTACACAAGATCTTTCAAGAATCCGGATTCGAATGGCGCGAGTCCGGATGCTCGATGTGTCTGGGCATGAATCCGGATATCCTTCAACCCGGCGAACGCTGCGCGTCGACCAGCAATCGCAACTTCGAAGGCCGTCAGGGACGCGGCGGGCGAACGCATTTAGTCAGTCCGATGATGGCGGCTGCGGCCGCGATTGCCGGACACTTCACTGATATTCGCAATTGGCATTTTCACTGAGGGAAACCATGCAGCCCTTTCGCACTCACCAAGGTCGCGTGGCGCCGCTTCATCGAACCAACGTGGATACCGACCAGATCATCCCCAAACAGTTTTTGAAACGGATCGAGCGTACCGGGTTTGGCGAATTCTTATTCTTCGATTGGCGCCTTACCAGAGACGGCAAGCCCGACCCCGCATTTGCTCTGAACGACCCGCGCTACAAAGGCGCGAGCGTTCTGGTAGTGGGGAAGAATTTCGGCTGCGGATCGTCGCGGGAACATGCCGTCTGGGCGCTCGAGGATTTCGGTTTCCGCGTCCTCGTCGCGCCGTCGTTCGCCGATATCTTCGCCAACAATTGCGTCAAGAACGGCGTACTGACCGTGGTCCTGAGCGAAGATGAAGTCAGCGAAATCGTTCGCAGGGCGACCGAGCTTCCCAACTACGAGATCGTGGTCGATCTCGATCATCGCAACGTCCACGACGAGCATGGATTCTCCGCTTCATTCCAGATCGACGAGTTTACCCGCCATTGCCTGCTCGAAGGGCTGGATGACATTGGACTCACTCTGCAGCATGAATCCGAAATCGCTGCTTACGAGGCCCGGCATCCTCCACCGATCCGATGACGCGCTCTCTCCGAGCGATCCGGCGCGCTTCTGCTCGGGTACAATACCTTCACCTGCAAACATAGGCGGTGGAGGAAAATGCCCGAGGCTTGGAAAAAATGGGAGGGCCAGGTTGTAAACGAGGAATTTCCGTTGTTCCGCTACCTGGGAGCGTCGGAGCACAGCGCCGTTTTTCTGACCAAGCGCACTGACCGCGAGCCTGAGGAAGTAGCGATCAAACTGATTCTGGCCAGTGCGGAAAATCCTGAACTTCAGGTGTCCTGGTGGGAACTTGCCGCGAAACTATCTCACCCTAATTTGCTTCGCCTTTTTCAAAGAGGCCACTGCCAGATCGATGGCACAGACCTGCTATACGTCGTGACCGAGTACGCCGAGGAGAGTCTGTCGCAAATTCTTCCCTATCGGCCGCTCACGCCCGCGGAAGCGCGCGAAACGCTACAGCCCCTTGCTGATGCCCTGTCCTACATTCACACCAAAGGCTTCGTGCACGGGCACATCAAGCCGGCAAACATCCTGGCCGTTGGCGATCAAATAAAGCTTTCGAGCGATGGGCTCTGCGGAGCCGGCGAGTCGAGTAGAGTTCTGCGCGCCCCGGGAGTTTACGCAGCACCCGAGATCGCGGACGGCGGTGCTATGGCGCCAGCCTCGGACGTTTGGTCAGTGGGCATGACGCTAGTCGAAGCGCTGACCCAGCATCCGCCGGTGTGGGCGGGAACGGACCAGGCGGAGCCAGTGTTGCCGGAGACGTTGCCCGAGCCATTTTTTGACATCGCGAGTCACTGTCTGCGCCGTAACCCGCAGCGCAGATGGACGGTGGCTGAGATCGCGGGCAGGTTGCAGCGAACTTCATCCGCGCCCCTAGAAAAAGAAATTATCGTGCCCAAGGGTGGGCTTACGAAGTGGGGCTATGTGGTTCCGGCAATCGCGGCCGCAATCCTGCTGCTCGCCATTTTGGTCCCCAAGCTTTTCCATAGTCATCCTGGCGCTGAGCCAGCGCCTTCGGCTGCGGTCGAATCCTCGAAGCAGCCAGAACCAAAGCAGGGAGCGGAAACGGCACAGCCCATCACTCCGCCAACTGCTCCGCCCTCTGCTGGTGGAAAGAGGGCGGCAAAGACCGGGCCGGCAAAGAACGGGCAGACGAGAAATTCCGCGGGCGATCACGTTCGCGGTGAGGTTGCTCAGCAGGTTTCGCCCGATGTCTCGCGCAGCGCCTTGAGGACGATTCACGGCAAGGTAAAGGTTCGGGTTACGGTCGCGGTGGATTCATCCGGCAACGTGATGGTAGCGAAGTTCGATTCTCGCGGGTCAAGCAAATATTTTGCGGATCGGGCTCTGCAGGCGGCGCGGAAGTGGACATTTAAGCCGCCGCAGATCGATGGTCAGGGTGTTCCCAGCGAATGGACGCTGAAATTTGAGTTTGACAGGGCCGGAACCAACATCCATCCCGAACAAACATCTCCTTAGTGAGATTACGGCTTTGCGGCGAGGACCAAGAAATAGTCCATTCCGTCTCCCTTCACAAAATCGTATTGAGAGAGCACGACGTAACCTGCTTTCGAGGCCTCTTTGATCACGATGTCGCGAGCTACGCCGTGGTTTTCTCCATTGCCGTTGCGGTCGATGATTCCCACCTTAGCTCCGGGGCGAAGCGAGACGCGGAGATTTCTTAACAGCTCGATTGGTTTCTCAACCTCGTGATAGGTCTTCAACAGCAGGGCGGCGTCGATCTTGTCGGCGGGCAGTTGCGGGTCGTTGCTTTTGCTCAGAATTGTTTTCACGTTGTGCAGGCCTTCTTTCCGAACTCTCTTGTCGATGTAGCTCGTGGCATCGGGATTGATGTCGACTGCGTAGATGCTTCCGGTTTCGGTCACGCGTCGGGCTGCCCGCACCGTGAACCAGCCGGACCCGGCGCCGATGTCTGCTACGGTTTTGCCGGGGGTGATCTCGAGGATGTCCATGACCCGGTTGATCTGAAGCCTTTCATCGCGTCCGGGCGAATCAAAAATCGTTAGGTCGCCGGTATAGGGCGTGCTGGTTTTTCGCGGTTCAGCGGGGACAAAGCTTGGCGGCGCGCTCTGAGCTTGGGCGGTAACCGAACTGCAGAGAAGAAGCAGCGCAACTAGCGCAACGCGATGCTTGCACATAGGGGATCTCCAGATACTTCCTCTCCCAGAATAGACTCAGAAAAGCTGGATTTGGTGAGCACGGTTACGGTCTTGAATCTCATCCTCCGCTTGGTGAGGCGAACGGACATCTGGTAGTCTGCAGTGACTTCTCAAGCGAGGAAGTATTCAAAAGATGCACTCTTTCAAACTGCTCTGTCTCATGGTTTCGCTGTTGGCTTTGCTGTCCTTGCCACTCTCCGCAGCCGATAAAAACAAGACCAACACAAACTCTTCTGATGCCAGCCAGCCATCTTACGAATTGCCACAGCCCGCAAAAGAAAGCCTGGATTACACGATGTATCAGCGGATACGGGACGAAGGTCTCGGCCACTCCCATGTGATGGAGTATGCCTCCGCGCTGATGGATGGCATTGGGCCGCGACTGACGGGTTCTCCGAATGTGAAGCGAGCCAACGAGTGGACTCGCGACCAGTTTGCCGCGATGGGCTGCAGCAATGCGCACCTCGAGGACTGGGGCGAATTCGGCATGGGCTGGCAGCAACTCAATACGTGGACGCGCATGGCTTCGCCTGATACCGCTGTGTTCATCACGCAGGCCGCGCCCTGGTCGCCTTCGAGCAACGGGGCGGTGAGCGGACAGGCGATATGGATGGATGTCAAGAAGGAAGAGGATCTGGATCAGTACAAAGGAAAGCTCGCGGGCAAAGTGGTTCTGCTTGGCGATATGCGGGAAGTCAAGCCGGTAGACAAACCGCTGTTTCAGCGCATGGATGAGAAGGATCTGGCCAAGGTTGTCGACTACCCGCTCATCTCCGAGCGTCAGGACTACTTGCAGGAGATCGCAAAAAGAGGCGGGCTGCGCGAGAAGACCGTGAAGCTGCTGGTCTCGGAGCATGCGCTCGCAGTGGTTCTCCCGAGCCGCGATAGCCGCGAGGGCGGCGGTTCCGGAGGGACTATTTTCGATGACAGCAGCCGCGGTCTGGGATGGTTCATCTATCAGCGGGAGCACGCGCAGCCGGTTCCCGTAGTCATTATGGCGATCGAGAGTTATGGGCGCGTCTACCGGCTGCTCAAGGCTAATGTTCCGGTCACGATCGAACTGAATGTCGATGTAAAGTTCACCGGCGACCATGAGCACGGTTTCGACACCATTGCGGAGATCCCGGGGACCGATCCGAAGCTGAAGGACGAAGTGGTCATGCTCGGAGGACATCTGGATTCGTGGGCGGCAGCGACCGGCGCGACCGACAATGGGGCTGGGACGGTGGTTGCGATGGAGGTCATGCGCATCCTCAATGCGCTCAAGGTCAAGCCGCGGCGCACTATCCGCGTCGGACTGTGGACTGGCGAAGAGGAGGGAGAATTCGGCTCGCTTAATTATGTGAAACAACATTTTGGGGTTGTGCCGCTGTCCACGGCACCGGACCAGCTCAAGTTGCCAGAATGGATGCGCAAGCCGGCTGGACCAATTGAGCTGAAACCGGATCAGCAGAAGATATCGGGCTACTTCAATCTGGATAACGGCACCGGAAAAATCCTCGGAATCTATCTGGAGGAGAACGCAGCAGTGGCTCCGATATTTACGCAATGGATCGAACCGCTGAAGGATCTTGGCGTGACCGCGATCACCATGCGTGGCACCGAGGGCACCGATCACGAATCGTTCGATGCCGTGGGCATCCCGGGCTTCCAGTTTATTCAGGACAAGCTCGATTACTCCTCCCGGACTCATCACTCGAATATGGATACTTACGAACACCTGCAGCCGGGCGATCTCGCGCAGGCGGCCACGGTTGAGGCTATTTTCGTTTACAACGCCGCCATGCGGGACCAGATGCTGCCGCGCAAGCCGTTGCCGCATCCGGAACTGGAGGAGCAGCGGAAGGCTCCGCTTAGGAAGTTGATGCCGGGAGCGGTGGAATCATCCGAGAAAGACGAGAAGGAGAAAACCGCCGAGATCAAGTAGTTGTGGTTCGCGGCAGCAAGAGGAAAAACAAGAAGAAAAATACAGACCTTAACTAAGGGCTGACCTCAAATACCACGCCGCAATAGCCCGAGCCACCTCTGACCGTCGTGCCATACAAATTGCCGGCAGTATCGAGGATTACGCCGGCGTGGGATTCGATTCCGTACTCCACGCGTCCAAAAGTGTGCAGAACAGTCTCAGTCCACTCACCGTTCGCGCCAGGCGCCAATTTGAAAACGTTGGTAAGGGTGGTGCCGAACAAATTTCCCTTTGCGTCGAAGACCAACCCGGAGTACGGGCTGCTGCCGTCAGCACCTTGAAAACTGTGCAAAACCGTCTCGTTCCACTTGCCACCGGTGTCGGGGGTCAATTTGAAGACTGTCCCGCACGAGCCGTAGAGACAGTAGTTGCCAACGACGCCGTTTGAGGTGGTGCTGTAAAGGCTGCCCGCCGCGTCGAAGATCAGGCCGGCCTGCGGATAAGCGCCGTCAGAGCCGCTGAAAGTGTGCAGTATCGTTTCGCTCCACTTGCCACTGGAGGAGGGGGTTAATTTGAAGACGATGCCACAACCGCCGCTGCATAAGTTACTACCGCCGTAAGGAGTCGTTCCGTACAAATTACCTGCTGCATCGAAGATCAAACTGGCAGCGGGAGAGGCTCCGTCGCCATTCTTACCACTGAAGCGATGCAGCACCGTCTCCGTCCACTTTCCGTTCTGCCCCGGAGACAACTTGAAAACCGTCCCACATGATCCATAGAGACACGGATTGCTATTGTCTTCATTCGAAGTGGTGCCGTACAAATTGCCTTGCGCATCGAAAATCAGACCAGCGTCGGGAAAGGCCCCATCCTTACCGTGGAAGCGATACAGTTCCGTATGATTCCACTTGCCATTCGCTCCGGGTGTTAGCTCGAAGACAGTTCCGCAACCATCGTTGTAGATTCCGCAATAAAAATCGCCACCGTTTGAGGTAGTAGTGTACAAATTCCCGGCTGCGTCAAAGATTAGCCCAGCGAAAAAAGGGGTGACCGCGTGAGAAGTCTTGTATAGCACCGTTTCGGTCCACTTGCCATTGGTCCCCGGTGTCAGCTCGAAGACGCTGTCTTCAACGATCGTGCTGTACAGGTTGCCCGACGCATCGAAGATCAAGCCCGCGCCAGGGTAACAGCCATCGGAACCGCGGAAATTGTGTAATATGCGCTCTTTGCCTGCTGCCCAAGCGGCGGCAACCGTCATGAGAACCAGCGAAATCACGGCCACGCTGGCGATCGGAACGATCAGGGGTTTTGCGCTTCGCATGAGAACTCCTATGTTTCGAGAAATCCTGTGAGACCGGGCGCCATAATTCCTGGGCTGCGGAAACTAAACGGTTTCCATCCCCGGCGGGAAAAAAGTGTAGCAGACTTTCTTATAGCTTACCAACGACCTTCTCACCGGCAGGGGAGAAAGCGCCACTCCTAGCCAGTTGTCGAAACAATGACTATTTTTCGGTCCCGAACGCCTTGGAATGAAATTCCATCACTTCGCCAAGGTGCGCTCCAAAATAAGATGGGCTGTGATCGCCGGGATACAGATGGAATTCGTGCTTGATGTGTTCTTCCTGCAGTTCGCGGTCGAGAGCCGCGGCACCAGTCTCAAAACCAAAATCGTCGTCCCGCCCGCAGTTGAAATAGATGGCTAGTCCACCGATAGTGGTTTTGTTTTTCCTGGCCAGCGAAAAGGGATCGTTGTCCTTCCAGTGTTGAACGTTGATAGGATTGCCGAAGGCTGGTCCGAGCGGCTTGCCGAGCGGAGTACCAGCGCGTAGCGCGGCGTTGAGTTCTTGCGGCGATTCGGTCATGAGGGCTGCGCTTTGCGCGCTCACCGCCGAAAACATTTCGGGATTGGCAAATGCGAAGCGAAGCGCTCCGTAGCCGCCCATGGAAATGCCGGTGATCGCTCTGGCTTTGTGCTCCCGCCGAATACGATATTTCCCTTCGATGTAAGGCATGAATTCCTGCAAAAAGAAATCGCTGTAACGGACTTTGCAATCGGCGGAGTTAATGTAGAAGCTGGCCTTCGCGTCTGGTGTAACGATCAGGAAATCGCTGATCTTGTGCTGCTGGCGCAGGTCTTCAATCAGGTTCCATCCGCCGGTTTTGAAAAGCGTCTGCTCATTCTCGCCAAGCCCGTGCAGAAAGTAGAGGACTGGGTAACGCTTCGCTGGCGTGGAATCGTAGTTGGGTGGAAGCAAAACGCAGTAGCGGACTGTTTCTCCGAGGATGCGGCTCTTGAGGGCATCGCAATCGATTCGACTCTGCGCCGAAGCGGAGATGGTGAGAAACAGCAGGAATGGTAAAAAACGCTGCCGGCGAAGCATGAAATCCAGTTTACAGGTTGCGATATTTGCCCGTTGCAGACGTTGCTTGCAACATCTCACTCGTAACGCAGGGCCTGCACCGGATCGAGGCGCGCTGCGCGGCTGGCCGGATACAGACCGGAGAGCAAGCTGACCACAATCGCGAACGCGATGGCGCCCAGCACCAACCACCACGGTACAAGCCAAATCTGTTCCGGGGGGAAATGCTGGCGCTTCAGATACACATTTGTGCCAAGGTTAATTACCCGCCCGATGGTCCATCCCAGCGCAACGCCTACAATGCCGCCGAACACGCCCATCACGCCGGCCTCGGCGAAGAACAATCCTTTTACATCGCCGTCACTCGCGCCGATGGCCTTCATGATTCCGATTTCGCGGCGGCGCTCGAGAATTGCCATCACCAGTGTATTGATAATTCCAATGGAAGCGACCGCTAATGCGAGGCTGCCGAAGATTCCGAGAAAAAGGTCGAGCACGGCAAAAAATTGCCGCAGGCTGCGGGTCGCGTCGACGATCGAAAAAGTATTGAATCCCATTTTCTTGATTGCGTCTTCAACGGGCTGAACCTGGGTGGGACTTTTTACGTGTACCTCGACAGTCATGTACGCCGGTGCGGCGTTCGTTATGTTAGTAGTGTCGCGCAGGTCGGAAGGCTGCATCACGTGGAGGTTTTGCGCGAGTTTCAGCGGCAGGAAGATGCGCGCCCGGGCCTGGCCACGCATACTGTCAGGATCGAGATCGCAGACGCCCACGATTTTTAAAGTCGCCTCGCGCGAGACTACCGAGTAGGCTGTGCCCGCAGGATTGTTCTCGGCGGAATTGGCTGGCGGAGCCTCTTTGGCATCGCCCGCCGCAGGTGTTGCGGTCCGCTCCGCGTAGCGCATCGTTAATTGTTTCCCGAGCAGGGGCTTTGCAAGTTCGGCGACGCCCGCCTCTTCGCTGCCCGCTTTCGGAGTCTTGCCCAATAATTGCGCTGCAAATGATTTTTGCAGGATGACCTCGGGCGCCGTATCAGAAGAGAAAAAATTCCCCTGCATGCCATCAAAAGCGTCATTGTTCTTCGCCGAAAAAGGAAGGCCCGCCATCATCGCTAAATGCGGCTTGTCTTCATAACGAAGTTCGGTGATGAAGCGGATGTCGGGATAGGCTTCGATGACATCGGGAAGTTGCGCAATTTTCTGCCGCGCGGATTCGTTGAGCGCAGGACTCTCGGCTGGAGACGGGCCATTTTCCTCCTGCTCGCGGTTGAAACCACGCAAGTCGCGGCGCGAGGTGACGACTACGGTGTCGAACAATCCGGATTTCTGCAGACGCCGTCCCGCCAGTTGCTGCAGGCCGATTCCGAGCGAAAGCATAGCGACCAGCGAGGCCACGCCGACGGAGATGCCAACCGTGGTCAGCGAATTCCGCAGTATAGATTCGCGCAGGTTGCGCACCGCCAGTTCCGCCATATCGTAAGTCTTCACAATCCGCCTCCGCGCGTTTGCCCCGTGGTGGCGGAGATCGCGTTGGATTGATCGCCAACCAATTTGCCATCCGCAAGGAAGATCATTCGGCTGGCATAGCGCTCGGCGAGAGTGCGTTCATGCGTAACCATGATGATCGTCATGCCGAGCGATTCGTTGAATTCGCGAATGAAATTCATGATTTCCGTGCCTGTCAGGCTGTCGAGGTTGCCAGTGGGTTCGTCCGCCAACAAGAATCGGGGCTGATTGATCAAGGCCCGCGCCAACGACGCGCGCTGCTGCTCGCCTCCGGAAAGTTCGGTGGGACGATGACGTAACCGGGCGCTCAGGCCGACCCGGTCTAACGCCTGCTTGGCTAATCCCTCGCGTTTGCCGCGATCCACTTCCGCGAAGCGCAGAGGCAATTCAACGTTTTCCAGCAGGGTCATGCTCGGAATCAAGTTGAAGGACTGAAACACCATGCCCACGGCGTGCCGGCGATACTTGGCGAGTTCCTCGCGCGAGAGCTTCGCCAAATCATTTTCCTGAACTACCACGGTTCCAGAAGTTGGACGATCAAGTCCAGCGATGAGGTTGAGCAATGACGATTTGCCAGAACCCGAGGTGCCGAGCAACGCGACAAACTCTCCAGAAGTAATCTGGAGCGAGATGCCATCGACGGCGCGGATCAAGGCGTCGCCCATCGGATAATGGCGACACAAATTTTCCGTGCGGATGGCAATAGAGTTTTTCAAAGTGGATTGTCCGGCGGGCATGGGCTAACGGGTCTCTCCTCTTACCAGACGCAAGGTGCTGGCGAGGTTGGCATCACCGTTGCCTCCCGTAAGTTTCTCATCGCCCGCGGAGAATGGCACCGTATCACCCTCGCCGGGAGCCAGGAATAGATTGGTCTCGACGCCATGCTGCTTAGTATAGAGATCGTAGTAGCGGCCGCGCAGGGCGTAGAGTTCTTCGTGGGTGCCGTGTTCAAGAATTTTTCCTTGTTCGATCACCAAGATTTGATCGGCGCGACGGATGGTGGACAGGCGGTGTGCGATGACGAATGTGGTGCGGCCCTGCATCAGGTAGGAGAGGCCTTGTTGGATCAGTTGCTCCGATTCAGAGTCGAGGCTGGAAGTCGCCTCATCGAGGATCAGGATCCGCGGTTCCGCTAGAATGGCGCGGGCTATCGAAATTCGCTGGCGCTGTCCTCCCGAGAGTTTTACGCCGCGTTCGCCGACCACGGTCTCGTACTTGTCGGCGAAGCCTTCGGCGAATTCGTCGACACGCGCAATACGGCACGCTCGGAGGACCTCTTCCTCGCTGGCATCGGGGCGTGAGAAGGCGACATTTTCGCGGATGGTACCGTCAAATAAAAACGACTCCTGTAGAACCACACCCAGACGCGTCCGATAGGAATCCAGCCGCACCGTGCTCAGATCGACGCCATCAACCAGCACCTTGCCCAGCGTCGGTACATGAAAGGATGTAATCAGTCCGATCGTGGTCGACTTGCCGGAACCGGATGAACCAACCAGGGCGGTGACCGTGCCGGGAGACGCGTGGAACGAGACATCGTTGAGAACCATCCGGCTTCCGTCGTAACTGAAGCTGACATGGTCGAAATCGATGTCTCCGCGAATCTCATTCAAAACTACGGTGCGATTTGGATCGTGATCTTCCCGCCGCACGCTCATGATTTCCTGCGTACGTTCGAGACCGGCCAACGCTTCGGTGAGTTGGGTGCCGATCTGAACGATCTGCATAATGGGCGCGACCAGGAAGCCAAGAAAAAGGGTATAGGTAAAAAATCCGCCGATAGTCAACATCCCCGCCGCGATCTGGCGCGCTCCGACATACATGATCACGGCCCCGACTACGCCCAACAGCAAACTCGCGGAGAGGCTCATGACCGAAGTGGCGGTTAGAGGTCTTAGCACATTG
>Ga0210383_10005699_pt1 | contig 10906 bp, 10 predicted proteins | sample IncBWC14OmetaG_FD_160072 | JGI IMG/M metagenome (GOLD analysis project Ga0210383, IMG submission 160072) | Forest soil microbial communities from Barre Woods Harvard Forest LTER site, Petersham, Massachusetts, United States - Inc-BW-C-14-O ...
AATTCCTTTCCCGCATTTTTTGACGCCGCTCACGTCGGGGATCGAATTCTTTGGCGGCATATTCCTGCTGCTCGGATTGTTCACGCGGATATCCGCCGGCGCGCTCGGCGTCACCATGATCGTCGCCATCCGCGCCGCGAAATGGGCCGACGTCGATTCGCTGGAGACATTGTTGGGCTTCGACGAATTCGAGTATCTCGCCCTGTTCCTGTGGCTGGCGATCGCCGGTCCCGGCGTGGTGTCTGTCGATCATCTCATCATGCGAATGACCGGACGCGCCGCCAAGTCCTAGACGACCATGCCGCCGGTGTCGGCTATAATGTCTCGCCTAAGCCGGCTTAGCACAGTGGTAGTGCAACGGTTTTGTAAACCGTAGGTCGGGGGTTCGAATCCCTCAGCCGGCACCAGAAAAATACCAACAAAATCAATGTATTATATGATTTTTGGGATAACTAAGCAAGCCAAATCAGGGTCTGATTTGGTCGCGAGTTGCACAACCGAATCGTTCGGTAATTATCAGCGACCGTGATCGAGCCGTTTCCGCCGCACGCGATGGGCAGCTTTATGGCATCCGAATATCGATGGCATGCAGCGCCCGCGCCCGTTACAGATTCGTCCAATTGATACCTATTGAGGAAAATTCATCTTGCGCAGAATCGCCTTGAAGCGGGGGTCCCCTTGAAATTGATCGGTAAACTGCGGATCGACTTTGATGTGGTAGAGAGTAGGGTCCCTCTGCGCGTACGCGCGGTCGAGCCATTTGAACGCCTCGTCTAACTCGCCCCGAAACGCATACATACCGGCAATCCCGACTGGTCGGTGGGCGAATTCGTTATGCTGCGCGAGCGCGGCATCGGAATCGGCCTTGCGCCCCAGAGCAAAATAAGCTCTCGTGAACCCATCGAGTCGCGCCCCGTCGTCTTCCTCTTTCATAAATTCCGCCAATGCTGCGTCGGGTTGGCCACGAGCGAGTAGCACAAGCCCAATGTAGAAGTGCGCGTAGCCAAACGTAGGGATGATCTCTACCGTACGGCGCATGGCCGCTTCCGACTCCGCCAGTCTGCCACGCCGATACTGTACCCAGCTGAGATACCAGTATCCGCCAGGGTCCAGTGGATCTAATTCCAGCATATGATTCAGTAGCTTTAGAGCCTCATCCCAATTACTCGTAATCAGCGCCAGCTGCATGGCTAGAACTAGAACGTTGTAATCGTTCGGAGCAAGGCCCCGTGCCAGTTTCAGTTCCCGTTCGGCGGCAGGCAAATCCCAATCGTAGGTGAGGTGAATGAACCCGAGTTCCGCATGCGCGGGACCGAACTTCGCGTCGAGTTCAAGTACATGCTCCATTGCGCGACGGGCCTGCTCCCAAGCGACGGTCGCTGGAACAAACTGAAACTCTGCTAGGCCGTCGTACACGCTGGCGATCCCGTATGCTGCGGGCAAAAACGACGGGTCGAGATCGAGCGCCCGTTTATAGTCGATTAGGGCCTCATCGAAGCCCTGCCGGTCGAAGCGCCATGAGGCGTGCACCCCTTTCAGATATAAGTCATAGGCTTCTGCGTTGCGCAGCGCAGGACGAAAAACGATGTCGTCGGCAGCGCTCACTTCGTTCTCCAGCGTACGCACGACTTGGGCAGCGATCTCATCCTGCATCTTCAAAACGTCACTTAAGTCGCGGTCATAGGTCTTCGAAAAAAGGTGCTTACCATCTCGGCTGTCGATCAACTGTGCAGTCACTCGCAATCGATCACCGGATTTTCGTACGCTGCCCTCCAACACATAGGCCACACCGAGCTTCGTGCCGATGGTACGTAGGTCTTCGGTTTGACTCTTGAACTGGAAGGATGATGTGCGCGCGATAACTTTGAGTCCCGGAATCTTCACGAGCAGATTGATGATCTCTTCCGCCATCCCGTCTGCGAAGTATTCTTCATCATGCTTTTCGCTCATGTCCACGAACGGGAGCACCGCGATCGATTTGTCCTGTATCGCAGCTACCGACAGCGCTCGCGCGCCGACTTTACCAGACGGCCAGAAATGAAAAACTGAGACAACCGCAGCAACGACTGCGACCACTACCACCGCGGCAATGATTGCCTGCTTTGCTGTTTTTTTAAGAGTAACGGGATTATCATTTGTCGCCACCCGACTTGAAGCAGCCGGAACATGACCCACCGCCTCCTGAAGCTTGGCCAATGCCGCCGACATCCCCAGCTTCGGTACATCGATCCACTGTGAGTTTGAAAGGAAATATTCGAGTTCCGGATTGAGCGCGGCAGTATCAGTTCGAAACGGGATGATGGGCTTGCGCTTGGACGCCGCCCGCTCGATTTCCCTGGCCACATGGGCGGAGTCGACCGCGCTCGCCGACATCACCAACACCATTGCCTTTGCCTCATTGATCGCCCGGACGATGGCATCGGCATACTGAGCGCCAGGCTTCACATCCCGAGGTGCCATCCAGCAGCGTAGGCCCGCTGCTTCCAATGTCGAACACACCTTTTGTGCTACCTCAGCATCGTGCGAGGCATAACTGAGGAACACGTGTGCGGTATTCGGCGCCGTGTCGTCGGTCGTACCAAGATGGTTTTCCGATTCGCCGTGTTCGGCCATGGCATGGGCTCTTCTTTTGGTGCCCCCATAGCCTACCTCAAGCTGTGAGCGGCCGCTTCAAGGCAGTCAATCCGGCACTGCCGATGCCCGGTTTTGGGCCGTTAGGCGACTTCAGGAGTGAGTTTAATTCCGAGTGCCTTCACTACTTTCAGTACTGTTCCTAGACTGGGATTGCCATCAGCCGACAGCGCCTTGTATAAGCCTTCGCGCGTCAGCCCAGTGTCCTTGGCCAGACGGACCATTCCGTACGCTCGGGCGATGTTGCCAAGGGCGACCGCAATGAAGGCCGGGTCATCACCGGCCTCATCCATGCATGCCTCAAGGTACGCCACCATATCCGCCTCGCTCTTGAGGTAATCAGCAGTGTCGTAACGCGAAAATTTCTCTTTGACTCGCTTCTTCATCGTCATAAATCACTCCTTCCAATCTGCGGCAATTTTGACGGCGCGTTTGATGTCGGCGGCTTGAGTCTTCTTATCGCCGCCACATAGGATCACAACGACCGCCGAACCACGTTGCACGAAATACACGCGATAGCCAGGACCGTAGTCGATCCTCATCTCGCTGATGCCTGAGCCAACCGGCTTCACATCGCCCGGATTGCCGATTGCCAGGCGATCAATCCGCGCCGCAATTCGTGCCATCGCCTGGCGATCCTTTAATCGCGAAAACCAGGCGTCAAATGTCGCGGATTTAAGGATTTCGCGCACATTCGCAGTGTAAACCACAGATTACATCGTGTAAACTATGGTTAACGCACTCGATAAGTTCATTGACCCGAGGTCCACTTACTTCCAGCGCGGTCGAATAATATCCAGCTCCCGCGGGGTAACACTTCGGGGTAACTCGCCTCAGCTGTCTTCATAAGCGCTTACGAAACAATATCTTATTGCGCCTATTCGAATCCCTCAGCCGGCATCATTTTCAAAAAAATTTACGGCACGCCCACCGCCTTCCGATCAGAATGCTGGTCGAACCCCCCACATAAAAAAACATGGGTTCGACAACGTCGCGCAGCGACGTTGAACGCCGAGCGTAGCGACGGCGGCCGGCCCCGAGCGAAGCGAGCGGGCGAGGCGCGCAGCGCCGAGTAATCCCTCAGCCGGCTAAATCCACGCAAAATCAATAAGTTCTATTCTACTGAACAGTCGTATAACAATACCTAACCCTTGTATTGCTAGGCCGACGATTTCTCGTGATCGAAACCGACCGCATCAGGCAACTGTCGGGCCAACAACGGCCGCTCACGCTTCGGTTTCAATTTTTCTAATAGCGGTCACTGGCCCCGAGAACTACTTGCGAAGTCCTTGTAGAGGGAGGGTCTGACGGTAATGGCGGTTTGACTGCCGCGTTGCTGCACGAGGTAACATTAACAGAATAGCCTGGAAGTGACGTTCTCCGAACGCGCCTGGCGTCCGCGCTAATCCGATAAGATCAGGGGTATCTCGCTGGTGACTGAGTCCTCGCACGCCGTATTCCTTAGTTACGCCTCGCAGGATGCGGAGGCAACCCAGCGCATCTGCGAGGCACTCCGCGCGGAGGGCGTCGAGGTCTGGTTCGATAAGAGCGAGCTGCGAGGCGGCGATGCCTGGGACCGATCCATCCGCCAACAAATCCACGACTGTGAGTTGTTCGTTCCGATTATCTCCCAGCATACGCGCGAGCGGCTCGAGGGCTACTTCCGTCGTGAATGGAGACTGGCGGTCGAACGCGCCGGCGACATGGCTGAAAACAAGGCGTTCCTCGTTCCAGTCGTCATAGACAACACCGCCGAACGAGATCCGTCTGTCCCGGAAAAATTCCGGGAGTTGCAGTGGACACGCCTGCCCGATGGACAGACCTCGCCCGCTTTCGTCGAGCGCATCCAGCGTCTACTAGCGGGCGCGGCTGCTGCCGCGTCGGTGGGCGTCCGAACCGCGAGTCCTGTCGCGAGTACCGCATCCGACAAACGCGGGCTTATCCGACGGCGGATGAGAATTACGTACGGGGCGATCGGGGCCGCGGTGCTGCTGGTGGTCGGGTACGTCGGGCTCGAGCGGCTCAACCAACCGAAGCCCAGCGCCCCGGCCACTGCATCCATCGCGGTGCTGCCACTCGCAAACGAGAGCGGCGAGGCGAGCCAGCAGTACTTCTCTGATGGCATCTCAGAAGACCTGATCACCGCGCTCGGGCAGTTCCCGGGGCTGAAAGTGATCGGGCGCAGCTCCGCGTTCCAGTTCCGCGATTCGAAGGAAGACAGCCGCAGCATCGGCGCGAAGCTGGGAGTGGCGCACTTGCTCGAAGGGACCGTGCGCAAGTCGGGGGACATGATCCGGGTGAGCGCCGAGCTGATCGACACCGTCGACGGCAGCATGCTGTGGTCGGAGCGCTATGACCGGCCCTACAAGGACCCCTTCGCACTGCAGGACGAGATCACGCGTGCTGTGACGGGGGCGCTAAAGACCAAGCTCCTGCCGGGCGGGCATGCGGCGGCGCAGAGCGAGCAGCCCCCGAGTGGGAACCTCGAGGCCTACAACGCACTGTTGCAGGGCCGGTACTATTACCCCCGCGACACGGAAGCCGATGGTCGCAAGGCGATTGAATTCTTTGCGCAGGCCACCCAGCTCGATCCGAGCTACGCGCTCGCCTGGAGTGAGCTATCGCGTGCCTGGATGGGCCTCAGCGGGGACTACCTCGAGGGCGCAGCAGCGCAGGAGGCATTTGCGAAGGCTCGTGCAGCGGCCGACCGTGCTCTCGCCCTCGCACCCGACCTCGCGGCCGCGCACAATGCTCGGGGCGATCTGCTTCAGCTCGTCGACTTCGACTGGCGCGGAGCGGAAGCGGAGTATCGGCATGCGCTGGAGCTCGCGCCCAATGACGCTCAAGCGAAGTTCAATCTCGGGAGTGCGCTCGCCTCTTACGGTGAGATGGACCAGGCGATCGAGCTTACGCGGCAGGCGCTCGTGACCGAGCCACTGCGGGCCTGGGGGTACAAGGCGCTCGCCACCTATCTCTTGGGACTTCACCGCCTCGATGAAGCCGAGCAAGCAATGAACAAGGCCATCGAGCTGCAGCCTATGGCGGGGCCCTTATACTCATGGCTCACGAACATCGAGATTAAGCGCGATAAAGCATCAGCGGCGCTCGACGCCGCGCAGCAGGCGCCTCCCGGAGTATACCGGGACATGTCGCTCGCGTTCGCACGACAGCTCGGGAGCGACCGGAGTGCAGCCGATGAGGCGCTTAGGACATTTATCGAGAAGGATGCCGGTGGTTCCGCCTACCAGATCGCGGAAGTCTACGCGCTGCGCAACGACGCGACAGCAACCTTTGAGTGGCTCGATCGGGCCTGGAGCAACCGCGATCCGGGCATCCAGTATCTTCTCTTCGATCCTTTCATCCTGCGCTACAAGGACGATCCGCGCTTCGCCGCTTTCTGCCGCAAGGTCGGGCTACCGGTTCCGGGTGCGGCAGGAAGGTCCACCTGACTTCGTGGTTTCGCGGACTGTCCGCTCATCGTCACCTGAACGGCAGGTATCGGGAGTCGCGAAGGACAGCAGCGGGTCTATTCTGCTGAAAAACTCTCTTTCGGTGCAGAGGCGATTTTTCGGTTTTATGGATATGCAGCCGAAAGTCTGAGGAAAACACGACGTAAGGCCGACTGAGAAAGATTGAGGGCGGAAATCGTCACGAGAGGCTTTCCCTCGAATCAAGGAAATTATAGGCTCTCTAAAGCGCTACGATTTTTCCCCGGAACACGCGCAGAGAGTTTTTCAACAGAATAGGTCGATGGCGGTCGCTCTAAGTCGAATGGCCAGCTTCCCGTTGGTGCCGAATGGCGAGCACCAATACAACGTCTTGCCTTTGCTCATAGCTATAGAGCGCCACATAGCCACTCTTGCCGTAGGAGATCAAGAGTTCCCTCAGTCCCTCCTCACACGGTCGGCCAACAAAAGGATGTCTCTCAAGAATCTCAATTCCGTCGCGAATTACGTCGATCGCTTTGACAGCCGCCTGTGGTGCATCCTTAATGAGAAAATCGGCCAGTCGCTCCAGGTCGGCAAACGCGTGGCGAGAGTAGACTACTTCCGCCACGTCCGCACTTTCGGTCGCTTCGCCCGATCGCCGCGAACACGAGCAGCCAAGTAACGATGCACATCCACCGAGGCGTAACCGTCGCCGCTCGTGAGAGCCTCGGAACGCGCTGCCAGCGCATCGGCGACGAACGCTCGGCGCTGTTCGTCCAGTCGAGTCTGATGTTCAATCGCCTCCAGCATAAATGCGTGGGGCGATTTATCAGCCGCTTTGGCTGCGGCTACAACCCGTCGTTTGAGGTCTGCGGCAATCTTGAGTGTTGTTGCTACAGGGCTAGTCATAATTGCTCCAATTGTCGGTGTTACTAAAGTAACACCTATATTATCGTTATTCAAGGCGCCTGCGACACCCATCGCAATGCGCTCAAGTTGGGCCGCCGGTCGCGGTCATTGGCGAGGGTCATCTCGCGGTCGAGAGGGACTCAGTAGCGGTCTTCAGCGATGTAAATCTGGGTTCACTAAAAAACCGATACAGAGCTTCCCGAGTCCACGGGCGTCCAACACCTTCGAATTATTTCCAGTCCTCGCGCGGGGTAACATTTCGGGGCAACTCGCCTCAGCTGGCTTCATAAACGCTTACGAAACAGTATCTTATTGCGCTTATTCGAATCCCTCAGCCGGCAAATCCACAATTAAATCAATTAATTATACGCTATTGAACGATCGTATAATAAATGTACCTCTTCTGCGGCCCTTACCTCGTGGGATAATCCATGCAGCGCAGCCAATATCGTCCCACACATGAAACGCTAAGTGTCTCCCCGACGACAAGAGGATCATGCAGCTCGCGATGAGTATCTGCGGCTCGCTGACTACCCTGAGCGCATGATCTACTCTCAGCAGATGGATCGGCACAGGGGGACATCGTCGTGATCGCTTTCCGCAATCCGCTGTTTGACGGCCAGCTCCGACGCACGATCGGTCACGGTACGTATGGGGGTGCCGAACTCGGCGAGTGTCTCGCCACCGCCGGCCGCGTGACTGATGGCGATCGCGAGAGTTGGTACCGCGCCTGGTTGTCACTGGCTGATCGCACCTTTGCCGCTGCAGAATCGAGCGCAGCCCACAGCCATCGCGAGAGCGCGAGATGCGCGTTCCTCCGCGCCTCGAACTATTACCGTAACGCCTATGTATTTCACCTCGAAGTACCCTTGCCCGCGCTCGTGCACGACGCGTACCGACGCCATCGCGATGCCTTCCAGCGAGCGATAGCCTCAATGATTCGCCCGCCCGAACAGGTGGCCATTCCCTTTGAAGATACGACGCTTCCAGGGTATTTCTGCGCGGTCGATGAGACTCGCCGCCCGCTGATCATTTCGGTCGGGGGCTATGACAGCACTGCCGAGGAGTCCTTTTTTTGGAACGCAGCGGCAGCGCTGACACGTGGCTATCACGCTCTGATCTTCGACGGGCCCGGACAGGGTCAGCTGCTCATCGAACGGAGCATGCATTTCCGTCCGGATTGGGAGAAGGTCATATCGGCTGTCATCGACCTTGCCGTCAGCCGTGACGACGTGGACGCGTCCAGGATCGTACTCATCGGGGAGAGCTGGGGCGGGTATCTCGCACCGCGCGGAGCCGCTCACGACCGTCGAGTTGCACTGTGTATCCTGGACCCAGCGCAAATCGGGCTCTTTCGAGTCATGCTTTCGCGCCTGCCGGTGCCGGTTGGACTCAAGAGGCAGCTACCCCACGGACCGCGCTGGCTCGTGCTGCTATTGCGAGCGCTCATGGCCCGCATGGCAAGACAGCCGACTGCTGGCTGGGCGCTTCGACGCGGCATGTTGACTCATGGAACGGCGACTGCCTGGGACTACTTCGTCGACGCCGCCCGCTATGAGCAGGCGGACGTCATCGCAAATATCTCCTGCCCCACGCTGGTGTGCGATGCCGAAAACGATGACATCTCTGCGTTCAGCAAGGCCTTCTTTGACCTCTTGCGATGCGAGAAAGATTATCTGCGCTTTACCGCTGATGAAGGATCCGGCGAGCACTGCGTCAGCGGAAATCGTGCTCTATTTCACGAGCGGGTGTTTGACTGGCTGGATGTGCATATCGCTCAATCCTCAGTGATTCCGCGGTGAGTGATCCTAGGAACCGCGACGGGTTCGCCCTCACTCTAGACTTCTTGTGCCTGCAGAAAAAAATGGTCCCGCGACGGTGCTTACTTGGCCGGAGCGATGTCGGGAGTGCTGGAGGCTCACAGTCGTACTAGTATAGGACTCGGTGCCAAATGTCGATGCGGTAGCCGCGACGATCCACCTCGGCCGTTCGCTTCCCGCGCACCGCCTTGCCAGCGGAGCAACTCCAGCCGTAGATGGTGGCATGACCGGTCGCGTACGCAGGCACGACCGCCGCGTCGCGGTTTTCCTCGCAATACTTGTCAGCGCCTGAATTGCGTTTCGTGCGGTCAGCCTTTGCATCGCAGGGAATGTTCGCACCGATCGCGCAAACATATACCGCCCCATTCATGCAGCGCCAATAGTAACTCTCAGACTTGAACCTGACCTCCGTCGACAACCCAAGGGTCCTTGCGAGGTACGGCTCAAGCGTGCTCGGGATCGGCGAGGTGCCGCCTTCCGGTTCGTCGATGCTGCCCATACGAGAGCAATAGGCGAAGGGATCGCCAATTGCAGTCGCCGCGAGATCGCCTGCAACGCAACGATCATCAACGCCTAGTAGGACTAGGAAAGTGAAGCTTGCCATTAGCTCGGATAAGCGCACCATCGCTGAAATTTCCCGCGTACCTGACTAACACTCTCCATTCAATCACCGATATTATCGCAGTACCGGCAATGCTGACTCTTACGCAAAATATACTCATCATAATCCTTACGATGGCCGCGTCTCTGGCCTTTATGGTGGCACTGAATCGGGTCTGGCCGGTAGCGAAGCGCCACACCGAAAATGATCTGGTTGGATGGCAACTCAACGTTTTGGGTACCACCTATGCGGTTACCCTGGGCTTCATGCTCTATACGGGCTGGACGAATTTCAATGCGGCATATCTGAACGCGGAGATGGAGGCGAACGCCCTGAGGAATATCTACCGGCTTGCGGAAGGACTGCCCCACGAACGGCAGCAAATCGAAGCGCTTGCGCGTGCGTATGCCGGCGCTGTGCTCGATCACGATTGGCCGGATATGGCGCAAGATCAATTACCTGAAGAGAGCCATGAAATTAATGAGAACATGTGGAAGGCCCTGATGTCCGTCAAGGCCACGTCGCCGTCGGAAATCTCGGCTGCAGATCACGCGTTGTCGGAACTCAGCACCCTTACCCAGCACCGCCGTACTCGGCTGCTGCAAAGCACGTATCGATTACCCACCATATTCTGGTGCATGCTGCTGGTCGGCGGAACATTGACGATTCTGTCGGTATCGATGTTTGGCTCCGCAAGACCCCGAGTACATGCCCTGCAGGTCTTTTCCATTACTTTGCTCGTCACGCTGGTGATGTTATCCATCGCCGATGTCGATCGCCCGTTTCAAGGCTGGGTACACGTTAATGACTATGCATTCAGGCGGGCGCTGATGACCATGCATGCAGGCGATTGAGTTGCCATCATCTTGGGGCGACTCAAAATATTCATCATCGAGGTACTCTCATGAGTAAATCCGCTTTTCTCTTGGCTGTCCTAATCGTTGCCCTGCTGATCGACGCAGATTGCGGCCAAGCCGCTCAGCTCATCAGCGGCGCCAGTGGCTCTTGCGTCAATCTGCCCGAGCACGAAGGAACCGCGCCGGACGGCACACCGGTTCGGCTGTTTCACTGCCACGACACCTCAAATCAGGTATGGACGATAAACAATGGCCAGATCAACTCGAGCTTCGGCAGCTGTCTTGACGTCCAGGGCAGCGCGCCGACAGAGGGCGCGCCGGTCATCATCGTCACCTGTAATGGCAGAGCGAGCCAGAAGTGGAGCATCGCCAATGGCCAGATCATTGGCATCGGGGGCAAGTGCCTCGATGTCTTAGGAGGCGGCAGCGCCGACACCACCCCATTGATTATCGCGACCTGTTCACCTTCCCCCAGTCAGCAGTGGTCTGTGCAATAGTGCGCTAGTCCCAAATCGCAGTGGCGATTGTGCCGTCCCTGCTGACTACAATCGTCAAACGATTTGGATTCGAGTCTGCAGTGGGGATGCCGTCCGAATGCCTGATGATTCGTGATACCGGTGGCAGCTGCTCTTCTTTAACGACGTCCGCCGCCGATTTGCC
>Ga0210383_10005701_pt1 | contig 10904 bp, 11 predicted proteins | sample IncBWC14OmetaG_FD_160072 | JGI IMG/M metagenome (GOLD analysis project Ga0210383, IMG submission 160072) | Forest soil microbial communities from Barre Woods Harvard Forest LTER site, Petersham, Massachusetts, United States - Inc-BW-C-14-O ...
CTCGCTGGGACCGAAGGCCAGTGTCGGCACGCCGCGCGAGGCGGCGCTGTTTGGCGAGGTGGTGTTGGTGTCGGTGCCGTACGGCGCGCTGCCGCAGATCGGCCGGGACCTCAAAGCAGAGCTCGCCGGCAAAATCGTGCTCGACACCGGCAACCCTTATCCGCAGCGCGACGGCGACATGGCACTCGAGGCGCGCCGCGTCGGCACCGGCGTGGCCTCCCCCCGTTACCTGCCTGGCGTGCGGCTGGTACGCGCGTTCAACGCGATCAATTCCAGCGATCTGGCGAGCGAGGCGCACCGCTCCGGACAGCCCATAGCGATCCCGCTGGCCGGGGACGACCCGGAGGCGCTGGCCGTGGCGCAGCGTCTCGTACGGGACGCCGGCTTTGAGCCCGTGGTAGTGGGCCCCCTGTCGCGTGCGCGCGAATTCGACGTCGGTACGCCGGTCTACACACGCCTCATGACCGCGCCGCAGCTGCGTCAAGCGCTCGGGCTGAAGTAACGCTTCGCAGATGACCGACCGCGGTGTCGCTCAAATTCGAGTGGCCACACCCGCTGATGCTCGTGGGCTTGGTCTGCGGCAAGAACTAGTGCGCGAGTAGAGAGATCTCCGTCTCTCCAGTGATTGCGACAAATGCGGGAGATCCGTCGCGCACGACACGCAGAAGCAGCGGAGCCTGGCGAGTCGGGGCGTGAACCGTCGCCAAGTCGGAGATGGCGATCACTTGCTTGGTTCCGACATGAGTGACCAGGTCTCCGACCCTCAATCCCGCCAGCGCACCCGCGCCCGCGGGCCTAAGCTGCGTCACGATCAGGCCGCTTGGCTCATTGTCGGCTTTGATGGCTTTGCGTATGTCGGTTGTCGTATCCGCGACGCCCAATCCTAGCGCGGGCACCCAACTATCCTGGCCTCCGGAGACGGCCGAATCAGCGGGCGGATCAGGCAGACGAGCAACCTTGATGGCCAGTGACTGTTCTTTGCCATCCCGAGCGATCCGAATCGTTGCCAGTGAATCGGGCGCCAATCGCGCTGTAATAGTACTCAACGTCTTAAATGTGGCAGGGGCCAAATTGATGCTCAACAATACATCCCCGATGGCGAGTGATTGCGTCGACGGGCCCTGCGGATCAAGCCCCGTGATCAAGGCGTGACCAAAAGCCTTGACATGCAAGGCCGTAGCGACCTCGGGCGTCAACTCTTGTGCGGAAATTCCCAGATACCCACGCTCAACGCGACCGTGAGCTTCGAGTTGCCGGATCACTGCAGATACGGTTTCCGCGGGTATCGCGAAACCTAAACCAACGGAGCCGCCGCTGGGGGAGAAAATGACGGAAGTCACCCCGACTACTGTACCGGAGGTCGATAGCAGCGGACCGCCAGAGTTACCGCGATTAATTGCGGCATCCGTCTGCAGAAAATTGATGTAGGGGTCGTCTTCCAATGCGCGCGCGCGTGCCGACACGATGCCTGCGCTGACCGACTGACCCAACCCGAAGGGATTACCAATCGCAATCACCGCATCGCCGACCGAGACATCCTCGGAAGACCCCAATCGCAGCGCCGGCAGGCTCCCCGCGTGGACTCGCAGCAGTGCGATATCGGTCAGGGCATCAGCGCCGACGATGTCCGCGGTGACGTCCCGACCTTCTGGCAGATGCACATGAACCTTGCGGGCCCCGACAATCACGTGCCGATTCGTGACGATCAATCCATCCGCACGCACAATAAATCCTGATCCCAATGAAGCGGTCGCACCATCCTCGTGCGATTGATCACCGTTGACTCCGGACAAGAGCCGCTGAATCGCGGACTGCATCGAGTCAGAATAACGCGCTCTTGCCCTTGAAGCCGCCAGTTGACCTGCGCCAACGGGGGCTTCTTCGACGAGAATAGTCACCACGCTCGGCGAAACCCGTTTCACCAGCGAGGCATAGCCGCTGGGGTCCGCCGCGACGCTTGGCGCGCAAAAAAGCACGCCACCGAGCGCCATCAACCACCGATACACTCCTCGCCAAAATCGATTGTCAAGCATCGGTGTAATCTCCCTTTGGACATCACCACTACGCCGCTACAGGCTACCAAACGCGAATACGTCTCGCCGAAGTTTGTCCATCTGTTTCACCGGCAGCGCTGACACTGCTGGGGCTTCACTTTGACGACGTAACACCTCGTGTCGCAACATCCTGCATCGCAGCGCACCGAAATCCTGAGGCCCCTCCCGTCGCAAACTCGCCCTTTCCATCGATCCATGCGAGGTTACAATTCTGCACATGTGCTACTCCGCCCAAGTTATCCAAATGGCCCGCAAACTGCATCGTCAGTTAGGCATTCGGCTGGACTACACCGAGATCGAGAAGCTGTTCTTTCGCCGGCTCGATGAGCCGAACCTACTCATCTCACGCGGTTTTGAAGCCAATTTCGACGACCCGGCGACGGATCAGGAGCGACGCATCAAGGGAGCGATTGACGCGTACCGCTCCAGGCTAGCTTCAAAGATGGAGAAGGACCTCTTCACTCAAAAGACGCGTCTCGCGAATGCACAGCGTAAGCTAAAAGAGAAGGAAATCAAGAAAGCGCGCGAGGATGTACGGATTTCGACCAGCAAGATTGAAACCCTCTCAAGCAAACTAACTCAGCTTAGAAGTTCCGCACCCAACGAAGAGGACAACCGAATTTTTCCTCTTGTCTATGCCGGAGTCATCATCAAAAAGGATGGCCAGAACCTGCTAACCCCCATGCGCTACCACTGCCGGCCGGCTGGGAGTCCCGCCTTTTATGATCGCAAATTCCCGGGTCTCTACAACGCCAGGCGGGACAACCTGGAGAGATTCTGGGACGAGCAGTTCGGGAGCCATCACGCCGTTCTGGTCGTCGAGAGTTTTTACGAGAACGTCAAGCGCCACACGATGGAGCATCGAAACCTTTTCTCAGGAGAGAAGGAAGAAAATGTCGTCCTGCAGTTCAAACCGGAACCGGCACAAACCATGTACATCGCCTGCCTCTGGTCACACTGGACGGATCCCAAAGAGCCCGAGATTCGCGGCTTTGCCGCCATTACCGATGAACCCCCCGCCGATATTGCCGCCGCGGGCCACGATCGCTGCATCATCAATCTGAAACCCGAATACGTCGAGGCGTGGCTCACGCCAAAAGCCAGGTCGCGGCAGGAACTGCAGGCGATTTTGTCGGATCGTGCAATACCGGTATTTCAGCATGAGGTGGAAAAGGCGGCTTGAACGACTCTGCTTGCGCCGGGATCGCGAGAATCGTAAGCCGGCCTCACGCGACGTAAAATCCGCTCAGTCGCCAGGTTGTCAGGCGATTGTCGGGTCTTTGGCGTGTACGAATCCGGACTGCCGACTGCACCATTAGGCCACTCAACCGAGGCGAGCACCATGATCGTTCGTAAATTGAGACTGCAGCGGGGCTGGACCCAAGAGCACCTCGCAGAACTAACCGGCTTGAGCGTTCGAAGCATTCAACGCTTGGAACGAGGTCAAACCGGCAGTCTTGAAACCATGAATGCATTGGCGGCTGTCTTTGAGGTTGATCGTTCCCTATTCAAACCTGGAGAGAATGCCATGCCGAATACCTCGCCAATCACCGCTGATGAGGAAAGCGCGATTCAGTATGTAAAGGGCGTCAAGGAATTTTACAGCCACGTGTTTATGTACTTGATCTTTGTAGCCGTCTTCGGCTTCTTTTTCGGATTCAAACACCCCTTGATTCTCTGGGGCTCGATCGGTTGGGGCATAGGTCTAGTCGTGCACGGCCTCAACGTGTTCGAAGTAATCAATATCTTCGGACCGAATTGGGAAAAGAAACAGATCGAAAAGCGATTGGGTCGACCGCTCTAGGCCCGCCGCAAGGCAGTACACATCCATACCATTGCTGCACTTCCGCCGATGCCCGCAAGACACATCAGGGCTAAGTCCGGATTTCCTGTCAGTAGGTGAAACACAAAACCGGCGAACGAAGATGCAGCGGTAAGACCAAAGAGACCGTCGATGAGATGACTAAAATGCGGCATTGAGCGGTACTCCGGCGGTAGGAACGCTTACGATATTCGCGCAAGTGTTGCCAGTTGGGGAGATGTCGGTGTCTCGCTACAACGGCGAATTTGCCGTTTTACTTATTTGTGCGCCGCTTGCACGCCACTTGCATGAATTCCCTCGTTCCGAAGTTACATATGCAGCGCCGCCGACAAACCAAGTATCATAGTTCGAATTCAAATGGGCTGATCCATGACTGAACGCCTGCTCAAATTTCCCGTCAAGTGCCCGATTTGCGGCACCGAATGGACCTGCGCACTGAGCGTAACCCAGATCAAGGAATCACTCGACAAGGGCACGCCGATCGGCGCCTACGCGGAGTGTCACGATTGGCACTGGGACCTCAAAGAACATGAGCGCCAGGCGCTCGCGGCGAAACTGCGCGCATAGGCGGAAATGAACGGTTAAAGGGAAACGAGACGCTCCATTTCGACCTCAATCAGCCCGTCGCGCTCACGAATTGTGTGTTGACCCGTGGCACGAAAGCCCATTCGCTCGTAGAAATGTCGAGCACGACCATTTCCATCGATGACTTTCAGTCGCACCAATTTTGCACCGTCTGATTCCGCCCAAGCGACAACCGCTGCCACGAGTTCATCCGCACCTCCCGATCCGCGAATCGCGGGATGCACCCACATGGCCATCAGCTGAACGACGGCAGGATCAGTTTCATCGCGCAGGCCTGCAACCATGCCCCGCGCGCCCGCCGCGTCTTTCAGAACAAAGACTACACCCGGCGACATCCATCGTTGCCAGTCCGCTGTCGTTCGCGCCACCTCTCTTTCATAGGTCGACCCAAATGCATCGGGTGCATCGGACAACGCCTGAAGCCGAAGTTCGCGCAGAATCGGCTCGTCGCCCAACGCTGCACGCCGCACGGACCGCTCGATGGTGGTCATAGCCTTGGGACTCTTGGGCCTGACTATTGGACCGTCGTCAATGGCCTGCCTGCGGCTGTGCGGCGGGCCTTTGCACGAAAAAAACACAGGCAACGGCGAAGATCGAAATGATGGCGCCGCAGAGAAACCCTCCCCGGATGCCGCCGGACAGCGCGTCGACCGGGGCGAGCCCCCGTGCGGCTAAAGTCGCAGCCCGCGCCGACATCAATGCCACGAACAGTGCAACGCCAGCCGCGCCGGCAACCTGCTGAATGGTGCCGATGACAGCGCTACCGTGCGAGTAGAGGCTTGGCTTCACCGATGACAAGCTAACGGTAAAAAGCGGCGTAAACAGGAAGGCAAAACCCGCACTCATCACCACATGACCTGCGAGAATATTGCCGACCCATGTGTGCGGACCCAGCAGCGTCATCGCCCACAGCACGGCACTCACGACGACGGCGCCCGGAACCATCAGTCTGATCGGCCCCCCTTTGTCGTACAAGCGCCCGACGGTAGGACCGAGCAAGCCCATCAGCAAACCGCCCGGTAGCAGCAATAGCCCAGTTTGCAGTGTGCTGAGCCCGAGCACGTTCTGCAGGTAGATCGGAAGCAGGATTATTGTGCCGAATAGCGCCATCATCATGCTCGCCATGAGCAGCACGCACACCGTGAAGTTACGCGACTCGAAGGTACGCAGGTCGAGCAGCGGGTAGCCCGTTTTCTGCAGCGATATCTGCCGAAAGATGAACACGGCCAAGAACACGGCGCCGACCGCACTGAAGATTCCGGCCGGAAGCGATCCCGCCGCCGCGGGGACACCAATATTGCTCAGACCATAGACGATGCCGCCGAAGGCGAAGCCCGACAAAACTACCGAGATCCCATCAATCGGCGCATGGTGCGGTGTCGTCACATTCTGGATGCGCCGGGCACCCAGCGCCAGTGCGCCGAGCGAGATCGGCAGTATCAGAATGAACAGCCAACGCCAATTGAGATAGTTGAGAATCACTCCCGAAATGGCTGGGCCGACGGCGGGCGCCACCGAGATAACCGTGGAAATAAAGCCCATGGTCTTGCCGCGAGTTTCCGGGGGTGCCAGCGTCATAACGGTGGTCATCAGCAGCGGCACCATGATCGCAGTCCCAGATGCCTGAACGATGCGGGCGAGGATCAGCAACTGCAGATTCGAAGCGACGGTGGCGATCAACGTGCCCAAAGTGAACAACGACATCGCACAGACAAAGACCGGCCGCGTGTTCATCCTCTGCAACAAAAAGCCAGTGATTGGAATGACCACCGACACGGTCAGGAGGAATGCAGTGGTCAACCATTGCACGGCCCCGGCCGTGACGTTGAGGTCGCGCATGAGACGCGGGATGGCTACGGCCATGAGTGTCTCGTTGAGAATTACAACGAAAGTGGCGACTAGGAGGAGGTTGATCACGAGTCGGTTGCGCCCCACGGTGTCGGCGACCACGGGGGCGATGCCATTGTCCGGGGACAGGATGGCGGCTCTCTCTGAATTGTTACTCAAGTATCCACCTCAAGATTCCGACACCCACGATAGACTTGGGACCCATCGTGGGCCCTGCTCCCAACTTCTTCCTGGCTGCCCGTTACGCACGCGCGGCGGAATTGGCCGCCACTGTCGGTTTCACGTGTTCTCGGATTCCTAGAATAACTAATGAATGACTTCCGCGACGGACTTTTCTGCGACGGCGCCGCTGCGCAAAATCAACGAGAGCAGCGGACCCGTCATCGCGGTGGTCACGAGCGCCATCACCAGCAACATGGTAAAAATACCCGGGCCAATGACGCCGGCGTCGATGCCGATTTTCATGATAACCAGCTCCATGAGACCACGGGCATTCATCAGCGAACCCGTCGCCCAGCTTTCGCGCCAGCTGTAGCGCGCCAAACGCGCCCCGGCAGCAGCGCCAAGGATTTTCCCAAGGGTGGCTACGGCCACAATCACCAGCATCGGCCCGAGTCGGCCGCCGCTGAAGGCCGAAGGCGTGGTTCCAAGACCCGCCAGCGCAAAGAATAGCGGCATCAAAACCACGGTTGAAAAAGGCTCAAAGCGACGTTCGAGCGCGCGCACGAACTTCTCATCACGCGGCAGCAATACGCCGAACAAAAACGCGCCAAACACCGCGTGCAAATGCAACCAGTCGGTCAGCATGGCACAGCTCAGCAGCCCCATCACCAGCGCCGCCAGCATCACCGCCGTCGGCTCCCCGTCAGGCGCCTGCGTACGCAGCAGCCAACTGAACACCGGTCTGACCACCCACATCAGGCAAGCTATCAAGGCAAGCACCCCGAGCACCGTAGTCAGCAGGCTCCAGTAGCTGCCGCTCAAGTGTGCCAATTCGATTACGACCGCCAGTAAAATCCAGGCAAACACGTCCACCACCGCGGCCGCGCTCAAGCTCAACTGCCCGATACGCGACCGTGTCAATTGCCGGTCTTTCAGGATTCTCGCCATCACCGGAAACGCCGTCACCGACATCGCGGCCGCCATGAACAACGCAAACGGCCAGAAGCCGATATCGGCCGGCGCCAAGTCCGGATAGAGCATTGGAGAGATGGCGATGCCCAGTAGTAGAGGCGTGACGACGCTCAAAACCCCGACATAGCCAGCGGCCTTGAGCTGAGCGCGCAAGCCCTGTTGGGTCTTGGTTTCCAAACCCACCACGAACATGAACATCACCAAGCCCAGCGTCGAGAGTGACGACAGACCCTCGAGCGACGCCTTCGGAAAAAGCTCAGCGTGCAGCTGCGGAAAGAGCGCACCGAAGACAACAGGTCCCAGCAGCAACCCGGCAATCATTTCGCCGATCACGGCCGGTTGCCCAACGAAGCGCAGTGCCCATCCGCAAATCCGGGCGGTTGCCAAAATGACTATCAATTGCAGCAACAACTGGGCGGTGCTTGACATAACTTGACAGGATAGCGCGGCATTCGTGTCAGCGAAGTCCTTCATTATGTAGGGGAGTCGAGGGGCTCGTCGAATCTCCCGCGAGGCTGACAATGCGGGGGTTATGCCGCGATTGCGCCTTCGCTCGACTGCCCTGTGTTTCGCGCTCATGTTGAACGCCTGCGGCGCGCTCATGCTGAACGCCTGCGGCGGTGGCGGCCAGAGCGGTCCCATGGTTTCGACGGGTTCCAGCGGCGGAGGCGTTATGTCGACGGGCGACGCGACTGATTACTCGGTCGTGGCGCACTGGGTCTGTCGCCCTGAATCCAATGCTCCTTGCACAACTGGGCTGGATGCGTTGGTACAAAACGCAGACGGCAGCACCGAAGCGCAGCCGTTTACGCCCGCCGCGAATCCACCCATCGACTGCTTCTATGTCTATCCGACCGTTTCCGCAGAACAAACGCAATTTGCCGATCTCACCGACAGCCCGATTATCCAGGCGGTCACGAGGCAACAAGTGGGCAGACTGTCCTCGCGCTGCCGCGTATTCGCACCCATCTATCGCCAAGTCACCAATTACGGTCTGAGCCACGGAGGATCGGAGTCGACTGGGCCGGGCGACCCTCCCTGGGATGATGTGCAGGCTGCGTGGACTTATTACATGCAACATGACAACCAGGGCCGAGGAGTCGTCATCATTGGGCACAGCCAGGGGACGATCTTGCTTCAACGGCTGATCGCGGAAAGCATCGATGGAACGGCTACCCAAACGTTATTGGTGTCGGCGTTCCTCGCCGGTGATCCGTCGCTGGCCGTACCACCTGGCGGCGTGGTCGGCGGTACGTTCGCTCACATTCCGACCTGTACCGCCGCAGCCCAGACCGGCTGCGTTTACGTGTGGGGCAGCTACCTCGCAGGCGACGTTTCTGCGCCACCCATTTTTGGCGGCGCCAGAGGCGACGGGTTTGCGAGCGCGTGCGTCAGTCCGGCCGCCCCCGCCGGCGGTTCTGCAATGCTCAAGTTCTACTTCGCGGGCGCCAATCCCCCAGCCTGGGTCGAGGCAATCGGGCAGGTCACCGGCGAATGCCAGATGGATTCGAGTGGCGACAATACCTTCGTTGTTACCGTTCTACCGGGACAATTCGCCGCCAAGAACACCGCCACACTGAAAGCCGCCGAAGTCGCGCCCGGCTGGGGTGTTCATCCCCTCGACATCTCGCTGGTCCAGGGCAATATTCTGGATGTTCTTGATGCCGAAATAGCGACGTGGCAGGCTCACCACTGAATTGGCGAAAGCGTTCACGAGCGGCTTCGATCGATGGCGACGACATGCGAACGTGCTTGCGCGCGCTCGACGATGGCCTCGCGACCATCGGCTGAGATATCAAAATCGCGGACGTCGAAATCCGCGGGCATGTGGGTCAGCTGTTGCATCGCACCTGTCTCGAGGTCGACCATCCACAGATTCTTGTGCTGAATCTCGCCCTGCAGGAACACCAACTTGTGGCCCCCAGGGAGCACGGCGAGATGCCGCGCGCCGCGGGTCAGTTCAAGCGGCGGCAGCGAGTACGCCGCATTGTCGGCGGTCGCGGCCTTGACGGTGAACTTGGTGCCGACGTCGGGGCCTGAATAAATGACGAACCGTCCGTCCGGCGACCAGGCCGGATCCACAGAGTAGTCACTCACGAGGGGCGCAGGCGCGTTTCCCTCGATCGCAATGCGAAACAGATGCGGGACGCCGTTTTCTTCCGCTGCCGAAGTGATGTATTTGCCGTTGGGTTCCCAGGCAGGCGCGCCTCGTAACTGCAGGGTGTCGGACAGCATGCGCAGCCGCGACCCATCGGATCCCATGGTGTACAGAAGCGACTGACCGCGCTGCTTGACGGTGAAGGCAACGAGGCGCCCATCGGGGGAGATCGCAGGGCCGCCGATAATGCGTGCGTCACTCCCAGCCCACAACTGCATCGCCGCCGCACCCGAAACCTTCCAGATACTCTCGCCCGAGCCCGCGGCGGCGACGTAGAGCAAATAGTCTGGCCCAAAGCGCGGCGTGAACCCCGCCCCGGTCGCAAGGGTGACCCGTACAGGCGGCGAATCGACAGACGGCGTCTCGGTAATAGCGACACGCCAGAGTGTGCGCGCCGGCTCGGACACCGTCGCGATGACACGGTGACCATCCGCGCTCGCGGCGAGCGAGGTGTATTGCTCGACACCCGAGGTCAGCCGATGCGGCACTCGGCGCGCCACATCCATTCCGTAGAGCCACGGACCCGAGCCGTCAGGCGCGCTCGCAAGGTATAGCAGCGTGTTTTGATCAACCAAGACTGGATAGGTGAGCCGAGCGGTTTGCGCGGTGATGCGCTCGAGAGCCTCGCCGCGCACCCCCACCCGCCAGACATCCAACTGATCTGGGAGGGTCCCCTTGATAAAGTAGATCAGGTTGCCAGGTGCCCAGACCGGGAAATGGCTGTGCAGGCCGGGCGGCGCAATCAGGATCGGCGGACTACGGGAAAGACTCTTGCCCTCACTGACGAATAGCGGATCTCCGGCGCCCGGCGTGTGGTAGGCGAGTTGCTTGCCCTCCGGCGACCACGCCGCCTCGGCGACTCCCTCCAGAAATGGCATCGGCTCACCGCCCAGCGTGGGCACGGCCCAGATGCTGATGTCCTCGCCTGAGGAGTGCGACCGGCTGCGAAGCCAAAACGTCACCAGCGCACCGTCGGGTGAGAATCCCAGCGTACGGATCGACGGATTGACGAGTTCACCGTCGATGCCTTTTGTGAGATTGTGGAACTGTCCCGAACCGATCTGCGTGACCCACACATCGGTGCGCCCGCCGCGATCCGACAGAAAGGCGACGAACTGGCCGTCGCGTGACACCGCCGCCGCTTCGTTTTGTCCATCGAAGCCCGTGACCGACTGGTAAACCGCACCTGCGATCGGGTTGCGCCAGAAGTGGTCGCTGCGCTCGAACCAGACGATGGCGACGACTGCGATTGCAGCCAGCGCACCCGCTGCCGCCATCCAGGTCCATCGAACGCGAGATTGTG
>Ga0210383_10005702_pt1 | contig 10903 bp, 11 predicted proteins | sample IncBWC14OmetaG_FD_160072 | JGI IMG/M metagenome (GOLD analysis project Ga0210383, IMG submission 160072) | Forest soil microbial communities from Barre Woods Harvard Forest LTER site, Petersham, Massachusetts, United States - Inc-BW-C-14-O ...
GGCCGCATATACTCTCGAACGTCCGTAGATTGCCGAACGACGTCCCGGTCATGCGATTGTCAGAGATACGATGCAGATAGAGGACTCCCGCAAGCTGAATCTTCTGCTTATAACTGACACACAATCAGTAACGATGCAAATTATTCGTAAGGACCCACTCACGCTGTAACCAACCAATCGGCGATTGTGTCCAGGATCTCAGTGTCGGACTCGTATGTGTCGTTGAAGCCAGGTGTATCAATGAAGACAACAGGACGACGATCCCCGGGATTGGCGGCTTTTACAGTTCTAATATCTGACGCGAGACAGACCAATTTATGGTTAATTGCATCATGGCCTTGACCGCTGACAGCGGCGATGAACTATGTGGATAATTCAGGTAATGAGTATGACTGAATCATTGAGAGGGAGAGCTCTCACGGAACTCTTTCCGGATCCTGCGGGACCCATCACTCTGCAGAATAGTATGTGAGCATTACTCTTCTGAAACGTGACAATTAACGCACAAAACAATCCTGTCGTCCTTTTCCAGTGACATTTCTTCGTGTTTGTTGGGCTTGGAAGTATGGAAAGCAACCAGTCAATGAAGCTTTGAGCAAAAGGGGGAGGCGGTTAAGTGGGGTCGAATACACAAGACTCTTAAGACTTACATGAGGGAGCCTTGCAGGTATCTTGCCATTAGCACTACCAGCCAGAAGCCTCACGGTTGCGGTGTCTGGAACTTGGTCGTGTGAGATCTGCAGTTCCGCAGCCGCCATCATGATTTGCCTTACAATGAAGTGATCATAGACAGAGACGGTACTAAAAGCAGAGTTCCGTCACTTCTGTGCGTAAGAATGATCCAGGGTTTGAGGTGGAGCCTGAGTGAGAGTAGTAATCGTAGTAAGTGAAGCGGCTGAAGCCATAAGGACCCTTCGTCGGCCTATGAGGTAACTGTGCAGCTGCGTGGCTGTAAGCGATGGTACCGCAGACCCAAGGTCAGCGTTCAGAAACACGTTGAGGAAAGCTGGCAAGACTAGGGTAACAACTTCAAGTTTGCTTCAAGTTCAAGTTTTCAAAAAATTTCTTAGTTGTGTCGGAGCTCAGAAAATCTTTACATAATACGATATATTGAGTAAGCACAACTTGAACTTGAATCCTTGAACTTCTTGGGCCAATTCCAGGAAAAGACGACGACGCTTTGAATGTCCCGCAGCTTACGGCCATTGCATGCCGTCTCAATGAAAGTGCTGGCCTCACCCCAGTCAGTTTCCGAGGTCTTCTACACTATTATCGTATTTCTTTTGAAGAAACTGGCAGCGAGTCTACTAGTATCCAATCGCACAATATTGATGACCACAACAGTAAAATCTGTCTTTAAAGAAATAATCATACCTTTGTCCTGGTATGGCATTCAAGTTATTGACTATCGGGAAATTCGACCCATCATCATATACGTCGAGTGGGAAACGCAGCGACTATCCGTCGATCGTCAAGTTGTCGTATGGTGTCCGCGTGGTTGATTGGCAGCAGCAGCCTGTCATGAACCCTGATGCACTGCCCAAAAATATTCATCGGTTCGTGGTTGTCGACTTCACAACGGTATACATTCGCCCACTATCCTTTGTTTCCAATGTCAAAACACCCTAAACTTGAAGAAGTAAACTGTGGAGATATTCCTCGAGTTCATCGGATCATTATGTACGTTAGACATCGTCTCGTTTTAGCAAGGTGGACGCCTAATTGGATTATTTCCTAGTGTTATGGGCCTTACCGGAGCCGGGAAAAGCTCTGTAAGTTCCTTTCAATATCCAATGCGCTTATTATGTTGATGACCTACCCAGTTCATCGAAACTGCTACTCGTGAAGGCTGTCAAACCATTGGACACGGATTGCGCTCTTATACGTCGGGTATTCGACCTGTCAATGCTCTTCATCCGAAAAACCGCACATGCTCTGTTACCTTCGTTGACACGCCTGGCTTCGATGATACATACAAGTCAGATATCGAGATCTTGGACATCATTGCTGATTGGCTGGTAAAAACGTGAGTGAATTATGTCGAGTAGATCGCATGGTTGCCGATCGGCTATTAGTTATAGACAGAAAATCAAGCTGGCCGGAGTCATCTACCTTCATCGAATATCTGACAATCGAATGTCAGCATCTGCATGGAAGAACATCGAGCTATTGGAAAACTTGTGTGGTGAACGCGCGATGCGGAATATAGTCCTTGTGACCACGATGTGGGGCGAGGTCAAAGAGGACAAGGGAACACAACGAGAGCGTGAACTGCACGGAGAGTACTGGCGGCCGATGCTGGACAAGGGAACGAAAGCCATGCGCTTCCAGGACACAACCGAGTCCGCTTGGACGATTGCCGACAGCATTTTAGGAACGGATCCCAGTCACCTTGATTTGCAAAAAGACTTGGTTGACGGACAGAAGAGCCTCAGCGAAACTCGAGCCGGCATCCTTCTCCGCAAGCCACCGAAGAAACGGCTGGGACGTCTCGCGAAGAACATTCGCGGCCTTTTTTCTCGGTGAGTTGTGTAGTGCATTGATGTGCCCTGGTGCAAGCATTGATCGCGTTCTACGAAGTCTTTTGTAGTGTCAGATCTGCGTTTCTCACACCATGTTCATCGCGATTTTTCTGTGCCTCTGAAAATCATTGATCCGGGGAGTCGAACAGATGCGAGCGACTCGGCACGACGAATGCTTTCAATACCAGGCAGTGACGATACGAGTATCTGGGCTAGGCGGGAATAAGCTCTGCGCTCTTCTCCAGTTGCGATTCTTTCACTACTTCCGGGATGCTGTGAGTAGTTAATAATCATTTGCGGCGAGATGTTCTCGGATGAACACAATTATTCCGAAGGTAATGTGACCCGAGTGACATGGATGCTATGGACATAACCGTGAAAACCCTGAAATCCGCTGGCTGCCTAGGCCAAACGGGGTTATCTGGTGCGTGGCTCACGCAAGCCTCGCGCATGCGAGTTCTGGTCACCATTGATGTGCTAGCCTGATGTCAATTAAAACGCTCATTATAGAACTCGGACTCTGTGGCCACGACTCAAACCAGATTCAAACACATCTATACTATAACCCATAATTAAGTACGACATCGTGTCAATGTCGACTCGGAAACAACTGACGGTGTTATCCAAACTTGAAGCTTGAACTTCCGAGCTGGCGACGAATATTCTTTGGACTCTGAGTTTGTCTCCAACTTTTCTCCCATCTAGTCCGTCAGCAGAATCCAGCAGAATGTGCAAGTTTTGTCCAAGCAGCTTTTGACTTCTCCTCTCAATCCGGATTGACAATACATGCCTCGGACTTCCTTATAACATGCAGACAGCAAATGCTTCATGCATACTTCATGGCCACTGCGGTGATTACGAACCTTGGTGATGTTCTGAAGTCCTACAAAGCGTCTCGAGGACGCCGCGTTTTCGGATATACAGCATAATACACAGCCCATCCGCCTTTCCCCTGCCCAGAGCTCAACTTTAATGTCAACCGTGCTTCCTCACTCCAGCTCATCTAGCGATATCCTCAGCCCAGAGGAAGATGAAACACAACCCCGTAATGTGGAGTCAACATCTCTCTCAAATGTCGCTCGTATGTTCCTACCTCAACCCTGGTGCAAGTGTGCAATCTGCATCTAACGCCAGAGGAAGCTTTACCATTTGTCATAGAGGTCTCTTCAAACCCACGCAAGTCGATCACTTTGTCTGAGTATTGGAATGTCGAGATCCGAAGAGCTATAGCGTCTGATCAGAACATCAATGTCACCGAAGGTAAGCCATCGGGTCTCTCTGGCTTAACATAACGATTTGACTTATCCTCAGGCTTTTTGTCGTTCCCCGGAGATGCGGAGCTTCCGCCTCGTAAGCCTCGACTTGTCACCAGTGCACCCCCCATGACTATCCCAGAGTTCAAGGCTTTCGTATCTCAAATGGGTATCGAAACAGTCCGGCTTACAGAGCTGGTATATTGGAAGTCACGCAAAGGCCCTTGGTTTCACGAATTCATTGTCGTGTCGTTGGTTCCAGACAAAGGTTTCAGACCTAAGGTTTCCATACCGGCCAACAGTCCACTTTCTCAATTCTCCGTATCAGAGAATATTGCAAAAGGTCTCAACTTTCGCATCGACCGTGGCCAACGCATAAACCGAAGATCTTGGCGTTCTAGAGGTTTACCGAGCTACCAGGCTGCAGTAGATATGATAGAATTGATGAGGGATGGCGTGCAGCAGGAACTGGAATCGACCTGCAACAGGAGTTTCACCCTCCGTCACTCTTCTGAGTCGGACTATCCCGGCAATGAGCCTGAATTACAATTTGCTTCCCCTCGAGTTTTTGACCTCCTATTCTGCCTTGACCGCGCAATGGATGCTTTTGGAGCCGAATACCGGCTCTTAAGCCAGAACTGCTGGACTTTTGCATCGTTTATCTTCCAGTTGATGAACATCCTGTTCACCGGCTTCTTCCAACAAACGGCGGGGGACCAAAGCGACTATCAACATTCCTTCCGTGAGTATTTCTACGGGACGAAGTTTACAGACTTGGCGATCCAGCTAGATCAGAAGTCAAACCTGTTCGGTCCCTCGGCCATGTTTGGGCACAGGATTGACGCCAATCTTCCGTAAAGTTTCTAACTTCTGTGGTAATCCATTCATACTGACTTTGCTCACTGGCAGGCTTCACAAGAACCCTTTTCGCGTTGTACTGCTTGGTACCTATTTGGCATGTCATCATATGAACGACACATCCATTTTCTCTTACGCGATGTCTAACATTGCTTCATTTGCCATGTTGACGACGCTGGGTTCCAAGCTCGCGTCCGCCGGCATTGTACCAATGTTGGTGAATGGGATCACTAATTATCTTACCGCTTCTGATCCCAAATGCACCGCTGAGGCCGTAAGTATGGCTGTCCTTCCCATCTGCGTCTGGTCTTTGGTCCAAGCGTTGGAAGACCGTGTGGTGGTTCAGAGTAACCTTGAGCCATGCATCCGTTTTATTCTCCTCCATGAATCTGGTACGCACCTTCAGCAAATGTCTTCTACAACTAAAATCGACCTGTATACCAGACAACCGACTTCGCGGGACTATGGTATTTGTAATTCGGCGTTTGTCTTCTTTGGGCAAGGATGCCACCCAAGTCGTCATAGATAGCGGCGGTCTGGACTTATTAGTGCACGTTCTATGTTCTCGGTATGCCTTTTTTACAATTTCCGAGTACGTACCGTGACTCACTTTATATTATAGACCTTCACACATGGAACGAATACACGCGCTTGAATTCCTGAAGATTGTCGCTGGTTTCCAGCCACAGATACCCTGGACGGTAGGCTGGACCACACTATGCCCTGTCCTAAAGACAATTTCTTCGAGGTGATGTCAACGCCACCATAATTTGCCATTCATCTTAACAAATTGTCAAAATTTCTCAGTATATTATGTGATTCCCGTGAAGCAGCGGACCTTGTAAAAGCCTTGTATGACCTTGTGAATGGGTCAGAAGTCATGATAGAAGTGATTTCTCAGGGGCGAATACTTGAAGACATTGTGGCCTTTCTTAAAACAGCGTGTGTTGTCCATTAGGCTGTCCATGTTTTTGCTAGCTCAAATTCCAAATCCAGGGACTGGTCTTTCTGCCGATTCAATACCATCCGTCGACTCTCCTCCCCTACTCCAAAATTTGTGTACGCGTTGGGAATTTTGTTCCAAGCTGCCGACAGGACAATTCATGGGCGTCCTGCTGAGTTTCGATCGAGTGTTCACTCAGCTGTTTACGAATATCATTCTTACTGGGAGTAAGGGGCTTTACTATTGAACAATGCTCTAATCTGACATCTGCCGTTTTGTTTGGAGTTCTCAATTTAGTAAGACAATCTCCAAGGTTCCATCCTGGCGACATGGGCGTAGACTTCCGAGGGGTACACAAATTGTTTGTGAGTGGTCCTTAAAGCTTGGCATCATTCTCTCACTATACGAGTTGCACAATCCCGGAAACCCGCTATTGAGTGTCGAATAAGCCTCATGGCCGAGTCATGTAGCTATAATATTTGAAACCCGTAATTCTTCAGATTACCGGTATAGCAAACCTAGTACTCTAGTACTCACTGACGTGGATACAGCAAATCCCAAGTGGAAGTCATGGTCAAGCCGGAGTTAAGAAAATGATGTTTCGTCAATGAAACAATGAGACTCGTCAGAGTGGCCAGTACGCTATCTAGCCCAAAGATCCACGAATTGCGCCTTTATCTGTGTCAAAGGGCTGGAGAACGAAAGAGACCGAGCAAACGCCAACAGCAAAAATGTTAATAGTGCACCTGCATGATAAAGTCCAGGCCTGTCAACAGTGTGAAGCACCAATTCACGCACAGGTTCCATCCACGGCGTGAGCCAATCATATGGTTGTAGTGAGGTGTCTGGAAAGAAAAATAACAGAGAATTACAAGGACAGCCACTACCAGCTTCAGTTATGAAGGGTCCTGGTAGATGCCTACCAGCATACAACGCCCCAATCGTTTCGGAAAAAGCGATAAAATCGACAAGGACAAGATCACTCCTGCAACCACTATTGTGACGGGAGATGTCGATGTTGAAGCCGCGTTTGGGAGCTTTCAGAGCATCTCCCAATTCCCTCGATATCTCGATTGAGTCCAGCCTTCGGCCCTCCGTCCTCCAGGGTTATCCAAGAGAAACAACAATAACAAATGAACGGTCATGAATTAGCTGCGAATCCCAAGCGAAAGGGGGGAGAAAGCCAGAAAAATGCAGGCATCCCAACCCCATTCTCATTACACGCCGCGCTCTCCTTCCCCGACGACTCATACCAGTGCTTGAAAATTTGCTGTAACGCCATTACCCATCAACCACTCATCACCGTTTCTGTTGTCTCCACCGTGTCCTCATCGTTCTTGTTGTGACCCCCTTCCTCGCCATTGCCACCAGCATGAATATGGATAAAAATTGAGACTCGCACGATATGACTTCCCCATTTGTCGTGGGCAAATGCCTACAATTGGAAACAGGACGACTATTTGAGCCTTCTTACATCCACGGACCAATGAAAATAATCGGCTCAAGGAGATGAAGAGTTTACTATCGTAGGCAATCGCGAAGAACCAGGGAAGAAGCTTGATGATCTAGGAACCATGGTTCACGATTTTCTTGCACAAGGGTCGTACAACATATCAAAATAACGAGCGGTATTCTACCTAGTGGTGACATGATGTCAGATGGTGTTTGTACGAGAGGCGAACGGAAGAGACTTGGTCGTGATTAGACGTCGTGTAGCAAACACCATTGGTTACTCCTATTCACCCTCGGACCCATCCTGGTGAGTCCCGTTCGGCACCTCCCTGGTTAAGGCATCGAACGCGAATCAGCCCAAACATCCAAATTCAAAAACGAAAACAGATGTCAAGAGTCAGGCCGAGAAACACCCATTCGCGGCAAATTCGCGGTTCCCTTGAAGCCGTGCACGTGAACCCCACACCAAGGCCCCGCCCCTATAACGACCGCTCATAAGCCAACTGCGAATGCAAATATAAGGTCCAACGACCGCGCAGCCTTGAGGGCGCATTCAACGACCTCAACCCTTCTGACAATTCGTCCTCCTTTGGTGCCTACGCTCCGAATACCCCTCCTGTGGCCTTGCTGAAGAGCCACTACAAGGCGTGCGTCCGCTTGGGCTGGATATGCGACGCGTGGTTGGGTCCGTATGTGATATATGGGGAGTAGGGGTAGGTGGGCTAAATGACGAATCAGATGAGACTCCACACCCGAAAGGGTAGTAAACCCGCACCTGGAACATAAAAACCCAAAGGCGCAGCTTTAAATAACGCAGCAATGCCTTTATAGACCGACGATAGGCTCCGGAGAACTAACAGCTAATCCAAGGCTGTGAATGACCTTGACAAAGAACCAACGGTCCAAAGACCTATCCAAAATGGACTCAGTAACTCGTCCTCGAATCCCAACCATTCCCGCTGAAGAATTGCTCTGCAACGGCGGGTGCTAATGCCCACGTGGCTGTGGGTATGCGAGGTAGTGGGGATGTGGAGTAGCTGGGATATGTCTTTGTAGTCAGGGTGGGGGCGGAGCAACTGAAATGAAGGAAAAAGAAAGGGACGAGGGATTAGAATTGAGATCTCAAACAGGGAGGCAGAAAAGAAAGGAAAATATACCGGGAAAGAACACTCACGAGGACTTGGACTTTCTGAGAGGAGCTGGGGATACTCTGGAGCGTTGTACCTGTGAGGCGACTGGATATAAGCCGAGGAGCGGTGCGACGTGTAGGACTTTGGACAGGAGTGGGAGTGGCGGTGTGAAAGTAGTCAGTGACTATCCGGGGGCTCGCGTGCTGTAATAACGACCCTGTAGTTTCTCGTAATAGTTGAGTTATGTAGATCACACGTGTGGGTTCCTTTCCACAGAATCACTTGTAACAAGAGGGTTTTGAAATCGCGGACCAGGTAGACAATTCTGGACAAACTTTCAAGGTCTTCATCTCCATGTCCGCTCTTAAAGGTATGGTTTGGACTGTTAATAATCTACGATCTTGTAACCTCTGCATTTACAGTTGGTCAAATACCCGAACTCGTGGACATGATTATCGATCATCTTCTTTTCGACGGCCCCGCGCTCGGGGCCTGTGCTGCAGTCTGCAGGACGTGGTTGCCCTCCAGCCGTTCTCGTCTGTTCCATTCACTCGAACTTCGTCCACGAGAGTCCAAAGCATTTCTCGAACTCTTGGAATCGCCATTCGCAACCATTGCTCCTTATGTTCGGTCTCTCGACATATTTGAGAGCAGGAAACATTCCCGGTACAAAAAATGGGTGGACGATGCCCTTCCACACCTTACGTGTCTGGTTGGAGTGAGATCATTGTGGTTATCGGGGGTGGATTGGAGGAATTTAAGAGATGAGTCCAGGGATGTGTTAATATTGTCCTTCAAACAGGTCACCCAGTTAGCCTTGTGGTATACCACATTTGACAAGTTTGAACGGTTAGTTGATCTCTTGTGTTCCTACCCATTACTGGAGCACGTTTGTTTCGGTGATGTCTCTTGGCCGGGGAAAAACTTCTTGGCTCCGACGCCAAAGAGACTTTCACCTTTCTTTCGACACCTGGACCTAGGAACCTGCTCCAAGGCGCACGTCATAGAGACCCTCTTTCCTCGTGACTGCATGTATGCTGTGGACACTGTACACTTGTCCTTCATCACTCTGGAAGAATTCCGCCCTATCGCGGCCTTCCTCCGAAATCTCGGGCATAATCTGCATCATCTCCGAATTAATATCAAAGAAGTGACGGGTATGCATATTCTTTTCGCACAACCATTGCTACAAGTCTCAATTGTGTTGTATTGTCAGAATCCTTTTGCCACATACTTGATCTTGTCCATAACAATCAGCTTCGCTCGATTCGCATTGGGCGTATGATCCGTGTTAGTCTAAACGGGGGAGCAACGGATGTGGAACAGATAGCAGTGATCCTTTCTCAAATTGTGTCTCGACACATTGAATTGGTGGAACTTGCCATAAATATTTCCGGTCGACTCGAACTCGTTGACTGGTCTCCATTAGCTAAGGTCTTCGCGCAACCGCAGTTCGCTGCTCTGCGGTTGATAAGGGTTGCGGTGAGGGGACGAAAGGCGCAGGAGGTGGCGAATACATTCAGGAAGGGATTACCGGATTGTGACGCGCGTGGTATACTTGATTTCCCTGTAGGCCTGGATTTGGGTTGAGTACCCAATATTTCTACAGAATATCATATTGGAAGGTATGGCAGATGATTTCTTGCCAGACATTAGCACCCTTACAATTTAGAATTAAGTTAGAGGCCGATCCATTTTTCCCATGACAACTAATAGGATTGAACGCCGTTCAACGTTCAAAACGAGAAGCCTGCTATTCGGGATTCTGCAAAAGAGTATGATCACTGGATTAGCCTCATTTCATTTCGCAACATATGGTGAACTCCAGAAGAAACAAGGACTCCGAAAATTCAAAATCAAGCGGCACCGGGCAGAAAAACTAGCCAGCCAAGATCCTCCAAGGAGCATTCCATCAATACAGCGAATGGAATCTGGTTGGTCCTCAAGGCACTACATTGTGCGTGCCCACTGAAGTGGAAGAATTTGGTCGCTGTAGCGTTTGTTGTCGATCAATGGGCAATGTTTGGCCGGTCAGACACAACGAATCATAGATTAGGAGGTGTTGTCGAGTGGGAGAAACCATTGTTGACATTTAACGGATGTTACAGCATTGGAGAAACAGACGAGGGGCTGGTTACTGTTTTCCAAAATCGAAGCAAGCAGCCGGTGGAACTTCTGGCGCATTTGTGATGAACGCGCCTGGGTGGACTCAAAGATCACGTCGAGTTACCGGGTTGTTGCGTGACCTGGGAAGTGACGTGGGGGAGCGGTGACTCTAGTCGAACTTCACGTTCTGGAAAAGATTAAGGGTCGTGGTATACGGTGGTAAGGGTCGCGTGGGTAGTTGACATGTATATGAGTGCAGTCAAGAGGGCTTGGTAGCGCTGGGAATGCGGGAGATCATGATTAAAGGTACATACCTGAAGGACAAGAAGTCGAGATAGGACTTAGCTGTGCCTTATGCTCGACGGCGATAAGGCACACAGGCGGATGAATGTTATGTTAGTACATGCCAATGATACCATGGTGGAGGTAACGCTGTTGCATTGGGGCGGGAGTGGTATGTCAAGATGGTGGTATTGGGTGTTGGTGGGAGGTTGATTAAGTACTGGTGTTAACCGTAGTCAACGTTACATCCAAGTTTGCCGCGGCCTTCCGCCAAATTGGGAACACTCATAAATTATAATGAACGTCGACTCCGAGTCGCAAGACCGCCCAATCATCAATGTCTTTTTTCAGAGTGTT
>Ga0210383_10005703_pt1 | contig 10902 bp, 9 predicted proteins | sample IncBWC14OmetaG_FD_160072 | JGI IMG/M metagenome (GOLD analysis project Ga0210383, IMG submission 160072) | Forest soil microbial communities from Barre Woods Harvard Forest LTER site, Petersham, Massachusetts, United States - Inc-BW-C-14-O ...
GCTCCGCATGCCACCGCGCAAGCCGACGCCATCTGGTCGGCGTTGATGTTGTAGTACTCGCCGTCGAAGCCGAGCGCGAGGCTCGAAATCACCGGCACAATGCCCGCTTTCCAGAACTGCTGGATTCCGTCGGTGTTTACCGAGCGGATCTCGCCGACGAAGCCGAGATCAGGCGACAGCTTCTTCGAGGCACGAAACATGCCCAGGTCGCCGCCACACAGTCCAATCGCCGGCTGTCCTGCCGCTCCTATGCTCGCCACCAACTGTTTGTTCAACTGGCCGGCAAGAACCATGATCGCGACGTCCCGGGTCTGCGAATCCGTAACGCGCAGGCCATTCACGAAGCTGGTCTCACAACCCAGTTGCTTCAATGTCCGGCTCAGCGCAGCTCCGCCGCCGTGCACCACTACAACTTGGTGCCCTTCCTTGCAAAGGCCAGGGATAGCAGCTGCGAACTTCTTCACCACTTCCTTGTTGTCGAGCGCGGCTCCGCCAATCTTCACGACGAGCTTCATTGCAGTCCTGCTCTCTCGTCGAAGCCAAACATCAGGTTCATGTTCTGAACTGCCTGTCCGGCTGCGCCCTTCAAAAGGTTGTCAATGCACGACACCACCACTGCTCGCGTGCCATCCGGCGAGAGCGAGAAACCGATGTCGCAATAATTCGTATTGCGCGAGAACTTGATCTGCGGCAACTTTTCCGCGCCGAAGATCCGCACCCACGGCTTGCCGTCGTAAAACGTACGAAGTGACTGTTCCAACTCTTCCGCCGTTACCGGTTTCGCCAGCTTCACGTAGATGGTCGACAGGATTCCTCGCGGGATCGGCAGCAGGTGCGGTGTGAACTGCAACAAGCCACTCTCGATGCCTAACTGTTCCAGCATCTCACCCGTATGCCGGTGGCCAAACACGTTGTAGGCGGCGAAGTCGCCGTCCACTTCCACGAAGTGCGTCTTCGCCGTCGCGGCCTTCCCTGCTCCCGATACACCCGACTTCGAGTCGCAAATCACACCATGCGCTACGTCGACATAGCCCGCTTGCATCCACGGCGCCAGCGCCAGGATGATCGACGTCGGGTAGCAGCCTGGATTGGCCAGCAATGACGCTGACTTTATGTCGTCGGCGTGCAACTCGGGCAAGCCGTACACCGCTGCGTCATTGATTTGAGCTGCCGCCTCAGGGTCGGCGTCGCTAAAGCAGTACACTGCGCGATTCGCCGAGTCCTTCAGTCTCCAGGCGCCGCTTAGATCGATCACCCGGAAGCCGCGACTGACCGCTTCCGGCACCAACTCACGCGAGAACTCGTGCGGCGTGGCCAGAAACAACACGTCCACCCCGGCATCTTTCATCCGCTGCCACGAAAAGCTCTCGAACGGAAAGCCGCCATTGCCGGCAAGCTGGGGATAAGCCTCACTCAGGTCTTTGTGTGCACTATCTCCGTTGTGGCTGAACAGGAGCGGTTTCTTCGATCCATCGTGCCGCGCAAGCAGACGCACCAATTCGAATCCGGAATAGCCGGTTGCACCAAATACCGCGGATTGGATTTGCTGCCCCATTTACGAATTACCGAAAATAACCGCGAATGCGATGAGTCAACCTCTCTGCGCGCGCGTTGTCGGGGGCGATCACCAGGATGGTGTCATCCCCTCCAATGGTCCCTATGACCTCTTCCCATTCCTCTGCGTCAATCGCGGCCGAAACCGGTTGCGCGCTGCCGGCGCTGGTCTTCACCACAACCAGGTTCTGCGCTGCCTTTACTTCGTACACAAACTCCTGAATCAGGCGCTCAATCGACGGTAGAAACGCATCAGGAACTTCTCCCTGGGGAAATTTGTAACCGTCCGGCGTCTTCACCAGCCGCAACTCATGAATGTCGCGCGACAGGGTCGCCTGAGTCACCCGGTGCCCGCGTCTGTAGAGCCGGCGCCGGAGTTCCTCCTGGCTGGCCACGTCCTGACTGCTGACCAGATCGCGGATAGCGGTATGACGCGCCAGCTTCGACATAGCATAAATATACATTTCTATGCATACTAATGCAACGGATATTAGACACCTTGGCCGCCGGATTGTAGCGGCCATTTTGTAAAGAATTGTGTCGCGGTGGCACCAACGTGCACTCCTGATGCGAGCAGGCGCACGATTGGACGATGCGTTGGGAACTAGCGCTACTCCAAGTTTCGTTGTTGCAGAAATTCTCGTGCCACGATGGCCGCATCTCTCTTCTCGCCATCCACCGCATAGTTCATCCTCCGCATATCGTTGGCACTGATGCATCCGGCTAGTCGTTCGAATACCGCGCGAGCGGCAGGAAATCTCTGGAATAACTCTGGACGCACGATCGGCACGGCATCATAGGGCGGAAAGTAGTGGCGACCGTCTTCGAGCGCAACCAATTTCAACGCTTCGATCAGGCCGTCCGTGTTCGATCCTGCAACGATGTCAACGCTGCGATTCTGCAGCGCCCGATAAAGAAGACCAAGGTCCATCACCCGTGGAGGTTCTGCGAATTTCATATCGTAAGGGCGAACCAGCCCCTGGTAGCCATCTTTGCGCTCGAGAAACTCGTAGCCGACGCCGAGCCTCATTTGCCGAGCGTGTGGCGCAAGTTGTGACAATTTGGTCAATCCGAGGCGCCGCGCATCATCGCCCCGCATGACCAGGGCAAAGCTATTGTTGAAACCCAGTGGCGGCATCACGTCCAAATTAAATCTCTGTAGGTATTCGCTCTTCACCGTTTCATACACTTGCGCGGCGTCGCCCGATGCAGTCTGCTTAAGCACCGCAGCCAGTGCCGTACCGGTGTACTCGGGATAAACATCAATGCGACCCGAGAGAATGGCCTGCTGACAAATATAGGTCCCGGCCAAATAGAACCGGCGATCCACCGTGGTTCGGCAGGACTGCTCCAGCAGTTGTGCGAACAACTCCCCCAGGATCAACTGTTCGGTGAAGTTCTTGGAGCCAACGATGATGTCGTGGCCTGAGGTGCTGCAGCCCGACGCCAGCAACGCCAGACACCCAGAAACAAACGCGCGGCGATCGAGCATGTCAGTGCTGCCTGCGCGCCAGGATTTTTTCGACTCCCCCTAGCAGCGAGTCGGCCAGCAAGGCCATGAGTGCGGCAGGGATGGCTCCGGCCAGGATCACGCCGTTATCCACCATCGCTATGCCGCGGAATATGAACTCACCCAAGCCGCCGGCGCCGATGGCCGCGGCAATCGTAGCTACGCCGATTGTTATCACTGTCGCCACGCGAATACCGGCCAGAATGACCGGTGAAGCGAGTGGCAATTCTACGTGCCACAGCAACTGGCTCGACGTCAGCCCCATAGCTACAGCCGCTTCGCGAACCGGAGCGCTGATTCCTGTAATTCCTACGTAGGTATTGCGCACGATGGGCAACAGTGCGTAAAGCGCAAGCGCGACAATCGCCAAGCGATCCACTCGGGCACCCAGCCAAGGCAAGGGCAGAAGCAGTCCGAACAGCGCCAAGCTTGGAATCGTCTGAATGATATTTGTGCTTCCCAGAACCAGTGTCTTGAGCTTCGGCTGTCGGGTCAGCAGAATCCCTAGCGGCACGCCAATTAGAACGGCAAGCAGCATTGAAATGCCAACCAGCCAGAGGTGTTCACCCGTGAGCATGGCGACTTCGCGTTTGTGAGTAAGCAGAAAGTTCAAGCCGCAAATCCTCCGCGCGGACCTCGTCAGTTAGTTCACCAACGACAAGTCAGGCGCGCCGGTGCCCTTCAGTCGTGAAGCACTTGCTGTCCTGCCCGGTAGATGCCGACGTATTCCTGCGCCACGGCGTCGCTGGACTGCACAAATTCTCTCGGCGTGTCGATGCTCCGAAGATGTCCGGACTCCATTAACGCGATCCGGTCACCCAGCATGAGCGCTTCTCCCACATCATGGGTGACAAAGACGATCGTCTTTCTCAGTTTCTGTTGCAACTTCCTGAATTCTCTTTGGATTTCCGCGCGTGTAATGGGATCGAGCGCGCCAAAAGGCTCATCCATCAGCAGGATCGGCGGTTCAGCTGCCAGCGCGCGAGCCAATCCCACCCGTTGCCGCTGTCCTCCCGACAGCTGGCTGGGATAGCGACCCGCGAATTCCCTACGGGGCAGACCGACCAACTGCAAAACGTCCTCTACGCGATCGGCGATTCGCTGGCGCTCCCACTTCTCCAGTTTCGGAACCAGTGCAACGTTCTCCCACACCGTGTAGTGAGGAAATAGGCCGACGTCTTGTATGGCATAGCCGATGCGGCGGCGCAACTGGATTGGGTCCCATTCTCGAGAGGGCTTGCCCTCGACTCGCACTTCTCCCGACGAGGGAGTCAGCAAGCGATTAATGAGTTTGAGGCAGGTCGTCTTGCCGGAGCCGCTGCGGCCCAGCAGCATGAAGGTTTCGCCGCGAATTACGGCCAAGTCGAGTGCGGAGAGCAGCACGCGCTCCGCCGATACGCGGTATTCCACGTTGCGAAATTCGATCGTCGTGTCTGGCTGGCTGCTCATGTCGTAATCGCAGATCGCAGGCCCGTTCCAGCAATTCGCAACAGCGTACCAAAAACGCCTCGCTAATGTTGTAAAACGGCGGGCAACGCAAGCAGATCAATCACAGAACGAGAAACCCGCGCCAATACGAAAGGGCACCCTCAGGTGCCCTAACTCATCCTGAACTTCCGCCGCTTGGTATTAGCGCCGGCCCCAGCCGCCGCCACCACCGCCACCGGAACGTCCGCGGTCGCGACCGCCACCGCCGCCGCCACCGAATCCGCCACGGCCACCGCCGCCACCGCCGCCTCGCGGCCGGTCGGCCTTGGGCCGAGCCTCGTTTATGTTTAGGTTCCGTCCACCGAGACTGGTACCGTTCAACGCCTCGATCGCCTTGGATGCGGCGTCGTCATCCATCATTTCAACGAACGCGAATCCGCGCGGCTGTCCGCTGTCACGGTCGGTAATGATGTTGACCTTTTCGACCGCGCCATAAGCTTCAAATAACGAGCGAACCTGGTCTTCCGTCGAATCGAAAGACAAGTTCCCCACATAGATGTTCTTCATCGGTGCCTCACTATTGCTGGGAGGCCGTTTCGCGGATCAGGAATCGATAGCGCAGCGCGGCCGCTGGTTGGGGTTAGTGGTGGGGACGGACTCTGTTGGCGACGATTTACGACACCTAAAATAAAACAGTGGGCAGTTTGCACTGCCCACCTGTTAAAGCTGATTACAGAACTTGTACGTTCTCAGCCTGCCATCCCTTGGGACCGCGTTTCACTTCAAAGCTCACCGCCTGGCCTTCCTGCAGCGAACGGAAACCGTTCGACTGGATGGCTGAGAAGTGCACGAAAACGTCTTCGCCGTTCTGGCGTGAAATGAAGCCAAAACCCTTGGCGTCGTTAAACCACTTTACTGTTCCTTGTTCCATTTGTTTCTTGTTTTTCCTTGTATTGATGTTGCGTTGCGGGATCGGAAGGTTACAGGCAGGAATCGCTCGTACAACAGGAGGGATGGCTGCGAACGTGCCGTTCAAACATACGCACCTATACTATACACGATTCCTCCGGGAAGCCCAATCAGACGGCACTACAATCCCCTTTAATCCGCCGCCGTGGCGAGGTCTCCGCGCCAGCATACCTGCTCGGATCGCAGCGTCTGGTCTTACTGCACCAGTAACAGAAGGCGGCTTCCGGAATCCAGGTAAACCGTTGTCTTGGTCGATTGCAAAATAGTCCCCGGCTCTCCCATCGAATAGCTGGCGATGGTGATGTCCTGCAGGTAAGACACCCCGGGTCGCATGGCTTCCGGCGTCACCGATGTTGCGCCACGAATTCCCAGGCCTTTATTGAGCGTGTCGCCTCCGGCACTGCCTGACGTTCGGCCTTCCGCCGATGACATCTGACTGACGCGACCGGCTGACGCCGCGCCATTCTCCGCCGCGACGGGATCCACCGAGCCTTGCTCCCAATGCGGCGCAACGCTGACCAGCGCCATGCTTAGGGACACTTCCTTGCCGTCCTTCAACTGCGCTTTGTCGAATAGCAATCCCAGCTTGGACGGGCCTTCCTTGTCGGCCTTCATCTTGATGTCGGTTACTTTGCCAATAATGTGCGTGCCTTTGGGGAGTTCCGTTCCGTCTTTAAGCTTGGTTGGTTCCGTCATCCGAGCGACAACTTCATCGCCGACTTTTACTTTTTTCGGATGAACAATTTTCTCCAGCGTTGCGTGAATTTCCGGAGAGGAAGCGGCGGGGTCTGCAGCGGCAGGTTGGTTCTGTGCGACGGCCAATTGCGCCGCCAATAGGACTGCCGCAAACGAGGCAATCGTCAAAATGGAAATGACCTGACAAAATCGATTCACTTTGCTCATAACAAACGCTCCACACGAGAGTGATACCCAGCAGTGATAACCCGTCGAGCGAGTTTCCGCTCCGGCTGATAAGAACAAATATACGCTTTGCGCCGTGATCGGCAGTCCACTGCCACCAATTGCGTTCCGGCGCCAAACTTCGCTCGGGAAAACTGCCGACCATCCAATCCGAGAACTTCAGAAATCCACTCCGCCCATTGGTGGCGTCCCTCAACCACCGTCGTGCAACTGACTGTTTCCCTGAAGGTGCTGAACCGCAACTCGATTCGCAGGAAAGCGGCTTAACCACTTGACATCTGAGTAAACCGCCAGCAGAATGCCAGCACTGGGACTAAGCGAAAAGACGCCGATTGACCCGAAAGAATCCTCCCTCGTTCAAGCTGGACCAGCGGTGGAATTACACCGAAGCGGGACGGGCTAATCAGCCCTTAAAGGAATCTCCTATGCGACTTGCACATGTATCCAAGATTGTTGTGGTAGGTATCGCCGCATTGATGTGTGTGGCTCCGGCCATGGCCCAGCAGGTTCATTTTTTCCCGGACTTCTCATCCGGCACGAGCAATCTGCAAATGAACGGCAGCGCCCACGTAACCACCTACAACTCAGCGAAGGTACTTCGTCTGACCGACGGGTATCCTGGAGTCGGCACCTTTCATCCCGAGGTCTCGTCGGCTTGGTTCAAACTCGCTCAAGCTCAGAACTTGGGATTCACCGCCTACTTTCGGTTCCAGATTCATACGGCTGCGCTTTGCTGCGCTCCTGCCGATGGCTTGGCTTTCGTCGTCCAGAACACCTCGCCGACCGCCCTGGGCACCGGAAATGGAGGGCTCGGCTACGCGGGAATTCGCGACAGCCTGGCCATCGAGTTTGATACATATCAAAATCCTTGGGATCCGAGCCCGAACCATGTGGCCGTGCAGAGTTGCGGCACCGGCGCCAACGCACCCCAGCACATCACTGGGAACTGCCTGGTGCCTGGTGGGATCAACAGCAACCCTGCCGCCGTCCCTCACTTGGGTGTAACTTGTGGCAATTCCGGACCCTGCACGGATGGTATCCCTCACGACGTTGTCGTCGAGTACGACCCGCCAACGAGCGGCGTCGGCAACGGGACGCTGACCGTTTGGATCGATCCAGCGTTCGTCTCGGGAACGCATACTCCGGTATCGACTGCGGTGAAGGCTATCAACATTCCCTACAACATCAACAACACTCAAAACTCGCAGGGGATTTCCCTCGCCAACGGTACTTCTGCGTGGGTAGGGTTCACCGCCTCCCAGACCGCCGACCCGCAGGCGCAAGACATTCTTGCCTGGGAGTTCTCAGTTCATGCTCCTGCTCAGGTTCAGCAGATGCTTCCGTCATGCCAAACTGACGTCAATGGTAACTGCATCGCGCCGCCGCCGCCGGCGACGTTCAATTTTGGTGCAAATGATACCGTCGTGAGTGAATTCTGCGATCCCAGTAATCTCACCACGGATTGTTTTAAGAACAACCCCAATAACCCCTACCTCATGACGGTAGTGGCTACGCCCACGTCTCCTAGCGTATTTCACGCGCGGCTGGCGGGCACCCAGTTCGATAGAGAACAGTGCATCGTTTACCAGGGAACGGGCGGCAATTGCATGGTGTATTCCATCACCTGCCAGTTGCAAAGCAATCCCACCCAAAACGTGACCTGTCCCGCTAGCTTGCCAAATACGTGCAATAACATTGGCGATCCAGGCTGCATTGTGTACAGCACCAGCTTTTACACATTGGAGAACGTTACTCCTACCAATGCGGATTACCTCAAGGCTGATCCCATCGGTTCCAACAACTGGATATCTATCTTCCAGATGTATCAGCCGAATATTTTTGATGGCAGAACCACTGGTACGGGCAGCTCTTCGTCGGACTTCGTGGCTACCTACAATCCGAATCTCCCATGACCGGGGGGTTTCGGTGTAATTGATGGCACTAACGAACCCCGGCTTCGGCCGGGGTTTTCTTTTGCCGCCTCAAGCTGAAAAGCGTACCCGAGCCGCAGAGATCGCCACACAAGCACGAAGTTGTAGGAAAAAACTGATCTGTCTGCCTGGTTTGTTGAAATGCGGAACGAGGAAAGCTATGTTCCGCCCTGATACGCCTTCACGGCCTCGTGATACATGTCCTTGAGGTCGGAGCGATCCAGCAGACGGCTGGCGCCGTTCTCTTTGCTGATGGATTCAAGAATCCGCACCGCTTCCTGATACTGCGGCGCGTACTCCCTGGCCTTTCCTCCCAGGCTTAGCACTTCTCCCATAAGGTAATGGGCGCGTGCCTGCTCCACCTGAAGACCGAGTTTTTCCGCGCGGTTCATCGCGCGATCCAGTTCCTGTTGCGCCTCTGCCGGCTTCTTGTTGGCCAGCAAGGCCTGCGCCATATAGATCGACGACTGCACCGACAAAGCTTGCAGTCCCAGCGATTCCGATTCGTCCAGCAGTTTCTTCAACACCGGTATCGCAGCTGCCGAACGGCCTTCGACGACATCGAGTCTGGCCATGTTGAACTGTGAAACAGCCTGCAATTGACGGCTCTTCGACTTGGTTGCCACCTGCATTGCTTTGTCATACTGCTGACGAGCGGTGGCGTAATCGCCGCGGTAGAAGTAGCTGTCTCCCAGGTAATTCAGCGACTGCGCCAGCACCGTATCGTTCTTGACGCCCGCCGCTAGCTTCACCGCGTCTTCCAGGCTCTTCTGTCCTTCGTCCCAGCGCCCGACTTCCGACAGCGCGTTGCCGTAGCGTCCGGTGGCTTCCACCATCAGCCATGTCTGGTCCTTGGCCTGCTCAAAGTCTTTGAGCGATTCCTGCAAGGCACTGAGTGCCGAGGCATACTTCCCTTGTTCCGCGAACAGGGCGCCTAAGCTGCTGGAATTTTCCGCCACTCCGTTCTGATCTCCACTGTTTCGACGAATCTCTTGTGCCTTCAGGAACTGCGTCACCGCCGTGTCGTATTGACCCAGTTCAACGTTGACCTCGGCCAGATTGTGAAGCGACTCGGCCATGTCGTCGGTGAGTTTCAGCTTCTCGCGGATTTGGTAGGCCTGCTCGTACGACGTCAGCGCGTCCTGGAAGTTATCCATGTAACTTCGAATCGAGCCGAGGTTATTCAGGCACAGCGCCTGATTTTCCTGGTCGTTCAACTCTCGATAAAGTGTCAGCGCATCAGTCGTACTTTTTAGCGCTTCCTCGTATCTGGCGTGGTCCGAATAGTACGAACCAATGTTCATCAGGAGAAGCGCGATGCCGTGCTTGTCGCCGATGTGCTTGTACGCTGCTAGCGACGCGTTGTAATTCGCCAGCGCCTCGGTGGAATTGCCCATTTGGTTCTGCACCGTGGCGATCATGTTCAAACTGCTGGCGACACCTTTTTCCAGCCCCAGCTTCTTGCGCAACTCGAGTGCGTCGTTAAAGTTCTTCAGCGCCTCATCCAGCTTGTCCAGGCTCTTGTAGGCCAGCCCCATCTGCTGTTCGACCGATGCCCTAGCCTCTTCGTTGCCAAGCTGCTCTGCTTGGCTGTAGGCGGAATTCAGAAACTCCAGCCCGGCCTGGGGATTGCCCGCCTTAATTTCCACCCGTCCGCTGGCCAACAGCGCGTCGACGTTCTTTGAATCGGCGGCTCGGACCTTCGCCAGCCGCTTCCTGGCATCATCGTACCTGCTTGCATCTTCATAGAGTCCGGCCAACTTGAGCTGTGCGTCGGTGTCGTCGGGATTTCCTTGGGTCAATTTTTCGTAGGCGTCAATCGCTTTCGCCGTGTCATTCATGATCACAGCGTGGTTGGCCGCAACCAGGTACTTTTGCTGTGCAGGCAGGTTGTCGCTCAACGTCACGGCTCGCCGTGACGCCTGTTGTGCTTTGTCGTCGAATCCCAGGTTGTTATACGACTGCGCCAGCCTCGAATAGGCCATCGCGAAATTCGGATCTTCGGAAACCGCTTCTTCGAACTGCTTGGCAGCGTCTTGATCCTTTCCAGCACGTGCGAGCTGCAGTCCCTCGTCGTACGCCTTTAACGCCGGCACCGACTTAGTTAAGACATATTGTCCCTGTCCCTTAAGATCTTTCAGCACATCCGGATCCGTCGACAGATTCGCGCGCACCTGCGACGCCAGGTTGTCCAACCCTCCGAGCAAGTCTTTCTCGCTCGGAATGTCCGTCTTCAGCTCGAAGTTGCGGTCGTGCTTCAGGTCGTAGACCGTCGCGTTAATGCGGATCTGGTCCCCGAATTTCTGGTACTGCCCATAGACGACGGTGTCAGCGCTGGTGAAATCAGCGATGCGCTTCAGCATCGATAAATCAAGCTGCGACTGCGGTGAGATGTGCAAGTCGCGCAATACCTCTTGCAGGCGGCTGGGCGAAACCAGTCGCACGCGTTGCGACTGGCCAATGTCGGTGCTCAATGTCTCCGACAAGCTCGACGCCAGCCAGTTCAAGCTCGGATCCGCCGACTGGTTGTAGAACGGCACAATCGCCAACGACAACGCGGCAGCTTGCGCCGACTGACCAGTTCCAGTC
>Ga0210383_10005705_pt1 | contig 10901 bp, 8 predicted proteins | sample IncBWC14OmetaG_FD_160072 | JGI IMG/M metagenome (GOLD analysis project Ga0210383, IMG submission 160072) | Forest soil microbial communities from Barre Woods Harvard Forest LTER site, Petersham, Massachusetts, United States - Inc-BW-C-14-O ...
CGGTCGCCCCAGGCAAAATCGCCGCTCCAAACCGTGTACTTGGCGTAAAAGCTGATGTAAGCCAGCAGCAGCAGAAATCCCGCGACCAGATACGCCGTGATTTCCGGGCGAAAACGCTTCCACGCTAAAACGGCAATGACCACAGTAAGCCCGAGCAAAGGATCAAAAAGAAAAACAGATTTCTCCGGCGCAAACAGCGCCCCCAGAAACCCAACGTGAAACGGATTCTCAAACGGATAACTCGCCGGCAACGACGGATCCTGTAGCCGCCGTTCCACGGTGAAATAATGCAGGTAAGTGTTGAAGAATGACCCAAAGCGGTAGAACTGATAAAGCCGGTCGGCTAAGAAAAAGACCGCATACACCGGCAGGGCGGTCTTCCCGTACACAACGAACTTTTTCCACAACTCCCGCCCCCGAACCTGCTCGAACCACAACACCAGTAATAAGAAGGATGCGGCAGCCAACAGGTCCAGGCCAGTGGTCAGTCGAGTCAGCAGGTTGAGTCCCAGGGCGGCTGAGCCGACAAGCAGCGCGCGCCGGCTCCCGGAGCGCAGCCATTCGTACTGAAACGCCAATCCGGTCAAAGTCAGAAGCATGATGTAATTGTTTTCCATCATGTTCTGCGTGTAGTGGAGATGTGTAGTGCAGAACAGCAACGTCAGCACGCCCGCTACAGCCTGCCGGACCGTAAACCCTAAGAGGTGCAGAAAGCGGAAGCAGACGAGCGCCGTCAAAACGCTGATCAGAATGTTGGTGGTGTAGCTGACCACAATGTCGCGCACGCTGGGGTCATTGCCGTTGTACTCCGCGAACACCGGCAAGCGCTCGATATAAGTTCCCACGACATCCGCCGGCAACATGAGCAGCGGCTGGCCGATTCCGTACCAGTCGAACAGCTTGCCTCCCCGGCCACGCGCCCCGAATTCAGGATACTCCTGTGGAAACACCGCCGGTTCCGGAGTCCAGAAGGAATGCGCGGTCTGCAAGCGATGCATGGTGTCGGCCGATCCAAGCTCCCCGGACTGGACCACGAACGCCGCCAGACCCGCCGTCAAGGCAAGCAGGAACAAAGGATCCCGAAACCAACCGCGAGCACGAAGCTCCATGGCTAGCTCTTCCGCGATCTCGCGACCGCTTCCCGCGCTTCCTTGTCGGCGGTCTTGCGGCGCTCGGTTTCGCGCTTGTCCCACAGTTGCTTGCCTTTAGCCAGCGCCACCTCAATTTTTACTTTACCGTTCTTGAAATACATCCGCGTCGGGATCAACGTAAGTCCACGCTGCTGGGTTTTGCCGATAAGCTTTCGAATCTCTTCTTTATGTACCAGCAGCTTTCGCGTCCGCAGGGGCGCATGGTTGAAGATGTTTCCATGCTCGTAAGGACCGATGTGACAATTCAAAAGCCAGAGCTCGCCGTCTTTGATCAAGCCATAAGCGTCTTTGAGATTGCTCCGGCCCGCCCGTACCGATTTGACCTCCGTCCCTGTTAGAGCGACTCCCGCTTCAAATTTTTCCAGCAAGAAGTAGTTATGTGACGCGATCCTATTAACGGAGGCGTCTCGCTGCCCCGCAGCCGTAGGATCACGGCGAGGATTTTTCTCCGGATTCGGCCGGGTCGGTTGCACAGGCTGTCGTGGCATGGGTTTTACTAGCTTATCTCATAGGAGCAAGTCGGCGTCGAGCCGACGCAGCAAGAGCAGCACCGTAGAGACGTAGCTTACTGCGTCTCCGCCGCCAAGCGCAGCCAACTAAGGGAGGACCGGAGAGCTGACAACTTTGGTACACGCACCAAAGAGTAACTGCTACCACAGCAGTAACTTCGGAAGGCTTCGAGGCGATGCTATAATCGCGCAGCTAACGCTATATTCGGCAAAATTTAAGAGTTTTGTCCCGAGGTCCTGGCCGGCCAGCGGGAGAAAACTGTTTATGAGGAATTTGTGATGAAACCCTTGCTCCGCCCGGCGGCGATGGTCCTGCTGGTTCTGGCCGTAACCTTAGCCATCGCGGCTGATAAGGCCAAGCTGCTCTACAAAAAAGGGCAGGACGCCGAGGCTCGACAAAACTACGAACAAGCCTACGACGATTACAAACAAGCCTACGACCTCAAGCCCACCGATCTTACCTACCGGTCTTCGTTTGAGCGGCTGCGTTTCCTCGCCGGAGCTTCCCACGTCCATCGCGGACAGCTGCTCCGAGAAGCAGGCCAACTGGACTCCGCCCTGGCCGAGTTCCAGAAAGCCGCGGAAATCGATCCCTCGAGCGCCATCGCCGTGCAGGAACTCAAACACACTCAACAAATGATCGACGCGGCCAAGGCGGCCGCCCCAAAAGCAGCTGCCCCGGTTCCGAGTGGCGTACAGAAGCGCCTTGACGAAGCCGCCGGCCCGGTCGAGCTGGCTACCATCTCCAATGTTCCGATTAATCTCAAGATCACCGAAGATTCCAAAGTGATCTACGAAACCGTCGGCAAGCTCGCCGCGATCAATGTCCTCTTCGATCCCGATTACACTTCTCGCCGCGTCAAGATCGAGCTGAACAACGTTTCCCTCCAGGAAGCGCTCGAAATAATCGCGCTTGAATCGAAAACCTTCTGGCGTCCGGTAACCGCGAATACGATCTTCGTCGCGTCCGACAATCCTGCTAAACGCAAAGATCTCGAGCAAAGCGTCATCAAGACCTTCTACCTGGCAAACCTTTCCCAGCCCACGGAGCTGCAGGACGTGGTCAACGCCATGCGGCAGATCCTCGAAATTTCCCGCATTCAACCTCTGCCCTCGCAAGGTGCAATCGTGGTTCGGGGAACCCCCGACCAGATCGCGTTGGCGCAAAAGTTAATCGGCGATTTGGATAAGGCAAAAGCCGAAGTCATCGTCGATGTTGCTGTCTTGCAGATCAACCGCGACAAGTCCAAGACCTTGGGCATCAGTCCGCCGACCAGCGCAACCATAGCCTTACAGAGCAACCTCAACCCGACGTCTCCCACCACCACGACAGCCACTACGGGCTCGGGCACAACCGCAACCCTGAATTCAACCACCGGCACTCCCAATCAGATCAACCTGAATCAAATTGCCAACTTGAACGCTACCAACTTCAACATCACCATTCCGCCGGCCACGGCCACCGCACTCTTTAGTGACACCAGCACCAAGCTCATTCAGAAACCGCAGATTCGCGCCGTCGACGGCCAAAAGGCTTCACTCAAAATCGGCGACCGCGTCCCGGTCGCAACCGGATCCTTCCAGCCCGGAATCGGCGGCGTCGGCATCAACCCGCTGGTGAACACACAGTTCCAATACCTCGACGTCGGCGTGAACATCGACATCACCCCCAAAGTACATGCCAACGGCGAGGTCACGCTCAAGGTTGTAATGGACATTTCTTCCGTGACCGGCACCTCCAACATCGGAGGCATCAGCCAACCCGTAATCGGCCAGCGCAAAATCGAGCACGAGGTCCGCCTGAAAGAAGGCGAAGTCAACCTGCTCGGCGGCATGCTGGAAGACCAGGAGACCAGATCGTTATCCGGCATTCCCGGCTTGGGCAACATTCCAATCTTGAAGTATCTCTTTGCGCAATCCACCAAGGACCACTCGGAAACTGAGACCGTCTTCGTCCTCATCCCGCACATCGTGCGCGCCCATGAATACAGCGATGTGAATCAGGAAGCTCTGGACGTAGGCACCGCCAACGCCATTCAACTGCGCCAGGTGAGCCATCAGAATGCGCCGGCGGCGGTTGCTCCAATCCCTGCGGCTCAACCTCCCGCGCAGCCACAAACTGGACCAACTGGCGCCTCGACCGGTCAGGTACCCAAAGCCGTCAGCGTGCCTCCGGGCGCGGTTGCTTTCAACTTTGATCCCGGCAGCGCCACTCAGGCGGTGGGCTCGACTTTCGCAGTAAATGTGGTTCTCTCAGGCGCCCAGAACGCGTACTCCGTGCCGCTGCAGATCAGCTATGACCCGAAAATGGTGCAAGTGGTCAACGTGTCCAATGGAAGTTTCCTTTCCCAGGACGGCCAGGCCGTAGCCCTGGTCCATCGCGACGATGACAGCACCGGCACTTTACAAATTACAGCGACCCGCCCACCAGGCGCAGGCGGAATTTCCGGACAAGGCACGGTCGTGACTCTGACCCTGGTAGCGAAAGCCGCCGGCCAGTCCAGCCTGACGATCGCAAGGGGAGGTGTTCGCGACCCCGGCATGCAATCAGTCCCAGCATCCGGCGCAGCCATGACTGTAACCATTCAATAGCAGCGCCGGCATCCTTCCCTCGCCGGCGAATAGCCGCGAAGCGGCGTAAGAATGCAGCCCACTGCGGAAGCCGTCGGTCGATAGTGAGAGATGAACAAGCCCCAGCGGGGCGAAAGATAAGTTGCGACACAGTCTCGGGACGCCCCACCGGGACTGGCGCTACAAATCAACGCGTACCAGGATTTCGACACAGCCAATGCCGTTAACCATTCCCCAAGATCGCGCCGCACGCAAGACCCGTGGCTTCACCCTGATCGAACTGATCGTGGCCACGACCATCCTGCTGATCCTTACCACGCTGGCCGTCCCCCTGGCCCGGGTGACCATCAAGCGCGAAAAGGAACGCGAACTGCGCCGCGCTCTATGGGATCTCCGCGACGCCATCGATCGCTACAAGGACGCCGCCGACCGCGGCGCATTCCAGACCAAGGTGGGCTCGGAAAATTACCCTCCCGATCTCGATTCGCTGGTTAAGGGCGTCGACGTCCAGGGCAAGAAATTAAAGTTTCTGCGCAAAATTCCGATTGATCCGATGACCAACAGCACCGAGTGGGGCATGCATTCCATGCAGGACGAGCCGGACTCCGACTCCTGGGGTGAGCAGAACGTTTTCGACGTCTTCACCAAGTCGCAGGACTCGGCGCTCGACGGCACCAAGTACAGGGATTGGTAAATGGCAAGCTCTCGAAAAAAGCGCACGCGCGGCTTCACCTTGATCGAGTTGATGATCGTCATGAGCGTCATCCTGATCCTCGTGTCGGTCGCGCTCCCCGCCTACAACCAATCGATCTGGCGCGCCAAGGAGTCGGTGCTCAAGCAGAATCTCTTCGCTCTCCGCTCCGTAATCTCGCAATACACTCTGGATAAACAGAAAGCCCCGCAGGCTCTGCAAGACCTGGTCAGCGGAGGCTACTTCAAGCAAATCCCCAACGACCCCATGACCGGCCGCAACGATACCTGGACCGTCGAAGAAGAAACCGACACAATCATGACAGTCGATCAGCAGGAACCCGGAATCTTCGACGTCCACAGCGGCTCAACCGCCGTAGGCCTCGACGGCACCGCCTACAACACCTGGTAACACCCCCATGCCACCGCTATGATCGCGTAGGAACGGCCGCCCTCGGCCGTCGGGCGCTGGATGCCCCGCTCCTTGCGCTTTTGCAAGGGGCGGGTGTCAGCATCCACCTGGATGCCCGGCCCGGTGCCCAATGTTCGCGTTCGTTCTTAGGACGCCATGGCGTTTCCACCATGACCGTAGCCCGTTAGAAATATCATCCTGACCGGGAGCTTCCCATCCCCGAAGGGGATGGGAGGCGGAGCGGAGGGACCTGCTGTTTTCTTGACTGCCCCGATTTCATCAATGAGCATCATTGACTTCCCCTCCAACGCAGGGGATAATGTCGCGCACTGAGCGGAGGATGTTTTCGATGAAACGCTCTCCCCGGCCTGGCAAGACCCTCTCGGATTCACTTCACCAACGCCTCAACTCGTACGCGCTCGCGGCGAGTGCGGCAGGTGTTGGAGCGCTGGCTCTATCGCAACCCGCCAACGCCAAGGTCATTTACACCGCTGCCAACGTTACGATCCCAGTGTTCACTTTCGTCCCGCTGGATCTCAACCATGACGGCGTGAACGATTTATCGTTCTATCGGACGTCCTGGATAAAGGGCGAAAATATCCAGGTTTCGGCTCTCCAGACCAATGCAGTGGCTGGCTATTCCACGCACTGGGTGGGTCGCACGCAAGCCGTTGCATTTGCTTTTAAGCACCGCGTGAACATCGGGCCAAAACTAGGGTTTCAGGGCGGGAAGGATATTGTTATGTGGAACTCCAACGTCTGGACCTCCGGGAGGTCTAGTATAGGTCAGTGGAAAAACGTTAAGAATCGCTACCTTGGTGTGAGGTTCAAGATCAAGGGGCGGACGCACTACGGCTGGGCTCGCTTCAATGTTGCGGTGGACATCAGTAAAGGCATCACCGCAACGCTCACCGGCTACGCCTACGAAACCATCCCGGACAAACCGATCGTCGCTGGCGTGACGATGGGCCCAGATGCCGATCAACCGGCTCCGGCATCGCTCCACTCGGGCAGTTCCAAACCGTCCTCGCTGGGCGCACTAGCTCTCGGAGCCCCCGCGCTTTCAATCTGGCGCCGCGAAGATTCGGAACCCGAAGGCGCTTTCAACTAATCACATGAACGATAGCCGTTCACAACAAAATCCCCCCTATGAAGCACGCTATCTTGATCGTCGGTTTGGCCCTGGTATTGGGCGCAACGGTTCTCCTGGCGGGAGATGCGGTTGCGCCCGTTACGCCCGAAACGTCAGCCTTGGTGTCCTTCGCCAAGGCTATCAACGTGGGCAGCCCGCTTTTGTATCCAAGTTCGCTGGCGGCTGGAGATTTGAACCACAGCGGCATTCCGGGCCTCGCCGTCGTGAGCGTGAATAACAGCGTTCCCCTCGTTTATGCGCTGGGCAAAGGCGATGGCCGCTTCGGCGCTTGGAGGCAGGACCGTAACGTCGGCTACGCGCCTGGCTTTGTGCTCCTAGCCGACGTGGACGGCGACGGAAACCTGGACGCGATCACAACCGACATTTTAGCGGGCGATCTCAACGTGACCTTTGGCGATGGCGAGGGCCACCTTTACGGCGGCAAACGGCTGTTAGTGGGCGGAGTACAGAGCACTTACATCGTTGCCGTGGCTGACGTGAACGGGGATGGCGTTTCCGACATTGTGGGCACGACGAACAGCGGCATATTCGTCATCCTGGGAAAGGGCTCGCGGAGATTCGCGAAGGCCGTGACGTTCGGCAGCGGTGGGCAGAGCCCCTACGGGATCGCGGTGGGCGATCTGAATCATGACGGCATTCCAGATCTGATCGTCGCCAACTATGGGACAGAGCAGAATGGAGACTACGGGAACGTGGCGGTCCTGCTCGGCAAAGGCAACGGCAGCTTTGATCCGCCCGTTCGGTACCCTATCGGTAAGTATGAGGATCCGTTTTGGCTGGCGCTGGGGGACTTTAACGGAAATCTTGGTGTCGCGGTGACTACGCAGAACAGCAATGCTGTACACGTTCTGCTGGGGCGTGGGGACGGCACCCTGTCCCCGCCGCGTTCGTTCCCCGCCGGACTCGACCCATTCGACGTCGTGTCGGCTGATTTCAACGGGGACGGAATCCCAGACTTGGCGGTCACGAACTACAGCAACCCAAAGCCCTGCCACGTTTCGGTCATGCTGGGCAATGGCGACGGTACATTCCAGCCTCCTGTGCAATTCCGCGTCGGGGTCAGCCCCGCTCAGCTTGTTGTTGCCGACTTTAACCACGACGGGAAGCCGGACATCGCAACCATTAACGGAGGTGATTCCACGATCAGCATCTTGCTGAACGCCACGCCGTTCCCCACACCGTCGCATGCGCACCGAGGGCGGGGCTTCGGGTTGTGAAGTATGAAGCCGCCGTCGCTGTCGAAACATCCCCATTACACTCACGGTTCGGGGTCTCCGGATGTAACCATTCGTGAGCCTGATGCCCCGCTCCTTGCGCTCTTGCAAGGGGGCGCCACCAGCACCACGATCCCTAAGCTTTCATCCGCACTCAAGTCAACCAATTCCCATTTTGGAACTGCGCCCGATTTTTTCCCATTATTTACTTGACTTCACTTAAAGATATACTGTACTGTAGCTATATAACGAGTCAATCAAGGAGCCTGTAAGTTGTCCCTTCCTTCCGGATCCACATTCCAGGCAATCGCTTCCCCTTCGACCACTCGGCAACTCCTTTATCTCCAATATTTTGCCAGCAACCCATTTCTTTTCATAGATCTGGCGGGTACCCTTCAACCTCGCCTCAATCGATTCATAGATTTAGGCGAAACCCGCGATTTTTTTCAGGAGTAGTTCATGCCCACACTTCTACCGAAACGTCCCCGCAGTTGCACCCACATCAAGGTCACCGGACAGCGCTGCGGATCGCCCTCCCTGCGCAGCGAGTTCTTTTGTTATTTCCATACCCGCGTGATCAAAGGCGTTCAACAACGCGTCGACATGCTCGATTCCATGGCCCTGCTCGAAGATTGCGAATCCATCCAGTTCTCGATCATGCACGCAGCGCGATAGTACAGGTGATCCCGATCGCCGAGGCGCTGGATGCCGATGCACTCTCCACTCAGCGCGTTTTTTGGGTGCTAACCTGGGAAGACCGCACTACTTATTTAGGCAGACTGGCGCTGGCTGGGCGGTTGGATGCTGGAGAGGCGCGAGATGGCGGCGACCATCAGGCTGGAGAGCAGTTGCATGGTGGCTACATCGCGGTTGTCGAAGGCGTGAGGAGAGCCGGAGAGAACTTCAAACACTCCCAGCGTCCTGCGGAAATGGCGAAGCGGAGCAGCCAGGATCGAGCGCGCGCCGAGGCGGCGGCAACTGGCCAGATCGACGAGGGGGTTTCGTTCGGCGTCGTGGCAAAGCACGACCTCGCCGGTGCGGACACAATCGGCGGAGATGCCGGAGTCGGTCTGCAGGCGAACGCCGAGATCGGGAGCGGTGCGGCCGGTGCGGGCACGGCAGATGATTTCGTCTCCGTGGCGCAGGGCGATGGCGGCGCCGGTGGCTCCAGTCAGAGCCTGCGCACGCTCGGCAATCACGCTGATGGCAGGCTCAAGATCGATGTCGCCGGGGTGAATATTAAGTTCGTTGCCGGAAACGCACACCAAGCTTGGCATCGGCTGCGAGTGCATGGATCGGGCATGGCTGCGCGAGGGGGCAAGCGTTGCGAAGGAAGCGGGCACACGGTTTTCTAAAGTGGCAGCAGGGACGGTGCGAAGCAGTTCGCGCACCAGGCGATCCAGTTCGGCGTCCGCGATCAGATGAGCCGTCTGCTGTCCGCGTAAAGATCCTCCAAGCACTCGCGACAGACTCAACACTGCGCGTGATCCGCAAGCCATGCAGGATGGGGTGTTGTTCTTGCTGATCAACTCACATTCAACGCAAAACACAGCGGTCTGTAGGGTGAGAAAGCTGATGTCCTGCCCAGTGAGCTTTTCCTTCATCTTTCGGAGTTCCTCCCGCTGGATTTTTCTTGGGCGAGCGAATGGAGAAAACTACATGGGAGTTCGATGCTTCAGAAGTGACAGGACTGGTTCAGGGCTGTGGATAAAGCGGCGGATAAAAAAGCAGATTCCTCGCTCTGCTCGGAATGACAATGATGTTGGAATGACACTCGTGAAAGGATCGTCCACTCTTAGCTGGCTTGCGCTGTGACCAATCCTGAAGATTGCTCGGCCGTCTGCAGCACCTCGATTGCAGGACTCGCGGCTCGTTCCAGGGCATCCGCCAAAGCCACCGGGAAAACTGAGGTCAGCAGGTTGATGTCGAACTGCAACTCACGGTCAGTGTAGAAGCGGTAGATGGTCATGGAGCCGCACCGGTCGTGCCTGGTGGTGACAAGATCGAGAGTCAGGCACCAGGAACTGGTCAACTCCTGGGCGAAGTGGCTGCCTGGCTTGGTCCAGCGCAACAGCGGAGTTTCTCCCCAGCGGGAAATGAGATGCAGTCCGTGGATGGTGGGGAATTCGGAAGGTTGTGAGTGTAGTTGCAAATCAAAGGCATCGAAGTCGTTGCCCGCGAGCGCGGCCACCAGGATGCGGCAAAGCTGCGCGTAATCACAGGTGACCTTCAACTCTTCTGTAGCTCTGCGGATGGCGAGGTTATTGATAAGAATCTGTCGCTCGATGGTCCGCTGCGCCACCCGCCGCAGTTCGCCAAACTCCAGATAGCCAAGGTGCTGTACGCCGATCCACACTCCCGTACCGAGTACAGCGAGGACCAAGCCCAGCATCTGACCGGTCGGCCAGAGGAGAAACAAACTCAGTAAGGCAAAGAGTGCAGACACAGCGTAAAGCGTGATGACGACCTGCCTGTGGGAAAGTCCGCGCTGCAAAAGTTTGTGATGAATGTGTTCGCGGTCGGCGGTAAATACAGGGCGGCCGTTGATGTAACGACGAACGATGGAGAGCGTAGTTTCAAGAATAGGCAAACCAAACGAAACCACCGGAATGGCGACCGCGATGACGGTGGGCGCCTTCTGCGCGCCTTGCAGGGCGAGGGCGCTCAACATGAATCCAATGAAAAGGCTTCCGCAATCTCCGAGGAAGATGGTTGCTGGACTGAAATTAAAACGGAGAAAGCCCAGAATCGATCCCGCCAGTGCCAGCGCCATTAGCGAAACCAGAGAGGAACTCGTGACCAGCGCGACGGCGAATACAACCATCGTCGAAAAGAGCGCGGACCCCGCAGCCAGCCCGTCGAGTCCATCAATCAGGTTAAAAGCGTTGGTGATGGCTAGGACCCAGAGGATCGTGAGAGGAAGGCCGACAAACCAGGAGAAATGGTGGGTGCCAAAGAACAGCGGCAAATCGAGGATACGCAGGCCACCGGCAAAAAGCATGGCCCCTGCCACAGACTGAATGGCAACTTTGGCGTAAGGCCCGACTGAATGGATGTCATCGTAAATACCGAGCGCGAAGATGAGGCAGCCGGGGAGGAGAATGGTGAACAAAGTTCTGAGGGAGACCCCGAAATTCGCTGTAAGGTGATGCCATCCAGATAGCAGTACGACCACAAAAGTCAGGAGGAAAGCCAGAAAAA
>Ga0210383_10005707_pt1 | contig 10900 bp, 14 predicted proteins | sample IncBWC14OmetaG_FD_160072 | JGI IMG/M metagenome (GOLD analysis project Ga0210383, IMG submission 160072) | Forest soil microbial communities from Barre Woods Harvard Forest LTER site, Petersham, Massachusetts, United States - Inc-BW-C-14-O ...
CTGGTAAACTGAGGTAACAAGTCAATCGTGATTGAAACGTGATTGAACATGACAACAGAAAAACGGATCAAGCCCAAGATGGGGCATTGTGAAGAAAATTAGTTTCGAAGAGAAACCACGAGCAGGAGAGACTTATTCAGTATATGTATACTGTCTTCAAGTTGGAGCTTAAGCTTAAGTTGCGTATTAATATTGGGTGCGTAATTGCGCACCTGGGTACCCAATTTCTTTGTTTTTGGGAACTTTGATGCAGCATCCCATTTTAAATTAGCCCGCAATTTACATGCCGCCTTTCGAAAGGGCTTATAAGAAGAGGTTTCCGAGTCGCTGATAGATTACCATTTTGGTTTGCTTGCATCTGTGAGGATTAGAACCCTTTGCCTTCCCGGGCCATAACTTTACGTACTACTAGTACTACTAGTACTAGACGTTGGATGCACGCTCAGTTTCCTGGACCAATAACTGCATTGTCTATGCCCAGACAATCCAAACGATAGGACAACGCTCTGCCAGTTAACTACCGGACCCATCGAATCGTGGACAAATCATCAATAAATTTCACGACATTATCTTGAGCCTTGCTTGAGCCCCACTAGTAGTTCCTCCGAAAACGGCAAAGTGATATTATCTGGCTGATGTGTAACTTTGGACCGTCAAAGTTATGGCCTGGTTCCGTGCGGACTTTCTGCGTATGCGTTATTTACTAGAATCAAGCGTTCACACCTTCCCTACGTTGGCCATAATATGCTGTTTGGGGCCGCCCGAAATCGTTTGGATTACGCTCGAATACACGATCCATCATGAGAACATATCGAAATGCGAGTTCTGTACGATGTCTGGTCCCACCAAGTAGAAATTTCTGCTGGTTTCAGCTCGGACCGGGAGGCTGACCATGGACTGCCTGTGAATGCTCAAACTGGATGTTTTCACTTGAGGCTGACCGATCCTTGCCCGTTCGAACACATTTAAACCGAGCACTTTCCCGCGTTACTGACACTTATCTTCATTCCGCTCTACCACCCGCTATCACACAAGTGTTACGCCGCTTTCACCCTCCAAGCAAATAATTTTACTCGCTCTCTAATCATTCTACTTGTTATGACTTTCTACGACAGAACAACCAACGACGCACTGTTTATAAAGGACGTCGTGCTTATGGCGGAGGTGACGGGCAGTTCTGTCAAAGACTGCGTCGGGCAGGATAGTCCGAAGAAGGCAAGTTAACCTTTCGCTTCACGGTATTGTGTTTGACATGACGGATCACAATATCCCAGGAGACTCACAACGACGCTGGCCTCCTCTCCCCATCCAATAAACTCTTGGTCAATGAAGCTCTGCTCCGTTGGGAACGATTAGACAAGGCACGTTGTCCCTACCTGGTGTTGTGGAGCAAGAACATTGCGGCTGACACTGAGGCTCGTATCTTCTCAGGAACTTTCTGTCAGAATCAAGGCTCTCGCTCGTCCCGTTCCAGCTGTTTGTGTGAAGGGCTACTCGGAGATTGGGAACGAGGACACGAGGGAAGTCGAGGAAGAGGAGCAACCGGAAGAGGGACAGACACAGGTTTGTATATTTCCTGATCTCTACATTCAATAAATTTGACCATCGTCGTCCCAAGGATCAGAGCTGCGCTGGCAATGCCGCTGTCAACGATGACTTGGCTTATGCCTCGGTTATTTATGAAGATGAGGAGCCGACGGAAAAGGTACATTATCCTCTCATATGTTACCAATCTCAGTGTGTAATAATGACAATATTCTTAACCAGGACCAGGGCTACGCCGGTGGAATGATCAGTCGGATGGTGCGGGGCCGACGAGTAGTCATTATTTATGACGATTCGGATTCGGATTCGGAAGCCAAGGGAGAGGACAAGGAGAATGGGGAGGACAGCAGTGGAGAATCAGACGAACAAGAGGTTCGCTTTCATCTACCTGATTTTCCTCCTAGCTATTTGTCGCTTGAAACTGACAGCAAATTATGTAATATAGTATTCTTGTTTCGAGGAGGTCCAGGTGAAGTACCTGGCCCCTCGTCCTGTCCTTCAAGCCCGGGACTGGAATATATTCCGCTCAACAAAACCCGTCCAGCCTCCGCCCGTTGTTCACCGTGGAACACCCCAAAGGCAGCAGCACAGGGGAAGAAAGGAGAATCGGCCGGACGAAAATATCTCACGTCCGGTTCCTGTCGTTTACCGGAAACCAGTTCCTCAATACATCCCGACGAAAACTCACAACCGTTCTATTTTCGCATCGTTACAAAATCTTCTCTTCCCCCAACGCAAGGCCGCTTCGACATATTCCTCCTCGAGTTCAACTCAACAAAACCTTGCGCCCCCTCCTCGCAAGCCCGTCGCTTTCGTTCCAAGTCCAATTATTTCCATTAAAGACTTTTCCCTGCGGTATGTTCTTGGAGCCGGCGCGCAAGGGAAAGTATACCTTGCAAAGGGTCCCATTAAGACGTTACCACACTTTTACGCGATCAAGGTCGTGGACAAGAGGAAGATGGTGGGAGGAACAAAGATGATGTTAGAGGAACAACGGGTCCTCAAACAACTGAAAGGGCATCCCTTCATTCTCGGGCTGCAAGCGAGCTTCCATGACACCAGGAATTTTTACCTCGTTACGGTGTGTATTATGACTGGTTGCCACGAACCCGTCCCCACATTTTCTCTTGTTTTTTTGTAGGAGTTCTTCAGCGGAGGTGATTTACAGAAGGCACTGTTCAACTCCAGAGTTTTCGATGTGGATCTTACTAGGTTTTATGCGTCAGAATTGGTAGGTTTCTGAACTTTCCTTTGTCCATCATTCTTATGTTACATGTTTCGCGCAGGTCCTCGCCATCCATTATCTCCACAAGAATGGGATTGTCCATCGCGACCTGAAGCTCGCCAATATCCTTCTCAAAGGTGATGGTCACATTGCCATCGGCGACTTCGGGCTTGTGACGGCCTTTGGCAAGCTGGAGGACGTCTTTACCGTGGGGAATACCGGCCCGGAGAATGACAATGCGATGGACCCTACGACGAGATCTGTTTGCGGCACCCCGTGTTACATGGCCCCAGAGATGTTGTCTGGTTTTGCGTATGGCTACGAAGTTGACTGGTGGTCATTCGGGATCATGGTGTATGCAATGCTTGAGGGCGAGGTATATCCCTCACCATTTCATTCTGTCAATTACATTCACGACTTCCTTTCAGGTGCCTTGGATGCACGACGACATCAAAACCCTTAAGACTAAGATCTGCACTGAGGTTCTCCCGTACCGGTCCGGAATTGATATCGATGGAGACGCGAAGTCCTTCATCGATGGAGTACGTTTCATGCAATCCACTTATTCTGCATTTTCTCAATGTATTATAGCTCCTCGCGAAGGAACCCGAGCAAAGGATGAGGGTTTCCGCCATTTTCGATAGCCCCTTCTTTAACACTGTGTCAGTAACCTTTCCTCATGTCGGAAGACTTCCCAACTTATTTGATTATTTCTTAGCAACTGGGATGATGTGGAGTTGTTGAACGTTACTCGTAATTCATTATCTTTCTTATCTCTTTATTATGCTAATAGATGGGATGTGTCATAACGCAGCTCCTGTCATTCCCATGGATGATAGTCAAGTTCTCTCTTATGGTACTTTAAAACCTGATCAAGATGTGACCCCCGGTCGCAACTTCTCATACAATCCCCACCCAGAATATAATTTTATCAGTCCCAGTCTGCGCGAAGAGCTTGCGGACCATAGGCCGTTGACTCTCGTTCACGTTACGATCCTCGATCCTGCACCCGTTACTATCATCAGCAGCTCTCCCGACCCTTCTCATTTGCAAACCTCCGGAGTCTTTTCTCGTCAAGATCCATTGGAGGGAACGATCGATTACGAGGAGGCAGTTACTATCAAGCCTGATAATCCTACGTTATCCGGCTGTAATATTCCATCATCCGTACGTGCGGATTTTTATTCGCTTTCGCCTTCCCACATCCTCGATGACGTCCAATTCCCGGGCCTCGGAAGCGGATTGGACGCCATCACGTCCGAGGAGCAGACCAGAAACATTGTCGCGCAAGACTCGAATCCCATCGAGGAAATTAAGGTCGTTGAGATTCCGGCCGTTACTTCTCTCTCACTCGGTTCTGGTGGAATGTCTGCGCTCGAAATTAGTGATACGCGTGCGAAGTTCTCCCCCAGCCTCTCGTCCTTGGTCACATCGCCAACCTTAAAATCAACGGAGAAAGGACGCCCAGCCGCCAGAGAACCCTCAGAACCCCGCGCATCTCAACCACCGCCACCGGCCTTCGCAACACTGCTTTACTCTGGCGATACGCCTTTTGTCGAAACATTCGTGAAAGCAAAGTCTGAAATGGTCGTTGGCGAGGAATCCCGTGAATCGAACTCAAATGGGTCCTGGATAATGGTGGTGCAAGGATATATTGAGCGGTTAAAGTCTTTGGTAGGGAGAGTGATTGGTCGTTGGAGGGATGTTCGAGAACGGGCGTTTGGCGGTTGGCAGTGGAAGAGTGGATGCCCTGTTTGACTCAGCGGGAGGGCCGGAGAAGAGGTGTGGGATATTCTGGAAAGGATTGAATCGCGGTTGGCAGTGGAAGAATGCTTCGCTGTTTGGTTTAAAGTGGGAGGCACGGAGATGCAAGGGGTTGGGAGAAGTCTATGGTAGGGAGCACTTTGAGAGGTCAATGGGGTATTCTGGAAAGGGCTTTTGGCGATGGCGGCGGTGGGACATTCGGGACCAGATTGGCATGAAAGGGCGGGTTCCCTTGATTCAGACGCAAGGATCTGGTGGAAGTTGCTGTGAGAGAGGACATTCAGACGTTAGTTGGTCATTCGGGCAAGGTAATCTGGCGGACGGTAGTGGAAAGGTGACTGTTCCCGTTCGATGGACCGGGAATTGAGGAGGACGCTCCCCGAAAACCGGACCACAAATCACAAAAAAAAAACGACAAAACCGAAAAACTCATCGCCCGTCAGGGTATCACGACAGAAAACATAACCAAAACACAATTTCGGAAAGGACGGGGAGATTGGGAGAAAAGAAAGTTGATTCCTAATTGCAAGTAGGGCGCTGGTTTTCGAGCTCGGGGAGGCGTCACATGGTAGTAGCTGCTTTGATTGGCCAAGAAGGATAAAAACGTAGAAGAAAAGACCCCTGTTGCATAGACTAGAACCGGAGGGATAGAATACAGATGTTCTGATCGGGAAGTTGGAAGCGTTGACCTTGTGATATATTGACTGCTCATCTAACGTGAATAACGTCCGCATTCCTGAGTCCAAATGACAACTGAATTAGTTAAGCGTTACTGATTGATTCTATTGCCAGTCCTCCACTATGCGAATCTACTCTTCAGCCTCTCCAGCGGTGATCACATCATCTAAAGGTCGTTTAGCACATTATATTAACGGTTGAGGGGAAGAATTGAACTAACCGATTTTGAGTACAGCGCGAACCAGCTGGCGAATTGGCAGATTGTGCTTGAGAAGACGAAGCAAAGAAGCGAGAGAAGAAACGAACCTGTGTAGCCAAGAGATACTGTTGTCTCTTCGAGATCAGAGGATCGTACACGAACTGCTTCTTCATGTCTGTCCCTCCAACGATAAATATTCTGCTTCAAGATTCAAAGCAAAACATACCATTCTCCCCCCTGCCATTGCAATCAATTCCCAGTTTGGAATCGCCCTCATTAATCTGCCGACTTTTCACTTCAGCGAGAGTTTCTATAGGCGACAATCCGCTGTTCTCGGCAAGCGCGAGGGGGATAGCATCCAGTGCAGAGGCGAACGAGCGCATCGCGTATTGCTCGATTGACGGAATCTGAGGAATAAGGGAACGAGCTCAATAGTGAATGAAAGATGAAAAGAGGAAAATCTACCTCATCCGCGGCCTTTGAGACTGCGATTGCACAGCTGATGTCTGCAGCACCTCCTCCGTATACAACGCGGTTGTCAACCACGAGGTTGCGGACGACACAAATAGCATCGTGGAGAGCCCGTTTTGCCTCGTCGACGATCATTTTATTGCTACCTCGGACAAAGATGGTTACAGCGCGGGTGTTGGCACATTCCTCAATGACGAGCATCTTGTCGCGTGTAGTGCCAAAGGAGACTTCGCGTACGATGCCTGCCTTACCGAGTTTTGCTGCGGTGAGATCTTCGAAACGGGGAACGATGCGACCTTGAGTTGCTATTGCAATGAGCTTGGGAGGTCAGAAAAGGTGAGCAAGGAGTGCATGAAAGCGTACAAAAGCGCAAGAACTTACCTCGATCTCCGGCCCTCCAACCCACCGAACGGCAGGCAAGTCATTTTGCATCAACAAATGATTCGCCTCATCATCAAAGCCCCATTGACAAATAACTAAATTCGCGCCGGTATCCTTGACCCTTTTGATCATATCTGCAAACTTCTCCTTTTCATAGTCCCTCAGTTTCTTGTACTCCTCGACGTTGTTGATATCCAACTTGTGTTTAGTCTTGGGCCGCGGGGGCTCGAACGGGCATGTGAGGATGGCGAGGCGGGCATCCTTGACGGAGTGGGGCATTTGTGGGTGTGACATGTCTTTGTCGATGAGGACGCCTCTGATCAGCGTGGTGTCAGCCAGAGAACCGCCGACTTTGCCGTCAACTTTGATTAGGTCGAAAGGGACATCTTTTCGTTCAAGATCGGCTACTGTTAGCACGGCATCGACAGCAATTTGCGCAAATTGTCGGAGTTCTTTCGAGACACTTTGTGGAATGAAATAAATTTGGTGACTCGAATGCTAATAAGATCAGGTACGCACATTTTACTGCCAAGACTAGTCATAGAGGTCTTGAGGAGGTTTCCCGTATTTTCTTTTGAGAACTCGACGCGATCGGAAATACGGTCAAGTTCTTCGACGGCTACTGCGCATGCGCGGTCGAAACCGTCTGCGATGCGGATTGGATGGATTCCCCGGTCGAGCAGGCTTTCGCTCTGCTCTAGCAGTGCACCTGCGAGAACTAAATCATGATCGATTAAACTTGTTCGTGGGAAGTCAGAGACAACACGCACCAACGACACCAGTGGTTCCATCTCCGATTTCATCATCCTGGCTTTTCGATAGCTGGACGAGCAGTTTTGCGATCTGATGCTCTACCTCCATCTGACCCAAGATCGTCGCACCATCGTTTGTCACCGTGATCTCGCCGTCGGGTGATATCAGGATTTTATCCAGGCCTGTAGGACCATGTTTAGTGAAACCCAGGTGAGAATATAACGCTTAAGAACCTCTTGGACCCAGCGACGTCCGAATGATATTTGCAACGGTCCGAGCAGCAAGAATATGCGACTGGAGCGTGTCAGAGGATGGTAAGAATGACGGTAAAGCAAAAGGCAGACCTTGATTGCCTCCACACCATGACTTCTGGTTTTCCTTGCTTGTTCACGTACAATGATGAAGGGTCGGCCATACTGCAAATAAAAATTGAGCCTGTGGCGTAAAAAGCTTAACTTGTTAACAATCACCTCGTCTGTAGCGTACACGGCTTGTGGTTGTGCCATTTTAGCAGTGATTCCTGTTGCACGCGTCTGCGGTTGGAGAAATATTCGGTGACCAGTTTGTGACAGTGACTTCCCGATTTACAACACGGGCCACATCAGGCATCGACAGCATTCATCTTTGTCAACCTACCCCACACATTGTTCCATTTACATTCTCGCCAAACCCTACAATGGAACACGAAATCGATGGCTGGATCGAGCAACTAAGCCAATGCAAGCAGTTGGCCGAGCCAGATGTAAAAAAGCTCTGCGACAAGGTGTGATAACGCGCCACTTTGGTATAGTCCTAACGTTGATCTGATGATACTCGGAATACACAGACAAGAGAGATCTTGATGGAGGAGTCCAATGTACAGCCCGTGAGATGTCCTGTCACTGTTTGTGGTGATATCCATGGCCAATTCGTGCGTCCTTTCTCGACTTTACTAATTCTAAAACCCAACACGTCTTTCTCGCTTGCTTATCATTCGATTTCAGCACGATCTCTCCGAGCTCTTCCGTATTGGTGGAAACTCACCAGACACAAACTACCTATTCATGGGTGATTATGTCGACCGCGGGTACTATTCAGTCGAGACCGTTACTCTACTAGTTGCTCTCAAGCTGCGCTATCGGGATCGTGTCACTATTCTCCGCGGCAATCATGAGTCGAGGCAGATCACGCAGGTGTATGGCTTTTACGACGAGTGTCTTCGCAAGTATGGAAATGCCAACGTTTGGCGGTTCTTCACCGACTTATTCGACTTCCTGCCCCTTACCGCCCTCATTGACAATCAAGTGCGTCCTCTCCTTTCGATAGCATTCTATGCAATATCTAGCGAACTAGCGCTCGTATGTGCCATATCGGGGCGATGGATGATGTTTTTGGAGTCTTGAATGGAATATATCGTGTGACCTGATTATTCTAACTGTCTTCTCCATAACTAGATATTCTGTTTGCACGGCGGCCTCTCACCGTCAATCGACACCCTAGACCATGTGCGCTCAATCGACCGGGTGCAAGAAGTGCCTCACGAAGGGCCAATGTGCGACCTCCTGTGGTCCGACCCAGACGATCGTTGCGGCTGGGGCATATCTCCCCGCGGGGCGGGGTATACCTTCGGGCAGGATATCTCGGAGGCTTTTAACCATAATAATGGACTTACACTTGTAGCGCGAGCACATCAGTTGGTTATGGAGGGTGCGCGGCTACTTTCCTCTCTCGGTCGTCGAACGTTACTGAATATTCGATATGCATCTGATATTTATCTGGTTCTGTGCGGTTTTGGCTTCGAATTGTGGCTGTGTTGCAGGCTACAGTTGGGGTCAGGATAGAAATGTGGTGACAATCTTCAGCGCACCAAACTACTGCTACAGATGTGGTAATCAGGCCGCCATCATGGAGATAGACGAAAAATTATCATACAGCTTGTTCGCACTTGCTCTCATCCCCACATCTTCTTGGATCTGAACTAACCTACATTCCTTGTAGCTTACAGTTCGACCCTGCCCCACGGGCAGGAGAACCCCTTGTTTCACGACGCGTACCGGATTACTTCCTCGTAAGCCTTTATTTCCTTTATCCTATCCTATCCCCAGAATTGCTGATGCCTCCATAGTGATCGATCCCAAAGATCGATTGTTAATAGCGTAAATACTGCCTAACTGTGTAGCTCATGATTATTGAGAAACCCCCAAATCCCTCCCGACCTCGACCTCCCCTCCCCTGCGCCTGGGACCGCAACCCGCATCACTAGACCAGTCTCTACGCCTCTTCATTCCCGTGTACCGCCTTATACCTGTCCTTACCGTTTCCTTCCTCCTACTTTGTTTGTCCTTCAACTTTACACGTTGCACGCGCTCGACACGATTCCTCCTTATTTCGGACACGCACGGCTCTCTAAAAGCGAATGAATAAAAAGTTTGATTAATAAATTTTCTTTTTCGATCCAGATTGGGGATAAGATCAAGATGACGCCATGTCATGGTTTCACTAGGGCATTTATCATGGGATGTTGTAATAACATTACAGAAAATGGGAGTGTACACAAATATTTATGATTCGGCGAACTGCGAAACAAACTCTCCCAGGCACACACTTAATGAATCAGATCTAATCAGATCTCTCCTCGATCAGCTTTAACCTATCCGAGCAGTCAAGTCACACAGCAAAGTGCGCAAGAGAAAACACTCACCATCTCCTCACTCGGTCATTCCGTGATCACCTTCGTAGTCTCATCGTGCACAACCTTCTTTGTGACAGTCCTTCTGGTCACACCACGACCCGCCCCGTCAGCGACACCTACCGCGCCAGAGAGTGGGCCCGTAACCTCGTCGTGGGAGTTGAGAGCCTCGGTGGGTTCCGTGCGGTCGTCAGGGGAGTGGCGTGAGTGGATGTAGTTGACAGTTTTACGTTGGAGATCGATTAGAGAGCCAGTACTAGTGGAGCGGTCAGCCTGCGGTTGTGAGATTGAGAAATGAAATGTGTGGTGCCAAAGACGAAGTTACCTTTACGGAAGCCTCGGAGACGGTCGCAAGGTGCTCGTTCCACCCAGGGGCATGTTCGGTGTGTGGCGTGGAAGTCTTGTGTTGAATATTGGATAAATTACGTTGTTTCTCCGTTTCGAGGACCTGGTTAACGATAAGCGTCGGAACGTGGGGTAAAGTTGTGGCGTAGGGCATGCCTCTGGGTCATTGTCGTGCATTGTGCTGAATTCCTTGGGTCAGAGTCCTTTCAAATAGAGCGGGAAAGCTGTAACATACCTAGAACATCTGTGGAATTTCAAGTAAATTTTTGTGGACAACAAAATGCGATCAGAACAGACCTTGCACCGTTGGAAGCCGCGACAGCAGCGCGGAGACCTGTGAAAACATTTCTGATAGCGGAACGCGACGCGATAAGAGAAGACATGGTTGAACGTGAAAGAGTGGTGGTTACTGGGCTGGTTCGAGGATGGTTTGTTTGAATATTCGGTGCTCCATGCTTCAAATTGAGGAGCCTAAGTGACGTCACTTGATCAAGGCAGATGAGCCAAGTAATGAAGTCAGGTGGTCGGATTTTGCGAGCACGTGATTCTTTATTCTAGATCTACCCCTATCCTCAGCCAGTGCTACTAGTAACACTCGCATGGTGTTCAAGTTGGATAGGTCTAATTATTAAACCAGCTTATCATACTCTTACTTGCTTAGATTGTTATTACACCTCAGATGCCTAAATCCAAAATTTGTCTTGACTATGGCTCTCGATCAATGTCCATCCTGATGACTCTAGTCTCTTTCACTTTGGAGATCATGCCGTTGTTGCGTACAGAGAGGCATCCACCTGTGTGACACCCTGTACCTTACTAATTAGTAACATGGTAACCATGCCTTCTTCGTGCCTAGTTAGGCAGCTTCACC
>Ga0210383_10005708_pt1 | contig 10900 bp, 8 predicted proteins | sample IncBWC14OmetaG_FD_160072 | JGI IMG/M metagenome (GOLD analysis project Ga0210383, IMG submission 160072) | Forest soil microbial communities from Barre Woods Harvard Forest LTER site, Petersham, Massachusetts, United States - Inc-BW-C-14-O ...
GAAGCCACGCTCTAGATGTTACAGGACTTTTACTTTTTGTTTGCCTTAATCAAAGATGGCCTGTGTCGCTGCAGCCGATGGTATCCTCAATAAAGCGACCGGGAGGGCCTTGCCCCAGAATTTTTTGCCTCTAACCAGGTGGCTTTGGAGAATCTATGGCGACAACGACCGCAACACTGCATCACGTAAAGAATCTCGACCTGGCTGACCAGGGACGTAAGCGTATCGAATGGGCAAATCAGTCCATGCCCGTACTGCAAACGATCCGCAAGGAGTTCATCAAGAACCAGCCGCTCAAGGGCCTCCGCGTTGCAGCCTGCCTGCACGTCACCACTGAAACCGCAAACCTGATGATCACGCTGCGCGACGGTGGCGCGGATGTGGCTCTGTGTGCTTCGAATCCGCTGTCCACGCAGGACGATGTGGCAGCCTCACTGGCCCGCGACTTCAATATCCAGACTTACGCGATCAAGGGCGAAGACAACGACAGTTATTACTCGCACATTCTCGCGGCCATCGACCATAAGCCGCACCTGACCATGGACGACGGCTGCGACCTCGTTCACCTGCTGCACACCAAGCGCCAGGATGCTCTCGAAGGCGTGATCGCCGGCACAGAAGAAACGACGACCGGTGTGATTCGTCTGCGCGCCATGGCCAAGGACGGAGTGCTTCGTTATCCGGTAGTCGCCGTCAATGACGCACTGACGAAACACATGTTCGACAACCGTTACGGCACAGGTCAGTCGACGCTCGATGGTGTGATTCGCTGCACCAATGTGCTGCTGGCGGGTGCCAAGTTTGTAGTAGCGGGCTATGGCTGGTGCGGGCGTGGACTCGCATTGCGCGCACGCGGCATGGGATCGGAAGTCATCGTAACGGAAGTGGATCCCACCAAGGCACTGGAAGCAATGATGGACGGCTTCCGCGTGATGACCATGCTCGAAGCAGCCAAGCAGGGCGACGTCTTCGTAACGGTGACCGGCAACAAGAGCGTCATTCGCCAAGAACACTTTGAAGTGATGAAGAATGGCGCGATTGTCGCTAACTCCGGCCACTTCAACGTGGAGATCGACATCCCGGCGCTGGAGCGTATCGCTTCTTCCAAGAGGGCGACACGCGACTTTGTGGACGAATACGCGCTCCGCGATGGCCGCAAGATTTATCTGCTCGGCGAAGGCCGTCTGATCAATCTGGCTGCAGCGGAAGGCCACCCGGCATCAGTCATGGATATGAGCTTTGCCAATCAGGCTCTTTCCGCCGAATACCTGGTCAAGAACCACGCCAACCTGGAAAAGAAGGTCTACGCGGTTCCACAGGAGCTGGATAAGCGCGTGGCGCGGCTTAAGCTCGACGCATCAGGAATCGGCATCGACCGTCTGTCACCAGAGCAGGAAGAGTACTTGGCCAGCTGGTCGGAAGGCACCTAGCGCCTAAGTCACAGTCATTTTTTACCGAAGGCCCTGATCGAACCGATCAGGGCCTTTTCTTTTGCCAGTCTTGTAAATAGCTCGAAAAAAGCAGCATGATAGTTACTCGGAATGACCGGGCCACGTCTATAGCTTTTAGAACCCGATGATTTTCTCTTCGAAACTCTTCGCAATCACAGGCATTTGTATTTTGCTTGGCATGGGCAACGCGGCACAGGCACAGGCAAATCCGGTGCGCGATTTCGAATCGCCCGCCCCGGCCTCGCAAAGCCCGTCAGCGCCCGCTGCGACACCTGTGCGGCCCGGTGTGCAGGCCATCGAGATGAAAGCCCCGGATACCAGCGCTCTCTCCTCGCGCAAAGGTTCCTATTCCTTCAAAGTAGCAGCAGGAGACTGGACCGATACCGGTGTTGTTGTCACGCTCGGCGATCATCTGGAGTTTACTGCAACCGGAACCGTTACGATTTCCGACGGCCATTCAAGCACACCAGATGGCAATACGCGCGGATGGAAGGACCTGCTCCGCCAGTTCCCCCTAAACAGCGCAAACAGCGGGGCGCTGATTGGACGCGTCAGCAATGGCAGCGCATCGGTGCCCTTCCTTATTGGCGCAGCCAAACAGTTGGACATAACGACGACCGGCAGGCTCTATCTTAATGTGAATCTGAGCAGCGACCTCACGGGTGATGGCAGCTACGCGGTACAAATGAAGCTGTCGAAATCGCAGGCATCCGCTACGCCGGCTGCATCCGTGAATCTGGCAAGCACGCTCTCACCCAATCTCTTTGACCGCATTCCCCGGCGCGTGCAGGATCAGCAGGGCAATCCGGGCGACATGGTAAATTTTGCCATCGTGGGCACGCAGGACCAGGTCCAGAAAGCTTTTACCGCAGCCGGCTGGACCGCCGTGGATAAAACGACGCAGGACGCTATCGTACATGGGCTTCTGGCGACGCTCTCGCACGAAGCCTATACCGAGATGCCCATGAGTATTCTGTATCTCTTTGGCCGTCCGCAGGATTTTTCCTTCGCGCGCGCCGACCCTCTGGCAGTTGCGGCCATCCGGCATCACCTGCGCGTATGGCAGACAACAGAGACGGTGAACGGCAAGCCTTTGTGGGTCGGCTCTGCCACGCACGACAATGGCTTTGAGAAAGACCAGCGCAACGGCAAGGTAACACACCATATCGATCCCAATATCGATGTGGAGCGCGACTTCATTCAGCAGAGCTTCGCCGCAGCCGGCGTACTGGCAGGCGCGGCGTATGTGACACCCAGCAACCCGCTGAGGACCGCGCTGACCGCGACCGGCGGGAGTTTCCACTCCGATGGACGCATCGTGGTGATGGGGCTACGCTAGCCGCTACGAACGAGCAGTTCCACTGAAATTCACCTCTCGGGGACCGAAACACGGTAGGATGATGGCGCAGCATCTGAACAGGTGATATGCGAACTCTCGATCTGCTGTTTGGCCGCCCTTTAGCCACCCTCGACGAACGTGCCGAGCAAATCGGCCCTTCCGCCGGCATCCCGATCTTCGGGCTCGATGCGCTCAGCTCCGCGGCATACGGCCCTGAAGCCGCACTTACACTTTTGATTCCGCTCGGTTTCATCGGCGTGCGATTTATCGTGCCGGTCAGTTTGGCCATCATCGCACTGCTGGTGATCGTCTATTTTTCCTACCGTCAGACGATCGAGGCCTATCCGCAGGGCGGAGGATCATATACAGTCGCGACGGAAAATCTGGGCAAAGGACCGGGGCTATTGGCTGCGGCAGCGCTCATGATCGACTACATCCTCACCGCGGCCGTTGGCATCTCCGCAGGTGTTGGCGCGCTCGTCTCCGCCGTCCCCAGTCTGCATCAGCATACACTGGCGATCTGCCTGATCATTCTCCTGATCCTGACGCTGATCAACTTGCGTGGCGTACGCGACACAGGCGTTGCATTCATTGCTCCCACGTATCTGTTTCTGGGAACGCTGCTGATCGTAATCTTTCTCGGCGCCTTCAAAGTGCTGGTGCATGGCGGTCATCCGGTACCAGTTGTGGCTCCGCCCAGACTGCCTCCTGCAACCACAGCGCTTACGTTGTGGCTGCTGCTGAAGGTGTTTTCCAGTGGTTGCACTGCGATGACCGGCGTTGAGGCCGTCAGCAACGGTGTGATGGCGTTCCGTGAGCCGACGCGGAAAAACGCAAAGACAACTCTGACGATCATCATTGCGTTCCTCATCGTTCTGCTGGCGGGAATCGCCCTGCTCTGCCGCGCCTACACTATCGGCGCAACCGATCCCGGCAGTCCTGGATATCAAAGCGTACTTTCGCAGCTCACTGCCGCGGTCACCGGCAGGGGAATCTTTTACTACGTGACCATCGGCTCCATTCTGCTCGTTCTGTCGCTTTCCGCCAATACCGCCTTCGCCGACTTTCCCCGGCTCACGCGCGCCATTGCGCAGCACGACTATCTGCCGCACGTTTTTATTCTGCGGGGACGCAGGCTGCTTTACTCGCACGGCATTGTGGCCCTGGTGACATTCACCGCTGCGCTTTTGATTCTGTTCGGCGGCGTCACCGACAGGCTCATCCCCCTCTATGCGATTGGCGCGTTCCTTGCCTTTACTCTCTCGCAGTCCGGCATGGTGGTGCACTGGTACAAACAGGGTAATGCGAAAGGGCGCATGCTTGTGAACGGAGTCGGAGCCTTCGCGACAGGATTAACACTGCTTGTCGTGCTGGTGGCAAAGTTTATGGATGGCGCCTGGGTCACTGCCATCCTCATTCCCGCGCTGATCCTGATCATGAGCATCGTGCACAAGCACTATCAGGACACGGCGCGTGAGACGGACTGCCCCGAACCATTGCAACTTCAGGATATGAAGCCTCCGCAGGTCATTCTTCCCCTGGACAAATGGAACCGCATCAGCGAGAAAGGATTGCGCTTTGCTCTGGCCATGTCACCTGATGTACAGGCTGTTCACGTCGATTGCGGCGATGAAGGAAGCAGTATTTCCCATGTCTGGGAGGATCTTGTGCTCAAACCGGTTCGCGCCGCAGGTTTACCTGAGCCCAAGCTGATCACTATCAAGTCGCCTTATCGTTTTTTCATTCAGCCCCTCGTAGAGCACGTCCTCGCCGAACAGAAAAAGATTGGAGACAGACAGATTGCCGTTCTGGTGCCGGAACTCGTGGTGAAGCACTGGTACGAAAACCTGCTGCATAATCAGCGCGCCAATATGCTGAAACTCATTTTGCTGGTTAAAGGGAATGAGCGGGTGGTCGTCATCAATATCCCCTGGTATCTGCATAAATAGAGAAGCGCTGGTGGAAAGATTTTCCGGCTATGGCGTTCCATCTGAAGAAATGGCATGGATTTTCCGTTGGCGCCGTTCCGAGGCATAGTAAACCGCCACGCCCGCACCCACCAGAAAGAGGGTAGAGCCGATCACCTTCGCGATCGCCAGCGGTTTGTTCGGCTCTTCATCCGGAGGAATAACGGACAACACAATCGTGAGCAATGTCGTGAGCAGCCCCAGAGACGCAAGCAGAATAGCTACTGGCTTGCCTCCCGGTATGCGTATCGCGCCTTTGGCAGCAGGCTCGCGCTGCAACCGGATCATCGAAGCAAAGAGAAAAGCAAAGGGAATGAAATAGGTGATGATCGACATGCTCACCAGCACGTCATACGCGCTGCGCACGGTCGTTCCCGCCTGGCTGAGCAGCGCGCACAGCATGCCGGCAATGCCATAGGCTCCAATCGCCACCCACGGCGTGCGCCAGCGCGGATGCACATGCCCAAAGACCGGCGGCAAGTAGCGATCGATCCCGGCAACGAATGGCAATCGAGACGTGGAGGAGAGAAATGTCGCCGCGCCGCCAACGCTGTTGAGCACCACGAGCAACGCGATGGGTGCTACCAGCCAGCCCAGGTTTAATTTCACGCACATCAGGTGGATTGCGCTGACAAACCCGCCGACACCGGTGATCGTGGAGTGAGGTAAAGCAATCAGCATTGCAATCGTACCGGCGATGTAACTTACCGTAATCAAAATGCCCGCGATAGTCAGAGCACGTGGAATGGTGCGGCGGGCGTCTTTAATCTCTTCGCCCATAAACGAGCCGGTTTCTACTCCGCCGAATGCAAAGAAGATCGTCGACCAGAAAATTGCGTTTCTTAAATCTGCGTGCGGTATGAGATTGTCTGAGGAAAAACTTGTTGCCGAGCCATGGTACCTTGCAAAAATCGCCGCCAGTATCAGCAGCACAGAAACGGGAATCCACGCACCCAGAGAACAACAGTTGTTCAACCACTTTCCCTGCTTCAGTCCAACGATGTTCAACAAGGTAATCAGCGCGAGCCATCCCAGCGCAAAGAGCATGAAATACGTGCCATTGTTGGTCAAATGCTCTCCCCGTTTGCCCATCGCGAAAAGAGCGCTGCCCGCGCCGAAATACAGTACGGCTGGAAAGTACGGCAGATTACTCATCCAGTACGTCCAGGCCGCGATAAAACCGGAGAAATCCCCAAAAGCAAGCCGTGTCCATACATACAGGCCGCCTTCCTGCGGATAGCGCGACGAAAGCTCAAGCACGCTTGCGGCGAGCGGCACAAAAAAACAGAGACAGGCAAATATCCAGATCGTGATGGTGCTCGGGCCGGCAGCGGCTGCCGTCGCAATCCAGCGAAGGCTCAGTCCTCCCGCGAAGTAGAAGAGGACCAGGTCGACGGTGCTAAGTTCGCGCGCGAGCGCAGGTGCAGCTGTTTTCTCCGGCATGCAGGCTTTGGCGCAGCATACCTGCTGATTAGCAGCGAAGGCCAGAACTATTTATGTTCCAGATCTTTCAGCACCGCCATCGCAGCATTGCGTCCGTTGATGCCGATCACGCTCCCGCCGGGATGCGTACACGCTCCGCAAAGATAGACACCCTGAACCGGAGTACGCGCGCTGAGGCGATTCGACCACATGTAGGGCGGCAGGCATTCGCCCTGGAAGATGTGTCCGCCGGTAAGGCCCACTTTCTCTTCAATATCAGGCGGTCCCAGCACTTGCGCATCGATCACAGCCGTATCCATATTGCTGCAGAAGCGACCGAGAGAAGCGAGCGCCAGTTTCTGCACCTCATCGCGCCGATCGTCCCACGTACCTTTTTCAAAACGATAGGGCACATACTGTGCAAAGACGCTCATCGTGTGCTGGCCCTGCGGAACGATGCTGGCATCGTGCACGCTCTGGAAATAAAGCTCGCACCACAGATGTTCAGGCAACCGTCCAGAGCGCGCAGCAGAATAGCTCTCCTTCCACTCTGCTTTGGTGAGAGGCGCGTTGATCTGGCCAAAATGATGCGGTTCGAGTGTTCCCGGCCGTGCCGTGAAATTGGGCAGCTCGCTTAATAAGACATTCAACTTGACCGTACAGCCCTCGATCGGTACGGATTCAATCTTCGACTTCCAGCCATCACCCGCAGCGCTGCCAAGCATCCGCAAAGTACGCCGCGGATCGGCATTCGAAATCACAACAGGCGCCGTTATGCGCTCACCGCCTTCCAGTAGCACGCCTTCACCGGGAAGGATATTGGCCACTGGAACCCCGGCGGCCACGATTGCTCCGGCCTCTCGCGCAGCGTCACAAAAGTAGAACGAGACCATGCCCATTCCACCCTTCACATATCCCCACATGCCGGGCATGCCACCCAGGCGACCGGAAGAGTGATGAAAGCGAATCGACGCGGTGCCCGGATCGAACGGGCTGGCGTTGGTGCCAATCACGCCTTGCCCTAGATACGCGACCTGCAGCCTCTCGTCGCGCAGATAGTGTTCGACCAATTCCGCCATCGACCATTCGAACAGAAGCTTTCTCGCTTCTTCATCGTTGCTGAGCCGTTCTTCGATCTGCTCGCGTGTCGGCGCATCGCCAATCCAAAAATCCGCCTGACCAGCCGGACGCAGCGCATCGCGCAAGCGCCGGAGGACATCGCTCATCGCCTTCCACCCTTCAACATCACCACTGCTGAATCGGCGCACTTCGTCTTCGCACTGATCGTCATCGTCCCAGAGCTGAATGCTGCTGCCATCGAGGAAAGGCACAAACAGCCCGTTGACTGCGGGAGTCCATGTGAAGCCCCGCTGCGGCAGGTTCAGCTCTTCCACGACAAGCGGATGGAGCAGCCCGGCCAGATAGGCACACGGTGACATGCGCACTCCAGGAAATGGCTCTTCGATGGTGCATGCGCCGCCCACGCGCTCGCGGCTCTCAAGCACCAGCACCCTTTTTCCGGCTCGCGCCAGATAGGTCGCGCACGCCAGTCCGTTATGGCCTGCGCCCACGATGATGATGTCCCATGCCCGCTGCGCCAATTCTTGAATGGGCGCGGGTAAACCGATCTTTCCAAGCGAGTCTGCTGTGAGCGAAGAAGAATGGCTAATCATTGAAATGAGTGTATGAAGATGCAGGTTACATCAAGCGAAAGCGGTCGCGCACCTCGTATTTCGCTCCGGCCGCTTCGGTAAGGCTTTGATAGAGAAGAAATTCTCCGGCAATAAAAGAAGGCAGTTTTATCGCGGCGTAACTCGGTACAACTTGTTGGAGTTGCTCGAAATCCGCCGAGCGACCGCGTCCCTTTTTGCGCGCGAGCGTAATGTGTGGCGAGTAGGCTCGCGCTTCCGGCTCGAACCCACACGAAACCAGAGTCTGTTCGGTTTTCTCGTGGAGCGCGATTAATGACTGCGTCGGCTGCACGGTAATGTGAAAGACTCCGGCTCGCTCAAAAAATCCAGGCTGCATAAGCCGTACTTCAACTGCCTGCGTTTGTATCATTCGCAACTGCCGGACAACACAGGCATAGCGAGACTCCTCTGTTTCCCCGAGGAATTGCAGGGTCACATGCCATTGTTCCGGCAAGGACCATCGCAGGCGCGGAAATGCTTCTCGAAGATCGCGTACGAAAGATTCGAGCGCCTGCTGCGCTTCAGTCGCCAGGGCAATACCTACAAAAAGACGCACAGCATTACTTTACTTGCAGGGAGTGTTCCGCGAAAAACTGCTGCATTGCTTCGCGATTTTGAAAGGCAGCGACGCCGCCAACTGCTGTCGTCGAATAGGCTCCCGCCAGATTGCCATGCTGCAGGCAACGGTCCACGGGCCATCCTTGCAAAAAGCCATGCAGAAAGCCCGCGTTGAAGCTGTCTCCCGCTCCCACCGCATCGATTGTCTGCATTCTGATTGCAGGCGCAGTGTACTGACGTTCGCGCGTGCATGCGATAGCCCCTTCCGCGCCTCGCTTCACGACAAGGAGGGGAACATACTGCAAAATGCGGGCGACCGCTTCATTCATATTTGACGTGTGGGCCAGCTGGCATGCTTCCTGCTCATTCGGCATCAGCACATCGACATATTGCAGCATCTCCGTAATGGAGTCATCCCATCGACCGTAAGGGTCGTCGTTCGTATCGACCGAAATTGTCAAGCCGGCTTCTTTCAACAAAGCAAAGAGCCGCGGTATGTCCTTCTTCAGAGAAGTCTGTAGAAAATAAGAAGAAAGATGGAAGTGTCGCGCCGAGGCAAGATACTCAAGATCGAGATCGTCGAAGCACAGATGCGTCGTGTTCCCGGGATAGGTGAGCGTGCGGCGGACATTGTCATGTTGCAACAACACAGTCAATCCGGTGCCGATTCCGCTCTTCGCATCCACGGTTCGCGACAGATCCACACCCACTGCTTGCATTTCGCGTGTGCACAGCGACGCAAAAGCGTCTTTAGAGACCATGGTGACAAAGCCAACACGATTTCCAAATGCCGCAAGATTGTGCGCCGTGATCGCAGGTGAACCGCCAAGCACCATCTCCGCACGGTCGGCGAGCAACTCCCTTTCTACCGGGAGTTCTTCCGGTAGCCCATAAAGAAGTAGATCGAGATTGAACTCGCCGACAAGAGTGACATCGAATGCACGGGCGTTTCCCTGGCCTGCTGCGATTGTCATACAGTCGCACCCGGTAGATGAATTTGCCTGCGGCGCACGATCCAGAGCACAACACCCAGTAGCGCCCACGATGTGCCTGCGATGCGCGCCAGGGGTCCAAGATTTGTCCAGATGAACAAGCACGTCAGAAATCCGGCAGCCGAGATCAGCATGGAAACCCACTGGGTAAACCGGCCCGTCCGCCAGCCCAACACCACCGAAGCAACATTCACACCCATGAATGCGAGCAACGCTCCATAGTTGAGCAGCTCTGTTCCCAGTTGATAGCTGAAGACCAAGCCGCCAACAATACAGATTGCACCGATCAGCAGCACATTGTTGCGTGGGATGCGGTTTTTCGGATGAATTGCGCCGAAGAACCGTTTGGGGATGGCGCCGTCTTGTCCCATCGCCAGCAGGAGACGTGCAGCGCCCAGCTGCGACGCCATTCCCGATCCCATATTCGCCAGCAGCAAAGCCGCGTTCACGATCATGAACAGAATCGGGCCGCCTGCGCGCCCTGAGATATGCACAAAAGCGGTGTCAATGTCAGGAAATGCTTGTCCACGCGGCCACACCAGCTGTCCGAGATAGACTTCAATCGCCGCCAGAACACCGGTAATGAAGCACGTAAGCACAATAGCCCGAGGAATGCTGCGTGCCGGGTCCTTCGCTTCATCGGTGAGCGTGGAGATACCATCGAAACCAATGTAGGTGAGCACCGCAATGGAAGTGCCTCGCAAAAGTCCGCTGCGCGAGAAGGTGCTGGGATCATAAAAAGGCCGCGTGAAAAAAAAGGCCGATTGATGCGGCATGTGAAACAGATATCGCAGCGCCGCAATCACGACGATCACGATCACGATCCCCAGTGCCGCCGCCATGCCCGCATTGATGCGCGCCGACGTCTCCACGCCGTTCAGATTAAGCAGCGTGAACACGACAGCGAAGAAGATTACGAGCGCCGGATATGGAATGTCAGGAATAAAATTCTGCGCTGCCTTGCTGCACCAGATGGTGCAGATGAGCGGGTTCAGAACGTAATCCATTGCCAGGCACCAGCCCGTCAGATAGCCCAGACTGGGATGCAGCTCTTTGCCGACATACATGAATGCCGAGCCCCCATGCGGATATACGCGCGCCATGCGTCCATAACTGACCGATGTGAACAGCATGGCCACCATCGCGCACAAAATCGCTGTAACGACATGGCCCCGCGCCTCCTGGTAGATGACGCCAAAACTGGGCATGGGCGCCGTGGGCTGGATGAGAATGATGCCGTAAAGCACCAGGTCCCAGAACCGTAGGCTGCGCCTGAGCGTTACTTGCCCTTCACTCACACTGGCGGGCTGACTGGACATGCATACTTTCCTTCATCTTGTTTGTCGTCCGATTCCAGCAAACTCAACGAGTTGCCACGGCCTTTGTTGACGAAAGATGCAGCGTGCGCTCCGGAACATTCCATCCGGAAAGAACCACCACTGCGCCCTCCTGCGCTTGCACCGGAAGCGTAGTCGTCAAA
>Ga0210383_10005709_pt1 | contig 10899 bp, 6 predicted proteins | sample IncBWC14OmetaG_FD_160072 | JGI IMG/M metagenome (GOLD analysis project Ga0210383, IMG submission 160072) | Forest soil microbial communities from Barre Woods Harvard Forest LTER site, Petersham, Massachusetts, United States - Inc-BW-C-14-O ...
CCCGGGTAACCACCCGGCCGGACTGCAAGGCGGGCCAGGAGTAGTGGCGGCACGGTCACCGAACCGGAGAGAATCTTCGTGTTGCCGCAGGCGGCGAGAGGATCGGAGACCACATGCCGCTCGACCCGCAGTTCCGCACGGTCCTGGACACCCTCGAGAGCAAGGGACTGATCCCGCTGGTCCGGGGCGACGCGGCCGAGACCCGTGCCCACTACCGAAGGCTGGCGCTGAGCCGGCGCGGCCCGCAGTACGTCCCGGAGCCGGTGGCGTCGGCTACCGACCAGCACTCCCCGGGCGGAGTGCCGGTCCGGGTGTACGAGCCGCTGGACCCGCGCGGCAGCACGCTGATCTTCCTGCACGGCGGCGGCTGGGTCGTCGGTGACGTCGAGACGCACGATCCGCTCTGCCGCCGGGCGGCCAACGGGACCGGGGCGCGGGTCGTCTCGGTCGACTACCGGCTCGCGCCCGAGCACCCGTTCCCGGCCGGCCTCGACGACGCCGAGGAGGTGCTGCACTGGCTGTGGACCGAGGATCCCGGCCGCCCGCTGGGCGTGGCCGGTGATTCCGCCGGAGCCTCGCTGACCGCGGGCGTGGCCCTGCGGGCCCGGGACAAGCAGATCCCGCTGGCCGCCCAGCTCATGCTGTACCCGGCCATCGACCCGGCCATGACCAGCCCGTCGTTCGCCGAGAACGGCGCGGGCTACTTCCTGACCCGGCGCGACATGGCGTGGTTCTACCAGCAGTGCCTGCCGGGCGGCCCGGGCCGCGCCCCGGAGGCCGACCTGGCCCACGCCGACGTCGTCGGCGTGGCCCCGGCCATCGTGGCCACCGCCGAGTTCGATCCGCTGCGCGACGAGGGAATCGCCTACGCCGCCCGGCTGGCGGACGCCGGCGTACCCACCCAGCACGTTCCCGGCCCCGGGCTCATCCACGGCTTCGCCGGCTTCCTCGGCGTCGTCGACGCCGCCGAAGCCGCCGTGACCGCCATCCTGGACCGCCTCAGCCAGCTCCTCCACCGCTAGCAGCCCATCGCAAGATGAGCCTCAATCCCTACGCCCCCTATGGCCCCCTAGCCTCCTCGACTATCCGCGTGGTCACGTGGAACGTGTGGGGACGCTATGGCGCGGACTGCGAAGCACGTCAGGCCGTGCTGGAACAGACGCTCGAGCAGACCGCACCTGACCTCATCTGCCTGGTCGAAGCCTGGCGCCAGAGCGACTCGACTCAGCCCGGCCGGGTCGCGGCTGGGCTGGGCCTGGCTCATCACCGGTTCGTTGGTGACTGGGAACAGGAGGACTGGGTATCGGGCATCGGTTTCGTCTCCCGGTGGCCCCTGACCGAGCCGCGGCGCCGCCCGCTGCGCGCGGAGGACGGTTCCGGATCCGGCGAGGCGGTACACGTTGCCGTAGCCGGGGAACGTGGTTCGATCCAGCTGTTCGCCGTGATGCTCGACTATCCGCTCGACGCCAGCGGGCTGCGCCAGCATCAGGTCCGGCAGCTCGTGCAGTTCATCGCGGAAACCGCATCGCGCCGGGATCTCATCGTGGTCTGCGGTGACTTCAATGCTGGTCCCGACTCAGATGAGATCAGGATGCTGACCGGCAGGTCCGCGCCCGCTGCTCCCGGGATGGTGTTCTACGACGCCTGGGAGGTGGCAGGCGATGGCTCTCCCGGGTTCACCTGGTCCAACCGCAATCCGCTGGCCGCCATCGGCCTCTACCCCGACCGGCGCTTTGACTACATCTTCTCCGCATGGCCACGGCGCGGCGGCGTCGGCCATCCGACCGGCTGTTCGTTGCTTGGCGTCCGCGCGCCAGGGGAGCAGCAGGTGTCCGACCACTACGGCCTAGCGGCCGACCTTCGCTACTGAACTGCGGCCCCCGCCCTACGGCCCCCCGCCCTACGGGCCCCCTCCCTACGGCCCCGCCCTACGGGCCCTATCCGGCCCCATACCGGACCCCGGCGGCCAGGGCGCGCGGCCCGGGGGTCGGCCAGGGCGTTACCCGGGCGCGAGGGACCGGTCCCGGGCGCGATCGTGGAGGCGTAGGCACCGGGATGACGGGAGGCCCGAGATGAATGAGACGTGCGATCGGTGCGGACCGGCGGTCCAGGCGAGATTCCGTGCGGACCGGCTGGGTGAGCTCTACCTGTGCGGCCACTGCGCGATGCGACTCTGGCCCGCACTGACCGCCCAGGGCTGGAGCCTGTGGTCGATCGGCGAGCCCGCGCTCACCGGTGGGGTCCGCAGCGAACCGCCCCCCGGGTCCGCCAGCGAACCGCCACGGGTCCACTGGTGGAACCACTAGGGGGTCTGACCAGGGTCCACCACGGGCGCGATGCGGGACCCCGGAGAGCGACTGTGGAGTCATCGCAACAGCGAGCAACATCGACGAACATCCCCGCCACGGGAAGGAAACCCTCATGTCCAGGGTCACGGTCGGCCAGGAGAACAGCACCGACATCGAGATCTACTACGAAGACCACGGGACCGGCCAGCCGGTCGTCCTCATCCACGGCTACCCGCTCAGCGGCCGCGGCTGGGACAAGCAGGTCCCGGCGCTGCTGGCGGCCGGGTACCGGGTCATCACCTATGACCGGCGCGGATTCGGCCAGTCCAGCCAGCCCGTGACCGGCTACGACTACGACACCTTCGCCGCCGACCTCAACACGCTGCTTGAGCATCTGGACCTGCATGACGCGGTCCTGGTCGGCCACTCGATGGGTACCGGCGAGGTCACCCGCTACCTGGGCCGCTACGGGTCGGCGCGGGTGGCCAAGGGTGTGCTGGTCGCCCCGATCCCGCCGTACCTGCTGCAGACCGGCGACAACCCCGAGGGGGTGCCGCTGTCCGTGTTCGACGGGTTCGTCCAGGCCGCCCAGGCCGACGCGCCGGCCTGGATGAAGGGCTTCCTGGACAACTTCTACAACTTCGACACCCTGCGCGGCACCCTGGTCAGCGACCAGGCCTGGCAGACCAGCTGGAACCTCGCCGTCACTGCCTCGGCCACCGCCGCGGTCGCGTGCATCCCGACCTGGGAGACCGACTTCCGCGCCGACCTCCCCGAGATCGACGTGCCGATGCTGGTCCTGCAGGGCGACGCGGACAACGTGCTGCCGCTGGACAAGACCGGCCGGCGGCTGCCCGCCCTGATCAAGGACGTGCAGCTGATCGTCATCGAGGGCGGCCCGCACGCCATCCCCTGGACCCACGCCGGCCAGGTCAACACCGCGCTGCTCGAGTTCATCCGCAGCTAAAGCAGCTATCCGCAGCTAGAGCTGCCATCCGCAGCCAAAGCAGCTGAAGCTGCCATCCGCAGCCAAAGCAGCCGAACTCTCCGCCCGAAAGGCAGAACACCCCATGTCAAATCACTTCAGCGCCGACAACCTGAAGTTCCCAGGCGACGACCGGCGCCTGGACCTCACCGATGTCTTCACGTTCACCTCGCCCGATGACCCGGACAAGACCGTGCTGATCATGGACTCGAACCCGACCAGCGCGCCGCCACCGATACCGGCGCCCGTGACCGGCCCGGAGTTCTACCCCGGCGCGTTCTACCGGATCAACATCGACACCGATGGCGACAACCAGGCCGACGTCGCGTTCACGTTCGTGTTCTCCGAGTTGGAGGACGGAAAGCAGACCGGGACCGCGTGGTACGCCACCGGCGCCGTCGCCCGCCAGCTCGCGCCGGGCGGCGAGGTGATCGCCTCGGACTTCCCGGTCAGCTTCGACGGCACGGTCCGGCCGGTCGAGGCCGACCGGATCCGGCTGTGTGCCGGGCTCCGCAGCGACCCGTTCTTCGCCGACGTCGAGGGCGCCCTGCACGGCTTCGTCTGGACCGGGCACGACGACTTCGCCGACAACAACGTCGACTCCATCGCGCTGGAAGTCCCCGCGGACATGCTCGGCGGCCCGGTGATCGGCGTGTGGGCCTCGATCAGCCGGTACACCGACGACGTGCTCGAGCAGCTGGACCGCGGCGGGAACCCGACCATCAACCCGTTTATCAACCCCGACGGGGAGAAGAACCTGTTCAACTCCCGGCAGCCGGCCGACGACGTGGCCAACTACCTCGGTCCGTGGTCGGTGATCCTGGAAAACGCCGGCGGCTACTCACCCGAGGCGGCCAAGGCGGCGGCCCTGCAGGTCCTGCCGGACATCCTGCACTACGACCGGACCAAGCCCGCTACCTACCCGAACGGCCGCGTGTTCACCGACGACGTGTACAGCATCCGCTTCGCCTGGCTGACCAACGGCAAGGTCCCCCCGTCCGGCCTCAAGCCGCACGACGACCTGCTCGCCCACTTCCCCTACCTCGGCCCGCCCAACTCCAACCCCTAACCGGGCTTCTCCGCGACGACGCACGACGCCGACAACGCCGACGACGCGCCGGCGGCGTGCCGGATACCGCCGCCGACTCGAGAGGTCCAGCCCACCCGGCCGGCCAGGCTTCCCCGGTCTGGCCGGCCGGGTTAGGCTGACCCGGAAGAGGCAGTGTCGCGGGCCTGACCGACGTGCTCTTTCTAGGCCTGGAGGCCCCGTGTGAGCGTTCCACCGGGCCGTGGCGGTCCGGGGTGATCCGCCCCCGGCCGACCGAACTAACCGGCAGGTCCGCCGAACGCGCCGCCCTCGAGCGGCTCGTCGAGGCGGTCAAGAGCGGCGAGAGCCGCGCCCTAGTGGTCCGCGGTGACCCGGGCGTGGGCAAGACCGTGCTGCTGGACTACCTGGCCGCGCGGGCCGCGGCCGCCGGGTGCCGGGTGGAGCGTGCGGCGGGCGTGCAGACCGAGATGACCCTGCCGTTCGCCGGGCTCCATCAGCTGTGCGCACCGATGGCGGACCATCTCGACCGGATCCCGGCGCCGCAGCGCGATGCCCTGCGGACCGCGTTCGGCCTGGCCGCCGGGCCGCCGCCGGACCGGTTCCTGGTCGGGCTGGCCGTGCTCAGCCTGCTCTGCGACGTGGCCGGGAAGCGCCCGCTGATCTGCGTGATCGACGACGAGCAGTGGCTGGACCAGGCGTCGGCGCAGGCCCTGGGTTTCGTCGCCCGGCGGCTGGCCGCCGACCCGGTCGGCGTGCTGTTCGCGGCCCGCGAGCCGGGCGACGCGCTGACCGGACTGCCGGAACTGCAGATCCAGGGCCTGCCCGACGACGAGGCCCGGGCCCTGCTGGACGCGGCGCTGGGCGGGCCGCTGGACGTGCAGGTCCGGGACCTGATCGTGGCCGAGACCCACGGCAACCCGCTGGCGCTGCTTGAGCTGCCCCGGGGGATGACCACGACCGAGCTGGCGGGCGGGTTCGGCCTCCTGGGGGCGCGGTCCGGCGCCGGGCTGCCGGGACGGATCGAGGGCAGTTTCCGGCGGCAGCTGGAGGCCTTGCCGACACAGACCCAGCGGCTGCTGTTGCTCGCGGCGGCCGAGCCGTACGGCGACCTGTCGCTGGTGTGGCGCGCGGCCGACCGGCTGGGTATCGGGGCGCAGGCGGCCACCCCGGCGCTTGAGGCCGGCCTGGTCGAGTTCGGGGCCCGGGTGCGGTTCCGGCACCCGCTGCTGCGCTCGACGGCCTACCAGGCCGCGTCGGTCCAGGACCGGCAGCAGGTGCACCGGACGCTGGCCGAGGTCACCGACCCGGACGCCGAACCGGACCGGCGGGCCTGGCACCGGGCCAAGGCCGCGCCCGGCCCGGACGAGGAGGTCGCGGCGGAGCTGGAGCGGTCGGCGGGCCGGGCGCAGGCCCGCGGCGGGCTGGCCGCGGCCGCGGCGTTCCTCGAGCGCGCCGTGCTGCTGACCGTTGATCCCGCCCGCCGCGCCGAGCGGACGCTGGCCGCGGCGCAGGCCAACCTGCAGGCCGGCGCGTTCGGGCCGGCCATGAAGCTGCTGGCCACGGCGGAAGCCGGACCGCTGGATGAGCTGCAGAGCGCCCGGGTGGACCTGCTGCGCGGGGAGATCGTGTTCGCCTCGGGGCTGGGCAGCGACGCGCCGCCGCTGCTGCTCAAGGCGGCCAAGCGGCTCGAGCCGCTCGACGACGGCCTGGCCCGCGAGACCTACCTGACCGCCTGGATGGCAGCCCTGTTCGCCGGGCAACTGGCCGGCGCCGGCGATCTGCTCGAGGTCTCCCGCGCCGCCCGCAACCTCCCTCCGCCCGCGACCGGGCCGGCCGGCTCGCCGCGCGCGGTCGACCTGGTTCTGGACGGCCTCGCGCTGGTGGTCACCGACGGACTGGCCGCCGCGGCCCCGACGTTGCGGCAGGTCGTCACGGCCTTCTCCGGCGCGCCAGCCTCCGCCGCGCAAGCAGCCGGCGCGCAAAACTCCAGCGCGCTAGCCTCCGTCGGGGACGAACTCCGGTGGGGCTGGCTGGCTCAGGCCGCGGCCAGCGCGCTGTGGGACGACGACGCCTGGCGTGCGATGCTCGCCCGGCAGCTCCGCCTGGCCCGCGGCGTCGGCGCGCTTGAGCGGCTGCCCATCCTGCTGGGCGCGCTCGGTACCGCTGTGGCCTGGAGCGGTGACTTCGCGGCGGCCACGTCCCTGGTCGCGGAGGCGGACGCGGTCAACGAGGCGACCGGCAGCCGCGCCGCCCCGTTCGCCGCGATGCTCCTCGCGGCCCTGCGGGGCCACCAGGCCGAGGCCACATCGCTCATCGAGGCCACCATCGCCGAGGCCACGGCCGGGGGCCAGGGCATCGCGGTGGCCTACGCGCACTGGGTGGCCGCCATCTTGGCCAACGGCCTCGGCCGGTACGAGGAGGCACTGGCCGCGGCCACAGCGGCCAGCGAGGACACCTCGACCGTCTACACGTCGATGTGGGCGCTGCCCGAGCTGGTGGAGGCCGCGGCGCGCTGCGGGAATACGGACCTCGCTAGCCGGGCGCTCGGCCGGCTGGCCGACCGGACCCAGGCCGGCGGGACCGACTTCGGCCTCGGGATCCTGGCCCGCAGCCGTGCGCTCCTGAGCGAGGGCCGGGTGGCCGAGGAGCGGTACCGGGAGGCGATCGACCGGCTCGGCCGCACCCGGCTCCGCCCCGAACTGGCCCGCGCCCACCTGCTGTACGGCGAGTGGCTGCGCCGCGAGAACCGCCGCGTGGACGCCCGCGCCGAGCTGCGGGCCGCGCACAACATCCTGGACCCGATCGGCATGGAAGCGTTCGCCGAACGCGCCCGGCACGAGCTCGCGGCCACCGGTGAGACGGTGCGCAGGCGGACGCCCGATACTCTCACCACGCTGACCGCGCAGGAAGCGCATATCGCCCGGCTCGCCGCCGAAGGCCAGACCAACTCCGAGATCGGCGCCCAGCTGTTCATCAGCGCCCGGACCGTCGAGTGGCACCTGCGCAAGATCTTCGCCAAGCTCGGCGTCGGCTCCCGCCGCGAGCTGGGCCAGGCCCTGGCCGGCGTCGGACCGATCGGCGAGGTGGACCACGCCCGTTCGGAAAATCAAAAAGAAACATTATGCCGAACGGATCGTGGCCTTACGGTCCCGGTACCTGCCATGCCGCGCGTGGTCGCGGGCCGTCCAGGCCTAGACCAGTTGCTCGCCGCCGTCGATGTCGTAGGTCGCCCCGGTCACCGCGGTGTTGGCCATCAGGTGCACGGCCAGCGCGGCGACGTCGGTCGGCCCGACCACCCGCCGGATGGGCAGCGTGGCGCGCAGCTCGGCGCGGCGCGCCTCCAGGTCTCCGCCCAGCAGCCGGGCCGACAGGGGCGTGTCGACGAAGCCGGCCGCGATGCCGTTGACCCGGACCGGGGCGAGTTCCAGGGCCAGGTTGGCCACCAGGGCGGGTATCCCGGCGGTGCCGATCGCCGCGATGGCCTGGCCCTTGGCCGGGCGCCGGGCGCCGGTGCCGCTCATGAACAGCAGCGTGCCGCCGGGCCGGACCTTGCCCACGGCGTGCTGGCCGATCCGCAGCGGCACCAGCAGGTGCCCGTTCAGGGCCCGGAGCGCCTCGGCGAAGTCCAGCTCGGCCAGCGGTGCGTAGTACGGTCCGCCCGCGGTCATGTACAGGTGGTCGATCGGCTCCTCCAGGCCCGCGAAGAACCGGTCCAGGGCGGCCGGGTCGGTGACGTCGAAGGCCGCCGTGTCGCGCGCGCCGACCTCGGCCGCGGCCTGCTTCAGGTGTTCGGCGTTACGGCCGGTCAAGATGACCTCGGCGCCCTCCTCGCGGGCCAGGCGGGCCGTTTCCAGGCCCATGCCCGAGCTGCCGCCGATCACCAAGACCGTCTGACCAGCAAGTTCCGGGGTCCGAGTCATGACGCCACCCTACTTAGCGAGACACCTCGCGGTCCACCTCGTGGCGTCGCAGCGCCTCGTCGAGCTCGCGGCGGGAGCCGATGTCGAGCTTGGTGAACACCTTGCGCAGGTGCCACTCCACGGTGCGGGCCCCGATGAACAGCTGCGCGCCGATCTCGGCGTTGGTTCGCCCGTTGCGCGCCAGCCGGGCGATCTCCCCCTCCTGCGGGGTCAGCTCCGCGCCTGGGTCCTCGTTCCGCTTGCGCACCTTCTCCCCGGTGGCCAGGAGCTCGCGCCTGGCGCGTTCGGCGAAGGCGTGGACGCCGGTCGCGGCCAGCGCGCCGAACGCGATCCGCAGCTGGCGGCGGGCGTCGATCCGGCGGTTCTCCCGGCGCAGCCATTCGCCGTAGCTCAGCCGGGCCCGCGCCGCGTGGGTCGCCATCCGGGTCTGGTCCAGCAGCTTGATCGCCTCGCGGTACGCCTCCTCGGCGGCGGGTCCGGAGGTCACCAGCGCCCGGGACCGGGCCGCCGCCCCGGCGGCCCAGCGGGTCCCGCTCGCCTCGGCGATCCCGGTCAGCCGGTCAGCCGCCGCGGCGGCCCGCTCGCGCTGGTTGCTGCGCGCGGCCGCCTCGGTCAGCTCGTACAGCGCCCACGGCGAGATGACGATCTCCTCGGCGGCGCTGGCGCGCTGCGCCGCGTCGGCGGCCAGCTCGTAGTGGCCGAGGCCGTTGTCGAGGACCGCCGTCGCGTAGTCCGCGTAGGTCAGCGCCGCGCCCTCGCCCCGGTCCACGGCGCCGCGCGCCAGGGTCCGGGCCAGCTCGTCCGCGGCCGGCGCGTCCCCGCGCCACGCGGCGAGCAGGAGCGGGACGTACGGCAGGGTGGCCGCCCTGATCCCCGGGTCGATCCGCTCGCCCTCGGCCAGCAGGGCCGCCGCCTCGGCCAGCTCCCCGGCCTGGGTGTGCAGCTCGGCCAGGTAGTCCAGCGCGAACGGCAGCCAGCTGAGGGTGCCGCTGGTCCGGGCCCGCCCGGCCTGGCCGGCCGCGAGCTCGAACCACGCCTCGTCGTCCCACAGGTCCATCGCGACGATGTTGTACGAGGCGCACAGCCAGTCCAGCTCCTGCGGCTGCGCCCGGTAGCGCGCCAGCGCCTCCTTGAGCAGGGGAGCGGCGGCTTGGTAGCCATCGGTCAGCCGCACGGCCAGCCCGCGCAGCAGCAGCTGGGCGTGCGGCAGCGGATGCGTCTCCGCCGGCCCGTACGGCACCCGCCGGGCGGCCCTGGCCACCTCCGCCGGGTCCGGCCCGCGGACGAGCCGGCCGGCGTAGATCGCGGCCACCAGCGCCTCGATATAGGTGCGCTGGGCCAGTTCGGGATCCAGGTCATGCAGCCGCTGCGCGGCCCGCAGCAGCAGCGGCGGGGCGTCGCCGCCCCGGCGCAGCGCGAACGCGATCTGGGCCCGCATCCGCTGGACAAGCGCCTGGCCCAGCTCGGACAGCGGCCCGACCTCGGCCGTGACCAGGAGGGTCTGCGCGGCCAGGAAATCCCCCGCCGCGTACTTGGCCTCGGCCGCGGTGAGCGCCCGCGCGGCCCGCTCGGCGGCGTCCGGGGTGAGCGCCACGGCCCGCGCCCAGAACGCGGCGGCGGCGGCGATCCCGCCGCGGCGCCGGGCCCGGTCCGCGGAGCTGATCAGCTCGCCGGCCACCGCCTCGTCCGGCCCGGCCGCGGCGTGCGCGCGATGCCAGGCCCGGCGCTCGGGGTCGGCCAGCGGATCGGTCGCCGCGGCCAGCGCGTCGTGGGCCGCTCGCCGGTCCGGCGCCGCGGCGGCCCGGTAGACGGCCGAGCGCACCAGCGGATGCCGGAAGCGTACGTTCGCGCCGACGTCCAGCAGGCCGGCTTCGGCCGCCATCTCGAGCACGCCGATGTTCAGGTCGAGCCCCTGCGCCGCCCGCAGGATCAGCGCCACATCGCCCACCGGGTCGGCGGCCACCAGCAGGACGAGCCGCCGGGCGTCGGCGGGCAGCGCGCCGAAGCGCTCGAGGTACTGGTCCTCGATGCGCCGGGGCAGGTCGCCCACGTCCGGCCCATCGCCCACAATTGGCAAGGCGAACCCGCCGGCCAGCTCACCCACCCCCGCGCCCCGGCCGAGCTCGAGCAGGGCCAGCGGGTTCCCGCCGGTCTCATCGATGATCCGGGCCCGCACCCGCTCGTCGAGCGGGCCCGTGGCCGCCGTGGCCAGCAGGGCCCGGGCCGCCGCCGGACCCAGCCCGCCCAAGCGCAGCTCGGGCAGGCCCGCCAGCGGATCAGGCAGAGCCAGCGGATCAGGCAGAGCCAGCGGATCAGGCAGAGCCAGCGGATCAGGCAGAGCCAGCGGATCAGGCAGAGCCAGCGGATCAGGCAGGGCCACCGGCGTCCGGTCCGCGAACACCAAAGCGATCGGCTCGGCCAGCAGCCGGCGCCCGACGAACCCGAGCACCTGAGCCGAGGCCTGGTCCAGCCACTGCGCGTCGTCCACTACGCACAGCAGCGGCTGCTCCTCGGCCGCCTCGGCCATCAGCCCGAGCGCGGCCAGGCCGACCAGGAACTGGTCGGGGGCGTCCCCGTCGCCGCTCTCCAGCCCGAACGCGACGCTGAGCCCGCGCCGCTGCGGCTCGGCCAGCGACTCGAGCCCGCCCAGCAGCGGAG
>Ga0210383_10005711_pt1 | contig 10898 bp, 12 predicted proteins | sample IncBWC14OmetaG_FD_160072 | JGI IMG/M metagenome (GOLD analysis project Ga0210383, IMG submission 160072) | Forest soil microbial communities from Barre Woods Harvard Forest LTER site, Petersham, Massachusetts, United States - Inc-BW-C-14-O ...
CGATCATGTCCGGTGTGAGGATGGTGGCGTTGCGCTTGTCGGCGGTCACGGTGGTCACGATGTCGGCGCCGCGCACCGCCTCGGCGGTGCTGGCACAGCGAATGACCGTGAGATCGTGCATCTGCAGGCGCGTCAGGTTGCGGATCAACTTGGCGGTGGCCTGGGGGTCCGTGTCGTAGAGCCGCAGCTCGCGAACACCCGCCATCTGGTGAAACGCGATGGCCTGAAATTCGCTCTGCGCGCCGTTGCCGATGATCGCCATCACCCGCCGCGCCGGCCGCGCCAGGCGACATGCGGCCAGCGCGGAGATCGCCGCCGTGCGCAGTGCGGTGACGAAGGTCATTTCCGACAGCAGCAATGGGTAGCCGGTGGCTACGTCCGCGAGTACGCCGAACGCCGTCACCGTGAGCAAGCCCTGGGCCGTATTCTTGGGGTGACCATTGACGTACTTGAACGAATACAGCTTGCCGTCGCTGGTCGGCATGAGTTCGATGACGCCGCCGGGTGAGTGACTGGCAAGGCGTGCCGATTTCTCGAACTCGTTCCAGCGCAGGTAGTCGGCCTCGATTTCACCGGCCAGCTCCTCGATGAAGCGGCCGGGCCCTTTGCGCGACACCAATTCCCGCAGTCGCGCGGTGCCGATGTAATCCACCATGATTTCTGCCCCCAATTCAGCCAATCGCTAGTTTCGGGGGCTTGGGAGCCAAAGAAAAGCCAGAAACTTGATCAATAAGCGAGTAAATTTGATCATATCGTCAGGCCATAATGACGTTTTGTTCTTTTCTTCCGGAGGTTCCAATGGACTCGACCGATCGCGAGCTGCTATCGCTGCTGCGGGACAACGCGCGCCTGTCGGTGGCCGCGCTGGCCAAGATGCTGCGCGTCGCCCGTGGCACCGTCCAGAACCGGCTCGCGCGCATGGAAAAGGACGGCACCATCATCGGGTACACCGTCAAGCTCAAACCGCAGGCCGAGGATCAACGCATTCGTGCTTTGATGACCGTGGCCGTCGAAGGCAACCGGACCGATGAGGTGCTGAGGAGCCTGCGCGGCGACCCGGCGGTGTGCGCTCTGCACACGACCAACGGGCGCTGGGACATCGTCGCCGAATTGCGCACCGACAGTCTTGAGGCAGTCGACCGGGTGCTGAGCCGAATCCGCCTGATCGACGGCATCTCCAACACGGAAACGAGCCTGCTACTCTCCACTCACAAATTTTAGAGTCGCCAGGAACACCGAAGTCGACAAGGCCGAACCGGCCGACTCCAACCTGCTGAGATGCCCGCTGCATTGCGACAGCAGCGCCAGGTCCCATGGCTCGAGCGTCACCGTCCTGCCCCGATTGATGGCCAGCTTGATGCGGCGGTCGATCGGAAAAATCAGCTTCGTTTCATTGCGCGGCACGCTCACCGCGAGGGACTCGATGAAGCGCTCGACCCGAACCGCGACGCCATCCGGCTTGGCGACCATGAGATTCAAGTCCACGCAGGGACCGTTCAGCAATTCGCAGTACGTCGATTGAGCGCCGTCGAACTCCGTGAGATCGCCCACCTGCCGCAATGTCTTTGTCACACCGTCGCCAAAGCGCAATTCGACCCCCGCCCCCTTCAACAGCACCATCTTGCGGTTGTACCCGGCAAAATCCGAGAACGGGCCGGAGGCGTCGATGTGCGCCACACTCAGGCGCCAGCGGAACGGGTCGCCGCTCGAGGGCACGCGCAGCACTTCATATGTGATGCCGCCGCCGTTCTTCCACGGAGCGGCCGTCAACGAGGCCTTGCGGATGAGCTGCAGCGTCAAGGCTTGCGCTCCACGACCTTCTTGGCAAGCTCGGCGAGTTCGGCGAGATCCATCTCCTCAGCCGGAACGTCAAACACGTCATCGGCCGGCGTGTGCCGGGGCTTCGGGCTCGGTCCTGTCGACTTGCTGGAGGACTTCGGCTGCAGGGGTGCGGCCGGCGCGGGGCGTGGGCGCGGCATCGCCGTCTGCGGCCGCACCCATTCGGCGACCTGCTCCATCCAGCGTTGGTAGCGGTCGAACGTCCACATGCCCTCGTCGCCGCCCGACTGGAGCACATTGGCGATCTGGCTGAAATTTCCGGCCCGAATGGTTCCCCGGGCGCCGGAACTCGGCAGCAAGATTTCGCAGCGCGGCACGCGCAGTCGATGGGCGCTTAAGTATTCGAGACGCTGACAGCTGAGTCCGACGAGACAATCGGCGAGCTGTGCGCGGACGCTCGCCTGAATGTCCGAGGGAAACGACATGCACAGCCGGCTCAACGCCTCGGCACAATTCGCCGAGTGCATCGTCGCCAGAACCAGGTGTCCGGTTTCCGCGGCATTCAGTGTCAATCTCATGACTTCCGGCGTGCGCATTTCGCTCACCACCAGAACATCGGGATTCTCGCGCAGCGCATCGATGAGGCCCTGCTCGAAGCTCGGTGAATGAGTCGGGATCTCGCGCTGCCGGATGAACGAGCGTCGATTGCTGTAGATGTATTCGAGCGGACTCTCCAGCGTAAGGACCGTCCGGGCACGCGTCCCGTTGATCTCCTCCACGAGTGCAGCAAGCGTGGTCGACTTTCCGGACCCGGTCGGCCCGGAGATAATGACCAAGCCGGTCGTCGCCTCGATGAGCTTTCGAAAGTCCGGGTGTAGATTGCAGCCGGCGAGGTCCATCACGCTGGGTGCGAGCAGCCGTATGGCGGCCGCGACCCCGCGCACGGTTTGAAAGAAATTGACCCGGCAGCGCACGCCGCCGATGACCACGGATAGGTCGGCGGATCCACGATCCCTGAAATGCGCCCAGCCCTCGGGGCCGAGAAAATCCTGCGCGGCTTGCACCAGGGTATCGCCCGGCACGACGCCGCCCAGCGTCTGCAGTTCGCCGCGCACGCGTACCACCAGGGGAGTCCCTGCCTCCAGGTGCAAGTCACTTGCGCCGAGCGACCATGCGCGTTCGATCCACTCATCGACAACCATCGGAACCTCGTCTCATTTCACCTGCGGCTTGCGGTGAAAAGTCTCATCGATCAGGCGAAGCGCATCGGCTCCGTCCCATTGTCTCGCCCCGTAGACCTTCTCGAGTACCCGGCCATCGGCGTCGACCAGCACGGTCAGCGGCAGCCGCGATGCTCCCAGCATTTTTTCCATCTGCAGCCCGGTGTCGATGAACTGGCTGATCGTCGCATTCGCCTTCTTCAGCAGGCCCTCGGCTTGATCGGCATAATCGTCCGTCGAGATGCCGATGATCGCGAAGTAATGGTTGGGGTCGCGCCACGCGAGCCGCTCCAACGATGCCATTTCCTCCCTGCAGGGACCGCACCAACTCGCCCAGACATTGATGAGCAGCGGCCTGCCGCGAAAGGCGGCGAGATTCTGCGAAGGACCATTCAAACCCTGAAGCGCCGCGTCCCGCAATATTCCGCCGATCGGCACTTCCTGTTCGCCGGCGAACACCGCCGAGGCCGCGACGGCGAAGCACAACCAGAAGGCGGACGAACGCAGCCGCATGCCGCATAGGCTAGCACCTCGGCGGGCCTGAGCAAGGTCCGGCCGCGGGAGAGGAGTTTCCCGGGGGTTCCCGAGGCCGTTTCTAGGCTATTGCCGCCACAAAACGATCAGGACATAGACCAGGGTGATCACCGTCAAGCCCGCATTGCCGAGGCGCGAATGCACGAGTAGATCGTTGGATTCGGACTGGCGCGGCACGGTCAGTCGAACGATGGCGGCAAGGAACAGCATGAGGATCGAACCTAAGGGGATGGCGAAGGCTAACGATAGGCGCTCAGCGTTCACCAAAACCGTGACTTGACTCGCATCTTCCGCAAGGCATCTTCACAAATCCGTGCGGCCCGGACCTGCGCAAAGTGGCCGGCCGCGCGCCGCGCCTGTGTGAGAATGGGGCATGCTCCGATCCTCGAAAGATTGGCATCGCGTCGTGGCCCTTCTCGTTCTGCTGTTCGGCATCACGTATCTAGACCGCGTTTGCATCTCCGTGGCCGGGCCGCGAATGCAGGAGGACCTGCACATCAGTCCGATTGGCTGGGGCTGGGTGACCGGGGTGTTCACCATTTCCTACGGTCTGTTTGAAATTCCGACGGGGATTCTCGGCGACCGGTTGGGTCCCCGGCGCGTGCTGACCCGGATCGTTCTGTGGTGGTCGGCCTTCACGGCGCTCACGGGCGCGGTGACGAGTTATTACCCCTTGCTGGTCACGAGGTTTCTGTTTGGCGCCGGAGAGGCCGGAGCTTTTCCGAACGCGTCGGTGGTGATCTCTCGTTGGTTCCCGCCGGCCCGCAGAGCCACGATGTGCGGCGTCACGCTGATGGCGAGCCAGATCGGCGGTGCCGTTGCGCCATTGCTGGTAGTGCCGATCCAGAGCCGATACGGATGGCGGGCGTCGTTCTTCGTGTTTGGTATTTTAGGAGCTTGCTGGGCGATCGCCTGGCACACCTGGTTTCGCGACTCGCCGGATCGGAAGCACGCCGCCGAGCCGTTGGAAGTGCGTGCTCCGGTAGGGCGCCGTTTCCCCTGGCGGAGCGCATTTCGCTCGCAGAGCGTGGTGGCCCTCCTGATCACGGCATTCTGTTATGTGTATGTATACAATTTCTTCCAAACCTGGTTTCACACGTTTCTCGTCAAGGGCCGGGGATTCAGCGAAGCCGGCCTGTTGCTCTCGGCGCTTCCCTATGTCGTGGCGGTTTTCGCGAACCTGACCGGGGGACTCGCGAGCGATGCATTGGCTCGAAAGCTCGGGCTGAAACGGGGGCGACGAACGCTTGCCGTCACTGCACTTACCATTGCCGGCCTGTTCACGCTCGCGGCCATGGTTTCGCGGCAACAGACCTTGAGCGTGGTGTTTCTGGCCGTGGTCTACGGAGCGATCACCTTCCAACAATCGGTGGTGTTCGGCGTTTGCCTGGACATCGGGAGCGAGCATGCGGGCGCGATGGTCGGTCTCATGAACACCGCCGCGCAGCTGGGAGGACTGGTGGGCTCGGTGGCCTACGGCTACATCGTCCAGCACTTCGGGAATTACGATGCGCCGTTCGTGCCCATGGCGGCGTTGTTGTTCCTGGGTGCCGGGCTTTGGCTCAGGATTGACGCGTCACAGCAGTTGCGCGAGGCGCCGCAGCCCGCGGCCGCGGCACCCGCCGGCTAGGACAACCGGTGCGCCGGCGTCGCTCAGGCGTGGCCGACACCGAGGAGTTTCTCAACCGCTTCAATCAAGTCTTCTGCCTCGAACGGCTTTGTGAGCACCAGATGCGCTCCCGCCTTTTCGGCCGATGCAAGGTAGGCGTTGGTCGTTATCGCCGTGGGTTGGTAGGCCGCGAGGCCGAAGTTGCCACCCCCGGAAATGGCGACTATGCGCACCCGCGGAAACGCCTTGCGGATCGATTCGATGGCTTGCACTCCGTTCATTTTCGGCATGATGATGTCGGTGATGACGACATCGATCGGCATGCGCTCGAGTTGATCGAGTGCGTCCGCCGCATTCTCGGCCGTACGCACCGTGTATCCGGCGAGATCGAGTACGCTCTTGATCGAGTCGCGCACGTCACCCTCATCGTCGACGATCAGTATGCGCTGCATTCTCGCCTCATCCACCGGGGACCATGAGATCGCCAACCGAATTGGCCTGACGGACCGCCGGAAAAAATACCCTGAATGTGCTGCCCGCGCCAATTTTTGTCTCTACCGTGATGCTGCCGCCGAAGCTTTCCACGATTCCATGAACCACCGAGAGCCCCAGACCGGTTCCTTGCCCCACCGACCGCGTGGTGAAAAACGGCTCGAATATGCGCTCCACCGTATCCGCATCCATTCCGTGTCCCGTATCGCTGACCCACAATTCGACGCGCGACGGGGTTCCCGAGTCGCTGCCGGCCTGTTCGGAATTGCGCAAACCGATGGTCAACACGCCATCCGCGCCCTCCATCGCCTGATAGGCATTGGTGCACAAGTTCATCATCAGATGCAACGCGAGCGTCGCGTCGGCCTTGACCAGGGGAATCGCCTCGGAGATCTGTGTCCGTATCTCGATGCTCGGCGGTGCCAGCGCTGAAAAGAGATTCAGGCCTTCCATCGTCACCACTCGCAGATCGATCAGCGTGAGCTTCGCCTCGTCGAGCTGGCGGCTGAACGTCAGAATCTTCCTGACGACGTCCTTGGCGCGTCGTGCCGCCCCCAGCACCCGCTCGAGATACGCGCGCGATCCGCCCGCGAGCGATGCATCTTTCAGTACCGTGCTGGTAAAGAGAATGATCGGCACCAGCACGTTGTTGATTTCGTGTGCGATGCCGCTGGCAAGCGTACCGACAGTTTCCAGCCGTTGACGATGCCGCAACTGCCTCTGCAATTCCTCGCGTCGAGCCTCGGATTGTTCCTTCTCCTTGATCTTCGCCTGGAGTCGATGATTGACGCCCACCAATTCGTGACGCATCGCCTCGAGATCCACCGCCAAGTCATGAAGCTCGCGAATACCGGTGCTGACATTGAGAACCTGTGCGTAATCGCCCGAGGCGATGGCGCGGGAAACATCCTGCAAGCGACGGATCGGGCGCGACAAGCGGTGACTCAGGATGATGGCGATTCCGATTGCCACGCTGAGATAACCCGCCAGCAGCCACAGCATTCGGCCGAACGCGAGATGAATACGGTCCTGCGTGGGCAGCTCGTCGAAGCCCAGGCGCAGTTCGGCGCTATGGCCGGCGTGAACGATGGGCAGCACGATGTAGTAGATATCGTCCCCCCCCTGGCCAAAGCCCAAATCCGAGTGACGCGGCACCACAATATCCGGCGATCCGAGCCGGCTGCGCGTGCCGACACCGCGATCGAACAGTTCCGCGTAGCGCGCCTCCCCGTGAAGGACGGCCAGGTCGAGCAGGTCCTCCGTTCGCTGGCGGGACTCGAGCGCGACGCTGACTTCGAATTCTTCGGCGAGCACCCTGGCGAAGGTTCTCGCGTGCTCGACGAACAAGTCTTCGTGGCTCTTGCGGATCACATATCCCATGCCGAAGAAAAGCGCCGGCAACAGGACGATGTGCACCGCCACCACGCACACCGTGACGTAAGTGGCGAAAGACGTTCTTAGTCGCACCATATCAGTCGTACCAGAGTACCCGCAGGATTTTGATTCGTGAGTCGTGCGCCACATCCTTGGCCCACGTATAGCTGACGGCAGTTGGGTCCGCTATGACGGCCTTTATCAAGAGATCGATGTCCTTGTAGGCAATCGGCTTGATTTGACCTTGAATGAGAGCCAGGCGCAGCACGCTGCGATCATAGGTACTATCCGACATGGAAACGATGTTTTGTAGAAATATTTCTTTGACCCGGGGATCGGCCTCGTCGAGGACCGGCCGCAACCGATCGCCATTGTGGATCACCGTCAGGCCGAGAAACAACTTTCTGACTTCGAGGGAATCCAGCTGCTCGACCTTGCTGTCCGCGCTGACGATGAGCACGAGCTGATCGGCCGCGGATGCCGTTCCCGACGCGGCAAGAAGCGTCAACAACACGGCCGCGGCCGCGATCTTGCTCACGGAATTGCCGCGCTCCACTGCACGCGTAGCTCATTCGAATGTTGGGTCAAGGAAACGATGTGCGATATCTCGAGGGTCAGCGCCTGGCGCCGGGTATAGTCCCAGCGCACTCCGAGAGCCTGGCGCTGCAGCGCAATCTCGAGATCGCCGTCAGCGTCGTCGAACAAAGCGACGTAGCGCGACTCCTGCATTCGCGAAGAGTCTTCAACTCGCCCGAACACCGTGAACCGCCGCGGCAGCTGCCTCTCGATTTGCAGATAGCCCGACATGAAACTTTCGTTTCTCGCGGTCTGATCCATCGCAACGTCGACGTAATAGTTGGCTGCCACGATCCGCCAAGGCTCTGTGATCCAATCGACGTAGGCGCCGTAAATGCTGAGATTCGCCTCCCTTGACTGCAAAAGAGCCAGTGTGCGGGCATTGCTCACGGACAGGTCATCGTGACCAAACAGCAAACCTGCGCTGCTGGCACCGACGTACTCCGGCAGGTAGGCGAGACGCCCGGTCACGGATAGCCGGTGCCTCCCCGGATTGCTGCCGATGAGATCGATGGCATCCAGTGCCTGGCCCGACAGCGCAGGCGCAGCGCCGATGCCGCCGGATAGCTGTATCGCCCCGTCCTTGCCGATCGATTGGCGCGACTCGAACAGCGCTCCCGTGATGTGCTGGGGAATTATCCCGTGCTCGTCCTCCCAACGTTCGATGTAGGGACGCGTGATATCGGTTTGCAGGTACTGCCCATGATGGTGCTCGGTGTTCCAGGCACTCCCGGTTTGATGGAAGCGGCCGAGCCACAGCAGCGTTTCGGGAACGAACTCGAAGCCCATTTGGAACCGCTCGAGGTCCCGTTCCGCGGAGCTTATGTAATACTCGCCAAAGACCCGGAACTGATGTTGAGTTACGCCGAAGACCACGTCGGCGTCGATCCAAGGATCGGCATCTCCCAGACGCGTCTGTTGGGTCCCGTGAAACGCCTCGGCGGCGACAAAAACCTCGAAATCGCTGGACGAATGATCGTGTTGAGCGGATGCCGAATTCGCTCCAAGAACGCTCAAGGCCGCGCAAATCAGGACTTCTCTGAGACGGAAATGGGACATTCCAAAGGCTCCGGCGTGCGGACGCACGCGCCGCTTCTTAGGGGTGTTATCGGGAACGAAGATAACTTCTTTGGCGGGCTGCCGCGCATGTATCGGCGGTGGCGAGGCTGCCCGCAGCGCGCCGCGCCCCGCCTTCGGACCTTGCGGTTCGATGGAATTGCACATAAGCTTCTGGATGCTTCCGATCGGCTCGTCAATCCACGGCTGATGATTGACCAAGGACTCGGCAGATTCACACGACGCGCAAGACGTTAGGTTAGCGGGGAACAATGGTCGGATCGCTCTGATGCCACACTTCCAAAAAGAACACACAGCTTTTCGATATCAGCGCCCGCGCCTGCGCCTGGTTCTCGCCGACGAGCACGCCATACTTCGCGGCGGCCTGCGGGCCATGTTGGAAGCCGAGCCCGACCTCGAGGTGATCGGCGAAGCCAGCGGGGTGGCGGACGCGATTGCCCTGGCGCGATGCCTGCAACCCGACGTCATGATCACGGATGCATTTGAAAATGACAGCGGAATCCGCGCGATCAGCGTGATGCGCCGCGAATGCGCCGGCCTGCGGGTCGTGATGTTGACCGGCAACAGCGGTCAGGAATCCGAGCGCGCCGCCATGATGGCGGGTGCCCACGCTTACATCGTCAACGACTCGCCCATCGAAGTCCTGCTGCGGGCCATTCGAGCGGAGAATGTCGCTGACCATTTGCCAATGCCGGTACCGGCCAACCCGCATAGCCGTTCGGCCAAACCGCCGGCGGCGGTGGGCGGGATAACGCCGTGCGAGCGCGAGGTCCTGATCCGGGTCGCGCTGGGATATTCGAGCAAGCGAATCGCCGCGGATCTGGGACGCAGCGTCAAAACGATCGAAAAGCATCGATTCAAGATGATGCATAAGCTGGGACTGCGCAATGCAGCGGCCGTGGCTCGCTACGCGATGGACAATGGCCTGCTGACGGCCGGAAGCGAAACGCGGGACTATCCCCCGGCAAGTCCTCCTCCGGGAAACTAGATCCCGCGGTCCGACCACTGCGCGAGGGCGCATCCATGTCCGGGCTAGGGTTCGGCAAGAATTGCTTTTTGCCGCTCACGATACACATCCTCGGAGACCAGCCCTTCGCCTCCTTGGACGGGACGGCGTGAAGGGAACTCGCCGCTGAAGGCGCATCGGCGGCAGCCGGAGCGGCCGGTTGCGCCGGCGGCGGCGTCACCCGGGTGGCAGCGGGCGGGTGCGCCGACGCATGCCCGTTCCCGCAAGCCCGCAGGCAGTTATTGTGTTCCGCGGGGCATTCGACGGCGCCACGTTCCGGAAAACCCGCGAAGACCTGCGGGCATTGACCATAATGCGCGTCGCAGGCAGCGGTACAATCAGCTGCGCTGACTTCGGGCGCGCGCACCCATTGCGCCGTGCCGCAACCGCTCAGAATCAAGGTCAACGCTGCGGCTGCCTTCTTCATGGACGACTCTCCCGTTCGATGATGGCTCGGCTGCGCTCGGCGCGGCCGAGGCGCATCGAGTTGTGCACGACGCATACGCTCGACAGCACCATCGCTGCAGCCGCGACCACGGGTCGCAATAGGCCATAAGCGGCAATCACGACCGCCACCGCGTTATAGGCGAAAGCCCAGACGAGATTCTGCCGGACGATGCGAAACGTCCTGCGCGCAAGTCCAAGCAGGCGCGGAATCTCGAGCAGATCTTCACGCAAAATCGCGACGTCGGCCGTCTCCTTCGCAAGGTCCGCCGCGGGCCCAAAAGCGATGCCGGCATCCGCGGCGCCGAGCGCCGGTGCGTCGTTGACGCCGTCCCCGACCATGGCCACCAACCCCCCGGACGCGCGCAGGGCGCGTACGCGCCATGGCTTATCGGTTGGCGACCATTCACCGGCGAAATCCGTAACACCCGTGCCGGCGGCGACGCGCGCCACCACCTCCCGGCGATCCCCCGACAGCAAGTGACAAGACACGCCCATACGGCCGAGGGCCCGCATCGTGTCGGGTGCCTCGGGCCGAGGCGGGTCGTCGAGCAGCAACTCGCCGGCAAGACGGCCGTCGATCGCAATCGCCACCGCACTGGAACCCGTCTCGTCCGCCGATACTGCCGGTAGCTCGACGCCGCAGTCGGCGAGCCACGATAGTTTGCCGACCTCGACGCAGTGACCCTCGACGCGGCCCCGAACACCACCACCGGCCGTCGCGCGGACCTCGGTGGCCGCGGGCACCGACTGGCCGCGTGCCAACAGCGCAGCCACCACTGCCCGG
>Ga0210383_10005714_pt1 | contig 10894 bp, 6 predicted proteins | sample IncBWC14OmetaG_FD_160072 | JGI IMG/M metagenome (GOLD analysis project Ga0210383, IMG submission 160072) | Forest soil microbial communities from Barre Woods Harvard Forest LTER site, Petersham, Massachusetts, United States - Inc-BW-C-14-O ...
CCCGCATATAGAGTGACTTCGTGCGGATATTTGTGAAGCATCCGAATGATGAAATGAGCGGCGTCTTCCTCAATCGGCTTCGTGGTCGGGTTGCCTTCTTTCAATTCCGGGATATCGTAAGGCCCATGAAAAGTTCCGCGCTGGCCATCGCCAATTGGTTTTTTGTTCCAGGCGCCCTGATAGCGAACCTTGCCATAAAGTCCTTCCCACCGTTCGATCATCTCCATCCGGTTAATCAGGGGATAGACGGCACCGGGAACTACCGGGACATCCGTGCGGCCCACGAGTTCGAGCATTCGCAGTGTGTGCGCCATTTCTTCGTCGCGCCACATATCGCCGCTGACGACTGTGATGCCGAGCGTTTCGACCTCCGGCGATTGCAGAAAGACGAGGATCGATTGTTGGTCGGTGGTTGCGGGACCGCGCGCGTCCTGATCGATGATCACTTTGCGCTTCGTTTGCGCGAAGTTTGGCAAGGCAAGCAGCAGGACGGCTGCCGTGAGCACTATGGATTTTGGACGCATACTTGTTGATGCTCCTTGAAGCCCCACCGGTTTTGTCGAGTATGAGTGCGGGAAATGTTGGCCGGTACAACGGTTAAGACAATTCATTGTGGGCAGGCGCTGTTTATAGTTTGCGCCACAGCGTGAGTCAAGGAAAAAGGGCAGTTTGGAGGCGTTTTTAGCGTGTCGAAACGAGGCGCGTCAATTGTAAATGTTATAATTTCGCGCATGAATTGGCGCGCAGGAAAGTTCGTTCCAGGCCGGAACAATTTTACGAGTGTTCTTTTAACGCGATTGTTGGTGGCTGCGATCTTTGCCCTCGCTTTCAGTTGCACAAACATTGAGGCGCGCCAGGCTTCGCCGGCATCGGCCGAAAAGTTTAAGCAGGACGCCCATTCATCGATTGCAAACGGGCAGTGGGATGCGGCGATTCAGAGCTACGAGAAAGCAATCGCACTCGCGCCGAATGATCTTAGCCTCCGCCTGGAGTTGGGCGCTGTTCTCTTGAAATCGGGCCAGCTCACGGATTCAATTGCTGCGTTTCAAGAAGCGCTAAGGATCGCACCGCACAATCTGACCGCTGAACTGGGGCTCGCTCAAGGATACCGCGCCGTTCGGAACAATGAGGAAGCGAAGCGAGCGCTGGAGCGCGCGATCCGCGAACATCCGAAATCGCCCGAGCCGCTGGCGGCGATAGGCGAGTTCGAAATCCAGCAGCAAACATATGATGCGGCCATCGGCCACCTAAAGGCTTCGCTCGCGCTTGCGCCCGCGAATGCTGAGACGCGTAATCTCCTTGCCGCAGCGTACAAGGCAAAAGGAGATTTGCCGAGTGCGTTGGCGGAACTGGAAAAGGTTCTCGTACGAGATCCGGACAACGCGCTCGCACATTTCCTACGCGCCGAAATCTATTCCGATCAGAACAAAGATGCTCTCGCGCTTCCAGACGCGCAAAAGGTAGTCGCTCTTCAGCCCCAGAATTTGCGCGGGCGCACAATACTGGGGAAGATTTTGCTGAGAACGCCGGAGGGTGCCAGCCAGGGGGAAATTTCGAAGCGCTGCAGCGAAGCTGTGGCCGCACTTGAACCGATTGCGGAGTCGGAGGCTCAAGCTAAGACCGCCAGTTCCGAAACGCTTTTTCTTCTTTCTCGCGCGTACCGATGCGCAGGGCAAGCAGAGCAGGCCGAAAAAACCGCCGCCGAATTTGAAACGGCGTCGCAGAAGGAGCGAAGTGCAAAAGAGAATGAAGCGCAAGCAAACCACTTGGTTCAGCAAGCGAATGATGCGGCGTTGACGAACGACTTTCAGGGAGCGGTAAATCTTCTTCAACAAGCTTTGGTGAAGGATCCGAATAGCGGAGCTGCCTATTCGATTCTCGCGAAGCTTTATTATTCGGCAGGCAATTTGGAAAAGGCAAGCGAAGCTATCAGTGAAGCGCTCGTTCGAGGGCCGCACCATCCGGATTTTTTGTACGTGCAGGGGAAAATTCTGGAGAGGCAAGGAAAGTCCGACGAGGCGCTCGCGTCGTTCGAGCAGACGACGTTGATCAACCCCAGGGAATCAGATGCATATTTTGAGATAGGCGCTATCTATCAGAAACGCAATGACCGCCCACGCGCGATTGCGGCATACAAGAAAGCCGTGGAAATTTCGCCGGACGATCCCGATTATAGGAAGGCGCTCGCGTCAGTATCCGGTGCCAAGCCGGTTTCGCCCTGACGCAAATACCGCCGCAGCTATTTGAGGCTCGCCGCCGGCGTTGGCGCGGACATCAAGTCAAGAAACATTCGATCGAGCTTCTCCGTATTGACCTCTTCCAAGATGTGAACTTGCTGTTCGCCCAGGCCAGGCTGGCTTCCTGCGGGCCACACAAGCGTATCGCCGTAACTTGGCCCACGATCGAGCGAAATATCCATGTATAAAAATTGCTCCTTTGTGACGATGCTCGGGTCGAGCCATGCTTCGGCCGCGAGTTCGTCCCACATGTATCCCCCGTGCGAATATTTTGTGACGTACTGCGCGACGGGAGTCTGCGTTTTCGCAAGCTCGTCCAACATCGTTTTGCTGAGATTCGTCTTGATCGAGATGTCGATTGTGGTCACCGTAATCTTCGGCCACGGCGCGCGGAAAACGATTCGCGTCGCTTCCGGGTCCCACCAGCAATTGAAGCCGCGACGCGGTGCCTGATAGAACTCGGGATCGGCCGTTCCGGGATTGATAATCGGGCCCATGAACACAAGCTCTTGCGCGAGTTTCGCGAATTCAGGATCGATAGAGATTGCGAGCGCCAGGTTGGTGAGCGGGCCGCCCGCATAGATTGTCACTTCGTGAGGGTATTTGTGGACCATGCGAATCAGGAAATGCGCGGCGTCTTCCGCTGACGGCTTGGTGGTGGGTTTTCCTTCCGGCATCGGCGGAATCGCGTAGGGATCGGGTCGATAACCGGGGTTCCATGCGCCCTTATAAACAACCTTGCCATAGAGCGCTTCCCAGCGAGCTTCGTCTTCGCGCGAATTGACGAGCGGGAAAATCGCGCCGGGAATGACGGGAATATCCGTGCGGCCGACGATTTCGAGCATCCGAAGCGTATGCGCTACTTCTTCGTCTCGCCACTGATCCCCGCTGACGATGGTGATGCCTAGCACGTCTGTCTGTGGTGACTGAATCAGAAGCAGGATCGCCTGCTGGTCCGTGCTGCCGGGGCCGCGCGCGTCCTGATCGATGATTACTTTACGTTTCGTTTGCGCGGAGGCCGAAGCAAATGCAGCGGCGAAAAGTAGAAGCAGACAAGCGATCTTGGCCGTTTGAGGCATCGTGTGGCTCCTGGCTGTCGAAAGCGATCTCGATGATTCGGTGTCAGCAGAGCGCGTCTTATTTTGATCCGGGAGTTGGGCGCGTCATCAACTCGATAAATTCCTTGTAGAATTTTTCCGTGTCGACGTTTTCCTGCACTACTACCTGCTGCTCGCCAAGGCCAGGCTGGCTCCCTGCCGGCCAAACGAGCGTGTCGCCGTAGCTCGGCCCGTGATCGACAGACACGTCCATGTAGAGATTCGTCGTCTTCGTGATGATTGTTGGATCGAGCCACGCGACGGCGGCGAGTTCGTCCCACAAATAGCCGGTGTAAGCGTATTTCGCGACGTACTGAGCGGCCGGCGTGGTTCCTTTCGCGATTTGCGCAATCACATTCTTGTCCATGTTCGTTTTCACAGAAATATCGACCGTGGTAACGATGATGCGCGGCCACGGCGAGTGAAACACCTTGTAGGAAGATTCGGGATCGAGCCAGAAATTGAATTCGCGTCGTGGGGTGGTGGCGAACTCCGGATCGTCCGTCTCGGGATGAATGCTCCCGCCCATGATGATCAATTCCTTGGTGAGCGATGCAAATTCCGGATCGATCATCTGTGCTAGCGCCAAGTTCATCAGCGGGCCACCCGCATAAATCGTCACCTGATGCGGATACTGGCGCACGGTGCGAACCAGGAAATGTGCCGCATCTTCATTCGCAGCCTTCGTAGTGGGGGCACCCTCCGGCATGGGCGGCACTTCAAACGGGCCGTGGATCGGCTTGCCATAATTCCACGCGCCTTGATACACCACTTTTCCGTACAGTTTTTCCCATCGCGCCATCGATTCCTTGCTGTTTACGATAGGAAACACGGCTCCCGGCACCACAGGAATGTCCGTGCGTCCGATGATTTCCATCAGCCGCAATGTGTGTTGGACTTCTTCGTCGCGCCAGGCATCGCCGGTGACCACCGTGATGCCCAGCACGTCGACCTTGGGCGAATTCACGATCGCGAGCACAGCTTGCATGTCTGTGCCGCCGGGACCGGCGCAGTCCTGGTCAATAATCACTTTGAGTTTTTCTTGAGCAGCGGCTGGAATGCATACTGCTCCAAGCAATGCCGCCAAGATGAGACATGTGGTTATAGGGCGTATTTTCAAGAGTTCATTCCTTTCAAGCCTAATCAATTCCAGAGCCGTTTGCTGCTCAATACATGATCGTCTTCGTCAAATGATGTGGCCAGAAGGTCGTGTGATAGTGAGTCCAGAGCCGTTCGTTCACTTGCGGAATGATCACCTGCAAATCCGCAGGGCGAATCTTGTTGATCTCCTCGCGAAGCAGGGCAGTCGCGTAAATGCTGTGCGCCCGAATTTCTACTTCCTGCGTGGAATCGCGCGCAATTAATTGATACGTGTCGATTGCGTGTTCCAGTGCCGGTGAATAGCTGTTAATTCCCAGAAGGCGCAAAGCCACCGGTACGATGTAGTCTGGGAAGGTGGTCATTTTCTCGACGTCTTTCAGCCGCACCGGGCCGTCCTTCGGATACGTGGCGAATGCGAACCACAGTCCGAGCTGCGCCAGCTTGTAGAACTTGATCTCGTGGCCGTCATAGGGGCTCACATCATTGAATCGTGGAAATTCCTTCGCCATGCGTTCCACGAGACCCTGCCCATTGTCATAGAGCAGCGGGGGACACGACTTTATGAAATTGTGAAAGCGCCCGTCATATTTTTCAGTCAGCACCGAACCTACCTGATGAAGCACCGCCAGCTTTTCATCGAGCATTGGCATTTCAATATTGCCGGCGAATATTTTCTCCAGCTCGGGGCGCGTTACATTTGCGAGGAACTTGCCATCGAGCATCGGCACGCCGGTGTTCATGGCTCGATTTAAGCACGCGAACATGGCGTCTGAATCCGAGGTGTGCTGCCCTTCATAGTCCACCTGAAACTTCACGTGCGTCTTGAAGTCGGTAAACGCCGTGTCGATGGAATTGGCCACGAGCAAAAGATCAACCACGTCATTCGGGTCCGTAGATTTCACGCCCGTAGGCACTGGGTACACCGGCATCGCGAGATCTTCATAAGCCATCCATCCGGCTACCTCGACGATTTTGTCCACATGTGTGAAGACGTCGCGCGAATTTTCGACTGCAGGTCGGATGCTCTCCAGCACCGGGCTCCCAATCGGCTTGGGCCAGCGGGTGGTCTCCGGCCTCGCGGCCCTGGGATGGGGCGCCGTTCGCGTCGCGGCCCCTCCAGTGCTGAGGAACCGTGGGCTGCCTGTGGCTGCAACGGAGAGCGCAGAAATTGCCTTCACGAACGCGCGTCGGCTTGTTTCCATGGAGAATCCCCCGAGCAAAAGCTAATACATGATGGTTTTCGTCAAGTGGTGAGGCCAGAACGTGGTGTGGTAGGGCATCCAGAGCCGGGCATCGATCTGCGGAATGATCACCTGTTTTTCGGCCGGACGAATTTTGTTTACTTCCTCACGCAGAAGCGCGGTGGCGTAGATGCAGTGCGCGCGAATCTCCACTTCCTGAGGGCTGTTCCGCGGAATCATCTGATACGTGTTAATTGCGTTTTCGAGTGCAGGGGAGTAGCTCGTGATACCGAGTAGCCGCAGCGCGACGGGAACGATATAGTCCGCGAAAGCGGTCATCGCGCCAATGTCGTCCAATTGAAATTTACCCGCCGGGTGAAGGCTCGAATAGACAAACCAGATGCCGAGCTGCGGCAGTTTGTAGAGCTTGATCTCGTGGCCGTCGTACGGGCTCACATCGTTGAAGCGCGGGAACTCCACTACGAGGCGGTCGATGATGCCTTTGCCGTTGTCGTAAAGCCGCGGCGGGCAGGAATGAACGAAGTTCGAAAACTTGCCGTTGTACTTCGAGGCGAGCACGGGGCCCACCTGATGCAGCACGGCGAGCTTTTCATCGAGCATCGGCATTTCGATGTTGCCCGCGAAAATTTCATTGAGCTCCTCGCGCGTGATCTTCGCTAGGAAATTGCCGTCGAGGATCGGAACGCCTTTGTCCATCGCGCGCTTGATGCAGGCAAACTCGGCTTCGGAATCCGACCAGTGCTGGCCGGCAAATTCGGTGGTGAACTTCACGTGCGTCTTGAAATCGGTAAAGGCCGTATCGATCACATCAGCGACCATAATGAAGTCGATGGCTTCATTCGGATCGTTCACGCCCACGCCGGTTGGTAGGTGATATTCCGGCATGGGCAGCTCTTCGTACGCCATCCAGCCCGCTACTTCCACGATTTTGTCCACGTGCGTGTGGACGTCGCGCGAATTTTCAATTACCGGGCGAAGGCTTTCGAGCACGGGACTGCCGATTGGTTTAGGCCAGCGCAGAGGAGTGTCGGGATTCACGCTGGAGTGATTTGCATCGGAGGGAGTTGCGCCAGCAGCAGGCCGGAAGGTTTCCCTCCCGGCTGCTGCCAGCATTACTTAACTTCCAAGTCCTTGCAAAAACCGCCTTCGTCCAGCAGGGCCCAAGGTCATTAGAACGTGAACTTGGCTCCTGCCTGGAACGCAAACGGCGTGCTGCCCGGGGCGATCTCGTTGATGAAGCCCAGGGCAGCAGGATTCGCACCGTGCCGTGTGAGCCTCGGAAGCGCTGCGAGCGGCGTACAATTGAACCCGAGTTCTCCGGCAGGACGCGGAGTGCAATTTCCGCTTGCCTCATCATAGCCAAGCGTGCCGTTCGTATCGCCGTTGGAGTACACGTTGCCGCGGTTCGTCAGGTTGAAGAAGTCGCCCGATAGCAGCACGTGATACCTGTCGGTGATCTTGAAATCCTTCTGGATTCGAGCATCCAACTCCGCGAAGCCCGGCTGGTTATACGGATAGCGTCCGACCAGAATATCCCTTCCGTTCGCCAGGGCCAGGCTGGGGCGGTCGTTGTTGTGGGAGAAACCGGAATTGGCAACGCCGTCCCCGTTGATGTCGGTATCGATATACAGCGGGAAAGGAACGCCGGAATGAGCGATCACTGTCGCGCTGGCTGTAAAGCCCATCGGGAACTCATACACGCCGCCCGCCTTGAACTGTTGCTTGATGTCCAACCCGTTGCGGCCGTAGTCGAGGTTGATGTTAAACGGATCCTGTTGTCCGAAATAGGTGTCCGTGTCGCGCTCGCTCGCTCCATTGTCCTTGTTCTCTGACCAGATAAAGTTCGTGAACAATTGGAAGTGGTTCGAGAAGCGCTTGGTGAGGTTGAAGACGGCAGATTCGTAATTGCCGCGGGCGTAGCTGGCCGTGATGTTAGTGCTCGATGCGAGCGTATCATCCAGTACTCCGGTCAGAATCGCTCGTCCGAACTGGTCCACTCCGTTGGTCGTGAAGTTCCGATACCACGCTTCTTCTGAGCCGTAACCGCCCGTCCGAAGATGGGATGACTTCGCCCAGGCAAACGTGAGTGTCGCCGTCCAGCTACGAGCGAATGTGTGCTCCACGCTCCCGGTCAAGTTCGAGATGCGGGGGTTCTGGAAGCTAGGATCGACGATATTGGGCGCCGGGCAGCCGTAAATGACGCCGTTGCTCGGGTCAGGCGTTGTGCAAAGTTGACCGATGCTCAAGGACGTCGTTTGCGGGAACAAGTAAGGGAAACCTACGGGAGGTTGGCATGATGGGCCAGAGAAGCAGAAAAGGCCCGTTGTCCTACCGCCGCCGGCTGTCGGCAAAAAGATCGTGGGAAGCTGAGCGTAATAGAGACCCCACGCGCCGCGAATTACAGTTGGAGAATCGGTTGATCCCACGTTCCATGCGAGGCCAATGCGCGGCCCCCACTGCTTGTAGTCATCCGGAACGCCCTGAGGAATCGGGATAATTCGGGTATTGGTTCCAACGCCGGTATACGTTTCGCTTCCTGGGAACGGGGTCTGCGGCTGCGGATTAATCGTGCCATCCCAGCGCAGGCCGTAAGTCACAGTGAGGCGCGGCGTTACTTGCCACTTGTCCTGCACATAAAGACCAATGGCAGTCTGAGAAGCTGGATTCAGCGTTCCGGCTTGTTTCAGAGGAACGTTGTTGAGACCGAGGTTTTGTATAAACCCGAACGGAGCCACTGGAGTGCCACCGGCAGGATTGTTGATATTGTTGAAATCGCTGATCGATCCGAGGTCGTACTGACCTGTCGTCCAGCCCAGGAACGAGTCATTACTGTCCCGGAAGGTGTCAACGTCGCCGCCGAATTTGATGTCGTGCTTTCCGAATGAATAGGAGAAACCGTCGCCAACCTGGAATTTTGCGTTCGTACCCGTGATCGGCAGATAGTATCGCTCTCCGATTGTGAAGGACGGAAGGGCAGGATCAAAAAACGCAATAGTTTGCTGCCCGGGGCCGTTCGGATTGCGGTTGCGCGTCTCGTGTTCATAGGCAACACGAATTTCGTTTACTTTCCGGCCCATTACCGTATTCAAAGCAAACACGGTACTGATTCCCTGGTTGACGAAATTTTCAGTTCCACCGAAGGAGAGCGGGGTCTCGTTCTGGCCCTCTCCTCCCGTAAAGCCGCTCGTATGGTTTCTCGTCCAGTAGGCACGAGCGCTGAAGTGGTTGGCTTGATTGATCTGAAAATCGTAGTGACCCAGGATGGTAAATAGATTTTGAAATTGGTTATTGGATTCGTTGAAATCGCCAAGGTTGTTCACTCCGTAGCAAGCGTTCAAAAACGACTGCCCCAGCGTCGGCACGCTGCACGATCCGGGAAGGGTAAAGCCGGCCGTATTTGGACCTGGAAGCGGAATCTGTCCGGCTCCGCAAGGCGTTAGTCCGGCTGGACCCGTGCAGTTCGCGAATACCGGACCCGTTGCGGCCGACAGAGCTTGCGCGCAATCCGCAGCTGTACCGGTTCCGCAGAAGTTCGTGACAAGAGGACCATTTTCGCGTTGTACGTCAGTCGCCAGGTACAGAAACTGCTTGTTCTTGCTGATCGGGAAGCCGATCGAACCGCCAACCTGATTCTGGTTGTCGATGTTCGGTGGATTGCCCACCGCGTCATTCGCCGTCAGGCTGCTGCCGCGATAGTATTCGTGGGCTTCTCCATGAATTTCGTTTGTGCCGGATTTCGTCACCACGTTGATCAAACCGCCAGTGGCGCGCCCGAATTCAGGAGCGAACCCGTTCGTTACGACTTGAAATTCCTGCACCGATTCGAGAGGCACGGTAAAGTTCTTCGTTTCGAGTGAACCGAAGAATTCGCCGAAGAAGTTGTTGAAGCTATCCTGGCCGTCAATTACAAGCCCAGCGTAATCGCTCTGCTGACCGCCCAGGCGAATGCCGCCGCGCAGTCCAGGCACCACTTGCGCGGAGGAGCTCAGTTGCGCGAGGTCGCGATAGTCGCGGCCCGAGAGAGGCAGGGTCTCAAGGTTCAATTGATTCAGGATCTGGTTGATGCCGGCCGTTGTCACGTCAACAGCAGCGGATTCCGCCGCAGTCACCGTCACCGACTGCGTCTGGCCCTTCACCGGCAGCGTCACGTCCAGTTGCAAGCTCGCGCCGATTTGCACGGTGATGTCTGTCAGCGTAATGCTCGCGAATCCGGCGGCCTCCGCTTTGATCTCATAGACACCGGGCAGCAGTTGGGCGAAGTCGTAGGTTACCGACGAATCGGTGACCTGTTCGCGTTTGTAGCCGGTCGAGTTGTTCGAAACGGTTACCTTGGCGCTTGGAACCAGCGCACGCGATGAATCGTACACAAACCCGCGGATTTCGCCGCGCTGCAGACTTTGCGCCTCAGCGCTGGTGATCGCGAAAAGCGAACTCATCAGCACGACAGCCAAAAACGCAATCTTCCAGATTTTCATGTTGACTCCCCTCATTCGTCGTGTCCTTTCACTGCTCACTTCAAAATACGTGCGACCAAAATTCTGGAGCTCTTCTACTTACCTTGAACTCGCGAAATAAAAAGCTGCTTGAACCGTTCCGCATCCACGCCGGTGCAGACCTGCACGTTAGGCGTGACCTTTTCGAGGCCTTCGATAATGTAACGGTCGCCGTGCAGAACATTTTTCTCGATCTCGTTCCGGCGGTTCGCGACCGTTTCGCCGCGCGAATATTCGCCGCGGGTCTCCACGTCAACGTGCATCGCCTGAGTTTTCATGATCGTCGGATCGATCGCCGTGCCAATCGCCAATGAGTCGTACATGGGCGAACCGGAATCACCGAACTTTTCGGAAAGGTCAACGAGGAACGTATTGATGGCAACCATGAAATCGTTTTCCGGCCCGTGCGTCTTCGCGAGCTGGGCGAGATCCTTGCGGTTAAAAAGCGTCATGTTGCCAACGTCGAGTCCGGCCATCGTAAGCGGCCAGCCGGCCTGAAACACAATTTGCGCCGCTTCGGGATCGTTGTAGATATTTGCTTCTGCGGCCGCGTTCACATTGCCGCCGGAAATCGAACCACCCATCACGATCACTTCTTTCACCAGCGGAACTATCGAAGGATCTTTCAGAACTGCAAGCGCGATGTTGGTTTCCGGCCCAATCGGGAGCAGCGTGATTTCGTGCGGATACTGGTGGACCATTTGAATGATGAGGTCGGGTCCGAATCGGACGTCTGCTTTGCACTTGCTGGCAGGCAACTCCAC
>Ga0210383_10005718_pt1 | contig 10889 bp, 9 predicted proteins | sample IncBWC14OmetaG_FD_160072 | JGI IMG/M metagenome (GOLD analysis project Ga0210383, IMG submission 160072) | Forest soil microbial communities from Barre Woods Harvard Forest LTER site, Petersham, Massachusetts, United States - Inc-BW-C-14-O ...
CGATCCCGATCCCACACAGCGAATGTGTAATCGCTGAGCACACCTACGCGCTTGCCGTGGCCGAATTCAACCGCGGTCACGACCACATCGAGCGTGGCCAGTTCGCGCTTCATCTTTAGCCACGACTTTCCGCGCTTGCCGGGGGTGTACGGCGAGTTCAGGTCTTTGATCATCAGGCCTTCGTTGCCGCGTTCCTGAGCAGCGGTGAAAAGCGCTTCCAGGTCTTCCGGCGTGGCGGTGCGGAATACCGGGGCGCGGATGACAGCGGCCTGTGCCCCGATTACCGTATCTTCGGCGGCGAAGGCCAAAGTGCCTTGCGTGCCTTTCCTCCGTGTCTCAGCGTCTCCATGGTTATGGCTTTTTCTTTTTGAGATGAGCAACTCGTCTAGAATCTGCGCCCGCTCGCGCAGCGGGCGATCGATCAGCAGCTCGCCACCTGCGTACAGAACATCGAAAACCAGGTATGCGACTGGAATCTCGCGCAGCATTTTCTCGCTGACTTTCTTGCGTCCGAGTCGCTGCTGCAGGACGCTGAAGGGGCGGGCTTGACCGGCATGTTCGGGAGCGTGCCCGGCGATCAAGGCGCTCGACGTTTCGGTCGGCGCAGGCGTGGCCGGTTCAGGTGCTTGATTCACGGCAGCTGGCGCTGCCGTGGCGGGCAAGAGTGCCCGCCCCACACGTGCACTTTCACTATAGCTCCAGGCTACTATTTCGCCATCCAGGATCGCATCTTGCGGCAAGGCCGTCAGAGCGTCCGGCAGCTCCGGGAATGAGTCGGTGATTTCATCTCTCGTACGCGAGAAAAACTTTGCGTTGCCATCGGACACGTGCGCTTGCGCGCGGATACCGTCGTACTTGTCTTCGACCGCGGCTTCGGCAAAATAACTTAAGCCCTCCTCGGCCGACTCAATCGGGCTTGCGAGCATGAATCCCAGGGGATGAAAGATCCGCATTTTCGCTTTCGCCAGCTGGCCTGCAGCCGCGAGTCGCAGGGTTTCGCCGACATCACCGAGCAGTATGTTGGCGCGCTGGACTTCTTTCATCGCGCCGTTTTTCATCGCACCGGCCCGCTCGCCAGTGGGCGTTTCGAGGTAGGCCCTCGCGATTGCGTCCTCCACCAGGCTTTCTTTCAGACCGATCCGCAAATCTCCGGTCATGATTTTAACGATGTACTTGGCTTCCAGTGGAGTAGCTCGATCGAGCAGATCGCGGACCAGCGCGGTTTTGGCTGAGGGTCCGCGGGCTGCCGCGATCTGCCGGAAAATCTCCGCCACTTCGAGAATTCTCAATCCCTGTCCCGAGCGCTCGGGAAGAATTTCTCCGGCGACTGCGCCCAGGTCTCCATGCTTGCGGTACGACGTGGTCAGCGCAGATTCCGCCTGCCCTGACAACTCGGCGACGACTCGCCACAACAGCCTTCCACCGAATTGCAGCGTGGTTTCCTCCCACGCGGGAAATGCCCGGCCTGAGAGAAATATGGCGGATATAGCGGCCTCGTCTGTGGTGCGCGACTTCAGGTATTCGGATACGAGCGCGGTCTTCTGCCGCTTCTTGGTGGTAGCGGCGATGGCCTCCGCGGTTTCGGCGAATTTGCGCATGGCCAGAGGATAGACGAAAAAATGAGGAGATTCTGGCCGAGACGCGGGCTGACCGGGCTGGAGCGCCCGATAAACGGTGGTATATCTGCTACTTAGAGGCGGTCGCTGTGCGTTACTTACGAAGCCGCAACTCGCCCTGTGATAACCTATGGGCTGACGCTTTGGCCGCGTCTGGAGCATCTAACAATCGTGCGTTCAATACGAAATTATCTGCGTTTTCTCGCTGCGGTGCAGCTGTTGCCGGCGCTTGAGGGTGGCGAGGAAACCCTCGTTGGCGGGCAGGCCGTGCTTGAGGGCGTGATGATGCGCTCTCCGCACGCGTGGGCGATCGCTTGCCGCAAGCCGTCGGGCGAAGTCGTGACCATGAGCGAACCGCTGGAGCGCGCTTCGGAGAAACATAAGTGGATGGCTTGGCCCATCGTGCGCGGCGTCATGACGCTAGGCTATGCGATGGCCCTCGGCTATCGTGCCCTGCGTTTTTCGGCGAACGTTGCGATCGAAGATGTGATGCAGAGCGAAGACTCGAACACGAACCGCGGAGAGACAACCGCGAAGGTAACTTCACCTGAGAGCAAATCGAAAACCCGGGAAAAGGCAGCCACCATCAGCGGCTGGCTGGCCGCCGTCAACATCGTTATTTCTCTTGCGTTCTTCATTTTTATGTACAAGTACGTGCCGCTGGTGGCGGCGACTGAGCTGAAGAAGATTGATCCCGCGCTGGGCGGCCAGATCATGTTCAACCTGGTAGATGGCGTGATCCGGCTGATTTTGTTTCTGCTGTTCATCTGGGGAGTTTCGCTGTGGAGCGATATTCGGCGGGTGTATCAGTATCACGGCGCCGAGCATAAAACGGTTTATGCCTTCGAAAACGGCGATCCGCTCACGACCACCGCGGTGCAGAAGTATTCGACGTTCCATCCGCGGTGTGGCACCAGTTTTCTGATGACGGTGATGCTGATCTCGATTGGGTTTTACATGCTGATCCCGGTGACCACTTTCTGGGCGCGCTTTGGCGTGCGCATTGCGTTGTTGCCCGTGATCGCTGGGGTCTCCTACGAAATTATCCGCTTCGCCGCTAAGCATCGCGGCTCGCTCTTCGCCTTGATCACCGCTCCGGGACTGTGGCTGCAGCGGATTACCACGAAGCCTCCGTCTGACGAAATGGCGCAGTGTGCCATCACTGCCCTCGATCAGGCCATGGTGCTCGAAAAAGAACGTGGCGGCGAATTGGTAATTGCCTAGCGGCCCCGCCGCGAATACTTTCTCTCGCTTTTTCAAACAATCACTAAAATGCCGTATAGGCGTAACTTGTTACGTCCTGCCCGCTGCATTTAACGGGCCCGGCGAAACCGAGACGTAGCGAAGCTACGTCTCTACGGAAGCCGACTGACATGTTTGAACGACTGGACCAAATCGAAGCCCGCTATGACGAACTGACCAATGCTCTGGCGTCGCCGGATATTGTGAACGATTCGGCGAGATACCAGAAGACTGCCAAAGCGCACGCCGAAATCGCGACCATCGTCGAGCGGTATCGCGAATACAAAGACCTGACGAAGGGTATAGCTGAGAGCAAAGCGATGCTTGCGGACGAGAAGGATCCTGAGATGCGCGCCTATGCCCAGGAGGAACTCAACAAACTGCAAGCGCGCGTGGGCGGTGTAGAAGAAGAACTCAAGGTTCTGCTGCTGCCGAAGGATCCTAACGATGAGAAGAACGTGATTCTGGAAATCCGCGCAGGGACTGGCGGGGATGAGGCTACGCTCTTTGCTGCCGAGATTTTCCGAATGTACACGCGCTACGCGGAAACGCAGCGCTGGAAGGTGGAAGTGCTTTCTTCTTCGGAGTCGTCGGCCGGAGGACTGAAGGAAGTGATCGCCATCATCGAGGGCAATCGCGTTTATTCCCAGCTCAAGTATGAAAGTGGCGTGCATCGGGTGCAGCGCGTGCCCGCTACCGAGCAGCAGGGACGCGTGCACACTTCGGCTGTCACCGTTGCCGTGTTGCCCGAAGCGGAGGATGTGGATATCAAGATTGAAGCCAAAGATTTGCGCATCGACACATTCTGTTCGTCCGGTCCTGGGGGGCAGTCGGTAAATACGACTTACTCAGCGGTCCGCATCACGCACATTCCCACGAACACGGTGGTGAGCTGCCAGGACGAAAAATCGCAAATCAAGAACCGCGAAAAAGGCATGCGTGTGCTGCGCTCGCGACTTTACGAAATTGAAATGGAGAAGCAGCAGCAGGCGCTCGCGAAAGAGCGCAAGGCGATGGTCGGCTCCGGGGACCGTAGCGAGAAGATCCGTACTTATAACTTTCCGCAGAACCGGCTTACCGATCACCGCATCGGTTTTACGATTCATCAACTGGAATCCGTGATGGATGGGAAACTTCAGCCTCTGATCGAAGCCCTGGTGACGCATTACCAGGCGGAGAAGCTGAAGCAGGAAGCCGGCAGCTTGGTTTAGAGGCTGGCAACGAAATCAATCTAGAGCCGTCTGTTGATCGAGGAGCGAACATGCCCCACCTGCACTCGACACTCTCCGAGGTTCTCACTGATCGCTACACGCAGAATGCTGCCCGCGTCCACGAGCTGGCCGCGCCGCTGACCAACGCCCAGTTCTGGCAGAAGCCTTTTCCGTTCGGAAACAGCTTTGGACACCTAGGGCTGCACCTGACCGGCAATTTGAACTACTACATCGGGGCGCAGATTGCGAAAAGCGGCTACGTCCGCGACCGTCCGCGGGAGTTCAACGATCCGGATCCACCGTCGAAAGAAGAAGCTCTGAAGCGGCTCGACGACGCGATCGCGATGGTGCTGGCAACGGTGCGTGCGCAGTCGGCCGAGGATTGGTTTGCGGAATACTCAGGCGTAGGCGCAACCGCGCGCAATCGTCTCGACATGATCATGCAATGCGCCGCGCACATGCAGCATCACATCGGGCAAATGATTTATCTAGGTTACGAGTTGGCAAAGCAAGCTGGCACGAAGTGATGAATGTGCACAGGACTGTCTGCGAGACTGAAAAGTTTTGTTGCAGCCGGACCTGTAAGCCGAATTCGCCGGGCCGCATTGCAAACAGACAACTTATTTGAAATCAGTCGCCGCGAAGTGTCCATGATGTCAAAGTTTTGCCGAAACGCTCGAAATAGAGTTGCTCGATGAACTGGGTGGAACAGGAACTGCCGCCCCGAACCAGTGGCGCCTAAGTCAGAGTAGGGTCTGGGCGGGGCTAAGCTTCTATCCAATCAAAAAGGTGCGTTACCAACCTTCAGGCAGGTTTCAATTTCTCTTCGACATAGAGTGAGAGCTCAATCATGCGCTCCATCAATTGTTCGGCTGGCAGTCCCCTAAAGTTTTTGAGCACCAACTCCTTGACGTAGAGCCGCACAAGATACCGCAGCTGGAGGGCGCGGCTGCGCGTGGCGAAGACAAAATCGCGATGCCCGTTATTCACGACGATCAGGTTCCGCTCGGCATCGAATCGCGAGCGCCACAGTTCCCCGGCGGCTCGTTCAAACGTGTAGCCCGGTAAGCCGCGCGCATTGAAGAGAGCAGGGCCCACAGCCGCATCTAGGCTATCAGTGACCGTGATCAGTGCCTCCGCCCTGCAGCAAACATCGCCCTGTGAGACGGTGACGGACAAACGCACGAGACCGGGCGAGGACGGCGCTTGAAAGCTAACTTCTTGATCGGAGGCGGAAGAGAGCATGCCACTTCCTTCGCCGATCTCCCAGCTGAATAGCAAATCCTGCTCGACTCGCCGGTGCGAGCGATCCCGGGGAAGTGCGCGCAACCGCCGACTTTGGTTCACGGTCAACGTGCTCGCCGCGGGCGAAATCACCACGGTGCGCAAGGGCCCAGCATAGTCGAAGAATTGACGCTGGGCGGATTCGCTTCCGCTCGGTTCGGGAACACCCGGCACGGGCCCCTCCTTCTCCGCAGATGCCTCCACGCGTCGCTCCAGCAGCTCGCCGCCATCGACCGCTTGCGGCGAGCGTGACTGGATGTCAAACCAATCGTATTCCTCGGGCGGCAAGGCCAGCATGGCCTCGCGAAACGCACGCTGGATGGCACGCAGAGACTCACGGTTCGCCTGTTCTTCCTCGGCGCGCCGCTGCGCGTCGATGAGGCCATTGAGGTGTGCCTCAAGTGGGACGAGAGCTTCCGCAAATGCCCCATAGCGTTCATCGTGGATGACCCCGGAACGGGTGCTGGGTGTCAGATTCAGGTAAGGCACGTCGATCAGACCCTGCAAGTAACGAGAAGTCCAGGGCCCGCGCTCCAGACCGGGCAGCGTACCAATATCCTCGATCACTCGCGTGCCACCTCGGGTAAGGGAGACTCGGCCGTTCTCGGCGGGTTCCGTGAGATACAGTTCGGCATACGCTTCGCCGAATGGGGAGCGAACTGCCGGCAGTTGGTGGAGCAAGCGCCCTTCGAACTGCCGCGGCTCGACCTGGTACTGCTTGCGTGCAAGCTTGTCGACCACCGTTATGCGAACCTGGGTAGCACGGATCCGGTCGCGCAGCTCCGAGGCCAGATACCACTGGATCTTCTCGCCGCTCAAGCTACGGATGCCGTTGAGCAGGGGGCTGATCTTGAGCTCGGTGCCGGGGTCGGCAAAGAGCACGCGTCGCGGGTTCACGGTGTAGCGCGGATCCCCTTTGTTCATGGCCATCTGATAGAGGCGTTGATCGGCACCGGAAGAAGTCATCGTGAGCCTCTCGCCCACGGTCCAAAAGCTCAACAGTCCGATGCCAAATTCCCCTTGCAAGCCGCCTCCAGAGCCGTCTGCCTTCATGCGTCGCTTGATCGAGTCGCAGATATGAGTCGCGACGTATTTGAAGTCAGGCAGCCCGTGCGGATCGCGGGGGACGCCGTCGCCATCGTCTTTCACCATCAGATAGTGCTCTCCGTGCTCGCGGCCACGCGTGATGGCAATGGTCTTGGCGTGCGCATCGATGCAGTTCTCGACGAACTCCGCGATGGCCTTGAGCGGATTGCTTTGCGAAAGAGCGATGATACGGATCGCATTCCAATCATCGCCGATCCGCAATTTGCCGCTTTCTGATTCCTTCGACTTAGTTGTGCTTATCTTCGCCATCGTGACAAGGCATTCGAACGCGTTGAGTGCGACACAGGGGCGACCGGTCTCAGCCTCCACCGGCACCCACTATACCGACGGCCTTAATGCCGGGCAAGGCGCAGCCCTCACCCACCTCACCCTCCGGTACACGCAGGATGCTTGCGAAGAGCACAAGAGGTGAGCTTGGCAAAAACTCGTTTGCCGACCCCAGCGTTCATCGGAGTAGTGGAGACAGTAAGTCTTTGCCTCCTCTTTTACCGCACCGGTCTTACCGCACCGGCGCGCATTTGTCTCGCAGCAGTCCTAGTTGTCCGAACGAGAGCCGTGACGTTAGGCCGCTGGGCGACTGTTCCGTTTCGCCATGTTTCTTCATCGATCAAAGCTCGGTTTTGCGTCACACCGGCGTCACAACCCGTAACCGATAGAGCGGTCAAGGTGTTCGGTTGACCAAGGGCCGCTCACGGAAGCTCGAAGCCCGGGAGGTGGAACGCCTTGTGGTCGAATGTCAGGGTACGAGCACAGCCGGCTCGGGCGCATAGCGCCCCGATCAGAGCATCTGCAAATGAGCCCTCGCCCCTGTTTAGTGCCACCATGGCTGTGAAAACCTCGTGCTCGTTCTCGACTATTAGGACGTCGGTCTGAAGCATGCGCTCTACGGCGGCGGAGATTTCTTGGGATGACAAGCCGTAGGCGCGGTCGAGGACCCAAACAGTCTCTACCATCGCCACAACGCTGACGAAGCCGGGGTTCTTCTCGGTCAGTCTGCGTTCGAGGATTTCCCTTGCCTTAGGCGACTGAACCGGATCGTCCTGGGCAAGGTAGCGTACGAGGATGTTGGTGTCGAGCCCAATCATCGGCGTTTGTTCTTCGGCGTGCCGCCAGCGGCACCTTCAGCCGCGGCCTTGGTCATTTCCTCGATTGTCACCGGCCGCCTGCGCCGGGATTTGACGATGCCGCGCAAAGCGGCAGCGGAAAGTTTCGGCAAAAGAACTACGCTGCCATCGGGATGCACAAAGAACTTAACCCGATCCCCCGGCTTCAGCGCGAGATGCTCGCGAATAGCCTTCGGTATCGTGGCCTGGCCCTTGACAGTGATTGCAGACTCCATGTTAGCTCCATTACATTATGTGAAATGTAATACCATGTCGAGCGGCAGCGCGTCAAGCTGGAGCCGCCAGGCGCGGATGACGTGGTGGAGATGTTTCTTTTTTGGCAGTGGGTGTATCAACGGCGAGTGCGTATCGCTGAGTTCGCTGGGCTTTCCGCTGGCGTTCGACTGCGTCAAACCGGCGTCACGCCGGGATTTGCGATTCCCTATGTGATTGAAAATAAGAAACTTGTGGCAGTCGGACCTGATTTTATAGCAAATGTCGGCGGTCGCTGACATTTGCAAATGTCGCCGTTCGCTGACTACTAAGCTTGTCGCCGTTCGCTGACTTTGATGCACTGTCATCGTACGCTGACATTTGGGAGACAGCCAATGCGCATCCGGACACCGATAGACCTAGGCGCGGTCATCCGCGACCGCCGCACGAAGCTCGGCCTGACCCAAAAGTCCCTCGCCGCCAAGGTCGGCGTCAGCCGGCAATGGATCGTTGAGGTCGAAAAGGGCAAGCCCAGAGCCGAGATTGGGCTCGTCCTGCGCACCGTCGAAGCCCTCGGCATCACTCTGGGGTCGGATGATCCCGGAAAAACAAAAGCTCAAAAAGGTCCACCGCCGATTGACATTGATTCGATCGTCGCGGGCGCGCGCGAGAAACGAAAATGACGCCAAAGAAGATAACGCCCGAACTCATCGCCATTATTGACGGCAGGGAAATGGGGCGCGTCACGCGTGACAATAGGGCCAGACTGACTCTCACATATAACGAGGACTGGCGCACCGCGGAGAATGCCTATCCGCTTTCGATTTCCATGCCCCTTGCGCTCGCGCAACACTCGAACGCCCGGATAGATCCATTTCTATGGGGTCTGCTGCCCGACAACCAACTGGTGCTCGACCAGTGGGCGCGGAAATTCCATGTCTCCCCCCGGAACGCCTTCAGTCTTATCTCCGCCGTCGGCGAAGACTGCGCAGGCGCTGTTCAGTTTGTGCGCCCCGAACGGCTTGAGGTCATCCGGCGCCGCTCCGCCGGAAATCGAGTGGCTCACCGAAGCCAATATCGCGCAGCGTCTGCGAGCCCTGCGCGAGGATCACTCGGCGTGGCGCATCCCGCGCGACACGGGCCAGTTCAGTCTCGCGGGGGCGCAGCCGAAAACCGCACTTCTGCTCGAGAATGGCAGATGGGGCGTGCCCACGGGCCGCATTCCCACGACGCACATTCTCAAACCACCGTCGGGCGAGTTTGCCGGCCACGCCGAGAACGAGCATTTCTGCCTGGAGCTGGCACGCGCTCTGGGGCTTCCTGTTGTCGATTCCCGGATTATGCGCTTTGGTGAAGAAGTCGCGATCGTCGTCGAACGATACGATCGCATTCGCACGGACGGCGGTTTGCGGCGCGTGCATCAGGAAGATATCTGGCAGGCGCTCGGCATCCCTCCGACGAGCAAGTATCAGAATGAAGGCGGGCCCGGCATCCGCGATATCGTCGAACTGTTGAGAACATATTCTGGAAGCGCCGCGGAGGACGTGCGCACATTTCTGGATTCAATTGCCTTCAACTGGCTGATCGTGGGCACGGACGCTCATGCGAAGAACTACGCCCTGCTGATCGGCGCCGGCGGCCGGGTTCGTCTGGCGCCCCTGTACGATCTGGCCAGTGTCTTCCCCTACCCCAGGATCGACATCAAGCGTGTCAAGCTTTCCATGAAGCTCGGCGGTGAATACCGTTTCCGAAACATCCAGATTCGCCACTGGCGCCGACAAGCCGAAGAACTGGGCATGAATCCTTACCAGCTCGTTCATCGTGTCGACGAACTGGCGATGCAGCTGACCGACCATGTTCCCGAGGTCGAGCGCCGCATGACCGAAGAAGGACTTACACATCCCCTCATTCACCGGCTGGCTGGCAGGCTCACCACGCGCGCGGCGGCATGCCGGAAACTCTTGCGAGGATGAGTCGAAGCTCATCCTTATCACCGGCTGGCCGTCCCTTCAAGCGTCAAGCACGCGAGAAAAACTTCGATTGCCCGGAACCCGCAGGTTGAGGCGCCTTCTTTCTTTGTTTGTGCAACATGAGGACCAGCACGCCGCCCCGGTGCCGCGTGATCTGATACCAGACCGGCCTGAACCTTTGCCCGTGTGCTGATTCAACGAACCAGAAACTTTGTCCCGAGAGAATTTGCCCCGAAGCGGCAACCGCCGCGCGGGGAATCCCGACGGCCGCAGCCGAGCAATACAAAGGATGGCGTCGAGAGCGCATCCTGAAAAGAAAAGTTGCCCGTGGTGCAGTCTACAACGACGGTTGCTCTGGCCCGCCGAGTCTTCGGATGAGAACCGTCAACTTCTCCTGCAAACGCGGCTGTCGTTTTTCAAAGTACTGGGCCAGATCCACGAACAACTTAATAGCCTCCCCGTCAGAAAACGGACTCATCCGCACTATTCCAGATTTTGAGACAAGAACGTACTGAAAATCGGCGTGGGGGTCTGGCTTGTGGGTAGAAACATTCCGGTTCAGTAGTTTTGTGGCTCGGGCAAATTCTTCTTCCTTAACAACCAGAACGTCCCAATGGGAGCCTCCCAGAAGAGTTCTTGGAACCGCGCAGTGAATTTCTTCATTCCCGGGTTGACTCGCAGCGATGACCAGGGGATCAATAGGTTTGTCTTCGTCGCCGGTGTGCTCAAAATCGAGGGCAGTCGTCTTTGGCGTTATCGACCCGCACCTACCGCCGCCTGTATCGGAAATGCGTATTGGGTGGTCGGCGGTCGGAATCGTTAGGTACATGAGCAGCAATATAGCGACCGTTATCGCCATGACAATTGGAAAACTGCCGATTTCAAGCGTTAGGATCGGGTTCAGAGACTTACGGCGGTTGCAGAGCATGTCTGCTCACTTAGACACCGAGCGGACTAGTGTTTCATCTCGCACGGCCGCCTCGACAGATCACTGTCGTAACCAGCGATATCGCTCATTGTGGGGCTTTGAGCGTAATCGAGATGTTGGACGAAGCCGCTGGCGCGGCGGACGCTGCCGCGTGCTCGAGGATCGGCAGTTGATAAGGGATTGAAGGAAGAAGTAAGTTGGGCCACAGAAAAAGG
>Ga0210383_10005720_pt1 | contig 10888 bp, 15 predicted proteins | sample IncBWC14OmetaG_FD_160072 | JGI IMG/M metagenome (GOLD analysis project Ga0210383, IMG submission 160072) | Forest soil microbial communities from Barre Woods Harvard Forest LTER site, Petersham, Massachusetts, United States - Inc-BW-C-14-O ...
AAAAAAAAACAGTAAGTCACGAGACGTCACGATATTAATTAGAACGTGCCTAGGGTTTATTGGGGGAAAAATCAGCTTCTTAATGACTGTATTGAATCCGCAAATTTTGACGTCTTGTGCCCCACTTACCCTCCTGGACTCGCTCAGCAATGAGCTTCATGCGTTTCCCGTCCTCCTTAATCCGAAGCCTTCATCGACCATGTGCTCGCTCTTTTCATCCCAGTCCTTATCGCTTCTCACCTGTCCCAACCAAGCCGTTGCGAGCGGTCGCCGCACCGGCGGTAGGGGCATACACGCCGAAGGAAGGCGAACATGTTCTTAATTCTCCTTCTGAGCTTGCTCGTAAAATTTCTGCCAAGGTTTTACCCAAACTTCCTCGACCCGATGTGCAAAAAGTCGTGGTCGTGGGCAGCGGTGGTCTCAGTATCGGACAGGCTGGTGAATTCGACTACTCTGGCTCTCAGGCCTTGAAAGCTCTGAGTGAAGAAGGCGTCCAGGCCATCCTAATCAACCCAAATATCGCAACTTGGCAAACATCGCATCAGCTGGCTTCCGAAGTCTATTTCTTGCCCATCACCCCAGATTATGTTGCCTATGTCTTGGAAAAGGAACGGCCGGATGGTATTCTCCTCACTTTTGGTGGCCAGAGTGCATTGAATGTTGGTATTGAACTTGATCGAATGGGTCTCCTGGAACGGTTGGGTGTTAAGGTATTGGGAACACCCATTAGAACCCTTGAGGTTTCCGAAGATCGCGATCTTTTCGTTCAAGCATTGAAAGGTATGTATGAATGGTTTGATGTTCTAAACCAGATAGCTGAACAATTTTTACAGAAATTGATATTCCTGTCGCGCAGTCGACCGCTGTCTCTTCTGTGAATGCAGCTTTGGCGGCTGCAGAAGTAATCGGTTACCCTGTTATCCTACGCGCTGCGTTTACTCTTGGTGGCCTTGGTTCCGGATTTGCTGATAATCCAGATGAACTGCGCGATTTGTCTGCTAAGGGACTGAGTCTCAGTCCCCAGGTACTTATCGAACGCAGTATGAAGGGCTGGAAGGAGCTTGAATACGAGGTCGTTCGCGACGGTGCAGATGTATGTTTACCCTAGATATCCTAGTGTTGCTCGCATCTAATACGTTTCCAGAATACCATCATTTGTTGCAACATGGAAAACTTTGACCCTCTGGGTACACACACGGGTGATTCTATTGTCGTCGCACCATCTCAAACGTTACCCGACGATGAGTACCACATGTTACGAAGCGCTGCTATCAAAGTCATCCGTCACTTGGGCGTTGTTGGCGAATGTAACATCCAATATGCTCTCAATCCGACTTCCAGAGAATATTGTGTCATCGAAGTGAACGCTCGGTAAGAGTTTTAACACCATCTTTCCAGTCGTTCCAAAATCTTATTTCTCTCTTCGCAGTCTGAGTCGATCAAGGTCTGTTTTCATATCGTCGCACGGATTTGTTACACATGTATTGATTCCGATACAGTGCTCTGGCCTCCAAAGCTACAGGATACCCACTCGCATATACCGCTGCTAAAATTGCTCTTGGACACACCCTCCCGGAACTCCCAAACGCTGTCACTAAAACTACAACGGCATGCTTTGAGCCATCGCTGGATTATATTGTTACGAAGATCCCGAAGTGGGATCTCGCTAAATTCTCGTCCCAAGTGAACCGTGAAGTCGGGTCGTCGATGAAATCTGTTGGTGAAGTCATGGCAATCGGGCGCACATTTGAGGAGAGCTTGCAAAAGGCGATTCGACAGGTAGATCCCCGCTGGAAAGGTTTCGAAGTGTACGTAGAACCGAAGGATTTGGATAGGGCTTTGACACGCCCAACGGATATGAGGCTTTTTGCCATTGCCTACGCGATGTACAACAAGAACTATACGGTTGATCAGCTACATGATTTGACCAAGATCGACAAGGTCCGTATACCGACTATGCACTTCAACCCCAACAGAAAACTAATTGGAATTCTACAGTGGTTCCTCTTCAAGATCGATAACATCGTCAAGACGCACCACGCTATACAGGCCGCAGGATCTATCGAAAATATTGATCATGACCTGATGACACTTGCGAAGCGGATGGGCTTTGGGGATTCACAAATTGCCGACCTTGTCTCGTCTACTGAAGATATTGTTCGTGCGGCCCGTAAATCCCAGGGTATTACGCCGTTCGTCAAGCGGATTGACACTCTTGCAGCCGAGTATCCAGCTCACACTAACTATCTATATACGACTTACAACGCATCCGAACATGATGTCGAGTTTGACGAGCATGGAACGATGGTACTCGGGAGTGGCGTATACCGTATCGGGAGCAGTGTTGAGTTCGACTGGTGTGCCGTAACTTGTGCCCGCAAGTTGAGGGATATGGGCAAGAGGACCATTATGATCAATTATAACCCCGAGACCGTGTCGACGGACTTCGACGAGGCTGACAGGTTGTACTTCGAGGAACTCGGGTTTGAACGTGTTATGGATATTTATGAACTTGAGCAGGCACAGGGTGTTATTGTCAGTGTCGGTGGTGAGTGGTATATTGACGGGCATTCCATGGTCCCTTTATAACCACATTCTATCCAGGCCAGTTGCCACAAAATATTGCACTTCGCCTCAAACAAACTGGGGTCAATGTCCTTGGTACAGATCCTGAGCAGATTGACACCGCAGAAGACCGTCATAAATTCTCTTCGGTGCTTGATAGCATTGGTGTCGACCAGCCTGAGTGGTGTGAGGTCACAACTCTGGACGCCGCCAAGGCGTTCGCACAGAAAGTTGAGTGAGTAGAATGATGTCCTACATGTACCTTATCAAATCGCTGACGTCGACGCAGATACCCCGTCCTTATTCGACCTTCATACGTACTTTCTGGTGCTGCAATGAACGTGGTATTCGAGGAATCAGCTCTTGAATATAATCTCTCAGCAGCAGCGTCCGTCTCTCCTCTCCATCCTGTCGTCATCACCAAGTTCATCGACAACGCGCAAGAAATCGACGTCGATGCCGTCGCTCACAAAGGCAAACTTCTCGTACACGCTATCTCTGAGCATGTTGAGAACGCTGGTGTTCATTCCGGCGATGCGACTCTCGTCCTCCCGCCGTTCTCATTGACCGTTAATGACATGGTCCGCCTTAAATCGATCGCCGAAAAGGTCGCGGCGGCGTTTGAAATATCTGGCCCTTTCAATATGCAAATTATCAAGAAACCAAATGTGACCCCTGGTGAGGACGCGCCATTGAAAGTCATCGAATGCAATCTCCGTGCGTCTCGGTCATTCCCTTTCGTATCCAAGGTCCTTGGCCATAATTTCATCGATACCGCTACGATGGCGATTGTCGGACAAGATGTCCCAGAAGCTGTAGATCTAATGGTAGTGAAACGCGATTACATTTCCATCAAGGTTGCACAGTTCTCGTGGACTCGTCTGGGTGGCGCGGATCCATTCTTAGGTGTCGGTGAGTATACACGATACATTGCCATGCGACTCCTTGACCTGAGTCTTTGTAGAAATGGCAAGTACTGGCGAGGTAGCAAGTTTCGGGAAGGACATTTACGAAGCATATTGGGCATCATTGCAAAGCACCACTGGCTTTAAGGTTCCCCGCGCAGGCTCTGGCGTTCTGCTTGGTGGCGACATTTCCAAGCCAGAGATGACTACTGTAGCCAAGGGATTGATTGAGCTCGGTTTCAAGCTCTACTGCTCTTCGGTGACCGTAGAAGAATTTTTGAACCACATTCCTTATGTGTCCGCCAGACGTATCTTCTTCCCGACTAAGGACAAGCGTAAACTCCGTGAAGTATTCGACGAATATGACATTCAATGTGTCATCAACCTCGCCAAATCTAGGGGTCTTGATTTCGCGGACGAGGACTATGTGGCTCGCCGGTACGTTTAATGTGGAAATTAAAAACTACCTTCTGAATGTGTTTACTTTTGGTAGAAATGCTGTCGACTTTGGGCTGCCTTTGTTAAACAATGCTCGAACTGCGCAGCTCTTTGTGGAGAGTTTGGCAAAAAAGATACCTCTGGGTGGCTTAAGGAGCTATTCAGAAGGCCGCATTCCTTCCGAGGTTCGGTCGTGGCGGGAATTTGTGGGAAAGCGTGCTTGAGAGAGAGGGACTTTTGCACCTATTGGACGCGTCATCTATGAGGTAACTACCGCAAAAGGAGTAGTTTAAGCTCCGTGTACAATCTACATAAAAGGATTTGATCATGCACTTCGTTTTCCAAGCAGGTTCAAGTTGAAGGCAAAATCCTCTGGACCACACAGTTGGTCTAAATCCAATTCTTCAATCCCTCTACCAAATCTTGATCGATCAAAGTTGTGCTGGCGATGAACTGCAAATTTCTGAGCCAGGTGTGGTTCCAATGTACCTTGAACTGCCTCCGCGACAAGGCGGCCAATGACCGGAAGGAACTAGATAGTTAAATGAGCATTGGCGCATGAATTCCCGTAGTACTCGCCTTATATGCATGCCCACTTCCCGCCGTGGCAAGCATTAACGAAGGATCGACGGGGTCAGAACCAATGAGCCAATCTTCATCAGGAGAATCGGTGTACCTACGGTGAAAGGTCAACAAAACCATTCTTTTGCGAACTTGATTCTCCTGACTTACCAACAAAGCCTAGTTCCCAAGAAAGGTTTCTCAGCAAGATCCGGATATACTTCTCGTAGATGATGTCGAAGTTCCATGAGTGCGGTTTTGGGGATAAACAAACCCCGTTCTGGGTCAGAAGTAACCGTGCGTGGCGTTGAGATCTTTTCCGTCGATGCAAGGGTGTGAGTATATCCTGCTGCATGAATGGCTACCTTCACGATGTTCAACTCATTGGGCTGGAACATAATCATTGGGTTGGTGATACATGACCACAACAAAGAAACTTGCCGGAAACACGTAAAATCCGGAACTAAAGTCCAGAACGACAGGGCACTGTCTGTACGCATCGGCTTCTTCTTTCGTGAGCTGGATCATCGCAATACATTGACTGATATATACATGGTTAGACATAGCGCTAGTAAAATAAGATTCTGGAGTGTAAACGCACCCTGTTGCGAGGCACTTTTCGTTAAGTTCAAGTTCGGGAAAAGCTGAAGCAGTCCATGAACCCGTTGCAAGAATGACCAAGGCTGCACTAAACAAGGTCCCATCGCTGCACTGTACACCGGTCGTTTTTCCACCTTGTCGAAGGATTTTTTTTACGCCCTTGCCCGGAATAATTTTACCGTTGAGAGCGACAACCTTGGACATTATAATGGAAAGACCCTGAAACGCATTGGCCCACCCTCCATCGCGATTGAGATACCCAGACGAGCGGGTAAATGAAGCGACATTGATTTGAGGTGGAAATATCCCTCGAATCGCATGACCGTTATCCAAGGCTTGGAGCCTTGCACCCAGGGCCATGTCGTTGTCATGCGATTTGTCGGCATACGTGCCTTCTCCTGAGCCTAGAACAACGACGCCGGATCTTGGTTGAAAATAAATGGGGATTTTCAAGAACCGGATCATGATCATGGCGCACTCATGATAGGTATCCTTCCATTCTTTCTCGTCTCTCCATAAGTGAATGGCTTCCTGAGCTAATTCGGCGTAATAATTATCAGCATACGAGGTACGGACGACTGGTGAACGCGCATTCAACGTCAGTGATGGGTTCAGATGCATCAATATTACAAGGACAGACTCCTGTTGAAATCATTGCTTGCAGCATCTGGCGCGGGTAATGTCATTGATTGGTCAAGAACAGTGACATCTTCAAACCCCCGTTTCAAAAGATGATATGCTGTTGATAAACCGAAGCATCCAGCACCAACGATTACGACTTTATCGTCCGGGAGGATCATGCAAATCGACGATCATGGAACACGAATTCAAGATAAAGAAATCAAGAAGAGAAGCGGTATACCTAAACGCGTAAGCCGTGATCTGAACCCAACATGCAATATATTGGCTTCTATTATTAATTATTGTAAGGTAGATTATCGAATTGTGATTTTAATTTGGTTGTTACAAGGATCTAAGGAAACAACTGTACAACAACAGCTTGCATTTTTCCATCCCGGATAGCCTGGATGGGATGATGAGTGGGAAAGAAACAACATTGGTGAGAGAAGAGCTTACTTCGTGAATGAGCGAAACATTTTGACCAACTGTAACGTCCTCCACACCCAGACCCTTCGCAAAACGGCTGTAGTTCTCAGAACCATGCATTCTGATGCCTAGTGTTAGCCTGATGAACTCGTACACTGGACGTGTTTTGTTGAGATAGGGGGTGGCAGGCGCGGCGCCACGCTCGCCCGACAAGTAAGCTCGTCGTAGCTGATCCAGAAGTGAGGTTGCCCGTGAAGCAACGTGAGCACGGAACACAGGGATATAAGTGAGTGCAGAGCCAGTGGAGATGGCGTCTGTGAATGCGGGCCCAGTGAGGAAGTCCAGTAGAACAGTGGTGCTGGAGGCCGCAACTTTCTGCATGCGTTCAGGAGCGTCCATTGTGCTGGTGTTCGCAAGTGTATCCTGCATAGCAACACAGACTTTCTTGGTAACGGAGGTGAGTTCAACCTGTGATAGAGAAGAACCGAATGCAATAATGAGTTCTTCCCTGGCAATCTTGTTGAGTCCCTCAATAAGTTCCCTCTGAAGGGCACGGAGATCCAAAGCTGGAATGTGAGGGGTTGTAAATAAATGTACCAAATGGGGACGATAATATGGTACCTTGGCAGAGTGCATAGAGATATGAAGCGATCAATATCGAGAGCACTTCAAGCGAATTGATTGTTGCACGACCAGAAATCAATGCGAGAGAACTACCCGAGGTTATTAGCATCAATATAGTGATGACCGTTGAGCGAAACATACTTGACGGCCTGATTGTGCATCTCAGCGGATTGAATGTGTGTCGAGACGGGGTTTGCCAGGTAACCAAGCTCCGCGACGTATGCGGAGGTAGCGATGTCGATACCCTTTGCATGGAAGTTCAATGAAGGGTCGGTTGCGGCGAGGTCTGGCGGGAGACCACGATTCATGGTCGGATTAACGAGCTCAGCACACTGAGCGAAAATAAGTTTGCCGAGGTGATGCAAACTGAGACGGGTCTTTTCCATGGCATTGGTGACGGCCATTGCTTGGAAATTACCACCGTGATGAACCGTACCGGTTTCACCGTCGACAAGCGGGTTGTCAGTAGCTGAAAAAGGTATAATGAGTGATAAGCGACGTCGAGAAGATTATGGGACATACTAGAGTTACACTCTTGTGTGATGGTCGCGAGGGAAGCAAGCAAATCCTCGATCTGAGGACCGATGAACTGGGGAGCAGTTCGCAGGGGGTAGCGGTCCTGTCGAAGGGTCCCTTCATCCTCTTCGATAGTGACCTCCTCTTCGTGCGTAACGGCGAATGTGCTGTCTTCCAGAAGGTCCCAAATGGTCTTGGCTGACTCAACCTGTGTGAATCATATCAAAACTTGTCGACGGGAGATCAAATTGTAGTCGGTTTCTCACCTGACCAGGATGAGGGCGAGCAACAGCGTGGATAAAGGGGTCGTAGGAGCCACGCGTTCCGTTCAGAGCCTCGGTCCCCATGGCCGTGCAGACTTGAGTAAGAAGTGCCAGGTGCACGGCATCGTTCAATGCGAGGGCGGCAACAGATGCAGAAAATGCGGTGCCGTTGAGAATACCGAGGGGTTCTTTAGAAGCGAGAGGGATAGGCTTGATATGGTGTGCCTCGAGGGCCTTACGCGAGGAAACGATCTCGCGAGCTCCAAACGCGGCAGGGCCATCGAAAACGCGAATGGAAGGGTTTCCTGTCAATGTTCCCGCAATGTACGAAAGGGGAGAAAGATCTTGGCATAACGAGTTGGTGAATATTCAAATTGAAAGGGAAACTTTACACTCACCGCCAGAAGCTGATATACTCCCGCGTAAGGGAACAACGGGGGTAATATTGGCGCGGAGGAGTTCATTCATTTTTTCGATAAGTTCCCACCTCACACCAGAGTGACCCCGGATGAGGGAGTTCATGCGGATCAAAATGGCACCTCGTACCCAAGACTCGGGCATGCTCGTTGAACTAAGCGGGTCAAGGAGAGGTAAAGCATCGAGAGGCTTGGTCGACGAAGGGAGAACTCCGCTGTGCTGGTGTTGAAGAAGAGCCTGTCCGAGCAGTAAAGGTTGGTTGGTACGCGTACCAGCTAAACATTTTACGTCAGGTTATTATTTCAACAGCGACTTTGCAATAAAAGTGCGAACCACTTCCACCGAATCCAGTACTGACGCCGTACACACTAGTCCCAGAATCAACTTTGTCGGAAATCACTTTGCGACTTTTAGTTATCCGCTCTTTAATTTCGGGGGACCCATCCAATGTGACAGATGCATGAAACCGTGATGCTGCTGTAACAGCCGCGATGGAGAGTGTTTGACCATCCACTGTCACAGGCATACCATTCCTGGGAGAAACGTCAATGTCTGATGCACAGCATCACGGAAGGATAGGAACTGACTTGTACGCTTCGAGTTCCTTGTAGGAGTCGACGAACTTTGTGAGCAGAGTAGTTGACTGAGGTGTCGACGACGTCTTCGTGGCTGATGTGCCATTAGGGATGACAGCGTTCACAACGCTGCTTACAGGGGCGGTTGCAGTGACCGTCACTAAACCGCTCACCCCCTCAAGGAGGATGGGCATCGAGGGCGACCGCTTGTGAAAGCTAGCTGAGCGAGTGCGGGTCTCGGAGGAGAGAATAGCCATAGTAGCACAATGATAGTGAAGAATATTATGGGATAAGTTATCTTATTATATATCCTCTGGGTCGAGAGAAGCCTGGTCACGGTGAATGGAAGGAATGATAGAAAGCCATAGCTGTTCCGACTCCTTAAATACTTCCTGTGGAACGCTGTTATTAGATCCGTATAAGTACAGCAAGACCCGATGCACCTTCGTTCGTCCTCAGGTCCTTCGATCACAGAGAGAGATTAAGATCCAACTTGAAAGGTTGATCATCAGCGGCCGTCCCAAACCATATCGCCGAGAACGGAAATAAATCCAAATTGACTTTCTACCATGTGTACTCTAATTTGGGGTCCGAAAAAACTTTAAGTGCCGTCCGGTTCACTGGGCAACTCAAGCCCTCCATTATTGTATGTGGCGTTGATAAAACCAACAAATCATGCTCTTCTACTAGCTCGTACAGTCGCTTTCCTCCACATTGTTTAAATGGCCAGTTGATCTTTACGTGCTCCGCTCGGCCGACGGCCGGCACATCCGTCGGCAAGCCTAAATTTAGTTTTTCTGGTTGTTGGTAAGCGCCGTGTTACAAGTTTTGCTGTGCTGCAAAAGCGCTTTTTTTTTTTTTTGCGTCGGCCTCGAAATCCTTCCCACCGCCGGCTGGTTCCTGCCCTGGACATAGCCTCCCCTTGTATGGTTTTTTCTGACTCAATTATCAATACTGGCCGACGTGCCCAAAGCTGCGCACTCGTGCGGAATGGTCTAATCTCTCCGACCTGTCTCCTTTTGTGCGACGTCGACTCGGAAACCGCGATAGTTGAGAATCTGGAGCAGCAGAAGTATATTCGGCTATCGAGCTCCAAATGATACCGGAATTCCAGAATTCTGACCTCTTGTCGTCGGGGGGTTACCGATGAATCCGCTCGTGACCGCCGGGTATCGAGGTAGGCATGCTAATCATGGGTGTAATTCCACGATTGCAACCCCTCACAATTTGCAAGTTTAACCGCATGGTGCTGTTGTGCTCAACCATGACCGTTCCACCTGACCTGCCATCAATAACGCTGGTAGAACTCCAACTTCGAAATGCTGTAGGTCGTCAAGGTTTGTCATATGTTAACCTCAACAACTGCCGGACCACTGCTAGACTCGAACCAGCACGGTTGCAGAGATCGAAAAAGGTTCTTCTATTTCTCTGGGCAAATTAAAATGGCGTAGGGTAGGCCTACCAGACCGCAATTGATATGTGCTTTATATCTGCCATCTACGACGCCCTGAATTTCTAACAATTTGGAGGAAACGTACGCGTGTTTACGGGGACTCGGAGACGCAATATTTGCGCAGCTTGCATCGATGGTAGAATTATCGGTTGCCTTAGTCTTTTGCTTGTTGAAGTACGATATTTGGGGTGCTGGTAGGAATTTATTCACAAGATCACGGCATCTTCTCAAAAGCTAGCCGGATTCTAAACGATTTTTCCACTTGTCCAGAATACATTGAAGGCACCGAGAGACATCGATTTAACCCCAATAAGTAACTTGTGTTGTCGTCGTTCTTAACTTCTTGAGGGGGATCACCCTCGGTCCCTCATCCTCCTCGTGCCGAATCGGGATGAAATATAAATCTTTTTTAACCATCCACTCCGGAATGCGGTGTGTCGCACAGGAATGTTGCTTTTCAATTGTGCATCGAAAGACATCAACCTTCTACTTCTGTCAAGTTGTCGTATTTAAGTTCTGATGCAAGTACAACTACTATTAGTGACGGTCAACTCTAGGGTGGTGATGCTTCAGGTGACGCTTCACTTTTCTGGTTTTGCATTTGAAATTTGAATGGGAATATATATTAAATCCTGTCTATTTAATAGTGACGGTCAACTTGCAATTGCAACCTTCAGGGTACGTTTCAGGTCACGCCTGCAAGCGTGGGTGAAGCGGCTTCTACTTTGACTGTCCCACTTTAAGCCTTAAGAAGCGCTTCGACGCTTCAGGTGCGCTTCGCTTTTTCGTTCAGTCCAAATTAATCTTGTTTCAGACCACTACTATAACCAATTCTTTCGCCTCTCTCACCGGGTCCGTGACATCACCGCAATTGTGGCGTTCTCGCTTAGGTAATCCGTTTCTCACGATTACTTGACTCTTCAT
>Ga0210383_10005721_pt1 | contig 10888 bp, 6 predicted proteins | sample IncBWC14OmetaG_FD_160072 | JGI IMG/M metagenome (GOLD analysis project Ga0210383, IMG submission 160072) | Forest soil microbial communities from Barre Woods Harvard Forest LTER site, Petersham, Massachusetts, United States - Inc-BW-C-14-O ...
ACCAGTTTTAGAAATAATTTTAGATGTGAAATTATTATGTCCATGATATATAATTCCCTTGAGTTTTAATGGTAAATGACCAGGTATGTTTATTGAAGGACTAACATATAAAGCAATATGAGATAAAGATGGTGCAAGAAGTTTAAGAGAGAAGTTAAAAATGATTTCAATAAATAGTTTGATACTACAATTTGGACAGTGATAGTTACTCTCAGCAGTAGAAATAGCATGACATTGGTTGTTGTGAATTTTTATAAAGTTTGAGAATTTCCAGTTTTAGAGGACATAACACTGGCCTACAGATCCTCAAGAACTCCTACCAATTTTTTAGGACTTCTTGAAAACTTTATAAAAACTTTGAGGATTTGATCAAAACTTGGTGGACTTGATAAATAGTGGTGTTCCAGCCCGGCTTGGCCTAAAAGCCACAGCTCTGGCTTTCTGAAACCTCAAGCCAAGCTGTGGGTCATGGCTTCAGCTTGGCCATGGCTTGGCTTGGCCTATGCTGTGTCTTTTATAGTAGACTGTGGGAATGGGCAAGGGGGGTCCGTTGAGTGTGTTATTAGGTGGTCCTGGGAACATCTACTTTGACACCCCAGGACACCCCATGTGTTCATGTTATACATTTCATTTGCATGCTCTTTTGTCTCCATGGTTGTAATTGGTGATGCATATTATTCTATTGTAGCGTGATTAGTAGTCATAAATGCAAAATGAAAAGAAAAAAACTTACTTTTGGGCATCCCCTTCCTTCGTTAGAGATGCAAATCATTCACCTGTGTCTAACCTACTTCATCTATCCCTTTCTCTTTGTGTTTGCATCATCATCGTCTGTTGTGTCCATTGCATCATTTGCAAATGTGTGTATATGGATGTGGGAAGTGGGTGGTGTTGGGAGGTGTGATTGTTGGGGGGCAAGTTGGTAGCAGTTGCAAACAAAGCAGAATGATGGGTTAGGTGTATGTGGGAAATGGAAAAGTGGGATGCGGGACACATATGACACCGCCTTCACAGTGTGGAGTGGGTCCAGGATAGACTGTTGAGGTTTGTGAATTCTGCATTTTTACAGATTTAAAACAGTGGCAGAGGGTCTGGCATTGTTCTTATTGGTAAGGATTAAAATGCATCATGATATTGTAAGTAAACCATAATGAGGCTACAGACCTTGACCATCTTGAGTGCTTTGAAATCCTCTAGATGCTAGTTTTTGAGAGTGTAAAGACATTCTTTGTGCCCTTCAAGTTGCTGGCAGTGTGTTGGCAGTTGCATATACATTGGTCTTAAGACTGAAAGAATATAATCAGTAAAAGGACTTGAATAATTTGAAAATGAAATTACCTTGAATGTTGTCTGCACCCCTTCCATTCCAAGGGTGTTTGCATACAGTGAGTACTGCACTTGTAGAGGTTGGTGTGCATTTATGTTAGTGCTATGAAATGTGCTGGTGGTATTGCATGAGACAGTTGTTAGCATTTACATCTGTGTCTTTGGACAGTGGTTCAGAAAAAGCAAGTGCAAATTACATAATTATCTGGAGTATGATAAAGTCAGTTCAAACTCAGATCTACTCATATACCTACATAAAAGTAACTATATAGTGCCATATATAGCCCACCTATACTCTTGATCGAAAGTCACAGCCTGACAGCTTGGCTTTGGCTTTTCAACTTTTAGGCCAAGCCAAAAACCATCACAGGCCATTACTTTGGCCCAGCTTGACCCGCCCTATTTGGGCTTGGCTTGGCCCAGCTCATGGCCTGAGGCCAGGCCAAGCACAGCACTATTTATAAAAACTATATGAGGACTCCATGAACTCTGTAGGGAGTCTGTCAGAACATGTCAAGAAATCCTTCACCCAAATTTGTCAGAACCAGTTAAGGACTCTGTGAGGACTTCTGAAGGAATTCTTACACAGTTTGTACATATTTATTTATGGCCATGGATAATCAATGTGAGTAAAAGCATGTCTTGCAGTGAATCCCAGAAGTTGAAGTCAATAGGCAATTATTAAGTATCTGCAATATATTATGCTTCACCCAGAGCTCTGGCTTCTCCATTTCATAGAACCAAAGACTGATAGATCCAAACAAGGAGGCTATATAGCCAGCCTATGTAGGATTTCTGAGATGGTGAAGAGGCTGATGGTTTCTCTGGGTATTGCAACCACTCAGAGAGGATACACTTTGCTAGCAGACTTGAAATTTCCTGTAGATGGTATAAAGAGGGCTGGGGTGCCTGGGATAAGGGCTACCATGGGGGCTGGGGCTGCAGTTTGAGCTCAAAATGGAACTGTGGATTGTACCATAAGAATAGTAATCACAAGTGTGATTCATATCCTACTATGTAGCCTGTTTTATGGATGGTAGTCATTATATATAAGGTATTATATACCATTGGGATAATTAGTCTGGCCAGATACCATCAACATGTGGATCATATCAAACTTGGAGAATAATAAAGTGATGGTTTGGGATTTGATCCTTCAATTGGATTGTTAACATTTGTTGAAACAAAATGAAGGACATTTTGCCAGCTGCTGCAGACAACTTATCCTCATATTTATAGCAGTTAAAATATGATGTGCTCTAAAACCACAAAATTTGGTCTTAAATCTGTGGAAATATTGCATTAACATAAAAGATAACTACTAATAAAGTATGAGCTTGATGTGTGATAACTTGACTATAATGAGACCAGTGATAAATTTAATAAATCTCCAGAAACCTAATCACCAGTGACTTAATGTAGCTTTCAGCAGCATTGACCACATTAAAAAAAGAAGTAGGTTCCACCCCCTCTCCTTTATATGGTGGCTCACCAGGTTTTGTCTCACTGGATCATCTATGCTTTACAACAGTTTCTTATTAATGGTGTTAAACAGGTGGAAAATGTCATTTTTAAAAAAAAATTCCCCAAATCTTCAAGCAGCTAAAAACAATCCCAATACTGTTTCTATGGAAATCAATAAAATCCTGACAAATCTGGGATATATTCACATTTTCACTGTAAGCTAACAACTACTTTTTTTGTACAGCTTATTCATCTTTTGTCCCATTGAACAGGACAATGTCAACACCAGCCACTTCCAACATCCTGCAGTGATTGAACTGGTTGAAAGAGTGATAATTCTATATTTGCTGTATTTTTACCCCCAACTTAAAGCATGACATAGAAAAATACTATATCAGCTTCTCAGAAACCTTAGTGAGGTGGCTTTGTCCTTAATAAGCTTTCTATTAACTGAGCCAAATATCCCTCAGAAACAACTAGACCATGATCCATGCATGCCTCAGATCTATGACTCCAATAAACCTTGCAATCCTATGGCCAAGGGCTCCAGTGCAGCATGATTCAGAGGTCCCACATTTTATTGATGGTATGATAAGAAGTTACATGAGCATTTTGGAGATGCCACATGATTCAGCAAGTAATTCAGCAGTAAAGAGCTCTCAAATTCACTGGCAGCACCCTTAGAGGGGTAACAATTGTTGAATCCCTGGTCTGCTTGAACAATGGATAGCTAGGAACTGTTAGAATGGCAATTCATCAGTGAAACATAGGACTCACAGAGGCAATGCTTTCAATGGCTGGGGCCATGTGTAACTATAATAATGTACACTCCTTTTAATTATCCACTAGACATTCAAGTTTGTAGCTGAGTTTCAATGGACTGAGTTTGATTCAGTCAATAAATCGGGAACAGCTTATATTATAATGAAATCATACTGCTTCTTTAGACTGATATGTGACCCATGCAACCCACTATTGTCCTCCCTATCTTCCTGTTCTAATGAAGTCCACTCAACTTCCAGCATAAGACAATATTACATATCATAGCACAACAATGTTGAAGTTACCAACTTTGCTCAATGAGACAGCTTTACTCTTGCCTCTGGATGACTCAATCCAGGATGAGCCAATGAACAGCATAGGTGGTGAATGTAAAAAGCAAGGACCAAAGTCAAAGCTGTAGATCACAAAAACAGAGAATAGGTTGTTTAAGATATCAAGGTCATTAATACAACAAGTACAGCAAGTCATGAGATAGCACAATAGACAAGAGAAGCAGAAAAAGTATAAAATATGAGAATTAGCAGGATGAGAAAGGAGGGATAGCATACAGTGCAAACATCAAATGGAAATCATTCTTCTGACCAATACAACAGACCAAAATAATGAGACACATAATATAAAATACAAAAAACAAGGATAGAAGAATCAGTAAAACATGCCAATAAAAGAGACAGAGATGACATATGGTATAAGACTATAACTAAAAGGTGAGACAATCAGTACACCAAGAGACAATAAGAGTCCACCCAAGAAGACCATCAAGCAGCAAAAAAACAGGGGACTAATGGTGAAACGGGCCTCAATCATTAAGGCTTGTAATCAGGGTGCACATAAAGGGCAAGTTCAAACCAGATTTCCACAATTGAGGTTATAAGAAGGGAACAAAAACCAGATATGACACACTTGTCAATCTTATCCATAGGGTTCTGTCATATTTTCACCTGCAGAAATGGGCTTATGGATGGGAAGTGTTATTGTATATCTGCACAAAGTTGAAATGGTGCTGGAGGGTTGGTTAAAGATGGTGGGAGGATTTGGTTGAGTATGACATACCCATGCATAACTATGTGTTTTGTCCATGGATTTTTTCCATCATTTCAAGCCTAGTGGGTTGGCAAAGGTAATGGAGTAGTCATTAGTGATGTGGGAAAAGTGTGACAGGGTTATCAAGTCTGGTAGAGGTGTCAGCAATTGACCGTTATGTACTGAAGACATAGATGTCTCATGTGCACCTTCAGATGAGGGCCATGTGGTATAAAGAGCATTTAACCTTCAGTTAATTAAAATAAGGGGCCTGTTGTTGTTGGGTGCATGGCTGTAGTTATAGTACCACCGACTCTCACAAGTACAGGGTCAGTGAAGGTGGTTGTGTATAGTTAATCCTGCATACAAAAAAAATCAGCCATCTGAAGAGGTGCTAGAGGGTACTCCTTATCTTATCCACCACAAGCCTTCTGTTTCTTTATTCATATATCTTATCTATTCTTTTCTGTCATTTCAGCTAATTTCATCAAATTCTAAATCTGTCCCACATACTTATAATCCTCCTTTATTTGCTGCTCCTCAGTTGTTGTCTCCACACCACTGAGGTATACTCTTTTATTTCTTAGTTTGACCATATTACCTATACTGACTTAAGAGTAGACACCATCCCTTCCATTTAGGTATATCAAACAATATAGTTGTTGTCTTCACACCACTGAGATATCATCTCTTCCATTTAGTTATCAGGTCCCATGTGATGGGCCTACCTAACAACCAAGACCTTCACAGATCAGACAATTTCTGAAGACTCTTCTGCTCTAGTTATGCTATATGTGCCTCAACATTAGATGCCTTAATATTTTTCTTCCAATTCCCAGTAAACCAAGCAACTGTTATCAATTAACTCCAATCTTGCATTCATTTTAGCATTTAATCTGCATAATGTCTCCCTGTAATCATGATCAATCTTGACTTTCATTTCTCACATACTCATCATAATGGCCAAATCAACCACAACTTCTCATTCACACTCAAACCTCTTGTCAAATGTTTCTCACATCAAAAAACTCAACAAGCCAGATGATTATGTCAAATGGTTGCAGGATCAATTCACATATATTAGTGGAAGTTGGTGCAAGTTTGTTTGCTCTCAACCAGAATTTTCCACCGATCCTGACTATATTCCTTATCCTGATCCACTCCTATCAGCCCCTGTACCTTTGCCTCTTGATGTTGTTGATGTCGATGAACATACTGCTGGAAAAACTTGAGCTGCTGCTGCTGCTATGGCAACTACTGCCACCACTTCTGCTACTGCCTCTAATATCAGATTAATGGCTGAGCATCATGAATGGACAAAAGGCAACAATGCTGCTCATCATGTTATTTGAGTGACTATTGGGCAAACATGGAAACATCTCTTCCTCCTGTCATCACTTCAACTAGCATCATATATGTATGTGATTATTGAAATTATACTCAAATCTGATTATGACACTGTCTCCTATAACAACACTACAGATTTGAACAACTAGGGTTACTTTGAATGTCCAACAGCATGGTAAATTATTTTTCTGAGATTCATTGCATCCAGTCAATTCTTCTTGGACACAGTGATGGTTGTTCAAACAGTTCACTTATCAACCACCTCCTTCATGGATTACCAGATGATGGACATTGGAAGGAATGGCACTGTACTGAGATGGCTGGTTAGAAATCCTTCAAGGGTTCTATCACATTCAATGAGGTTGCTTGTGCTGTTATCATTCAAGCTTCTAGCTTTGAGATCTGCAATACCATCAATCAGGGACATGTTATTTTTTGCAATAAGTCTGGTATGAATCTCTTCTGTTTAGTTATCAGGTCCTACAAGAGGTCAAGCACAACACTGAGGCCATGCACTTGACAACAAAGCTCATGGATGGGACTTACCTGCAGTTCCCCAACCACCCCATATCACCCTCAACCTACACAACTCTTGCCATTCTCCCCAATGTTCTATCCTGCTTGATGTTGTCTCACAGGGGGAATTGGGTACTTAGAGGTGCCCTCTTCAAAGGGTATATGAAATTCCTCATTGTCAAGGGTGAGTGCAAGCCAAAATGCAGCATAACAAGAGGATCCAGCCTCTCATGCCTGGTTTATTCCTATAAATAGTGCTGAAACAAGGGTGAAACCGTTAACATAATATTTCTAATATAAAGGTGTTGTCTATGATAACATGTACATTATATAAGGTTAATATGCTAAATAGGCTTTTAGACCTTGAAATGTAGTCATGCTTTCATAATATATTGTATAGATTTCATCTGTGGGTACCTGTGACTTGTGTCTAAATACCTGTGCAGATCTGGGTTGAATCATGACAGTTCCTAAATAAAAAAAACAAATAAATATAGGATATTTTATTTCTGCAAAAAGATCCATTTCTATGCCAGTTGTTGATAATAGTTCACTTCCTATAAAGGTAAAGAAAGAGAAGATAGTTATAATTTACCAGAAGCAAAAAAAGAAACAAAATATACATTTAAATAATAATATAAATTCTAACAAACAGAAACAAAGATAAGATAGTGAAGGTCTGCCAGAAATAGCAATTACATTCAAATAATAATATAAATTCTAAAAACATAAAGAAAGAGAAGATCATGATGATTTATTTCTAAAAAAATATATATATATTCTTATATTTCAGATAATACAGAACCATTGGGACTAATATTAGACTTCTTAAATTATAGCTGTGTATATTAACTATACTCAGAAATATCTGGATATTGGATCCAAATTATTGGAATCACTTTTTTAAAAATACAATAATTAGAAAGACAACAATAGTGAGTGAATAATAAATATTCACAACTACCATTTGTGAGGTCACGTGATCCCAGGGTGGCAGATCCCAAGGCAGTTGCAAAACTAAGATTCTGAGCCCCTGGCATAGCAAGGAGCGTACAGAGCACGCAAGCCGTACTATGCCAACCAAAGCTTAAGCTCACAACTGTCAGATTGTGGGTGATGTGGTGTGACACAGCATCACTGCAGGAATGCACAGATTGGTCTTTCCCTGTACTTGTGGAAGCATGCAACACTGAGCTGAGCAATATTGATAATATGAATGTCACATGACTGCTTTCTCATGGATTTACCTCAAATTGTCCATTTTACTGACTCAGCTTTAATTCATGCATTTTTAGATGGTTTTCATCAATTCTTTAGATGCTAAAGTCTTTAAATGTACTTTATGTACTCATAACCTATATTTAAGCCCAAAAAATTGGCAGAAATCATCCCAGTAAGGACCATTGTATCTGCTATGCATTCTGATATTTTGGTGAATTGTTTTATATTTCAATTAAATCATAATTAAATTGCAATTCAGAGGAAAGGACTAATTACATGCCTGATCTGAGAATGTACTAGGCCACATTAGCCATTTATTAAGTCTAGTGAATTGCACAGGTAACCCCCAGGTATTTTTGGCCATACCCACACCCGTATCCGTGACAGGTTTTACCTGTGAACCTGTGGGTTTTCTGGTTGAAACAAGCCCTAGATCATCCAAAACGGTCCAGTATTGAGTGAGTTATGAGCACAACAATCAAATTGATCATAAACCCCTCAATATTTATCTGTTTTGGATGATCCAGGGCTCGTTTTGAAGCTCACAGGTACAGGAATCCATACCCATACCTGTACCCATACCCAGACAAAAACCTGCCCAAAACCCGTGGGTATACCCCTACCTGTGCAATACACTAATTAAGTCCAATTTCACTGCCTGAAGACCAGATTCCATTCAAACAGTGATTTAGCAGAACATAAATCAGGTTTGTCATAAAATGTATGTGAGAAAGGCAAGAGGAATCTCTGTTCCCAATATGGTACTTATGTCAAGGAATTCAAGCACTCACTCCTGCAGTTCACTTAGTCATGACACAGCTTCTCCCAGATGCAAGACACATGCTCACACATGTGGCCTCAAACTCTGCTTGCTCTCCTCTCTGGCTCATCCCAATTGTCACCAGCATTTGTTCTCAACAATCTCAATGATTGTGGATGATCAGCTGCAATCATCTGCCTCCGCCCCCCTCACCTGCTTGGCAGCCTCTGCCTGCCCCCTCTGGCTCTGGATTCCCGAGATCTCATCTCTTTCTTCAGGTCTTCTACCTCAGGTTAATGTGCTCAAACCCCTCTGGGTCTTTTAGGCACCTTGGTCAACAGTGGTTTGGGCAATAGTGGGTTTGTTTCAGGGTAGTATGTCCTATGGGCATAAACTAGGTATGCCAATCAATTCAAATGCCTCCCAAACTTGTAACCTGACCTTGGTCACTGATGGCATCCACCCTGGTGGTCTTACCCACAAATGTGAAGTGGTTTTACCTACCTATCATGCCCCCCTCACCAGTGCAAGCTTGAGGGCATCAGACGCATCACCTGTGTGATGCCCCTTGTTCACTAACACATGCTTTAGTATGTCTCAATTCACACTTGTGCAACACTGGCAGTTGGCTAACTAGTTGTAAAATAATAGGGTGGTATCAATAGTATGCATGTAGTATAGTTTAGACAATGTAGTAGAGTACTGGAACTCAGAGGAAATAGAATGAGTGTTGTCATATACCTATAAACTATAACTGAAGAGGTTTTACCATTCCTGCGAGCAGATTTCCCAGCAAACTGACATTGATGTAGGATAGCCTTTAGTAACAGTGTAATCCCTTTCTTGTGCTCTGGGTAGTCTGATTTTAAATGGGTTTTTTTGCAGTCATACCTAGAATATATAAATGAACTTGTAAAGTAATGTGCATCAAATATTGTATAGCACTCACCCATCAATAAACTCTGTCACAATGAGCCTGTGTTGATTGAATCTATTTGTCCATGCTTATAAATCTACTAGAGCAGTGTAGGTTGAAGGTCCCCTTTTCTGCCAGTTCTTGTGGTTTCCAAGTTTAATTTTGAAGTGCAGAGGATCATACACAGTGCTACCCCTTCAACGAATTCTAAATGCTTATATTGTAGATTTGTGGCCTTGCAGTTTCAGGGACAGAGCATTGTCAGGAGGACAAATGGATTGACCTTGTCCAGATTGTGAAACTGGTACTCATAAAGGTATTAAACCATGAGCACATGTCACTAAGCCAGAGATCCTTGTGGAGTCCATGAGGAGTCCATGGACTCCACAGAGACTCCATAGAGACTGAGTAAGGACTGTGCAAGGATCGCACCAGGAATGCACATGGACTGCAGGTGGACTCAACAGGGAGTCATCACCAAACCACCAATTTTCAGTCCTTGTCCAGTCCTCATAGAGTCCCTGTTATGCCCTTGTAGAGTCTGGACTGCATAGGGACTCCTTGAGACTAAACCAGAAGGCCTGTCTAGAGAGTCCATAAGGAGTCCACAGGAAGGGAGTCCACCAGGACTTCACAAGGATTCTGCAAGGATTCCACAAGGACTTTTCATAGTTTGGTCAGCACTTGCTTACCTAAATATAAGAAGAAAAAAAATCTCCCATGTGAGAAATTGAACTCAGACCTTAGCATGGATTATATAACCAGTGCACATAACTAGCCACTCAAACCACTAAGCTAGCAGGACAGTAGTAAAGTGACCCACATTTGTCTACAAGGGTGTTAAGTTATGCACCCCCCACAGGCCCACACTCAAATGCGTGACACGTGTCAAAAGTCATGTGACCTGATCACACTGGCTTCAATATTCAACAAACAACCAAATATGGAAAAACACTCCCACCCCACCACTTCAATGGTCCAGACAACAACAACAAGAGCAATGAGGACCACAATGAAGACCATGAGGATGACAAAGACAAAGACAACAAAAACAATGATGAAGGTAAAGATAAAAACCATGAGGACAATGAATACAATGAGGATGAAAAAGACCAAGACCAAGATGACAAAGACAAGGATGAAGACAAAGACCATGAGAACAATGAATATGATGGGGACAAAGAACACCAAGACCACAATGACCAAGACCAAGACCAAGACCAAGACGAGAAGGACAAATATGGTGAAGGCAATGACAATGACAATGACAGTGATGATGACAAGGACAAGGACAAGGACAACCAAGACCACATGGACAGCCACAAGGACAATGATGACCACGAGGACAACCAGGATGAAAACCAGGACCACAAACATCAGTAAACCTACAATTTTCTCACGAGCCCTCATGCGAGCTCGTACGAGCCTAAAAAGTCAAACAGTGACAAGCATGAAAAGCTAGGGTCATATTTTGCATTTTGTATCTCAGTAACCTATCACTAGTTCTTCTTAATATTTTTTATACAACATTG
>Ga0210383_10005723_pt1 | contig 10887 bp, 4 predicted proteins | sample IncBWC14OmetaG_FD_160072 | JGI IMG/M metagenome (GOLD analysis project Ga0210383, IMG submission 160072) | Forest soil microbial communities from Barre Woods Harvard Forest LTER site, Petersham, Massachusetts, United States - Inc-BW-C-14-O ...
GTTGAAGAATCCTGCGCGCTCGTGCGCCAGTACCCGCATCGCTTCCGAGGCGGCTACTCCGCCGTGGGCTGCCAAAATCTTATTGGTGAACAAGTCAATAGCGAACGTGCGGAAGGGAAAGATCGCGGAGTAGAAGGTGAAACAGAGCCCAACCACGAACCAATAGGACGGGTTAAATCGGAGAATCTGTCCGAACTCCAGCTTATCGATTGAGCCTGCCTGTCCCAATTCGTAGCGGGTTTCGGCCCGGCTTTCGAGCACCCAATAAACCACCGAACAAACTACGGCCAGGACGCCAGCCCCGACCGCGATCAATAATGGGCCCTGCCAACTGGGCTCGCCCGACGGACCATTGGGATAAAACGCCCGGTTCGCCCACGTCGGCGAATTGTCAGCCGCCACGGAGGCGAGGCGGGCGATCAGGAGGTTGATTCCGAATGCGAAACTCAGCTCTTTGCCCTTGAACCACTTGGCAAGCACGGTCGTCGCTGCGACGATCATGGACTCCGCGCCTAAGCCCAGCACCGTGCGTCCGGCGATCATAACTCCGGGCTGCCCGCGAGCGGCGGTGAGCACCGCTCCCAGCAGACAAAACACCGCAAAGAACGTAAAGGCCTTTTTGGTGCCGATGCGGTCGATGATGATGCCGCCGATCAGGAGAGTCAAAACCGCAGCCACGCTATAGGACGAGTTCAGCCAGCCGAATGCGGTCGCGGAAAAACCTAGCTTGTCGATGAAAATCCGTTCCAGCGGGTTGATGCTGTCGTAGATGTAGTAGTTACCGCCCATGGCCACGCTGACGAACAGCAGTACGATCCAGCGATAGAGGCGGGACGGTTCGGGGCGCACAAGCTCAGGCATGAAGACACGCATCCTCGGCGTCAATCGACGCCCGCATGGTATGTGTGGAGAGAATCAACCGACGAAGATAGCAGATTGTGAGACGGGTTGCAGCGTCGGTAGATGAACGAATGAGCTTCGATCTCGAATCCTTGTCCGCTGCTGGGCAAAAGAAAAAGGCCCTCGGTAGCAGACCGGAGGTCGCAACCGAGGGCCGAGAGTCAAGGGCGAAAAGCGAAAAGCCGCTCCTACATCTTTTCTGACTTGCCGTCGTGCTTTACGGTGCCGTTCTTGTCGTTCTGGCGCGTGACGTCGTCGTTGGTAAAGACGTGAGTAGCGGCGCGCTCGGGCCCAGCGATGTAGGTCCAGTCACGGCGCGGTTCTTCGGACTGGTGGGAGACGTGCTCTTCACGCGAACGTTCTTCGCGGGTGCGAACTTCACGGCGAACTTCGCTCACATGCTCCGCGGGCAGTGCACCGGGCATGGGGCCGTGCATGACGTGACCTTCGCGTCCAATCGTTTCGGGCCACAGCTGAACCGCTGGCGTTGTCATCGGAGCGCCGCCCTGATACCACATCGCGACGGTGTAAACCGAGCTCGTGGAGCCCTGAACTTGCGAGAGCGTCGAGTTGGTGGCGCCGGCAATCAATCCCGTGGTGGCGTTGCTCGCTCCCACCGGGTTCGGCGAAAACTGTTGCAGGGAAATTTGCGGCGTGACCAAAAGCGGGATCGACGCGCCGCATCCATAAAAACACGGACCGTAAGGGCCGTAAGGACGATAACCCGGCTGTTGCCCAAAAGCCGCTACAGACGCCAGAACTACTGCCATCAGAATCAAATAGGGTCGCATACTGCCTCCAGAGGGAACTACCACTATGAAGTACGAGTGCAGTTTGCGGGCCAGTTGGCGCGGGATCCGGTAGGGCCGAAGACAGGTAGAATACTCGGCAAATCGCGGTGCTATCGGTCAAATCACGGAGATTGGAGTAGATAGCCGGCGCCCGGCTGGGTGAAAACCTGTGCGCACAACCTGCAATCGCTTCGTGCTGAAACAGCTCTTCAAGTGCCGATGTACCGGGCGTACAGGCTGCGAGCAATGGCTGTGTCGGCCGTTCCCTTGATGATCGCCCGGCCGTCGGGAAACAGAGTCATTTCGTAGGGCTCGCGCCAGAACTTCAGCACGAATTCGTTGTGGCGAACGTTGCCATGCGGACGTAGGCGAGTAGTCAATTCGGCAAAGTCTACTGGTCGACTCTGCTCGTGGATCTGCACCGAATTCCTGCCGCATAAAGTGATGTGAGGGCGGCCTTCGCCAGCGAGATGAACAAAGTCGCGCGAACAGGCGCGGCATCCCGCCCTCGGATGAGTCGCATCCAACTCCGCTCGCTCGTTCGTCCAGACATCCCAGGAAAGCAACGTCCGACGCATTTTCGAACACGCACCTACGAGAAACTTCAACGCTTCGGTCGCCGCGAGCGATGCCACAAGGTTGACGGCAGAATTCAGAATGCCGGCGGTTTCGCAGGTCTCCAATGTTCCGCGAGGAGATTCGGGGAAAAGGCAGGCCAGGCATGCTGTTTCGCCAGGCAGGATGTCCAGGGTTACGGCGTAACTTGCGACCGCGGCGGAGTAAATCCAGGCGACGGAGTTTTTCAGCGCATAGTCGTTGATCAGATATCGCGTCTCGAAATTGTCGGTGCCATCCAGAATCAGATCAGAGCCGCCAAGCAGGGAATCGACGTTTGCCGGAGTCAGGTCGGCGACATGGGGCTCGACTACGATCTGCGAGTTGAAGCGCGCAATCTGTCGGGCCGCCGCGATCGCCTTGGGAATAGATTCGCGTGCGTCGTTTTCGTCGAACAGCGTTTGCCGCTGCAAGTTGCTGGCTTCGACATAGTCGCGATCGAGAATCCGCAGCGTGCCGATGCCCGAACGACCGAGCAACGAGGCCAGGACAGAACCGGTGGCGCCGCAACCGACAATGACGACACTAGACTGCGCCAGCTTTTTCTGCCCCTCGACTCCGATCTCCTTAAACAAGATCTGGCGCGAGTAGCGGTCGCCTGTCTCCAAATTATCAATTCCCAAAGAGTCGATTTCCAATCGCTTACCTCTCGCTTACGTGCCGCTTACCTCGGCGATTACCTTTCCCAAGCTTTCAAACCAGTATTATAGGTGCCGGTCGTCAAACTTTTTTATTGCGAGCAACGCGTGCAGTTTCGTGCTTCATCGAACCCGAAAGGTTGCATGGCTGGCCAGCCTGAATTTCGGGAGGGAATCTTGTTCGTGCAGGGACGGGCGACCCTTCGGCGGGCTGAAGGCAGGCTCGCGCTCGTCCGATTTATGCTGGCTATTTTGCTCCTGCTGGCGCGTGGACTAACCTGGGCCGCTGCTTCTCCCCCGGTTGCACAGCAAGAACCGGAATCGACCTCACAGTCTGGAACCCAGTTCGGGACGCAGTCGGGAGCCCAGTTCGGAACTATCACACCCTACCTCGGACTAGCGATTGATCAAATCGAATTGCCGGGTGTACCTCCCGAGGAAACGGCTGCGCTGCTGGCAGCAACGCCGCTCAAGATAGGAGAGCCTCTAACCCGCGAAGGCCTGCACGACGCGATGCAGGCACTTTTTGCCACCGGACGGTTCGCCGACATTCAGGCGGAGGCGGATCGGACCGACACCGCCGGCGTCAGGCTGCGCTTTCTGACGACCGCTAACTTTTTCGTCGGCATGGTCATCATTGAAGGCGTCTCCACCAATCCGTCGGCCAACCAACTGGCTAGCGCCACGCGCCTGCAACTCGGCGAACTCTACGCTCGGGAGAAAATCGACCGCGCTCTCGCCGGCATCCAACGAATAATGGAAGAAAACGGATTGCACCTGTCGAAAACGACCAGCTCGGAACAACGCGACGAGCAGCAGCATCAGGTGAATCTGACCTTCCACGTTGTCCCCGGGCCGCGGGCCGTGGTCGGGGAGATCGCTCTCCAAGGCGATGCCGGCTATTCCGTCGAACAGATCAAGGAGATTGCCAAGCTCCATCCCGGCGAAAAAGTCTATTCGAATCGAATTTCGCGCGCGCTGCAACGAATTCGTGCTCGCTATCAGAAGCAGAACCGCCTGCTTGCCCAGGTCGAACTGTCGAGCAGCACTTATCGTGCCGAGCACAACACCATGGACTACGTCTTCAAAGCGGACCGCGGCCCCGTTGTAGAAATTGCCGCCGACGGTTTCAAGCTCAGCCAGCGCGTCTTGCGGAGGCTGGTGCCCATTTACGAGGAAGGCGCGGTTGACGACGATCTGCTCAACGAAGGCCGGCGTAATATCCAGAACCACATGCAGACTCTTGGATACTTCGAAGCCACCGTCAGTGTGAGCCAGCACAACTCGCCGGACGGCAAAGAGGTGCAGGTGGTTTACCTCGTTAAACCCGGAGATCGCCACAAACTTGTGGCCATTCATATTTCCGGGAATCGCTTTTTTTCCGCCGAGCAGATTCGCACGCGCATGCAGGACCAAGCCGCCGGGCGACTGTTCAGTCACGGACGCTACAGCGAGGCGCTGCTTGCAGAGGATGTGCTCGGTATCCAGAGTCTCTATCGGGCGAGCGGCTACCGGCAGGCTGAGATCAACAGCAAACTGGCTACCAGCTATAAGGGTGATCCGTCGCAACTGGCCATCGATATCACCGTCAAAGAAGGGCCGCAGACCCGTGTTATGTGGGTTCGCATCGAGGGCAGTTACACACTTCCTCAGGAACAGCTTCCTGAACTTTCCACTGCCGAAGGCCAAGGTTTTGACGAATCAAGTCTGGCGGATGATCGCGACACGATTCTCGGCAAGTATTTCGACAATGGTTTTCCCAATGCGACCGTGGATGTCGCCTACGTTCCGGTTCCGTCAGCGGACAGCTTGCCCCGCGTGGGGGTGACCTTCACTATTCATGAAGGCGAGCAGTTTTTTGTCAATCAACTCTACCTGAATGGGCTGCACTACACCCGCTTCGGAGTTGCCCGCCGGGAAGTACGAGTGCAGCCGGGAGCGCCCCTCAGCCAGCAGGCATTGCTGGAGAGCCAGCGACGCCTCTATGACTTGGGCCTTTTCAAGCAGGTCGACACGGCCATCCAGAACCCGGACGGTACTGAGTCGCGCAAGAACGTGCTCGTGACCGCACGCGAAGCCGATCGCTACACCTTCGATTACGGCGTCGGTTTCGAGTTCCAGACTGGTCAGCCCGCATATGGAACCAACCAACCGCTCGGGCAGACCGGCGTCAGCCCCATGGTGTCGTTCGGCGTCAGCCGGATCAACGTGGGTGGGCGGAATCAGACCGTCAGCCTGAAAACCAACGTTGGCCGCCTGCAGCAGCGTGCGCTCATTAGTTACAACATCCCTAAACTATTCAACTGGGAGAACTTTCGTTTCACCGCCACGGGGCTTTACGACAACACGGTGGATGTCTCGACCTTCACATCGAAGCGTCTGGAAGGAACTCTGCAACTTTTGCAGGTGCTGAAAAAATCTCAGGATCGCGAACTCACAACTTTCGCTTACCGCTTCAGTTATCGCCGCGTCGAGGCCAGCAATATTGAGGTCACTGACAATCTCATTCCCCTGCTCTCCAAGCCAACCCGCGTTGGAACGCCCAATTTTCTGTACATACGCAACCGGCGCGATAACGATTTGGAAAGTACGCGCGGGAGCTACACCACGGTAGAAGGCGGCGTTGCCGCCAGTGCTTTTGGATCCGAGGCTGATTTCAGCCGGGTTTTGATCAAGAACTCTACCTACCACACTTTTTTTCGCAATCGCAGCACGGGACAGGGCTATGTCTTCGCCCGATCTACCACCGTTGGCGTCGAGAACCCTTTTGGAAGCACCATCGTGGCCGATCCGTCCCAAACCATAACCGCGAACGAGACTCTGATTCCTCTGCCCGAGCGTTTTTATAGCGGCGGAGGCAACTCGCATCGCGGATTCGGGTTAAATCAAGCGGGACCGCGCGATCCGTTCACTGGATTCCCGGTCGGAGGCAGTGCGGTGTTTCTCAACAGTCTGGAGATGCGCTTCCCCAACGTCAGGGTGCCTTTGCTCAATGACAACATCGGGTTTACGCTTTTCGAAGACATGGGCAACGTCTTTGCCCGGCCGCAGGAGATGATCCCGAGCCTGGGGCGTTTTCACCAGCCCTACCAGGGGGATTGCTTCCATGAGGATACGCACCTGAACTGCAATTACAACTATGCCTCACACGCGATCGGTATGGGAGTTCGCTATCAGACCCCGATCGGACCATTACGCTTTGATTTCGGATACAATTTAAATCCGCCCTATTTCCCTAGCTATTACAACATTACGACTAACAAGCAGACGGGGCAGCAGGTCGGGCAGTTTGGGTACCAGCGCGCCGGGCATTTTAACTTTTCGTTCAGCGTCGGGCAGTCATTCTAATGCTAATGAAGTTGCGCTGCGGCAAACTCGGGAGAGACATCGGGATCGCCATGGCATTGTGCCTGGCGCTGGCGATCTCGGCCATGGGCGGACAGATCGTCGATCGGGTGGTCACCGACGTTAACGGCCATGTTGTGTTGCAGAGCGATTGGGAGCAGGAAGTGGCCTTCGAGGCGCTTTCTAACGGCCGCGATCCGGACTCGTTCACCACCGCCGAGCGCAAAGCCGCGCTTGATCGCCTGATTGATCAGGAACTCCTACGGGAACAGGTGCGGCCATCGCAACCGGCTCCGCCCGAACAGGTTGCTGCCCGCGTTATTGAAGTCCGCAAGCTGCATCCGGATTGCGCCACCGACGCCGGATGGCACGCTCGACTACAACGTTATGGGTTGACGCAAAGCGCGGTCGAGAAACGTCTGGGCGACGAGATCCAGTTGATGAAGCTGGTGGAGGACCGTTTGCGACCTTCGATCCAGATCGACCAGCATGCCGTCGAAACCTACTACCAGAATGAGTTGTTGCCGGAAATGAAAAAAGCGGGCAACAGCGCGGCGCCGTTGACCGAAGTCTTTGGCCGAATTAAGGACTTGCTGGCCGAGAAAAAAATGAACGAGCTGCTGACCGGGTGGCTGGCGAGTCTGCGTTCCGGGAGCCATATCAATCCTCCTGAATCGAGCGCCGGAGAGCAGAACCGTTGAGCGAGAATTCGGGCGAACCACCGACCGGGCAATCGACCAGCGAATCCAGCGAGCCGTCTCCCCCTGAACGTCGTCGCACCCTGTGGAAACTCTTTCTGGGATTCTGCGTTTTTTGTGTCGTCGGTTTCGCCCTGCTGGCCTGGTACGTCACTACCGATTCCTTTCAGCAACTGGCTCGCCGCCGCGTGGTCGCGTCGGCGGAGAAAATCACCGGCGGCCGCGTCGAACTTGGAGAACTTCACACCATTCCGTTTCGCCTGCGCGTGGACGCACGCAACCTGACCATCCACGGCAAGGAAGCTTCCGATCAGCCCCCATTCCTGCACATTGACCGCTTGCAGGCCGAATTGAAAATCATTTCGCTCCTCAGCACCACCATCGGCTTGCACTCCTTGGTCCTAGATCATCCCGTTGCGCACGTGATTGTGAATCCGGATGGCACTACGAACGTTCCGGAGCCGCAAGTGAGCCGTTTATCAACCACCAGCCGTGGACCGGTGGAGGAACTGTTTTCTCTGTCGGTTGCGCACATCGAGGCGCAACGGGGCGAGCTGACGTGGCAAGACAAGAAAATGCCGTTCGATTTTGATGCCCGCGAGGTGGCGCTGCTCCTGAACTACTCTTTGCTGCGCCGGCGCTACGAAGCCCATGTCGCGGTCGGTGACATTGCCACGCGCTTCCAGCAGTATCGGTCGTTTGCGTGGCGGGTCGACACTTCGCTGTTCCTGTCTCGCGGACGCGCCGACATCAGCAATCTGACCGTGACTTCTGGGAAAACTGAAATCCACTTCGCAGGCAGCCTGCAAGACTTTCATGATCCCAGATTGGAAGGCACCTACAATGGCCTCGCCGATGTCGGCGAGCTTGCGGCTTTGACGCAGCCGGAGCCTACCCGTACCGCGGCGACCCGGAAGGGATTATCCCAGAAGGGACCATCCCCAAGAGGTACGGTCCAGTTCGCCGGCAAAGGCTCCTGGACGTTGCGCGATTTTGGCACGCAGGGAACCCTGCAGGGCAAAGATCTTGAATGGTCGAACGGCAAAGTGTCCATGAAAAACGGGCGGCTCACTGCCAGCTATGACGTCACCCCCAGCCGCTTTCATCTTTCCTCGATCAAGGCGAACCTGCTCGGTGGTGAACTGCAGGGGGATGCCGAGGTCATCAACTGGCAGAGTTCGCTGGCAGCGTCGCCGGTTCCGGTGAAGCGACACGTGATTGGGCGGATCCCGCCGGAAAGTCTACAACGCGGCTCGGTGCGTCTGAAATTGGCGGGCTTCCCGCTGCTCCCGGCCCTGCAATGGCTGAGTTCACCAAAGCTTCCGCTGGATCAACTCAGTCTTTCCGGAAACGCGAGCGGCAACGTCGACACCATCTGGGTGGGTTCGATGCGCGATGCGGAGACTCACCTGAATCTCAGCGTTGCTGCACCGCAAAATCCCGTACTGAACGGGGTTCCAATCCGCGGCCAGGTAGATGCCATCTATCGCGGATCGCGCGACGAACTCGAGGTGAGTCGCCTTCACCTTACAACGCCAAGCTCTGAGATTGACGGCGCGGGCAACCTGGCTGCAGCCTCATCGCTCCGATTCTCACTCACGGGCCACAACCTCAAAGAGTGGACGCCATTGCTTGAAGCTGCCTATGGATCCCGAGAGCTGCCGTTTACAGTTCACGGTTGGGCAACTCTGAGCGGCAACGCCAGCGGAAGACTTTCTCAACTCTCAGTGAATGGAAATCTTGAAGTTTACGATTTCGACACTACCTTGCCGGCACGGGCGCAAGTCTCCTCGCAAGTGGTTCACTGGGACGCGCTCACCGCGGCCGTCCAGTACTCCAGCAATCACTTTGCGGCACACAACGGATCTCTCATTCACGGCCACACGAGCGTCCACTTTGACACCAGTGCCGAGCTGTCAGGGAGCGCGCCGCTGGGGAGCCTTCCCTTTACTCTGCAGTTCGACTTGCGCAACGCGGACGTGGCTGAATTCGTACGCTTGGCCGGAATTGCTCAGCCGTTTGCTGGTACTTTTGGCGGCACTCTGGATATGTCCGCGTCCATTTCTGGAACGCGAAGCGATCCCCGCGGAGACGGCCATCTCGAACTCCGCAATGCCGTAGCCTACGGAGTGCTCGTCCCTTTGTTGAAGAGCGATCTACGGCTGGCCAATGGCGAGCTGCAGTTTAACAACCTCGAATCCGGTGTCTATGGCGCTCCGATTTCGGGAAGTGCGGCGATCAGTACGTCGAACTTCATTTCGAACTCTGGCTCCTCAAAGCCTGACCTGTCGAAGACCGACTTCCGCCTGAATATTTCTGGACGTAACCTCGATCTTGCACCGCTGGCACACTTCCAGACCGGGCGTTTTACTGCCGAAGGGACGGCCGATTTCACAGTCCAAGCCAGCGGCACCATCGAGCAGCCCTCGATCGAATCGCACGTTCATCTCAAGAACCTTGCGCTCGATCAGGAACGCGCCGGCGATTTTTACGTTGATGCGGTGACCCGTGGACGGCAGCTCGAGGTCAGCGCGCACTCAGACTTCGATAAAGCAGACCTGACGATTCAGGGCAGCATCGGACTGGAGCATGACCTTCCCGCGGATCTGAACCTGACTTTTCACCATCTCGACGCCGACTGGCTTCTTCGTACATATCTGCCAGGAAAGATCACCGGGCACTCTCCGCTCGAAGGGACGCTCCAGGTGCGCGGCCCTCTGCGCACTCCACGTGATTTGAAAGCTGCCGCCGAACTCCAGGCTTTCAGCGTCGAGGTCGAGCACGTGCAGGTGCAAAATGTCGGTCCGATTCGGTTCGAAGTCGTGGACCAAACGCTGCTCGTAGAAAACCTCCACCTCGCCGGAAGTGGAACCGATTTCACCGCGCACGGTCGAGCGCATTTGGCTGGCGCGCAGGAGCTTGACGTCCAGTTGGATGGCTCCGTCAATATGACGCTGTTCCAGTCGTTAGACCCCAAAATTTCGGCGCGTGGTACGGTGGACGTAAATCTCGGCGCCAGCGGCACGCTCCGAGAGCCCGTGTTACAAGGACGTTTGGATGTGAAGAACACGTTCGTCAGTCACAACGACTTCCCCAGCGGCCTTAGCGACCTGAACGGCGTCTTGCTGTTCGATCGCAATCACATCCAGATCCAGAAGCTCAGCGGCACCACCGGTGGCGGCACCGTGGCCTTGACCGGTTCGGCGACCTATCAGGGTGGCGTGTTCGTTCTTGATCTCGGTGCGACGGCACAGGGAGTTCGCCTGCGCTATCCGCCGGGTGTCAGTTCGACCGCGAATGCGGATCTCCGGCTGACCGGCAGCACGAGTTCCGCTCAGCTGACTGGCGATGTCGTCGTCACCAAGCTGGCCGTGACCCCCGGATTTGACTTCGGCGCATACATCGAGAGAAGCCGGCAGACGATCGTCCTGGCGCAGAGCGACAGCCTCGAAAGTCATCTCAAGCTCGATGTTCACGTCGTCACCACTCCTGAACTACAAATGCAGACGGCCATCGCGAGACTTTCCGGCAATGCGGACCTTAGGGTTCGTGGGACCGCCGAGCGCCCGGCAGTCCTGGGAAGGGTGGAAGTTCTGGAAGGAGAAATCTCCTTCAACGGCAACAAGTACAAGCTCGAACGCGGCGATGTGACCTTTGCGAATCCGGCCAAGACGCAACCGATCATTGATCTGCAGGCGACCACGCGTGTGCGCGACTATGACATTACGGTGCAATTCCGCGGTGACCTTAGCTCTCCCAACGGCCCGAAAGTCACTTGGCAATCGGAACCGCAGCTTCCGCAAGCCGACGTCATTGCCTTGTTGGCACTCGGACGCACGCAGGAAGAATCGGCGGCCGCGGCCGCGAACGGATCATCTTTTGGATTTGGCGGGGACGCCT
>Ga0210383_10005724_pt1 | contig 10885 bp, 9 predicted proteins | sample IncBWC14OmetaG_FD_160072 | JGI IMG/M metagenome (GOLD analysis project Ga0210383, IMG submission 160072) | Forest soil microbial communities from Barre Woods Harvard Forest LTER site, Petersham, Massachusetts, United States - Inc-BW-C-14-O ...
CACGTATCCGCTGCTCTGCTTGACGATGCCGTAAACGGTAGAGAGGCCGAGGCCGGTGCCTTTCCCTTTTTCCTTGGTGGTAAAAAAGGCTCGAAGATGCGGGACTGGGTTTCTTTGTCCATGCCATGGCCGGTATCGGCAACCGAAATCACGGCATAGCGGCCCGGCTGAATAAATCGATGTTCGCTGAAGTTCTGGCGCACCGTAACGTCGGAGCTCTGCAAGGTGAGCTTGCCGCCTTCGGGCATCGCGTCCTTCGCGTTGACCACCAGGTTCATGATGACCTGCTCGAGTTGGCCGGCGTCCGCGCGAGTGCGTCCAGTTTCAGGAGAGAGTCGGGTGATCAGTTCAATGTTTTCGCCGATCAAGGGCCGCAGCAGGCGCTCCATATCGCCCACGACGGTGTTGACGTCAACCACCTTGAGTTCGAGGAGCTGCTTGCGGCTGAACGCCAGCAACTGGCGGGTGAGGGTCGCGGCGCGATCAGCAGCCTGCTGTATGGACTCGACTTTATGATGCATGGCGCTGCCCTTCGGCATTTGTTCCAGCAGCACCTCGGTGTATCCGTTAATCACCATTAATAGATTGTTGAAATCGTGGGCAACGCCGCCGGCTAGGCGACCGACGGCATCCATTTTTTGCGCCTGCCGAAGCTGCTCTTCGAGCTGACGACGGTCGGTGATGTCTTCAGCGATCAACTCCAGGACTTCCTCGGGCTCATCAGTGCTGACCGAGGCGCTGCCACTGAGCCGGACGATAATGACGCGGCCATCTTTACGCTTCCACTGCACTTCCACTCCGTTCAGACTTCCGGTGCGGCGATAGTCTTCGGCCAGCCCCTCTAACCCCTGGGGACTGACGAAGACTTCACGCCTTAGATTCAGCTGCAGAAGATCTTCGACCGATCCATAGCCAAGCATGGTGATAAGCGCAGGATTCACATCGAGAAACCGGCCGGCGAGGGTGCAGCGGCAAATCCCAAAGGCGGCGCTCAAAATCAGGGAGCGGGATCGGGCCTCGGAGCGGCGGAGTGCCTCCTCATAGCGCTTGTGCTCGATGGCCGCAGCCAATTGCTGGGAAACAAATTTCAGAATCTCGCGATCACGGTCTTGGAAGCGGGTGTTTTGGTTGTAGCTCTGGACGACCAGCGCTCCAATGGAGGTCGTGCCACGCTTCAGGGGAACACCGAGCCAGTCTACCGACGGAGCGCCGATCAATTCCACTTCGCCTTGCCGCACCAGTTCGTCAAACACCGCCGGCGTCGCCAACAGGGGCTCGCCCGAGCGCAAAACATATTCCGTCAGGCCGCGGCCTAGAGGCTTTGGAGTGGGCGTAGGATCTTCCTCGTCGACGAAGTAGGGAAAACTCAGCAACTGCGCCTGCGGATCGTAAAGGGCGATGTAGAAATTGCGCGCATTCATCAACTGTCCGACGATATTGTGAATGGCCGCAAAAAACTGCTGCAAATCCTCAGCCGACTGACTACGCGCCGCGATGGCGTATAAGGCCGCGTTCAATTCCTCGGCGCGCTTCTGATCGGTGATGTCGCGATAGGAGGCGTAAGATCCATCTCGCTTGCCGTTCAGCGTCACCGGCGACGCTGAGAGCAGCACTTCGACCAGGGAGCCATCTTTCCGCTGGCGGCGAGTCTCTAGCGAAAGCTTGCTCTGTGTCTTGATGCATTCTACGATCCATGCCGTTTCCGCGTAGCGATCAGGCGGTACTATGAGCTCGTCGAGCCGTTTTCCAGCGGCCTCGGCCGATGTAAAGCCGAACAGCCGGGTGAACTCGCCGTTTACACGCAAAATACGCAGTTCCTGGTCAACAATACTGATCGCTTCGGGGGCGTTTTCGATGAGCTGTTCGAAGTAGGCTTTCTCCACTGCAAGTGGGAGATCGGCGCCGCGGCCATTGCTGGGCGAAGGCGCCGCAGCCGGACCGGGCATGGGATCGGAGGCGTGGGTAAAGACCGGCGGCGCACTGTGCTCGAGCGTGTCCCGCAACGCCTTTACCTGCAGCGGTTCGGTCGAAGTCGAAGTTGCCGCCGGGGCGGTTTTCTCCCCCATACAGTCCCTTCCCACGATGCACTGACGATCGTCTGATGGTAAGCGGGCTCGATCCCGGGCCGGTAGTTACGGCGGTAATGGGATTTTCAAATTGGGAAAGGCACAACGCCTCAGGACGCGTTGGACAAGACTACGCAAACCTGATGCAGGGTCAGCTTTTGCTCGTCACTCAATACCAGAAACTCGAATCCACAGCGCAGGCCGTCGCTGTAACGCACCACCGCGCGCAGTTTGACGATGTGCGGATCAAGAGGTACGGGAAACTCCAGGGAGACAACTTCGCCGGCCTGCAATTCACCGCTCAGGGTCGCCCCGATACCATCCTGGCCGAGTTCGTTGGTACGGCCCCAGCAGGTGGTGGTCAGGCCTTCGCGGAACACCGACACCTGAACGCGCACGTCAAAACGATAGCGGGAGAAACGCCGCATCCGCTCTTGAGCCTTGGCTTGCCCGTGACCGCTCAATTCAGTTTCTCCCTTTCAAAAATCCCTTTTCGACTTTGCCCTTGCGATTGTGCTTGAACCGAAGGGTCGTCCTCAACGGCATCAAAGGCCATGTACTAAAGATAAAGAGAGTCATGGGTAGGCTCACCGTTCGGGTCGCACGACAGAACATTCCTCGTGCGGCCGTCCGACGCTGCATGGCAGTTCTTAGGACCGAAACACTTCGCCATCCCGCGGGCGCTCTTGACCGACACGGACTTGTTACGCTCTTCGCAAGCCATTTGAATGATTACTACCGTGTCCATTTTGCCATTGTCACTCAGACGTTGAATCGCGTGGTCACGCGACCAGATTAGTGGTTCAGGATCATCTGGTCCTTGCTTCGCGCTTGCGCATCATCGAAGCCCTTAAAGAGATTTGTGCCACTTCGCGTTTCCATGGCAGGCCCGGAAAGGAGGGCGCTCAGAGTTGAGTCATTGACCGAGACGTGACAATTCTTAGGGCCAAAGCACTTAGCCAACCCATAAACGCTGGCGACCGCAACATTCCCCTTATCTTCAACGCAAATCATTTTCACCGTAATCACGACATCCATTTTCCCCTTGTCGCTCAAGTCGGACACCAGTTCGTATTTCTTCGAGCTCTGGAGTGCCTCCTTGAACGCAGATAAAATCGTTGACCCTGATTTCGACGTGCAGTTCGTTATCAAAAACACCGGCTTCACTTGGTCTTGTGTGCGAGCCTGTTGTTGGTCCTCCGAATGCTCCTGGGTTTCGGTCTGTCGTTGAGGTTGCGGGATGCTTGGCAAGGAATTTAGTGAAGCTGTCTGCGTGGCCGGATGCGCCTCTTCCCATTTGCGAATACGTTCCTTCACATCAACAAGCTGAGCTGGTGTGAGCAGCGCTTCGGCTTTGCCGCGATGGTCCTTCACGAATCCCTGTTCGAGAGATGCCGCAGCAAGCGCTATCCAGAAATAGGCTTCTGCGTTGTCCTTTTGGACGCCTGTGCCATCGAGATAAGCCAGACCGAGATTATATTGAGCCTTCGCAAGGCCCTGTTCGGCCGCCTTCTCCCACCAGCGAGCTGCTTCGGCGGGATCCTTTTCGACGCCGTTCCCTAAGTTGTAAGCCTGTCCGAGGTTGTATTGAGCCGCTGCGTAGCCTTGGTCGCCTGCCTTGCGATACCACTGCAAAGCTGCGGCGGTATCCTTTGCGACCCCTGTGCCGGAGTCATACGCAGCTCCTAGCCAGAACTGACCGGCAGCATTGCCCTGATCGGCCGACATGCGCAGCCACTTGATTCCCGCTGCCTCGTCCTTGGGGACTCCCGTGCCCTGGAGATAGAACATTCCTAGGCTGAACTGGGAAGCCGCGTTGCCACTTTCGGCAGCTTTGGTGTGCCATCTCAGACTCTCAGCAGTATCTTTCGGAACACCTATTCCTAAGCCATACGCCGTCCCGAGATTGCCTTCAGCCGTTGCATCGCCTTGCTCGGCGGCCTTCTTCCACCAGCGCATCGCTGCGGCTTCGTCTTGTGGGACACCCTGTCCGCCCAGGTGATAAAGCACTGCAAGGTCCGACTGGGCCTGTACATTTCCTTGCTCGGCAGCTTTGGTGTACCAACGCACGGCGTCTACGTCGCCTTTTGGAACACCCTGTCCCAAGTGATAAAGGAGTGCAAGGCCGCGCTGACCTTCTGCATTTCCCTGATCGGCGGCTTTCGTGTACCAGCGGACGGCAGCCGCGTAGTTCTTCGGAACGCCCGCTCCAAGCTGATAAGCAGCCCCGAGGTTGACCTGCGCCGCCACATCGCCGTGCTCCGCAGCCTTCTCCCACCACCGCGCGGCTTGTGCGTCATCCTTCTCGATTCCTTCACCTAGGTGATACGCCTTGGCAAGGGCCAATTGTGCTTGTACATCACCGTCCTCAGCCTTGCTCCTGAGTTCGGTGATGCTTTGCGCATACCCGAAGCGCGGTATCATGAGCAAACAGAAAACGGCGCACAACAAGATATGCCAGCGAGCAGTGTGCATAAGCGCCTTGGTTCTCACGCACAGCAGCTTACTCCTGAATTCGCCCCACTTCCAGATTCCCATCGTCAACGGCGTTAGTTCTCAGAACGCCGCTATTGGTGCGGTCGCTCGTAAAGCTACGTAAAGATGCGTGACAGATCCCGCCGCGGCATCTAACATTACGTATTGGACGTTCTGGCTCTCTGAATTCTATGTCCTACCGTTCCAATGCCGCCGAAGCCTGGGATTCCGATCCACACTCCATGACGTCATCGTCCGATCTTCCGCTGGATTTGCTCCCACCCGCAAGCCTGACGCAGCCGCTCTGGAGATCTCTAGTCGGCAATCTGCGCGATACTTTCGCGCCCGAGAAGCTTCCGCCGCTGCAACTCACCTCGCGGCCAGTGTATGTCGGACTGGCGCTTGGGGAGCGTTTGCGCCTGCCTTGGTTTCGCACCGTGTTTAGCAACATCGGTGATGTGATTTCTCCGGAAATTCTGCCGCCGCTGGAACTGGAATCGCGGCCCGTGGATGTCGGCGAGTTGCTCACCGATCAACTCAGCCACTTCTGGTGGGGCTCGCTGCTGCGGAATCTGGCGGATCGCGTCGCGCCGGAAACGCAGCCCGCTCTGCAACTGACTTCCAAGCCGGTTCTGGACATCATTCCGAAGTCATGGATACTGCTGCCGCTGTGGTCCGAAGTGGTGGACACGCCGAAGGTCTTTTATCCCGACAAACCGAAGCCGGTCGATGCCGCGAGGCCAATTAATCTGCAGCCGGTGGCTCCAGCTCCGGAGAAGCGAGACATTGTCCCCGAACTCACCGCCGCCGACCTGTTGCGCGATATCCGCCGATCGCGTATTCGGCAGCGTATCTGGGTGGGCCTGGCGACGGCGCAAATTGCCTACATGGTTTTGGCTGCCCTAGGAAAACTCTGATCATCTGATCAAAGCAACGCGGGCGCCTCCATCTACTCCTAGCTGAGCTTCAGCAGGACCGCCACATTCGCAATCGCCGCGTTTTCGGTGCCCATGCCCTCCGGCGTTTTCGCTTTGATCCCCACACAGTCCGCAGGAATTCCGCACAGCTTGGCTACGTGTTTGCGAATCGCTTCCGCATGCGGACCGATTTTCGGCGTGGACAGGATCAGCGTGGAATCCAGGTTCACGATTTCGTAGCCCGCAGTCTTAACGCGCTGCAATGCTTCCCACAGAAACACGGCAGAGTCAGCATTCTTCCACTGCGGATCGGAAGGCGGAAACAGCGCTCCAATGTCGGGTCCGGCGATGGCTCCGAGCAGCGCGTCGGTGATCGCGTGCAGCAGAACGTCGCCATCGGAATGGCCTCCGAGTCCCTTATCGTGCGGGAGAGCCACGCCACCGATTTTGAGCAGGACGCCCGGCTTGAATTCGTGCGAATCCCAACCGTAGCCGATGCGCATTTCAGGTTTCCGCGTTTCCGGATTCAAGACTTGCTCTCGCCTTCGTGTTTCAAATAAAACTCGGCCAGTTCCATGTCAGCTGGCGTCGTAATTTTTATATTGCGTGCTGAGCCCATCACCACCACGACCGGCAGACCGGCGCGCTCGATCAATGAAGCCTCGTCGGTACCGAGGAAGCCGTCGGCGACGGCGTCATCAAAGGCCTTCTTAAGGATGTTGTAATGAAAGCCCTGCGGAGTTTGCGCCATCACCACACTCGCGCGCGGAATAGTGGCTTTGATGAGCGCACCTTCCGCGGTGCGTTCCACCCCTTTCACCGTGTCCACGGCCGGCCAGCCCGCGATCGCGGCTCCGTGTTTGTGCGCTGCCTCGATCACATTGCCTATGATCTCTGCCGTCACGAACGGACGCACCGCATCGTGCACCAGCACGATGTCTTCTGCATCGGCCGCGGTACGGGCCAGAGCGCTGGCTACCGAGTCCTGGCGATGCTCGCCGCCTTCGACCATCTGCAGGCGTTTGCTCAGGATTTCGGGGTACTGCTTTTCGACCTGGGTGCGAAAGCCGGCAATTTCGTCCTTCCGCAGCGCAACGATTATTTCGTAAACCGCAGGTGCTGCGGCGAACTTCCGCAGGGTGTGGACAAGAATCGGCACTCCGCCAAGTTCTTTGAACTGCTTAGTCGGAGCTTTTTTTCGGGGCTTGGCCGCTGACGAGGCGGTCGAGGGAACAGCCATGCGAGTGCCCAGTCCAGCCGCCGGAACGATGACAAACACCTTCATAGGGGGGATCAGTATAGTACAGCGCGACATTACAGCGCGGGCCGGCCCCTGAAGATCGTAGAAGAAGCATGGCTAGTCCGCGGCCCGCTCGGCCACGGCTGGCACGATTTTCTTTGCCGGATCCGACGCCGGTCCACTGGTTCCCGAGGCCGGAGGCGCAGTCACCGGAGGCGGCGATTTGGAGTCATGACGGCTGGTTCCGCGTTCATCCCACTTGCCAAAAATCATCTTGCCCGCGGTCGTCTGCAAGACGGAGGTTACGGAAATGTCGATGGTCTTGCCAATCATCTTGCGCGCGTTATCTACGACCACCATGGTGCCATCATCGAGATAGGCGACGCCCTGGTTGTACTCTTTTCCTTCTTTCAGAATAAACACCCGCATGATTTCGCCGGGTAGAACAATCGGCTTGAGCGAGTTGGCCAGTTCGTTGATGTTAAGCACGGCAACGCCCTGCAACTGGGCGACTTTGTTGAGATTGAAGTCGTTGGTGATGATCTTTCCCTCATACACCTTGGCCAGTTCGATGAGCTTCATATCCACTTCGCGGACACTGGGGAAATCGTCTTCCACGATCTGGATCTGCACCGAAGCAGTTTTCTGCAGCCGCTGCAATATGTCGAGACCGCGGCGTCCGCGATTGCGTTTCAGTGAGTCGGCCGAATCGGCCACTAACTGCAATTCGCGCAGCACGAACTGTGGAATCACGATCAGTCCGTCAAGAAAACCAGTTTCGGCGATGTCCGCAATGCGCCCATCAATAATGACGCTGGTGTCGAGGATCTTGTAACTCTTCTTACCCGACTTTTCGCCGCCGAAGATCCCGCCCAGCGCAGCTAAATTCAGCAAGTCGCCTTTGTTGGCTCCCACCGCCAATCCGACGTAGGCCATGATCAGCATGACCATGATCTGCAGGAAACTTTGGGTAGGGCTCGCAGGAATACTGTTGCGAATGACCAGCGCGAACAGATAAGCGCCCATGATCCCGAGCACGCTGCCGATGGCGGCTCCGATCAGGCGCTTCAAGCTCATCGCGTGCAACCTCCACTCGAACACAACGATGGCAGCGCCGATCAGCAGACCGACGGCGGCAGCCAGGTTCTGCGGCAGGTTAAACGGATGAATGAGAAGGCAGATGACAGCGACGATCAGGACAAACAGAAGGCGTATAAGTACGACGTCCACGAGTAAGACCTCTCTCGGGAAGGCACCGCTTTGAGAGCGATTCCCGCCCCCGCCAGTCGTCCAGGGCGAATGATAATCAAGATCCCTGCACCAGCGTTCTATTCACGGAGCGTTAGGAAAATGAAAATGTGCCCCGCGCCCGGTCATAACCGGATTACAGCAAAAGTATCGGGAGAAGTATATACCCGGTTGGGAAGGGGAACCAGTCCTTAACGGGTAGACTTTGACTTCGTCCCCATTGCGGTGGTAGGGCGCAGTCGCCTGGTCGCGCACGAGCTAAGTGCTAACGGCTAACTGCTAAGTGCTTCCTTACATCCCGTCGTAATTCGGTCCGCCGCCGCCCTCAGGCGGAACCCAGGTAATGATCTGGTAGGGGTCCTGAATATCGCAGGTCTTGCAGTGCACGCAGTTGGCTGGATTCAGGCTGATGCGCTTGCCATGGGGCGCGGTCGAATCCTCCACCATCTCGTATACGTTCGCTGGACAAAAATTCTGGCAGGGACTTGCAAACTCTTTCACGCAACGGTCATTGCAGATATTTGTATCTTGAATGAGCAAATGTGCCGGCTGATCCTCTTCATGTTTGGTGCCGGAATGATAGAGATCGGTGAGTTTGTCGAAAGTAAGTTTGCCATCGCCTTTAGCCGGCCCAAGCAGTCGCGCTTCCGCTCCTCCGTCGGCGGGCAGGGTTGCGACAGGCGCTAAGTTCTTGTATCCCGAATGCGATGGCACGCGCCGCCGGAGTCCGCCGCCGGAAATTTGCTGTAGCGCAGTGTTGAACATGCCGGCGACCATCCCGTGCTCAAATCCTTGATGGAAATTGCGCACCGGCCATAGCTCATCTTTAATCCAACTGCTTTCGACACGTTGCTGGATCTTGCCGAGTATTGCGGCTGAAGTCGCGGCCGCCGCATCCGGACTCACCAGCGCTTCGAACGCAGTCTCGGCCGCCAGCATACCGCTCTTGATGGCGAGATGAATTCCTTTCAGGCGTGCGGAATTTAGAAAGCCGGCAGAGTCGCCAATAATCATCCAGCCATCGCCGGCCAGCGGTGGCATAGACCACCATCCCCCATAGGGGAGCGACTTGGCCCCATACCGGATCATCTTTCCGCCAGCCAGCAACTTCGCAATAAAAGGATGCTGCTTGAACGTCTGCAGCACATGCTGTGGATCAAGGCGCGGGTCGCGATAATCGAGTCCGGTAACAAAGCCGAGCGAAACAATATTATCTTTCGAACCGTAAATCCACGCGCCGCCATATTCTTTTGTAGTCAGCGGATAACCCATGGTGTAGATGACTTCGCCCGCCTGAATGCGGCCGGACGGGACTTCCCACAGTTCCTTGACTCCTACTCCATAAGTCTGCGGATTGCGGCCTTTCATCAGGTCAAACTTCTCGATGAGTTGCCGGGTGAGCGATCCACGTGGGCCTTCGGCGAGCACAACGACCTTGGCCTTGATGTCGTAGCCGGGCTCGAAATTCGATTTGGGCTGGTTCTGCTTGTCAACGCCCTTGTCGTCGGTGCGCACGCCGGTGACGCGATTGCCGTTTTCAAAAAGCAGTTCCGATCCCGCGAAGCCTGTGAAAATCGTGATCCCAGCTTCCTCGACTTTACTCGCCAGCCATTTCACAAACCGGTTGATGGAGATGACGTAGTTGCCGTGGTCCCGCAACGGCGGCGGCGTGATGGGTAACTTGTAATGGCCCTCGCGTGTGAGGAAGTGTACGGCTTCTTTGTGAACCACCGCGTCAAGCGGGGCTTCGCTTTCGAATCCCGGCAGCAGTTCCTTCATGGAGCGCGGATCAAGCAGCGCGCCGGAAAGACAGTGCTGCCCGGCTTCGCGCGCCTTTTCCAGCACGTAGATATTCTCCTTGCTGAGTAATGCCTCGGGATGCCGAGCGTTGTGCTCGTCAATCAACTGCGAAAGCCGCAGCGCGCACGCCATGCCTGCGGGGCCGCCGCCGACGATGACGACATCGGCCGGCATTTCAGGATGCTCGACATTCGGTAGGGGCTTGCGGAAGATCAGGGTCATGGTTGGAAGGCCGAAAACTTGATGGCCGAAAGATGAGGATAAATCCTTATCAGCCTGCGCGTCTCACCATTTCTTGAAAATGACCGCGACGGCGGCAATCATCATGGCAAAACCCACGAAGTAGTTCCACTTGAGCGGTTCACCAAGATACAGGACGGAGAAGACCGAAAACACCGTTAAAGTGATGACCTCTTGAATGGTCTTCAACTGCGCCGTCGTGAACTCATACGAGCCGATGCGGTTGGCAGGCACCTGAAAACAGTATTCCGCAAAGGCGATCAGCCAGCTAATGACGATGACCTTGAAAAGCGGCGCATGACGATATTTCAGATGTCCATACCAGGCGAAGGTCATGAAAATGTTGGAGAGGGTCAAGAGTAGAATCGTGATCATCCCGGTATGTTGCCTGAATCTGGGCGTCCATTGCCACCCAAATTCACATCAGGGCATCGCTTCCGCGATCGCCTCTCGAATAGCTTGCAGCACTCCATCCATCTGTGCCGGCGTCCCGACGGTGACCCGCACGCATCCGTCGCAGCCCGGATTTCCCGATGAATCACGCACTAGAATCCCGCGTCGCCGCATCGCCTCGACGAATGTTTTCGAGGACGCGCCGACGCGCACCAGAACGAAACTCGTCTGGCTCGGCCAGAAGCGCAAGCCTAGTTCGTCGAACAATTGCGCCAATTGGTCGCGGCCCCGCTTGACCTGAACAACGTGTTCGCGGACGAACGCCTGGTCCGCCAGCGCTTCTTCAAGGCAAGCCAGCACGGCGGAATTCACATTGAAAGGCACTCCAGATCGCCGCAGATAGCCAACCTGTTCCGCCGCACCGGTCAGCACTCCCAGGCGCAAGCCTGCAAGTCCGTAGACCTTCGAGAACGTTCGCGCGACGAATAGGTTCGGATGCCGCGCCA
>Ga0210383_10005726_pt1 | contig 10881 bp, 8 predicted proteins | sample IncBWC14OmetaG_FD_160072 | JGI IMG/M metagenome (GOLD analysis project Ga0210383, IMG submission 160072) | Forest soil microbial communities from Barre Woods Harvard Forest LTER site, Petersham, Massachusetts, United States - Inc-BW-C-14-O ...
GCGTAGGCGAGCGAGCCGAGCATCACGATGATCAGGAACTGGCCGACCGGATCCGCGCGGCGCGACCGTGGCGCCTTGGAGTCCGGCACGAACAGCGCGGTCAGCGAGATGGCGACCAGGCCGACCGGGATGTTGGCCCAGAAGATCCCGCGCCAGCCGACCGCGCCGACCAGCACGCCGCCCAGGACCGGTCCCATCGCCATGGACAGGCCGAACACTCCGTCCCAGACCCCGATCGCGCGGGCCCGTTCGGCTCGGCCGGTGAAGGTGTTGGTGATGATGCCGAGGGCGGCCGGGTTGAGCATCGAGCCGCCGACCCCCTGCAGGATCCGGAAGCCGATCAGCCAGCCGACGCCCGGGGCCAGGCTGCACAGCCACGAGCCGAGGGTGAACAGCGACAGGCCGACCTGGAAGATCGTCCGGCGGCCGATCCGGTCGGCGAGGGTACCGGAGAACATCAGCAGGGCGGCCAGCGTGATGGTGTACGCGGCGACCACCCACTGCAGGCCGGCCACGCCGGCGTGCAGGTCGCGGCCGATGGACGGCAGCCCGACCATCACGATCGTGTTGTCCAGGCCGACCATGAACAGGCTCAGGCAGCAGACGGCCAGCATGAGGGTGCGGCGCGCGCGCACGGCGCCGGCGGTGATCGTGCCCGAGCCGGTATCGGGATGCTGTTCGGCATCCTGGGCCAGCTCGAGGCTCAGGACAGGTACCGAGGTCCGTTCTGGTAGCCGAGCAGGCGCTCTGAGTGACCGCCAGTCGGCGCCTCGTACTGCCTGCATCGGCAAACCCCTCAGGGGACGCGCTCGCCGCGGACGAGCACGGGGTTCTTATGTGACGTCTGGCCCGGGGTTCACCAGGGCTGAGCCCGACCAGATGATCGGGAGCTTGTCGATTCCGTAGATGCCTTCGACCCCGCCCAGCTGCGCCGGACCGTCGAGGGCGAGGTTGGGGGTACGCGGCGCGAGGAACGCCAGGGCTTCTTCCAGTTCCGCCCGGGCCAGGTTGGAGCCCAGGCAATAGTGCGTCCCGGCGCCGAACGTGAGCAGCCGGGAGTCGCGGGTCGCGGTGATGTCGAACTCCTCCCCCGCCGCGCCTTCCCGGTTGGCCCGTTCGGCGCAGACCGCCACGATCGTGCCGGCCGGGAAGATCACGTCGCGGTGTTCGACCTGCTCCAGGCAGATTCGCGCCGTGAACGGCGTGACCGGCTCGAACCGCAGCACCTCGTCGACGGCACGCGGGACCAGCGCGGGGTCGGCGGCCAGCAGCGCCCACTGGGCGGGATGCCCGGCGAACAACCGGATGGCGTGCGCGAGCTGAGCGGTGGTGGTGTCGATCCCCCCGGCCAGCAGGTTCGCCACGAGCTGCACGCATTCCGCGGCCGACAGCCTGTCACCCTGGTCCCGGGCCGCGAGCAGGTCGCTGATCAAGTCGTCAGCAGGCGCGGCACGCCGGTCCTCCAGCAGTGCGGTCACGTAGTCCTGGACCTCGACGACGGCCCGCTCGATATCGTCCCGGTTGGTACCCAGGGCCCGGATGTCGAACTGCCGCTGTACCCAGCTGGACCACTCCTGGAGCCGCTCGGCGTCCTGGTGCGGCGCGCCGAGCACGGTCGCGATGGTTAGCGAGGGGAAAGGCCGGGCTACCGCGGCGACGAAGTCGCAGCTGCTGTTCGGCGTCGCCTGGGACCACAGGTCCTGGAGGAAGCCACGCATCACCGGGCGCCAGCGGTCCGCCTGCCGGGGCGTGAACGCCGGGCCCACCAGGGCCCGCAGCCGCCGGTGCTGCTCGCCGGTGAGGTTCAAGATGTTGGCGTCGATGTGATCCGCGAGGGGTCCGCCGGTGACGCCGAAGAACTCCGCGATCTGCCGGCCAGGAAACGCCGTCGCCCGTGACCGCAGGAAGAACTCACCGGAGTCATGATCGAGCACAATGTAAGCGAGCGGCGACTTGGCTAGCCAGCCCTGCCGGCTGGTTTCGGCGAGCTGCTGGTGGTAGCGGTCAGCCGAGAAGTCCGGTGCCGTGTAATCGAACACCGGCAGGTCAAGATCGGACACAAGGTTCATGACAGTTATGACGGTACACTTACGCGTTGAGTAGTCAAGTGGTTACGTTCAGCATTTCAGAGTGCGTTCGGGCCTCACGGTGTGAGTCTGCGGTCTAGATTTGCTTGCTAAGCAGTCCGTTATGCGAGGATATCAACGTGCTGAGGGGGGAGCCATGAGCCGCAGGCTTCTGCAGCTGGTTATCCCGGTGACGCCGGAACGAAGAATGTTCCGGATTCACGACCCGGCCGTCGACCCCGACGCCCCGGGCGGTCCGCTGCCACCCGTCGGCGCGCTCATCAGCACGAACCGCGAGCAGTTGTGGGTGGGCAGCCTGCAGGAAGACATCAACGTGCGGCTCGTCCTGGAGGAGTGGGACGGGGCTCCCCCGCCGTGCGGCGACGCCTGGGACGAGGAAGCGAAGGGGAGCGTCTACCTGCGCGGGCAGCTGAGCATCAGCATGGGCCAGGCGGGCACCGCGGTTCACGGCCTTCGCCTCGGCGGCGGGGTCGGCGACTATTCGGTCCGTGTCTACGCGAGCAACCGCGACGTTGTGACCCGCCGCTACACAGCGCTGTTCGACCGGCACCGCAATCCACTCAGCGATGAGTTCCAGCAGGAGAAAAAGACGCTCGAGGGTCTCGAGAGGTACCTGGTCCAGCTGTGGCGAGATTCCTTAGCCGAAACTGACTACGGACTAGTATCGGGCAGCAGCGGCACGTTAGTGGGCTCAACCTTGGCCTGCTGTGCCTTACCGGTCGCCGCGGCCGCGGCGGAGCGGGTCTGGGCGCTCTGGCTCGTGGTGGACTTGGCGCTGGTGCTGGTGGAGGACTGCTGCGTGCTGACGCCGGTGCTGGCGGAGGACTGCTGCGCGCTGTTTGGCTCACTGCTGGTCACGGCCGAGATCGCCGTGTTGACCGGCGCGCTGGACGCCTGCGGCGGCGCGTGCCGAAGCGAGTGCGCGCGGAACGGGACCATCGCGTAGACCATCAGTGAGACCATCGCGACCAGCAGGACCGTGAACAGCGAGCCGACGATGCGCGCCCGGGGTGAACGCAGGACCGTACCAGGGCCCGGCCGGCGGAATGTCGTCAGGCACGAAGCGAGCCCGGGATCGTCGGTCGCGAGCCGCCGCTCGATCTCCGCGAGCATCCGCTGCTCGTCCTGCGACAGGGCCATACCGCTACCCCCTCCGCCTCGCGTCCGGGTGAATACCCTCTCACTATCTCTCAGGAGGGCTTCTTTATCCAATTGTTCCTGCTTCGTCTTTCGCCTGTTTTCCAGATCGTGAGATCCGTCGGCTGAGGCCGATCGTACCCAGAATCAGTCTAAATATTCGTGACGAGCGACAGCATGTCAAGCTTGCCGTAGTCGAAAAACCGTTCTATGGTGAGGTTCATGCGCTGGGACAATCTGCGGCTGGACGATCAGCTGGCCGCTGACCAGGACACCGCCGGCGAGACCCTGTTCCCTGCTGAGCGCCGGGACGTGGCGCTCCCGCTCATCGAGCGCGGAGCGGTGGCCCGTACCTTCGACACCCCGGGTTTCCGGGGCATGACCTTCTATGAGGTCCAGGCCAAGTCCGTCGTCAACCGCGTCCCCGAGGCGTCCAGGATGCCGTTCCGCTGGACCATCAACCCCTACCGGGGATGCCAGCATTCCTGTGTCTACTGCTACGCTAGGAAATCGCATAGTTACCTAGAGCTAGATTCGGGGGCGGACTTCGACACCAAGGTCGTGGTCAAGGTGAACGCGCCCGAGCTGACGCGCAAGAAGATGGCCTCGGCCAGCTGGCAGGGCGAGCACATCGCCATGGGTACCAACGTGGACTGCTATCAGCGGGCCGAGGGCCGCTACCAGCTCATGCCCGGCATCATCGGCGCGCTCAAGGATGCCGCTAACCCGTTCTCCATCTTGACCAAGGGCACCTTGATCCTGCGGGACATCGACCTGCTCGCGGAGGCAGCTGAGGTCACCGACGTGGGGCTGAACGTCTCGGTCGGATTTATCGATAAAGAGCTATGGCGATCTGTCGAGCCCGGCACTCCCGCCCCGGCGCGTCGCCTTGAGGCATGCGCCACGCTGAACGAGCGAGGGCTGCGCTGCGGCGTGCTCATGGGGCCGGTGGTGCCGTTCCTCTCCGATTCCCCTGCTCAGCTCGACGCGGCCGTCAGCCAGATCGCGGCGGCCGGCGCCACCCACGTTATGCCCATCGTGCTGCACCTGCGCCCAGGCACTCGGGAATGGTACTTCCGCTGGCTGGGTGCCCATCACCCCGAGCTGGTCGGCCGGTATCTCGACCTGTACGGCCAGAGCGCCTACGCCCCGAAGTCCTACCAGGCCAGGATCGCGGGCCAGGTCCGCGAGCTCGCCGAAAAGCACGGTATCGGCCGGCCGAGGCCCGGCTTCGGTCACGGCCGGCGACTCGTGCCCGAGCGGCCGACCGCGCAGGCTCCAGGGGCCCCCGCGCAGGCTTCCGCCGATCCCATGCCCCTCTCACCCGCATCATCCGAGCAGCTCACCCTGCTCTGAGGGCGGTCCGGGCGTCGGTCCGAGGCCGGCGAACGCCCGCCCGTCGGCGAGAAAACTGGTTGTGCCCGGGACTGATCCCTTTTTAGGGTGGCCACGCCAGCTTTCTAGGATTTGTCTGGATGTGATCGCCCTCAGCGAAATCAGGCATTTCGCGATACAGCTTGACAGGGGAACGTAACGCGATACATCGTATTTCCTAGGAAAAACTTCAGAGTTCAGGAGGACGACGTGGCACGCGGCTCCACGGGGGCGCCCCGTAACACGCCAGATCCTGATGTCCCCGCCGGGGGCGGGGACATCAGGACGGCTCAGACGCAAGACATTCAGGAGCGGGGATCTCGCCACCGCCAGACTCGGCCGGGCAGCCCTGAGACATCACCAGACCAAGACAGACCGGGGAAGCCAAGAGGTGTAAGCCGCCTCATCGCATTCATCTGCGGCAGGCGAACCAAGTGGATCGTCGTCGTTTTCTGGCTCGTGGTGGTCGCGGCCTTGGGCTCGCTGGCCGGCAAGCTGCAGGGCGCGGAGAAGAACGACGCCTCCTCCTACCTCCCGGCATCGGCCGAATCGACCCAGGAGCTCAACGAGCAGTCCATCTTCCAGTCCAAGAACTACAACCCGGCCCTGGTCGTCTACGTACGCGACAGCGGGATTACCCAGGCCGACCTGGCCAAGGCGGATGCGGACGCGCGGTCCTTTGCCTCGCTGGGCGTGGTGGACGGGCGGGTTGCACCGCCCATCGTGTCCAGCGACCACAAGGCGATCGAGACCGTCATCGGCTCGGACCTCGGTTACAACAGTGACCTGAGCGGCTTCATCACGACCGTACAGAACACCGCGACCAAGAATGCCGACGGGCTCAAGGTCTACATCGGCGGGCCCGCCGCGAGCGCGAACGACGAGCTCAAGATCTTCAAGGGGATCGACTCCACCCTGCTGTACGCGGCTCTGGGCGTGGTCATCGTGCTCTTGCTGCTGACCTATCGAAGTCCGGTGCTCTGGTTGCTGCCGATCATTTCGGCGGGCGTGGCCCTGACCGTCTCCGAGGCGGTCATCTACCTGCTTGTCCAACACGCCAACCTGACCGTCAACGGGCAAAGCGGGGGCATCTTGGTCGTGCTGGTCATCGGCGCGAGTACCGACTATGCGCTGCTCCTGGTGGCCAGGTACCGAGAGGAGCTACGCAGGCATTCCGACCGGCACCAGGCCATGGCGATCGCCTTGCGCCGGGCTGGCCCGGCCATCGTCGCCAGCGGGCTGACCGTCGTGGCCGGCATGCTCTGCCTGCTGGCCGCTGAATCCAACGACATCTCTGGCCTGGGCCCGGTCGCGGCCATCGGCGTTGCCGTCGGCCTGATCGCGATGATCACCCTGCTGCCCGCGCTGCTGGTCGTCTTCGGCCGGTGGATCTTCTGGCCGGTCAGGCCGAGGTACGGCACCCCGGAACCGAACAGGCGCGGAGTGTGGTCACGAGTCGGCCAGGCCATCAGCCGCAACCCGCGTGGCGTGTGGGTGGTGACGGCCATCCTGCTCGCCGCTGGCTCCTTCGGCCTGATCGGCTTCAAGTTCGGCACGCTCACTACCGCCCAGTCGTTCCGCGGCACCCCGGCCTCGGTCACCGCGCAGAACGTCCTGGCCAAGTATTTCCCGGCCGGTTCCGGTGAGCCCGTCCAGGTGATCTCCACCGCCGCGAGCGCCGGGACGGTCAGGACGGCGCTGGCCGATACCCCAGGCATTGCGTCCGTCACGCCTCCGGTAACCAAAGACGGCCTGTCCTTCTTGCAGGCGACGATGATCCCGGCGCCGGACAGCCCGGCCGCCTACGCGCTCGTGGACAAGATACGGAGCACGGTCCACGTCATCCCTGGCGCTGACGCGAAGGTAGGAGGCGGCACTGCCGTCAACAAGGACGTGGAGGCGGCCGCGGCTCATGACCGGGACGTGGAAATTCCGCTCATCCTCGGCGTGGTACTGCTCATCCTCGGCCTGCTGCTCCGGGCGATCGTGGCGCCGCTCGTGCTCATCGTCACCGTCGTGCTCTCGTTCGGCGCGGCGCTGGGCATTTCCTCGCTGTTCTTCAGCCACGTGTTCGGGTTCGCGGGCGCCGACACCTCGGTGCCGCTGTTCGTCTTCGTGTTCCTGGTGGCCCTCGGCATCGACTACAACATCTTCTTGATGACCCGCATACGGGAGGAGTCGATCAAGCACGGGACCTGGCGCGGTGCCCTGGTTGGCCTGGCCGCCACCGGTGGCGTCATCACCTCGGCGGGCCTGGTCCTGGCCGGCACGTTCGCGGTGCTGGGCACGCTGCCGCTGGTCGAGTTCACCGAGATCGGGTTCGCGGTGGCACTGGGCGTGCTGCTGGACACGATCATCGTCAGGTCGGTCCTCGTGACCGCGCTGACCTTGGATATCGGCCGGCACATGTGGTGGCCGAGTGCGCTCGCGCACCCGGAAGGTAGGTCAGTGACGGACGGGACCTAGAATGTGGGTTCGTGGAGGGTGACCAGGTAACGCGGACAGCAGCGTGGCGGTGCTGAGCCGCCCGGTTGCCGGGCGGCTCGTCGTCCGCACCGTGCCCGTCCCCGATCCGGGGGATCTCCTCGCACAGCTACCGCAGCCGGACGCGGTCGCCTGGGTCCACCGCGGTGCGGGCCTGGTCGGCTGGGGCGAGGCGGCCCGGGTCACGCTGCCCGCAGGCGAGGACAGGTTTACCGCCGGGGAGAAGTGGCACCGGTCCTTGTTCGACGCCGCGGATATCGACGACGGGGTACGGGTGCGCGGTACGGGGCCCGTCGCGTTCGGCACATTCACCTTCGACGCGTCGTCGGAGGGATCGGTGCTGATCGTCCCGCGCACCCTGCTCGGCCGGGATGGCCGCGGCCTCGCCTGGGTCACCACCGTGACCGAAGACGGTCAGCCGACCCCCGAAGACTGGCCCTTCGGGGAACCTGTCGTCCCGGCCCAGGCCCCCGCCCGGGTCCGCTGGCACGACGGCAGCCTGCCTGCGCCCCAGTGGGAGCAGGCGGTAGCCCAGGCCGTGGCCGCGATCAAGGCGGGCAGCTTGCGCAAGGTGGTCCTGGCCCAGGACCAGTTCGCCACCGCCGCCGACCCCATCGACGCGCGGGTCCTGCTCCAGCGGCTGGCCGCCCGCTATCCCGAGTGCTACACCTACGCCTGCGACGGCATGATCGGGGCTACCCCCGAACTGCTCATCCAGCAGTCCGGCCGTGAGGTCAGCGCTCTGGTGCTGGCCGGCACGGCGCCGCGCGGAGGCGACCCGGCCGAGGACGAGGCGCTCGGCACCGGGCTGCTGGCCTCGGCCAAGGACACCGAGGAACACGCCTACGCGGTCACCTCGATGCGTGAGACGCTGGGGCCGCTCTGTGACGCGCTCGACGTCGAGGCGCGGCCGTCCCTGCTGAAGCTGCCGAACCTGCAGCACCTAGGCACCAGGGTCCACGGCACGCTCGCCGCGGACGGCGCGCCCCGCTCGGCGCTGGCCCTGGCCGCGGCGGTCCACCCCACCGCCGCAGTGTGCGGGACGCCCACCGGCGCCGCATTCGAGCTCATCCGCGAGCTCGAGCACATGGACCGGGAACGCTACGCCGGACCGGTCGGCTGGGTGGACGCCGACGGCAACGGGGAGTGGGGCATCGCGCTGCGTTGCGCGCAACTGTCCGGCCGCACCGCCCGCCTGTTCGCCGGCTGCGGCATCGTCGCGGGTTCGGACCCCGCTGCTGAGCTCGCCGAGGCCCAGGTCAAGTTCCGCCCCATGCGCGGCGCCCTGGACGGCTGAGGACCACTCGACCTCGCCTCCGGACCCGGGCGATAAGAGAACCCTTAATCTGAGGTCGCCCGCACGGCGACCAGGACCTACAGTCGATGGGAGACAGATCGGCGTGCGCGTCCAACGCGACAGGGAGGCTCCGGCAAGATGAGCGGCAACACCGAAGAGGTTCTCGGCGTTCTTCGCGAGGTTTGGGGCGCCCAGGGGCAGACCGCGGAGGACGTCGAGGAAGCCTGCGGCCCGACCAAGTCCTGCAAGCGGATGACCGACGTCGGCTTCGAGGGCCTCGCCGAGGAGACCGACGGCGACCTGCGACTGGCCTGGCGGACCCAGCTGGCCCGCGAGGGGAAGCTCAACCAGGACGCAGGCAGCGTGCGCGACCTGGTCATGGGGCCCGCGTCCGTATCCGCGTCCGAGTCCCGCTAGCCGCCGGACGCGGGCGGCGTGGAGAACGGCGGAGTGGAGGTTTTGGGGTTCCCCGAGTCCGTCGGCGAGCTGACCGAGACCCTGCGCCAGGGCGGCTACCTGGCGGACCGCGGGCTGGCCACGGCGCTGTTCGTCTCGCTGTCGCTGAACCGCCCCATCCTGCTCGAAGGCGAGGTCGGGGTGGGCAAGACCGAGGTGGCCAAGGTCATGGCGTCGGTCTTCGGCCGCAAGCTGATCCGGCTGCAGTGCTACGAGGGCATCGACACCAGCCAGGCGCTCTACGAGTGGGACTACGCCCGCCAGATGCTGCACATCCGGGCCCTTTCCGAGCACCAGGTGGCCGACTCCGACGCGGTCGACAAGCTATTCGGCCCGAAGTTCCTGCTGGAGCGGCCGCTGCTGGAGGCGGTCCGGACCGGGGATCAGGCGGTGCTGCTGATCGACGAGATCGACCGCGCCGACGACGAGTTCGAGGCGTTCCTGCTCGAGGTGCTCTCCGACTTCCAGATCAGCATCCCCGAGATCGGCACGATCAAGGCGGCCAGCCCGCCGCTGGTCGTACTGACCTCCAACCGCACCCGCGAGCTGCACGACGCGCTCAAGCGGCGCTGCCTGTACCACTGGATCGGCTACCCGGCCGCCGAACGCGAGGTCGAGATCGTCCTGATCCGCGAGCCCGGCATCTCGGCGGCGCTGGCCCGTAAGGTCGTCGCCGCCGTCCAGCGGCTCCGGGAGCTCGACCTGGCCAAGCCGCCGGGCGTGGCCGAGACCATCGACTGGGCCCGCACTCTGGACTTCCTGGGCGAACCGGACCTGACCAACGCGCGGGACACGCTGGGTGCCGTGGTCAAGGACCGGGACGATCTCGAGGTGGTCCTGGACAACCTGCAGGAGATCACCTCCGGTGCCCGCGGCGCCTGAGCTGGAGCGCGTACCGTTCACCGGATTGCTGGTGACGTTCGCGGGCGAGCTGCGCGCGGCCGGGCTGGCCGTCGGATCGGGCGACGTCCTGGTGTACTGTTCGGCGCTGAGCAAGCTGAACCCCGCCGACCTGGTGGACCTGTACTGGGCCGGCCGGGCCACGCTGGTGAACCGCCACGATGACATCGCCGTCTACGACCGGGTGTTCCGCCGGTTCTTCCTGGCGGCCGACGAAGGGGCCAACGATCCGCTCACGCTCATGCTGCGGGCCTCGGCGGAGGCGCAGGGCGCGCTGGCCATACCATCCACCGAGCCGGGCGAGTCCGAACACGAGGAGGACGCGATCCTGGGGTGGATGGCCTCAGACGTGGAGGCGCTCAAGCACAAGTCGTTCACCGCCTGCACGCCGGAGGAGCTGGCGGCACTGCGCCGGATCATGGCCCGGATCAAGCTGACCCCGCCGCGGCGCCGGACGCGGCGCAACACGCCCGCCCGGACCGGTCCGCGGCCCGATCCGCGGCGGATGGCACGGGAAACCCTGCGCATGCACGGCGAGCCAGCCCGGCTCTACTGGCGGCGGCGGAAGGTCCGGCTGCGGCCGCTGATCCTCATCCTGGACGTATCCGGCTCGATGGCCGACTACTCACGCAACCTGCTGCAGTTCGCGCACTCGGCGGCCAGGTCAGCCGGGCGGGTCGAGGTGTTCTGCTTCGGAACCCGGCTGACCCGGGTGACCGGGGCGATGGAATGTCGGCGTCCCGATGAGGCGCTGGAACGCGCCGCCCGGCTGTCGTTCGACTGGGACGGCGGGACCAGGATCGGCGACAGCCTGGACGCCTTCGTCCGGGGCTGGGCGCGGCGCGGTGTCTGCCGGGGCGGCATCGTGGTGGTCTGCTCCGACGGCCTGGACCGCGGGGACCCGGCCGTGCTCGCCTCGGCGCTGGAGCGGCTGTCCCGGCTGTGCCACCGGCTGGTGTGGCTGAACCCGCACAAGGGCGACGACCCGGGCTTCCGGCCCAGCACGCTCGGAATGATCATCGCGGCCCCGCACATCGACCTGCTGCTGTCCGGGCACGATCTGAGTAGCCTGGAGAAACTCGCTACCCTACTGCCAACGCTTGGTTGACGAAAGGCCGGTGGGAGCGCGCGGTGAGGTGGAGCGTG
>Ga0210383_10005728_pt1 | contig 10880 bp, 7 predicted proteins | sample IncBWC14OmetaG_FD_160072 | JGI IMG/M metagenome (GOLD analysis project Ga0210383, IMG submission 160072) | Forest soil microbial communities from Barre Woods Harvard Forest LTER site, Petersham, Massachusetts, United States - Inc-BW-C-14-O ...
CCAGTTATCGTGTCAGATTTTCATTCACCCGCGGCGGCCACCAGCTAACGAGTCTGCCGGAAGGCGAACCCGCTAACACTCATTAGCGGAAGGTCGTGCGTGGTGTGAAATGGCTGTCGCGTGTGCTGAATTGACGCGGTCGCTCCACGGCGGAATCGTGGTTCCGCCGTGGCCCGGGCCTACGGATTGCCGGCACCTGACAGCTGGCGAGATGAGATTGCTGGTCAGGCTCCGCGCCGGTCGCATGCCGGTCGGACGGCTTACCCGGGGAACTCACGGTTACTCATGGCTTGACCCGGCATCGTCGCTGTCGCGGGGTCGGGCCGGGTGCGAGCTGGCCTGTTCCAGAGCTGCACGAAGGGCGGACAGCCCGCGGGCAGTGTGGCTGTGCACCGCACCGGGGCTGATGCCCATCGCGGCGGCGATCTCGCCCTCAGACAGGCCCGCGTAATAGCGGAGCACGATCGCCTCGCGCTGCCGGTCGGGCAGGCCGGCAGCGCGGCCCGGGCGGCGGGCTGCTCCAGCAGGCCGGGCGCCCCATGCCCGGCGCCCGGGGTATCCGGCAGCTGCTGCTGTGCGAACCAGGACCGCCTTGCGGCCGACCTCGTAGGGAAGGAGCTGGTTCCGGTCGACCGCCTGCCGGTTTGCCCGCTGACGTCAGCGCACCGCGCCTGCCTCAAAGAAGAAACCCCGGAGCCCGGGGATGTCGGCGGTATGCCGCCTGGGCAGGAGCCGGCCGGGGAGCAGCCCGCGCCGCCGGGTGAGCCGGACGGCCTGCGCGATGTGTGCGGCCGCGAGCTGCGGCTGGTGTCACGGACCCGCGAACGCCATGCCACTATCCGCGAACTGCTCACAGCCGGGCACTCCCTGGGCGCGATCAGCCGCACGCTCGGCCTGGACCGCGGCACCGTGCAGCGGTTCGCCCGCGAGCCCGACGTCACCAAGCTGCTGGTCAAGGCCACCAGCCGGGACAGCAAATTGGACCCGTTCAAGCCCTGGATCAACCGGCGGCGCTCCACCAGCTCCCCGATCTTCACCAGCGTCAGGCCGTCTTTCACCCACCCGGTGACCTCGGCCGTCACCGGCACCAGCGCCTCCCACGAGGCGCCGTGCCCGGCCGGGCGGGCCGGGCGCACCGCCGCCACCACCTGCCCGAGCAGCTCATCAGTCAGCTGCGACTCATCCCCGTCACGGGCCAGGCCCGCCGCCCGCGCCGCCGCGATATACCGCGCGGCGGTCTTCACGTCCACGCCTGCACGCCTGGCCGCCGGGCGCTTGCCCGCCCCGGCCAGCCACGCCCGCAGGACCTCTCTCACCTGTGTCACCAGAACCTCCCGGAACGCCATACCCTGCCGTCTCTTCCAATCCGAAATGAACCGGAAGATCACAGCAGGGTGGTCCATCAACTGGCAAACCAGGTGGTCCCATCCCCGTGGCAACAAACCTCAGCAGGTGGTCCCATGCTCATGGCAGACGACAAGCAGCGAGAGCCGGGGCCGCGCAGGTGAGCACCGCCAAGTCGGCTGAGGTCCGGGGCCCAGGTGCGGGTCGAGCGCGGCCGCATCGAGATTTTCCGAACGAGCCGGGGCTGGAGCCGTAGGCGTAGCCGCCTTGCTAACCACAGCCCAGGTGTCGATAAAGCTCGATGCACGCTTCCGTTCCCCGGAAGAGATTCGGCAGGTACAAGCGCTCATTCGCCGCGTGCGTCGCATCATCTGGCAGGCCAAACCCCAGCAGCGCGATGTCGATTCGGCGGGCTGCAGCCAGGGAGCTGATGAACGGGATGGAACCGCCGGACGGCAACAGCGTAGGCTCACGGCCGAAAACGCTGCGGCAGGCCAGACGGGCCGCGCGCAGGACATGAGAGCGCTCATCGAGAGTGTAGGCAGGACAGCGGTTGCGGATGACCAGTCGGCCGCGCACCCCGGGCGGCAATCGTGACCGGAGATGCCGTCGCAGCATCTCGGCAGTCGTCCCGGGCTCTTGGCCGGAAGCCAGCCGGACGTTGAGGTCGGCAGCGGCCCATGCGGGCACCACCGTGCGGCCTTCGCTCGACGTATTTAGGTTCGTCACGACGACAGCGGGCCTGCGGGTGACTCGCTCGAATGCCGAAAAGCCAGGTTCACCGTAGCTATCCACCGCGCCGGCCGGTGCGAGCATCATGGAGTCAGACGGACCGGTCCGAGCCAGGTGAAATCGTTCTTTCCCGCCCATAGGACGCACCTGGTCATAGAAACCAGCGACCGGCACCCGGCCGGCCTTGTCGTGCAGGCTCGCGACGAGACTAGCCAGCGCCTCCGCCGGGTTGGCGACAGCTCCGCCGAACGTCCCGGCGTGCAAATCCCGCGCTGGACCGGATATCTCGAGGCGAGCTCCCAGCACGCCGCGCAGACCGGTTATCAAGACCGGAATGTGAGGGGCAAGCATCCACGTATCGGATACGACCGCGACATCGGCGGCCAGCAGTGGCCACCGGCCACCCACAGCCGCTACCAATGTCGGACTGCCGATTTCCTCCTCGCCATCGAGTATCAGCCGAAGATTGATCGGCAGTTTCGCTGACGTAGCGAGCCATGCTTCGATTGCCGCCAGGTGGGCCATGAACTGGCCCTTGTCATCGCTAGCGCCACGGCCGTACAGATAGGGACCGTCTTGCGTGGGCCTAAACGGATCAGTGGCCCAAGCGCTGCGCGGCTCGACCGGCTGAACGTCGTAGTGACCGTAGACCAGCACCGTCGGGCGCCCTGGCCTGCCGTGCCAGGAGGCGGTGATTACTGGGGCGACTCGGCCTGGCCAGATTTCCACGTCCCTGAGGCCGATGCGGCGGAGCGTTCGGGCCAGCCAGGCGGCGCAGGCGGTCATGTCCCCGGCATGCCGGGGGTCTGCGCTCACCGTCGGGTAACCGAGCAGCCTGACCAGTTGTTGAAGGCTGCGTTCCCGGCGAGATCGGGCGTAAGAAAGGGCAGCAGCGACCGCGCTCATGATGGCCCAGTTAGACGATGCTTAGCACAGACCTCATGCTCGGCTCCCATTCGCGGCGGGGATCCGGCCCCGCGTTCCGCCGGAGCGTGCCGTGGGCGGCATCGGGCGACGTGGTAGTGGCGGGCGCGCCACCCGCTCGCCACCCGCTGCGGGCAGGTTGGAGCGGTCCCATGGCATGACACGACGATCTTCCTGCCGGATAGCCACGCCGAGCGACTGTGCGCTGGTCAGCCACTCCTCGGCGTTCTCGGCGACCTCGAGCAGCAGGGTCTCGAACTTCGCGCGCTGGGTCTGCAGGACGTGCGGCTGAGCCAGCCAGCGGAATAGCTCGCGGCCCGTAATCGCCATCCGCTGGCGAGGCGAGGTGACCAGGCGCTCGCCGAAGTACTGGGCCAGGATGATTTCGATGACATCCCACGCCGTGTCGGCGCCGAAAATCCGCTTGATGTCGTCGGAACCCAGAATGCGGTACGCCTCGTCGAGTAGCTGCATGACCTCGACGCGGAGGACGTTGACATGGCCATATGAGGTGAACTTCAGGTTATTGCGCAGGTCAAGGCCGGCCCGGCGCACGACGGCGATGCTGCCGAAACTCGGGTCGTAGGCACGGTCCCGCATGACATCGGAGATCCGCTTGTCCCGCCAGAACAGCGCGACCTGGTTGGCGAAATGGGAGAACAGTCCGTGGAAGTCGCTATTCGGCCGAGACCCGGCCGGCACGCGCGTGCCGCCGTACCCGAACGCCCGGCGGTAGGCCGCCAGCCGGTCGCGACCCGTGTACCGCAGTACCTCACGGCGGTCGAATTGGTAGAGCGCATAGGCGCCGGCCCCGCTGGACAGGTAGACGGCTCCGGCCCGGAACAGTTCCTGCAGTTTCTGCACGGCGCGGAACACGCCGATCTTTTCATGCTGGTAGATGTAATAAAGATCGCCCATGGCGACGAGACGCTCGGACGACACCGTTTCGTCGTACGGGGTGATGGCCTGCGGGATCCTGGTCGTGCCCAGGGCGCTGGCCGCCTCCGGCCCGACCCCGACCAGTTGAGCGAGGCCCTTGTCCGGCGGCGGCGGTAGCGCCATGTCGGCGTCCACCGCTTTTTGCAGCAGGTCGTCGATCTGCTTGACCAGGACGTCAGCCAGCTGCGGGTCGGACACAAGCCGCGACGACAGACGGTCCGCGACCGTTTCCTCCAGGGCCGCGACCCGGTCGAGGAACGCCTGGTAATCCTGTTCCGTCGCCATTGTGGATCTCCTCCGTCAGGAAAGCTGGCTCTACGGGGTCAGCCCTTGTTCCGCGGAACCCGCAGGACCTCAATCTGATTGCTCTGCGTCCCGTCGTCGTTGATGAGCGATATCATCCAGGTCGTGCCGACGTAGGCGGTAACCGTTGTCGGATCGACGAAATATGCGCTGACGGTGCTCGGCGTGTTGAAGGCCACCGGGCTCGACAAGGTGGCAAGGTCCTCACGTCCCTCTGCGGACAGGACTGCCGAGGCACGCGGCCGGAAGTTGCTGCCGCTCAAGTTGACAATAATCTGCCCCGCATGCGTAGGCAGCGTGCCCGGAGCGTACGACGCGAAGGCGATCTGCGGCACTGCGTCGCGCTTGACGAGCCGCGCGAAATTGGCCGCCTCGTCCAGCTGGCCGGCGAGCACCTGGAGAGCACGGTCCACCCGGGGCGTCCGCATTCCGGTCGGCAGCGTAGCGCCGTGGCGAGCGACCTTACGGGTGGCGTGAATGAGAATCCGGAGCTTGTCCAGGACGGGCTCAAAGGCGAAGACGCCATCCTTTCCAGCATCCTGGACAATTCTCGGGCCCTCGTCCTGGCACGCTCGAACGACCCAATCCAGCAGGTCGGACAGCAGCAGTGGCGCTTCGTGATGCCCGAAAGTGTAGGTGATGGGAGTGTTGTGACTCCCTCGAATCGGAAGACTTGGCACCTCCACCGGCAGGTCGGCGAAGCGAAGCTCAATCACCTGGCGCTGCGCCGCGTCCACGTAGACAGAGTCCAGGACGAATGTGAGATCCCCGACCGACTCGACTACCGCTTCCAGTCCGCGCGAGAGCCAGATCAGCAGCGTTCCGAGAGCGGTCTTTGAACTCACTCCGGACAACAGCTTGCGGTCGGTATGCCAGCTTGACTGGAGCGCCAGGATCTGCTCGACAATGATGCGGAAGTTGGTAACTATGCGTTCCTCGTCGACCGTGTCGATCTCATCCACGGTCAGACCGAAGCGTTCCCGCAGGATGCCGAGCTGGCCCTGGACAAGATCCGGATTCGGGCTGAATGACGAAAGGCTTTCCCCGAGCAGCAGGCGGAAGAGTTCATCCACGCGCTGGATCCGCGGACCGCCTTCCAGCGCGAGCTCGTTGACGAGTTCTTGGAGCTCGGCGGCCACGACGGTGCGGATCGCCTCGAGGTCCTGGGGCGGGTACAGCGCGGGATTGATGGCGGTGAGGCCGAACAGGAGCGGCTGGATCTGGTCGAGGGCGGCCTTAGCGCGCGCGTAGATGCTCGCTTGCGCTCCGGTCAGCGCGCCCATGTCGGCCTGAACGGCGTAGCCGCGCTGCTGCCACGACCACTCGGTGTGTCCTTCCACCGCGCGAAGCTGAAACGCCCCCGTCAGCGCCGCCTGGAAGCCCGCCACGTCGCCACCCGGCCGCCAGCCGAGAACATCACGCATGACCTGGTCGACGGTGCGCCCGTATCCGGCGCTTGGCCCCCCGGTGCCCGACCCTCCGGCACTCGGCGCCGGGACGCCGGTGGTACTGACTTCTTCTGTCAGCACCGGATAGGCGGACAGGTCGGTCAGTGCCTCGCCGTCTGCCTTGGCGGCTGCGGGACCGTTTCGGTAAGAGAAGGAAACGTAGGCATCTACGTTCGACTGCACATCGACGCGATCGCGCCTCGCTGGCTCGCCGCCAATTGAGTGCGGAGCCAGGAAATATATCCCCTTCGCGGGCATCCCCGCAATGAAGAGGCCCTGACCGTCCGTTACGACGGTGTCGACGGCCTTCTGACCCTGGTCGAAGATGTCGATCATGCCACCAGGGACCGGGTGGCCTTGCTCGTCGACAGCGTGGATTGTGATCGAGTGTTCGTACCCGAGCTCGAGCTCGATCGTCTTCATATCCGGCTGCGCCACCAATGCTTGGTCGGGAGCGACCAGCGTAAGTGGTACGTCGCCGATCTTGGGCACCGTTGCGGGGTCAAGTCCGACGCTCAAAGGCACGCCCGCGGGAACAACGGTCGTGAACGACTGCTTCTTCGCGGTAACGGGAATCAACAGGTTATCCGGACCATGTATATGAAGCCGCAGATTTTTCGCCAGCGGCTTGTTCTGCGGTGTCTTAACCAGGAGCTTGATCTCCTGGGTTGGGGCTGACGTGAACTCGGCAGGTACCGTGAAGGATTCTCCAGCCTTCACCGCCCTGGTCACGACCTTCTTTTGTGCCTTGTCAATGAGCACGTCCTGAGTAGTTGCTGGCGGCGTGACTGTAACCGAGTACACGCCGGGGAAGCAGTACTCGAACGAGACTTCGCTCGCGCCGCTGGCCAGGGTTTTGATCAGCGAGGAGCTGGGCGCGTAAACCGAGCCGCGGTAATCGACTGTAACGTCGGCCCCGATCAGCGGAGCGGTGTTGCCGCCCGGTGCCTTGACCGTAGGAGCGACCGAGACGTCGATCGCGTGCCAGTAGGTGACGGGGATGGCCTCGACAGTTTCTGCCGGCTCCACCGAGTGCTGAACGAGCGGGTCTGTGGTGATGAGACGCCCGCCGCCCATCAGCGGACATGGATCGAACCGCAGCGCGACGTCACCGTGCGGTGCGACGGCGTAGACACGGCCGTCCGCGAGGGAGGTAAACGTCTCCGCAAAGCGACCGTCTGAGCTGGTGACATGGACCTTTGCCCCCGCCACCGCGGCGGCTGTTTGGCCGTGAGTGAGTTGCAGCACGACCAGCCTGCGGTCGTGGCGCGGGACCATCCTCACTTCCAGCGTTTGATTGGCCCTAGCGTGCGTGAGGTCTAGCGGTTCCGTGACCTCAAAGTGCGGGCTGAGAACATCTACCTGGTAGACGCCCCGTTCAAGTTCCCGGAGTCTGCTCTCGCCACTGGCACTAGTTTCACCGAGCTCCGTGACACTTGCCCCCGCGGCGGCGGCCGGCCGGGTAAGCCGGACGGATACCTTCGCTGGACGAGGCCACGTGGCCGCTGGCTGAGCACTGCGGAGGCTCTCGTGGGGGCATAGGAGGATCCGCACCCGGACCTTGACCTCAGGCATCGTGGCTGTTTCCTTCCCTTTCCCGCTCAGCGTCCGTCGCTGGGCTCACAAGTACGTCAGTCATCTCGGTTAGCTCCTGCCAGTAGGCGAGCAGCGCTGGCTCCATGTCTGTCCAGAGGAGGCGCTGGCAGGTCTCGATACAGCGGACGATCTCCTTGGCCCAGGCGCCTGCCTCCCGGCCGCGCTCGTGAGCAAACCCCGCCAGCTCGTCGAGCCGCTCTGCTGCCGCGAGTTCCCTGATCAGCACCCCGCCGAGCACATTGACGTGGGCCTGGCAATCGGCGACGGCACGTGAGGCTGTCACGCTCCGGATCGGTCGGTCGGCTCGGTGTTCCAGCCGCAGCGCCGCCTCAGCCTGTTCTGCCTCGGCCGCCAGGTCGAGCGCGGCGTCGTGCACCACCGTGACCAGGTGCACCTCGGTCCCGTGCGGCCGGTCCTCAACAGCGATCAGCACCAGTTCTCGGACCGCCTCGCCGAGGCGCTCGGCAGACGCATGCGTCGAGGTCAGCGCCGACTCAATGGTCACCGTCATCGCCTGGCCAGTTCTGTGTAGAAGTTCCGGGTGATGACGCCAGGGCGGGCGAGTCCCCGGTCCAGCGCGGACCGGGCCGAGCCGATCAGGAAGCGTGCCGGGATGATGCCGGGATCGGTGCCAGCCGCGAGTCGCTCCGCGGCCTCCAGCGTCATCTGCTGTTCCTTGGGACCGAATTGGATCGTGTCGGCTAGGCTGCGCTTGCCGAGTTCGCCGAACGGGCGGAAACACAAGGCATCCACCACCGCGCGATGAGCGGTGGCAAAGGTGTCGACCAGCGGCCGGGGCAGCGTCCCGGCCCGCGGGTCCGGGTAGATCCTCGACCAGAGCGCCTCGTAGCGTTCGGCCTCTTCGGGGAATCCCATCCGGCGCAGCAGCTCGGTGGAGATGTACGCGCGCAACCAGGGCGTCGGGTGGGGGCCGCGCGGACTGTACGCGAGTACCGAGCGCGGTGAGCGCCCGATTACATCAAACAGGGAACCCACACTGGCAGGACCGCCGAGCAGCAGGGCACTCAGGTCGGCGAAGATCTCCCGGTTCCAGCGGGCCCACACCTGCACGACGGCGGGCGGGCAATCCTCCTCGAGCAGGCGCCTGCCGATAGCCACCGGTACTGCCCGGTTCAATCCCAGGTCGCTTTGCAGGTTATGGCTCACCTCGTGCAGCACGGCCCCGAGGGTCCACGGGTTGACGAGGCGGTGGTACGGAAGCTGGACGAGCGGGAAAGGATTGAGCTGGCGGCCTAGCCGGCGCAGCGGGATACCCCGCCGGAACGTCGCTGGCGAGAAACCGGTTCGCGCGTAACAGAACGGTGGGGGCGCCGGCAACGGCTTTGGCTCGCCGACCCCGAGATACGCGGCCTGATAGCAGGACAGGGCTATCCGGTCACAAGAAAGAAGCCAGTCCGCGAGCACCGACTGCCGCTGGCCGAACAGCTCGAAGTAGAAGTCCCAGATTTGCTCGATGGCCCGCACCCAGTCGTGCGCTCGCTGCTTGCTGATGACGAGCCTCTGCAGGCGTGCCGTTGTGGGCTGGGCAGCGGCATCGGACGCATTCTCACGTACCTGTGAGCTGACTGCGAGCAGCTCCCGGCGCAGCCGCACCAGCAGCGCATTGACCGCCTGCAGGTGCCCTTCGCTAGGGACGGCGGGCCCGTTACCGAATTCTCCAGCTCGGAAGGGCCGAAGCGCGGCGGCGTGCCGCGTGACACTTATTCCTTGCGAGCGTATCCAGGGGCCCCTGATCTCGCCGGTGTGCCGCCAGGCAAATGGCACCTGAGCCCGGGCGGTGCCCGGTTCGGCGCGGGGCACGGGACCTGCTCTTGTGGACGTGTCCATCACAATGGCGCGCCGTCAGTATCGGCGGGCGCCCGGCGGCTGGCTGTCACACCAGGCCTGCACCGGAACCCAAGCGATGGAAAGGCCCGCTGGATAACCCCTCCCACGCGGGTAACCGCGACCGCGCACCCGCCGCGCAGGTGTCCGCTGGACAGGAGCCCCGTACCCAACAGGGACTCCGTACCCGCCAGTAGTCCTGTACCCGCGTGAGACGCCGTACCTGGCAGGAGTCCTGTACCCAGGCGGGACCCCGTACCTGACAGGCATCCGGTACCTGGCCGCCGCTGGACCGCCTTGGGCGATCGATCGCGGGGCAAGCGCCCGGACCGAGGTCGCGCTCCCGCCCGGAACGGCCCCCGTCCACCATTGGCCCGTCCGGTTGGCGCGGTGATAATTGCGGTCCAGGGCCCGGGCGCGGCGGACGATATGGTTGCGCGCCCGCGGACTGGACAGTACCGCCGCGGTCTGCCCGGCCAGGGTCCGGATCGCTCGACGGGGGGTGATCGGCTGGCCGTGGGCAACGTGCCGGGCAAGGTTACGCGTGGTACGGGAGGCGACCGTCGGCAGCACGCGGACGAGCTGCCGAGTGGTCGGATTCCGGCGCAGCGTGCGCGCTACAGAAGAGAGGCCGCGAACGAGATGGGGCGTGGACCGCGCGACCTGCGGCGCCGCCTTGCGGGCCAGCCGTGCCGCGAGCGGAACGAGGGCGCCGATGAAGGCCTCGGCCTCGGCCTCTGTCTCGGCCTCGGCGGCCGCGTGACCGAGATGCTCCATCATCGCGTCCGGGTACACGCGGCGCAGCGGATTCGCCATCCGCTCGCCCTCGTCTTCGAACTCGCCCTCCCACTCGTCTTCCAGCTCGAACTCGTCCTCATACTCGAACTCATCCTCGTATTCGGCTTCGTCTTCGAGCTCGTCCTCATACTCGAACTCACTGTCAGATTGTCCGGTCAGCGATCCGAGAGCGGCCCGGGCAGCGCGCTGTGCTAGCTGGCCGAGAAATTCCTCGCCCTCGTATTCGCCCTCGAGCTCTTCCTCGAGTTCGGGAAGTGCGCCCTGTCGCATGGTGCTGCCAGTCATGACGACCTGTCCTCTCTTGCCTGGCGGGCGTCAGCGGTAGCCGTAGGCACGACGACGGCGCCGCCGCACGCCATCGGGGTACGAATACCGAGCGTTACCGCGGGCCCTAGATCCTCCGGCACGGCGCATCGCGCTGGTCGCCCGGACGTTCCGCCGCATGGCGGCTGCCGTGACCCGCGGACTCCCCAGCACTCCGCGTGTCTTACGGCTCATGACCCGCGCCGCGACGCGGCGGTTGACTGGCCGACCAGTGGCCGCCCGCCTGCTGAGATCGCGTGCCGTGCTCTGGACGATGGAGGGCACCGCGCGCACAGCCGGCCGGGACCTGCGCTGTTGCCGAAGGAGACGGGTGAGCACGCATGAGGCGCGAACCAGGTAAGGCAGCAGACGACGCAGTTCGGCGCGGTCCCGCGCGGACAGCACGGTCACGGTGGCCGCGCCGATCATCGCCTCGGCCTCGGCGTCCGATCTGGCCCCGGACGCTACCGCGGCCATCATTTCCCCCAGCGCCTCGGCCTCGGTCATCGGGTGGGAGGCTTCTTCCTCGAACTCGGCCTCGAGTTCCGCCTCGTACTCGCCCTCGGCTTCATCCTCGAACTCGAATTCAGACTCGTCGTCTCCGAGCGCGCCCGCCGCCATGTTGCCGAGAGCACCACCGAGAGGGCC
>Ga0210383_10005732_pt1 | contig 10874 bp, 7 predicted proteins | sample IncBWC14OmetaG_FD_160072 | JGI IMG/M metagenome (GOLD analysis project Ga0210383, IMG submission 160072) | Forest soil microbial communities from Barre Woods Harvard Forest LTER site, Petersham, Massachusetts, United States - Inc-BW-C-14-O ...
TAGGAAAGGTAAAGCAACGGACTCTTAATCACTGGGTTGTTGGTTCGATTCCAACGCGGTGCATGCTTGATTACGAGGGACTTACAATCCAACCAGTTGATGGCGAAAAGCGTTGCGTCAGCATTTGGTCAGCATTATACCAGCTCTTCAAGCGCCAGAACGTCGGATTGCTCTCTCTTTATTGGGCTCGGATCGCGGTTGGTGGCGCGCCCTTTTGAAGCAGGGGCACGCCAGCGTGAGAGCAGAGCCGTTTTGCAACGTCGAAGGCCTTTTTGGGGCGTTCCGGCGGCATGCCGTGGAAACCATCCAAAACGGCCATCCTGCTCAAAAAAAGACCGTTGTCTTGAAATGGGCTTCTGCCTGTGGAGCCTTTACTGGAGCTGTTTGGCGGGCGATATTGAGTTTTAAACGAGATGTAAACTTTCCGGCGAACCAGAGAATGAGTGTGTTGGCTGCGAGCCGCCCGTGACGCCGCAAGTAGGAACTCATGGAGTTCCACCGGTGGTAACCGCCGAGAGCCACGACGACGGTCCCGCTCTGGCTCCCTGGAGACCGGCGCAGACCCCCGCCTAGGATGGTGACCAGTCCCAAGCATTACGCGGCAAAAACGAGGCCGGGTATTGCCAGACAGCTGGTTCCATACTCGCTTGGGGCCCCACCCAACCCGGCTGTCTCTGATTTTTCCAAAACGGTGATCTCTTACGCCCTCCTCACTCCGGTGCGCGGGGGAGAGAAGTTACTTCTCATTTGTGTTCCAGTAAATCGCCCTCCGGCGGAACGCTCGGGAGGCGGAGCGCCACATGAACACATTACGTTGCCACTAAAATCCATTGTCTGTTGGTTGGAGACTTTGGAATGTGTTGGGGGCGGGCGGTGTAACGAGTGGAGTAAGGCGAATCGAGACTGGGTTGCGCATCGGCGGCTGACATACCAAGCCAGGGGATTTTGCTCTTACCTCGCTCTTTTGAAAAGGAGGTGACAATGAATATCATTTTGCGTTACTGATGCTGCCGGTATGTCGAACCCGTATCGATGGCCGGAAGTAGGTCACGTCTACCAGCGTTGCCGGATGTGCGGACGGACCTTCCGCATCTGCAAATCCCGAGTCACCGCAAAACGCGCTGGCAAGTTTTGCACACTCCGGTGCTACCATCAGGCTTGGCATGCTTTTTCAGAAGCCCTTGCCAACGACCGGGGATTCTTCGCTCAGGAGTAAGCATGCCCCGCACGCGCGCGCACGCGCGCGATATGAAGCTACAATATATTTGATGCATCAAAGGAAAAGTTCCTCTTTTCCTGATATGCCTCCGTTCTTCTCTTCCTTCCCTTACCTCTGTAGAAGTAGAAGGCTGTGCGTCTTCCCCCCTACAGAAGGGATCTTGTTCTTTCGCTAGTGAAATGGCCTCAGGTTTCCTTGGCGCGATCAAACAGCCGAGTGCCGCCCAAAGCAAATCATCATGGCAGGCGCTCAGACCGCGCAAAATTCGCAAGCCGTGCCAAGGGCCCGGTTAAGTCGCTGGATGCTGTCACGGGGGCCTGTGGAGGCCAGCAAACCCATTCCGAGTGGGAGCTTTAGGCACCAGCCATGCCAGCCGTCGAAACGCCTTCCAGCCCTTGGCGACGAAAAAAAGCGACGAGGATCCCGAGGAGGCCGATCCCAATGCCAACAGGGAACCAAGGGTCGGCGTGCGGATGAAGATGGATTGGTCGTTCACACGCGCGCAGGGCCTCTGGGCGGTTATGGAGAGGGTGCTGCAATGGCTCCGGTCGGTAGGCTTTTATGACAGCCCCGATCCGGGCGGACGAGCCAAGAGCATTTCTTATTGGATTTGAGTCGGCGGGATGCTGACCGCGCTTTGTCACAGGAGAATCAAGCGAGTCACCTAGGTGAATCGAATTTTACTCCATGACATCCGAATCATGGGAGTCGTCAGAACTTCCGCCAATTCAGCGATTGGGGCCGACTTTTCGCTCGCCGAAATCGTCGTCCTGTGCGAGCGCCGTTCGGTTTAGCCACTGACATAGATTGAAGCACAGGTGCAGATCGCGTTTAACCCGCCGGTCCCCATCATGATCATCGGAACCCTCGGAGCCATGTTACGGATCGAACCTGACCTGAAAGCGCGGTCCAGTTGCGCACTGATAAAATCACCATTGTAACCCGTATGTTGAAATGGTTTTTCAACAAGCCCCCGCCCGACCCTGCGACCGAAGAAGCTCTGCGCCGCATCAAGCAGGCAGGGTTAAGATATGCGGGGACGTTGGATTTGTCCGACCTCAAACCGAGCACGCTGCCCGAGGCCGTGCAAAGTTTAGAGAGGCTGGAGAAGCTGTTTCTCCACGGCAATCCCGGACTGGGCATGCTGGATGAAGTGCTTGGGCCAACGGATGCGGTGCTTTACGGTTCTCAAAAAAGATCCCCAAAACCTCCACGCGAAATTCTGGACTACTATTTCGCGACGCGAGAGGCGGAAGGGCGGGCGATGCGAGAGGTGAAGCTGCTCGTAATCGTTCGCGGTACTGATCGGGATTCCGGCTGCCTCCAAAGTCTCAGTTTTCGTAAACTTCCGATCGTCCGGAAGTTCTCCGCGGCGTGTTTCCAGATCCCGCGACAACTCGCCGATGCGGATCGCGGCCCGCAAACGGATCTCAGCAAATTGTCGTTCGTTTCCGGTTGCTCCTCACCCCGCGTCTCGGCGACGCAGTTCCCTTCGGCTACGGATAGCCAGTGCTTTATCCGGTGGGGACTTCCACCCCGCTGTTGGTGCGCACTTTCAGGCGCACGAGGGTGTTTCTGGCGAAACTTCACCCGGAAGTGCTATCGAGTTCCCTTCCTCATAGGGTAAGGTCTAGATGGACGCCGACGCATTACAAGCGGCGAGCGCACAAGATTTCAAGTCTATGTTCTTTCGTGGCATTCCTCAAAAACAGATCTCTCAGCGCGTGACCCAGGGTCCGCCACGATCGAGAGTGGCTCCCGTTCCTGTTGTATTCATAATTCTCTTCATCCTTCTCCTTTTGCCGTCCCAAATGATTGCTCTTGGGCGTACTGGATTAAATACACGCTTCGTCGCAGCTTGCGCCTTTATACTGATTCTCTGGTTCTTTCTGTATCGTTTGTGCCTACGAGCCAAACCCCAAGTATGGTTTATCGGCATCTCTATCGTGGCTATGTATATGGCTCTGTGGTGGGCGCCTTATGTCGGGTGGCTCATGTTGCTCGCTTTACTCGTGAGCCACTGGTGCTTCAGTTTTTTTCGAAAGCGTTCATTGACTGATATGCTCAGGGACAACCAGACGCAGCCGTCTTCGGTTGGACCCAATACGTCGGTCATCCGGTCCATTGGGATCTCAGTGCATGAGAACGACGGTCACGGTTCACAAACGCCAGCGGAGGTCATTTGCTTAGACCTAATATGTAAGCCCTATATGTACGTGCTAGTTTCTGCACGGGTATTCAGGGCTGCCACAGCATCTCTGGCCGGAATTATTTTGTTCACGGCACCTTACATGGTGTTCTTGTCTGCGACTGATTACGAATTTTCGAAGGATCCGTTGCGTTCGCTCATGGTTGGAAGCGCTTTCACGGTCTTCTTAGCCATCGCCCTGGCACTCTTTTTTTCTGTCTTGCATGCGCTCTGGCGAGGATCTGTGGTAGCTGCATGGATAGTGCTGGTTATAACCGGGGTACTGTCCGCCGCTTATATGGTCACGGTATTGGATGATATCTTGGAGCAAGACCGCGAACCGATCATTAACGGCTTCATATGGTACTATGTCCTGGACTTTTTTCTAACGATAATTCTCCTCCTCTCAATGTGCTTAGGAAGTTTGACCATCGTTAGACGGCACGACGACATCATGCTGATGAAAGTCCTGCGTGGGAACGTCCGCCGCGGCTGGCGAACTGCGGTGTTGCAATTGACTGGTATCATTTTACCGCGCCGTTTCTCCCTGAAAGCTCTCTACGTTGCTGTCCTAAGCGTTCTCGCTTTTGGCATCGAAGGGGCAGCGTTCGACTGCTATTTCCATGCAGGAGACAGAATTCTGAAGTTTGTAGAAAAACTGTCTCGAGTGGTCGAGCCAATGAGCCTAATCGAAAAGCATTACTTTAGCATCATTACGATTGCATGCGGTATCGCGCCGACATTCTTTGTGTCAACCCAGATGGTACTAAGTTTATCCGATTGGATCCGCAGCCTAGCCAGGCGGGCATCCATTCGGTCCGCGGAGGAAGCACTGAAGGAAGAGCAGCGACCACCGGTATTGTTCTTGCGAGACTTTAGAAACGATCAGGTTTCACTGAAGGCGGCGGCGATGCCGAAGTATTTGAGGCTGTTTGATCCAGGAATTCAGCAGGTAAACCTCGAGGAAGTTCTCCAAAACTGTCTAAGTTTTGGACCCCTGGTCGGGCTCGGCTGCCCCGATGACTTCCGTCCGCCGGTAGGTGCCTCGCGGAAATACCTCAGAGAAGGCGGGTGGCAAGATGAAATCTTAGCTTTGATGGATGAGGCGTCCTTTGTTGTCGTGGGCGTATCCGAATCCGAAGGCGTGTTGTGGGAGATCGACCAGCTCATCGAGCGAGGTCATCTCGGAAAGAGCTTATTTGTCTTGCCTCCCGAGGAATGCGGGAATCTTCAACTGGTCATCCATTTGCTTCTGAAACTACTACAGATAACAGACGAATCTCAAAGAGACAGGGTGACTGCAGAGTTAAAAAGCTCTCTGGGTGAGCAGTTCGTGGTGGGCGTTACGAAACAAGGTGACAGAGCGAAGTTGTTCGTGAGTCATAAACGGTTATCGCCGGTTCAATACGATGTTGTCTTACGGCTCACGGCTCCCAGTATCAAGAATGGTGAACGCCCGAATCGTAAGTCTGATCTACGATGCCAAGCCGCCTAAGGCTACTCTGGCCCCACGCGGCTAGATCCTCGAGCTAAAGTCCATTGTGACATGGTCTTGCCACAGGGCGTGCCGACAACAGAGTACTAACGAGTAGTTTGGCGGTCGACCAATTCCGCCACCAGTGTCAGTTGATGTTATTGTCACTTCATCGAAGGAGGGCTCGAACCTGCAACCCTGTGACCCGAAGTTATCGGCTCTATGGCCGAGAACGTCAAAACGTCGTTTCGGGATTGGGTGGCACGAAAATGGTTGCGCGAATTGCCGGATGGACGTCGAGCGCTGCTCAGGCCAACAGCCAAATTGCCAACTTTACAGGCAGTGCGTCGACCTATCCTCCGAACCTGTAGCGATTTTCGGCTCATTATCTGCATTGGGTGGAGCGCCTGCATTTAAGCGCTTCGAATGTCCACTGCGCTGGCGAATTCGGCTATCCGCTGTCTTGGGTATTCATGCGTTGTCAGAGCGCGCCATTTCGCCAAGTTGCTCTGCCGGGCGTGCCCTGTGACAGCCGTTCTGGATGGCGCCGATTCCGCCGTAGTTGAGCGCCCGGCCACGTTCGGCTGCCGGGCCGCTGCGCCGCATTCTGGAGCGCGCCACCTCGCTCGCGATTGGGGTGCAGATGGCCTCCCAAGCTTGGTGTCGCTCACTTTCGCTCACGCGCGTTTGTGGATCCGGCGTCTCAAGCGTGGGTTGGATGTGGAGCATCCCATCGCCGGCGATGAACTCCGCGCGATCAAGCGATACATGGCGAGCCGCACCGACGCGCTCCCCTGGCTGTTTATCTCCGAATCGTGGGCAACCGTTCACGCGTCAATCGGTGAACTATCTCATCGCCTGGGCGGCCGCGCGTGTCGGGTTGCCGCCAGTACATCCGCACATGCTGCGGCACTCCTGCGGCTTCTCGCTGGCAAACCGCGGCTACGACCTGCGCCTGATCCTAGATTACCTTGGGCATCGCGATCCCAAGCGCACCGTTCACGATACACGCGTCGCCGCAGGGCGCTTCGAGGGGCTTTGGCGTTGAGTCCGGGTGTTTTCACGCTGAAGGCGACCAAACTTTTACCGTTTTGGAGCGTTGGGCAATTTTAGCCATAATGCTTCTTAATTCTTGCAATATCCTGGGGGCTTAGACCGGCACCGCCTTTCTTTTCCGGTCCCGCCCCAGGATCGTTTGCGTGAACTTGCCGCTTCAATACGGAGCACCTCATTCGGGCCAAGGCGAAAATAACAACCATTTTCGCAACGGCCCTTAGCTAACTAGCTCGTTATCAGCCCGGCAGGGCTCAAACCTGCAACCTTCGATCTGAAGTCACCCGCAGTCGTAGCGTGCGATTTGGGGATTTTAACCGCGATTAGAAGGGCGAGTACAGGCGAGCAAAACTGAGAGGAAGCGCAGTAGTTGATGGCGATGTCATCGGGAAAATTGAGGAAATTGTGGAGACTGGGTAGCGGAAGGTCGGGGGATGGCATTGCGGCGAAGAGTTTATAGCAGTTTTACGTCGCAGTCCGTGGGATATAATCGTCGCTGTCCATGCCAATTGTGGGTGCAATCTGGCGGAGTAAAAGACCAGATGGATTTAGCGCTTTTGTTCCTGGAACGGCAAGGGCTAGCCGGGTGGCCTTGAGTTCAAGACCGCCCGACTCGCCGTTCGCAGGGCTCCAGTCGGCGCTCAGGTCGCTTCCCAGCGTTGCCCTATCCTCCGCTGGAGCAAATTGGGGTTGCTCCGACCGCGTTGAAGCGTCGTCAAGGGGAGTGTTTCCCGTTTCCGTTTCCCTGGGGGCCTATAGGCGGGGAAAGGGAAACGGCTGTTGCTTGGAGGGCTAGATGGAGTTGATAGCCTCTACTATCGTGAGTCACCACGCCAGTTTGGACCAATTGAGCCAGGCAGGAGCAAACCGTGGCGGTGCGCAGGCCGCAGAGCTTGCGCAACTGCTGCACAGTGACGGGTTGATCCAGGCCGGCCAGGATCTGCTGGATGCGCTGGAGAGCCGAAGGTTCAGAACCGGAGTCGGCAAAGGTAGCGGAGTCGCTGGCAACAGAGAGAGCCAATGCCGAACCGGCTTGAGTTAGTTCGAGTGGAATGTGGTCTTGGGAAGCAGCGGCCCTGTGCTCAGTGGACAACGTCAACTGAGCGCCGCGCCGGCGCATATAAAGATTGGAGTCACCCCAGCCGTGCAGTTCACTTGAGCCACGCAGGGCTTGTCCGGGGCGGGTGCCATTGGCATCCTTTCTGGCGTGATGGACGACTAAGACTGCGACGTGGAATGTTCGTTGGAGTTGGCGCAAGTAGGAAAGCAACCCGGCGATCTGTGAGGCGTCGTTCTCGTCGACCCGGTGCAGCCGGATCAGAGGATCGAGGATGAGTAAACGCGGTTGGCGTGCCAGGACGGTGTTACTGAGCCGTTCCCGGTCTTTCGGTGCATCCAACCGAATCGTTGGAGCGGTGATCACCTCGACCGGCAGAGACTGGAAGTCGACATCGGCTGCCGAGCAAATCCCCTCCAAGCGTCGGCGCACCACCGCCAGGGAGTCTTCGGCGGGAAACAGCAGTACGGGTCCGGTGCGCCGGACGGCAAAGCGGCGCAGACAGGGAGTGCCTGAGGCGACACTGACGGCCAGATCCAGAGCCAGGAAGCTTTTGCAACATTTAGGTTCACCCCCGAGGATGCCGACGGCTTGGTCGGACCAGAGCCCCTGGACCAGCCATTGGGTGAGGGAAGCCGAATCGATCGAAAGCTCGCTGGCGCGTTGGACAGGCAGTTGGTTCATGAGCGTTTGGAGGTCGGCTTGGGATCGAGGGAAAAAACCTCGAAGAAGAGCTTTTCATCAATCTGTTCGCGTTCCTGGTGAAGCGCAGCAGCCAACAGGTCATTGGCCATGTTCATGAGCAGGCGCAGGTTGCCCGCGGCGTGCTCGCAGAGTGTCTGCAAAAGCGAGGGGTTCATGAGCTTTGGATTACCGGCCATTTTGAGCAGGTGGTTCAAACACTGGAGCAGTTGGGCCGGCGCCAGGGCTTCGGTACGCAATCGCGTCCGGATGCGGCTGGCAATGGGTAAGAGGTCGGCCTCTTGGAGGCGGCCAGCCAGGCGAAGATCGGCAGCCAGAACGGTGGTGAGGATGGAGCGGGAATCGAGCTCGACGCTGGACAAGAGCCGCAGTTCGCTCAAAGCTGAAGAGCTCATTTGCTGGGCTTCATCGATCAGGAGCACCGGACGATACAGAGAGTTTTCGATGTGATGGAGCCATTTTTCCCGTAAAGCTTTGGCACTGGCCCATCGGTTGTGAGGCGCCAGGGGAACCGAGAACAGGTGGCCTAGCTCGCGATAAAAATCGGCCAGCGAGGCCTGGGGGCGAGTTAAAACTCCGACGGCCACATCGCGCAAGTTGCCAAGGTGCTCGGCCAGGATGCGCAGAGCGGCGCTCTTACCTGTGCCGGGATCGCCGAGCGCCAGAGCGAAGCCGCCTTCGCCGATTTGCTGTTCGATGCGCCAGCAGAAGCTCTCGATCGACGGCGCGCTCCACAAGGTCGAAGTGGGCACTTCGGGTGAGAAGGGGTTGAACTTCAGACTATAAAGAGAGAGGAGTTTTTTATTCATGAGCGGTGTTAGTGTTGGATGGCTGCTTGGGCAGGTAAGCCGGAGGCAGTCCGGTGAGAGCGTATTGTTGAATTAACTTTTGCAGGAGCGGCGCCATGCTGGAAGGCGTCGGCGACACGGTCGCCGTGAGCCTATCCAGTGCAGAGTCTTTAGCGGCACGCCCCCCTTGAGCGTTCTTGCGTTTATCCAGGGGAAAGAGCCGGCAGAGGATGGCGCCGGTTTTGGGTTCAGTCAGATGGACTTGGCTTAAATCCCAGAAAGCCGCCCGCACACCGAGGCGTTGGAAATGGTGGTAGCGGGAAGGGATCTCAAAACGGATACCCTTCAGGCTGATGGTGCCGTCGGATCGGCGCTGGGTACGGTCCGTTTCGGCCGTGAAAGCCATTTTAAGTTCGGCACTGGATGGACAGGGTCGCCCGACGTCGCGGTGATGGAGGTAACATTGCAGAGGGGCTTCTCCAAGTTCAGTATGGACGGACCGGTTGTATTCCATCTCGATCCAGGCCAGCGTGGCTTGATTGAGCTGATCAAGAGTCAGATCGGCGACGCCTTCGAGCATCGGTAACAGGCGTCCTTCGATCCCGTTCCAGAAGGTCTCTTGTTTGCCATTCTGAAAAGGCGCATAGGGCAATGTTTTTTCGTGTAAGATACCCAGTCGTGCCAAGCCTTCCGTTGTCTCGGCGGCGAGCATGGCCGAGCCGTTGTCGCTCATCAGAGCCCGGGGCAAGGCTCGCTTTTGCAAGGCCTGAGACAAACCGTGACAGAGCTCTTCGGCTCCTTCAGCCAGATACCATTGGGCATGACAGCACAAGCGGGAATGGTCATCGATGATCCCCAGCATCAGTGGGTAAACCCAATGGCCTTTATCGAGCAAGACACGCAGCGAACCGTGATGAAAATCCAGATGCCACAGAGCATTGACATACTCGCTCTCATAGCTGCGGATCTCCCGGGCCTCGATGCGATGCTCGGTGGCCTGGGCGCCCGGACTATGTAACGGTCCACGACGTGGGCGCTTGATCAAACCGTGAACTTTCATGAAGCGCATCACCGAGGCATAGGAAGGAACTGCGCCAAGAGTCGGATCCTTTTCGATTAACACGGCCAGGTTGTCCAGGTGCAACTGGTAGCTCCAGTTAGGATGCTGGTGATATTGAGCAGTCAGCAGTTCGCGCACCTTCGGACTCAAAGCGGGATGCCCGCCCTGGTCAGAACGGATCTTGCGGCGCAACGCCTGCACAGGATCCTTCTTCTCGTTACGGGCGGTATAGAACCACCGCTCGATCGTCGAGAGACCAAATTGAACCCGTTGTCCGGTGATGGGATGATGCCATCTTTTGGCGGCTAAGCTTTTGAGTTGCTCCTGGAGCTCGCCCCGCTCTGGGGGAGCAGCTAACAATGGGCCGATCACGCTGAAGCGAAAGCGCGCCCATCGCTCGTGGGAACGAGGAAGTCCGGAAGGATCAGACATCGCGCCTTTCATTTTTTTTTGCTCGCCGTTGTAGCGATATCTGGCTTTTAGCACCGCTGCCGGTGTGGCGGCCACCGGCATCCTCTGCGGGAGTTTGAATTACCCTCACATAGCGAGCTCCTTCCAGGCGGCGGGAGTGGTGATCGGCTTCAGGAACTGGAGCACGGCCAGCAGGCGTTGGCGCTCCTCGAGCTCAAAGCTCAACCACAATGACAAAGGCAGCGTCGGTTCGCACAACGCCGGCATGAACCGGGCCCGCGCGCCTTTCCAGAAGGAGCTGCGGACAAAGCTCTCCAGCCACCATTGGCGCCAACGCTTTACCGTGCGCGAGTCGATTTGCAATGCTTCCCGGATCCGACGGACCCGTCTTGGCTTCAGGCCATGAATCATCACCGAAATCAACACGACCACCAAGCCCGCATAGACCCGGCGTCCCAGGAAACGCACCGATTCTGGGGTTCGCCGTCGCCGGCAATCTTCTTCGGCGCAACAAAAGCTATAGCGCCGGGCCCATTGCGGACCGCCACGAGGTTTGCGATCAAAATCGGCACGATGCAGCTTCCCGCGGCAAAAAAGACAGCCCTTTTGACAAGCCTCCTGGGCCAAATCCGCATCGACTTTCTCCAGCAGTTGGTGTAGCTCTTTATCCGCCAGATGGCTCTGGCACCAAGTCTCGCCGTTGATAGTTTTCACACCTTAAGACGGAAAGCAAAAGCCCCTTGGGAGCAAGCTCCCAAGGGGCCCCAAATTACAGGGCCGGATCAATCACATAAGCTGAGGGACAACGCGCTTTTCCATCGCTGACCTCGCAGAAACCCGCTTTATTCTCCCTCGATTTTCGACCGAAGCCTCATTTTTGCGTAGGTTGTTTGCGAGCTTTAGCCCAGGCTTTTGGAGTGAT
>Ga0210383_10005734_pt1 | contig 10873 bp, 9 predicted proteins | sample IncBWC14OmetaG_FD_160072 | JGI IMG/M metagenome (GOLD analysis project Ga0210383, IMG submission 160072) | Forest soil microbial communities from Barre Woods Harvard Forest LTER site, Petersham, Massachusetts, United States - Inc-BW-C-14-O ...
AAAGCCAGGGTGCACAGACCGCAGAGTGCGTTTCGGAGTGCATTTCGAACGGTCATGGATGCACGTCCGTCGGCAGTGTGGCCGGAAGTTGCGATGGCCTGGAAATAGTCCCGGCTAAAGCTTCGTCGAAGGTAATGTTGTTGGCTTCCAGCGTCCGGCCCAGAGCCTGATCCAGTCCAATGCGGGCGTGACTATAGTTGGCCAGCGCCTGCACCTGGGAACTTTCAGCACTGGCCACATTTTGCTGATCGAGCACCACCTGATACGCGGTGGATGCGCCGAGCGCTAAGCGCTTCTGGTCGGCTTCCAGAGTTTGTTGCTGCAGCGAAGTTGCCTTGATGGCGGCGGCGTACCGGGCGCGCGCCTGCTGCAGTCCGATCACGGCGTTCTGTACGTCCACTCGAACCTGGTTGATGTTTTGCTGCAGGCCCAGCTCGTTCTGCCGCAACTCCAGTTCGCTGGTTACATAGTCGGATTGCGCCGCGCGGTTGCGCAGTGGAATATTCAGCGCGATACCGGCGGAATAATTGGGAAAATTGCGGCGGAATATTTCGCCCAGCAGGTTGCCATAGCCGCCCGACAGGTACGGAACACCTGCGGTTTGGTCGCCCAGCGGAGTGAGCGTTCCCGTCAATCCGTTGTTGGTCAGCTCGGCAAAAACCTGCAGCGTGGGTTTCAAGGCGTTTTTGATTCCCACCAGATTCAATTTGTTGCTATCGATATTCAGTTTGCTCTGCGCAATCTCAGACCGGTTGGCGAGCGCTATCTCAAGCAATTGATCCACCGACGGAGTTTCGTCTCTTTCCGAAATTGTTATCGTGTCGAGCGGAATGATATGTGCGTCGATGAGGGTGCTGTTGGCGATCCCGTTGCGGCTGATGGCGTTCTTCAGAACGGTCTCCTGCTGCAGCAGGTTGGTCTGCGACACCAGCAAGTCTTGCTGGCTGACGTACACCTGAGCTTCGGCGCGCGTCACTTCGATGGGCGCTAAAGTTCCGGCCTCGGACTGTTTCCGGTTGTTTTCCAACAGGGACTCGGCGGCCGACAATTCACGCTGCCGGGCGCGCACATCCTGCCAGAACTCCACCAGATCCCAATAGAGATTCAGAACCGATGAAACCGTAGTAGCTACCTGCGACCTGAATTGTAGATTGGTGACCTTGATATTGTTTTTCTGCACGCGGATGTTGCGGCCATTCACGGCCGATCCGAAACCATACAAAAGGTTCTGGGTGACCTGCAGATCCAAATATCCTGACGTATAGGGATCGACGCCGAAGAACGGGCTGTTAACGTTGGTGTGCTGGTTATAGAAAGTAAACTGCGCGCCAAGCCCGAAATCCCAGTTTTGCTGATACTGCGCCTGGACGCTGCGAGTGGCTTGGATCAGCGCGGTGGTGCCGGTCAGGATCGTGTTGCTTTGGGGGCTGGTGGTGTGCGCGAAATTTGTGAATATGCTGAGCGTGGGATCGAAGGATGCGATAGGAGGGCCCAATTGCGTCACGATGCCGCCGCCCGAGCTGACGCCTTGTCCAGCAGCGCCCACCGCGCCAATGGTGGTAACCGTCACGCCGGTAAGGCTGACGCTGGTGGGTCCAGCGGCTACACCGACGCCGACACTGCGCAGTGCGCCACCGGCCCGCGCGCGCCGCAATACTTCCTGCGCCAGCAGCGGACCGTAGCGCTGGACTTCGATGTCCAGATTATTTTCCACCGCCAGGGCTACCGCGTCTTGCGCCGATAAATAGAGGTTTCCCGCGTGAATCAACGACTCCATGCGATTCGAATTCGCCAGGCTTGCAGGTGGAACCGGCCGGGCTCGAAAGGGACGCGTGAAGCGGAGTAACGGTCCCTGCGCCGGATCGATCCGTACTGCGTTATCTCCGCTCGCAGCAACCGTCAATAGCAGCAACATCCACCATCGAAAACGCCGTAAATGCATCCTGAAGATACCTCCAAATCTCTACTAGGAAATCGCCGCCGCGAAAAAGTTCGCGACGCACCCCGAGCCGCTAACCTGGCACGCTAGGGCCTTTAAGTTATTGATAATGAAAACAGAATCAAGGGTTTCCGTTTTCACGATGTTAGCATGTTAAGAGTTGGCGAGTACCAAGCGATGGTAGTTACAGGCTGAATTCAACTTGCGGCGAATCAAGATCGTGGTGTCTTATGACGGAACCGATTACCACGGCTGGCAGGTGCAGCCGGGTTTGCCGACTATTCAAGGCGCGCTCGAAGCGGTTATTTCTGGAATCGAAGGCCGACCGGTGCAGGTGGCAGGCTCCGGGCGGACCGACGCCGGCGTACATGCCGTCGCTCAGGTAGCGGCGTTTTCGATCGAGAATCCGATTCCGGTGGACAATCTTCGCCGGGCCGTAAACCGGCTGTTGCCGCGCGACATCCGCGTGCTGAGTGTGGAGGAGGCGGCGCTTGATTTCCATCCGCGCTTTCAGGCCAAGCGAAAGACCTACGAATATCGCATTTTTCGCAGCGAGATTTGTTCGCCGTTCGAACGCCGTTATGTTTGCCATCATCCGTACCCGCTTGCGACGGAGCAGATGATCGATCTTGCGACGCTGCTGGAGGGCGATCACGATTTTGCGGCATTCGCCGCTTCGGATGAGCGCGATGAATTGGAACTGTCGAAGGTGCGCACGATCTTTTGCTCGCGGCTGGCGCTGGAAGGCGAGCGTTTGGTCTATCGTGTCACTGGCAGCGGATTCCTGAAGCACATGGTCCGGAATATCGTCGGCGTGCTGCTGGAAGTGGGGAAGGGAAACGTGGATCGCGCGGGATTGCTGGCGCGCCTGGAACCGGGCTGCGAGATTCCGCCGGGCCCGACCGCGTCTGCACGGGGATTGTTTTTGATGTCCGTGGAGTATTGAGGGTATGCAATCTCGTACTATAAAGAGTAGTCCGAGTAAAAGAGTAGTCCGAGTAAATCTTATGAGTTCAGCGACGGTGAGGGAGAAGAACGGGGCCCGGCGCTGGATGATCGTCGCTAGCGTCATCGTCATGGGCGTGGTTGCTTCTGTTGCCCTTGTGCTCGCCTTGAACTGGCCGTTCACACAAGCGGCGGTCACAAAGACGTTAGAGGATCGCTTTGCAAGACAAGTGACGATCGATAAATTCCACAGTACGTACCTTCCGCCAGGATTCGTTGCCGAGGGTATCGATTTTCTGCATCGTAAACGCAAGGACTTGGCGCCTCTCATTACCGTGCAAACTCTGACTGTTCGCGCAAGTTACTCTGGCCTAATACGAATCCACAAGCTCATCAACAACGTTCAGGTGGCGGGGTTGCACATCCGAATCCCACCCAAGAGCGCTGACAGTTCGCACCAAACGTTTCCACTCACCAACAGCGTCTCCGGCAAGACGCTCACGATTGGTGAAATCACCACCGACAACGCTGTGCTGGAATTTCTATCGGATCAGCCGGCGGAGGACCGCTTCACTCTGCGCATCGATCATTTGACGTTGGATCACGTGGGCGAGAGCGACCCGGTGACGTATCACGCCCGCTTCAACAATACCGAGCCACCGGGTGAGATCCGATCGGATGGGCGCTTTGGTCCGTGGAACGACGACGATCCAGGCAGCACTCAGCTTTCTGGTTCGTACTCGTACGAGCACGCGAACCTGGGGTACTTCCAGGGCATCGCCGGCACGCTCTCGTCGCGCGGGAAATTCGGTGGCACGCTGGGGCACCTCAACGCCGAAGGGAACGTGGACGTACCGGATTTCCATGTCACCGGTGGCAACCATCAGGATCAGTTGAACTCCAATTTTCAGGCTGTGGTGGATGGAACGAATGGCGATACTTATCTCACCCGCGTGGAATCGCACTTTGGGCGGACCACCGTGATTTCGCAGGGCGATGTAAAGGGCCGTCCGGGCCAGCACGGAAAGACAGTCATGCTGACGATGGGAGTTCCGCAAGGGCGCATCGAAGACCTTTTGCGCCTGGTGACAGGTTCGGCGCGGCCGGCCGAAATCGGAAACGTGCGCTTACAGACCAAAGTGGAACTGGCGCCCGGGGCGCAGCCGTTCTTAACGCGGCTTCGACTGGATGGCGACTTTGGAATTGGCAGCGGCCACTTTACGGATGCGGCGGTCCAAGAGCCGGTAAACCGGCTGGCTGAAAGCGCGCGCGGCGAGAGCAAGAAGGCAGAGAAACAGGATACGTCGGTGGTGCTCTCAAACCTGAAGGGCCATGTTTCGGCCACCAAAGGAATGGCCCAGCTTTCAAAAATTTCCTTCTCTGAACCGGGATCGTTTGCCGAGCTCGGGGGCGCCTACAATCTGGTCGACAAGAAACTGGATTTGCATGGTGTATTGCATACCAGCGGGAAACTGGCCGACACGAAGTCTGGTTTCACATCGTTGGTTTTGAAGACGCTCACTCCATTCATGAAGAAGAAATCCGTTACCGTTGTGCCGTTTTCGATTACTGGCACTTCGAATGATCCTTCTTTTGCGCTAGATCTCACGGCAAAACGCTAAACGACTACGTTTGCGCACAAAAACGATACAATATGATTTGGCGTGAAAATTACTGTATCCAAGGAAAATTACCTCAAGGCCATCGCCGAGGCCGAGAGCGAAGGTGAGCCTGTAATACCGGCCACCTTGGCTCGATGGCTCAATGTTTCCGCGCCTGCTGTGACCATGGCGATCAAGCGTCTGAAGCGGGACGCGTTGATTCGAACCGGGCGTGACGGAACCGTGACGCTGAGCCCGGCGGGCCGCGATATCGCCAATCGTCTGCTCAACCGGCACCATTTGATCGAGCGGATGCTCACCGAAATCTTCGGCATGGAATGGTACAAAGTCCATGAGGAAGCCGAGCAGCTGGAGCACGCGGTGTCGGCCGATTTCGAGCGGCGATTACTGGAAAAATTAGGCACCGGCGAAGCCTGCCCGCACGGGAATCGTGTGGGGGGCGACACGCCACAGGATCGTCGCGACCGGGGGTTGCGGCCGCTGGATGAAGCGCCCGCCGAATCGGATTCCATCGTGGTCAGCGTTTTCGAGCGCGACCGCCGATTGCTGGAATATCTGCACGGGTTGGGCATTCAACCCGGAGCCGTGGTGCGCATGATGGCATCGAATTACGACGACACTTTGACGCTGCGGATTGCGGGCCGGCCGGTACAACTGGGCAAGTCTGCCGCCGCTAAAGTGTGGATCGAAGTAGCGCCGGTGATTATCGTGCGAGAACCGGCGAAGGCAGGTTCTGGAAGTACGCGATAGTTTCCTTCAATCCGTCTTCCAAGCTGACCTTAGGCTCCCAACCCAGTATCTTTGTCGCCTTGCCGATGTTCGGTTGGCGGCGTTTCGGATCGTCCTGCGGAAGCGGCTTAAAATCGAGCTGGGCCGTAGTTCCGGTGAGCCTGCGAATGCGCTCCGCGAATTCAAGAATCGTCAGTTCCTGCGGATTGCCTAGATTTACCGGAAAGCGCTCGTCGGATAGCGTCAAGCGATAGAGCCCATCGACAAGATCGCGAACATAACAGAAGCTGCGCGTTTGCGAGCCGTCGCCGAACACCGTCATCGGTTCGCCGTGCAGTGCCTGATCGATGAAGGCTGGCACCACGCGACCGTCTTTCAATTGCATCCGCGGCCCGTAGGTATTGAAGATGCGCGCGATGGTGGTGCGAACACCGTGCACGCGATGGAAGGCCATGGTCAAAGCTTCGGCGTAGCGCTTGCTTTCGTCATAACAGGAGCGCACGCCCACCGGATTCACGTTGCCCCAGTAGGTCTCCACCTGCGGATGCTCCAGCGGATCGCCATAGCACTCGGACGTAGAAGTGATCATGAACCGCGCTTTGTGCTGGCGCGCGATCTCCAACATATTGCGGGTTCCGGCGGACCCCACGTCGAGTGTCTCGATGGGGTGATCGAAATAATCCTTGGGGCTGGCGAGCGAAGCCAAATGCAATACGGCGTCGACCGGACCTTCCGGCTCAAAGGGCTGGCACACATCCCATTTCTTGAACTCAAACGCCGGATTGCCCTTCAGGTGCTCGAGATTGCGAGCATCTCCGGTCATGTAGTTGTCATAGCCGACCACTTGATGCCCTTCGGCAATCAGACGGTCAGTGAGATGCGAGCCGATGAAACCCGCGGCCCCGGACATTATGAATCGCAAACCATTCCCCCTAATTCATCTATCGTAGCCTAGGGCAAGCGTCTTTATAGGAACGCGGGGAAATAACAACGAAGCCAGTCGACAGGCCTGCGCTACACTCGCAGTTGGTGCCCCACTTGACCTGGCCGGAGTCGGCCCTGTTTCTCGTTCTGCTCGCAGCTTCCACTTTTGGCTTTTGGTGGCGATTCCGCAAAGTCTGGCGCATCATCCTGGAGTCCAAGAAAGACGCCGATTTTAAGATCCAACCAGTCGCGCGCCGCGTGGCCGATTTCACCTGGGAAGTGTTGTTGCAAGGCAAGGTGATTTCCCAGCGGCCTTTGCCGGGCATCGCCCACGCGCTGGTATTTTGGGGATTTTGCGTTTTCGCGCTCGTCACCATCAACCATTTCGCCGAAGGCTTGAAGCTTGGCTTCCTCGACCGCGCGGGCCTTGTCGGCTCGATTTATTTCGCTATTGCCGCTGTCGTTGCGATTGGCGTGGCCGTTGGGATCACCGGCTTGACATTTCGTCGATTTGTGATCCGGCCGAAATGGTTGGGCCCTTTGTCGCCCGAATCAGGCATCATCGCGCTGCTGATCTTTTTGCTGATGATCACTTATCTTGGGACCTTCGTCAATGGTTGGGAATCGAGCCGTGCCCTCTGGTGGGCGCACACACTCACGCTCTTGGTGTTCTTGCCGCTGATCCCACATACCAAGCATCTGCATCTCGTGCTGAGTCCAGTGACGGTCTTCTTGAAGCGCGATACGTTCAGCAAGATTCCGCCGCTCGCCGGCGACGAAGATTTTGGCCTGGACACCGGTAAAGACATCACGGAACTAATCTCGTTGCAGGCCTTCACGTGCGTCGAATGCGGCCGCTGTTCCGAGCATTGTCCGGCGACGAATACGGGGAAAATTCTCAACCCCAAAGAAATTGCGTTGGGCGTGCGCGGATATCTGAATGAATTCGGTCCAGCGAGCGAAGAGCCGCTGCTCGGTGTGCACATTTCGCAGGAGGCCGTTTTTCAGTGCACCACATGCGGGTCTTGCGAGTTTCAGTGCCCGGTGGGAGTGCAGCATCTTCCGATGATCATCGGGCTCAGGCGCGGCGCTGTAAATACCGGCAAATGGGAGGACGATTACGGTACCAAGCTGTTCCTGAATCTGGAACGCAACGGCAACTCGCTCGGCTTCTCATCCAGCGAACGCGATAAATTCATTCAGAAGCTGGAACTGCCCATTTTCGATGGCACGCAGGAATATTGTCTATGGCTGGGCTGCATGGGCGGGTACGATCCCAAGGGCAGAGAAATCATCGCTTCGTTAGCGCAAGTGTTTCGAGGATTGAACGTCACCTTCGGCGTTTTACGCAAGGAAAAATGTACGGGTGATCCGGCGCGGCGCTTGGGAAACGATCTCGCGTTCGGCCAGCTGGCGGAGAACAATCTGGAAACATTGCGGCAGAACAAGGTGAAGAAAATCATTTCCATCTGCCCGCATTGCGTTCGCACTATTGGCACCGATTGGGCCGAGTATGGACAAGCCCCGCCCATCGAACATCACAGCGAATTTCTAGCTCGGCATTTGGATCAATTGCCGGCGCGAACAGGCGAAAGCGAAAAGATTGTGTATCACGATCCGTGCTATTTGGGACGTTATCGCAACGTGTACGATGCGCCTCGGCATGTTGTGAGTAAGTATGGAACGCTAACTGAGCCGGCCCGGTCGCGCGAGCGGTCGTTCTGTTGCGGCGCGGGCGGCGGGCTGGCATTTCTGGGAGAAGAAAAGGGTAAGCGGATCAGCGCGGAGCGCGCCGAGGAATTGGTTGGGACTGGCGCCAGCGTGGTGGCCGCGGCCTGCCCATTCTGCAACACCATGTTCCGCGACGCGTTGGCGGGAGTTTCCCCGACGCCGCCGAAGCTTCTGGATATCGCACAAATCGCGGCAGCATCGTTCGCTTCCAGAGGAAACGAGTGATACAATCGAAAAGTTGGCGCAAGTGAACGTTGCGAACGCCGGCACCCTTCGAAATGATTCCCGAATCGGGCGCGTAGCTCAATTGGCAGAGCAAGTGACTCTTAATCACTAGGTTGTAGGTTCGATTCCTACCGCGCTCACCACCCGAATCAATAACTTGCGGATCACTGAATTGGCGGTCCCCTTGGCTTGGGTTAACGGGGACGCCTTCCGAATTCGTGATGATTGGGCGCAGTCTGACACCAGCCATTGCGTCTCTCTTCGCAGTCATACTAATGTGCCGTGGGCCAATTGGAGCAAGCATGATGGATTCAGAGACCCCGCTCTCGGCCAAGTGCGTGACGAAGGTGTGTCTGAGATCGTGCAGGCGGCAAGAAACCTTGGAAACCGCCAACGTAGCGGATGCTACCTTCATCGGACTAGCCCTAAACTGCAAGGCGGCGTAGTTCTTCAGTCGGCGGATTGGGTGGAGAGCGCTTCAGATTCGACCTTGATACGCTATGTCAACTTCTTCGGCGAGACAAAAGCCAAGCCAGCAACGCCAGCCAGCATGGTGACGAACAGTAGTACCGCGCTCGGTTCAGGGACTGCATTGAACTCGGCCGTCAAATAATTGTCGTTAGCCGGAGCGCCATCAGCCGTAGCAAAAGTGTTGTTCGCCACGTAGGAACCAGGGCTGCCGTACCAAATAGAGTTATCGGCTGACCCAATCGTCGGAGCGCCGGATGCACTCGCGACGCCATTGAAGCTGCCTGCTCCGCTGGCAACAACAAAAGTTATGGTGTCGGGCAGAGTAATGTCCTGCGATGTAAAGTCGAACTCATCAAACTGGTTAATGCCACTGTGACTAGGAATTGTCACCGATCCGAGTTCGGGAGCCGTGTTCGGGTCCGCGCCTCCATACAGGGTGAGCGTATAGGAGCCAGTGTTCCCCCCTGCGTTGCCTTCCTCAAGAAAAACCGTGGTAAGCTGTCTCGCCGTGTCACCGAATGTGATGGTGTTTCCCAAGCCGGGTCCACCTGGATAGCCTGGAGTTCCATCATCGTAGAAAGGCACCAGATTCTCCAAACTACCGTTGACGTACGCGGGGTATGAGGTATATATCGTGACGTCTGCCTTCGCCGATCCGGCCAGGACGGACAAGGCTGACGCCCCAAGAACCGCCAAACTTGCAATTCTAAGTCTTCGAGAATCCACGCAACACTCCTTTTTATGATGCCGTCTCCCTTGGGAACGGCTATGGTGGCACAGCACCCGACGTAACGTAAAGGCACGTCTCGTGCCATTCAAGTAGCGGTTGTTGTCTTCGTATTTCGTTAAGCTTAGCGGCGCTGACGATTCTCAGGAACACAATATTCCGACGTGCTGATCTCGATCATTTGGATAATTTCCACATTTCACGCAAAGTGGTCTGCGGAGTCCACAATCGACTTTCAATTAGCCGATTCATCCTAGCGGCGACGATTGACAACGCATCCGTTCATCCTGCAGTTCTTGTCCGGGAACCATCGTTGCGCCGTGATCACAGCGGATTGCGTTAAGCGGCGGCTGACAGAGAGCATCAGCCGTGCTCACTAAGTTGGATTAACAGCGCACGCGCACAAGAATATCTTGGTCCCGTTTTTACAACCTTCGCGAAACGACCGTGCTTCGTGACCGCGCGCCGGTTCGCTCACGGCCTTCCGCCAATGTTTGCGCCAAAGCTCGATCCGCAACGCCTTGCGCCAGGCGACGGAACTCCAACAGCCCAAGCAGCCATATGACGGTCCCGAACAAGATCACGGCTCTGGGCTCGGGCACTGGGTCCACTAGAAACTCTTGCATGGCAAAAGAATTGGAATTAGCCGGCACGATAACATCCCACCCTGCAGGGTTAAATCCGTTGGCATTAACAATGGTCTGGGCGCTCGCCAGATCGTTATAGACGGCGGTCGCAAAAGCTGTACCCGAACCATTAATCGCACCGATGAGGCCGCCCACGTTGGCGGAGTTGACGAACAAAAGCCAGTTGGCGGCCGCGTATTCTTCCTGAAGAGTGGTATTCACCGGCTTCGATGCCAGAACGGCCTCTAATTTCGAGTCGAGGTATGCAGCTTCCAAGTAGAGATCGTAAACCTTAGGATTTGAGTACGCGGAGGCCGACAACACGCCACTGGCGATAGTCACGGCTTCAGCGGACGTGATTCCACCGTACTTGAGGTACTGTACATTTCCGGCCGTCAACGCGTAAACATCGGCGCTCCATGTAGGGTTGCCGCTAAACTCAGTGTTCCAATCATCGCAGTAGATCGTCAGAGGATTGTTTTGAGGCTGGGTATTGTCCGTCGCTTGGTATGGGTTGACGTAGACGCCATCCCAGGTAACCGTACCGGGACTGGTGAACGTAAATTGATCGGCGAGCGCGCTCCCGCTCACCATTAGCAAAGTTGCAAAGGTGAGCGCGATGGATACTCCCGACAATTTGATAGGCCTCCGCTGTAATTATGTAGTGCAAGATATAGTCCAAGACGAATATCACTGTTTGTCAGTGGGTTACGAGAAAGTAGAAGAAGTACAGGATCCTTTAGTTTGGCTAACTTTGACAAAATTAGGACTTTTCAGTGGAGTAGGTTGATGCCCGTTATCTCCGTGGCTGGTTGCTGTCGATCAACTGTCCAGCCGCAACCGCCTCCGGGAGTGCGGCATCCATTTTGCGCGCCTCGGTCATTTCCAGTCGAGCATGCTGCGCGTCGCCGGCTTTGAAATACGCCATCGCCAA